>Ga0335072_10012560_pt1 | contig 12093 bp, 8 predicted proteins | sample Lox_Sample_21_FD_206725 | JGI IMG/M metagenome (GOLD analysis project Ga0335072, IMG submission 206725) | Soil microbial communities from Loxahatchee National Wildlife Refuge, Florida, United States - Lox_Sample_2.1 | ecosystem: Environmental > Terrestrial > Soil > Wetlands | place: USA: Florida...
GGCGGCGACTTTCACTACGACAATGTCCAGGCGAGATTCATGACCCAAATCGGCATGTATTCGCAAACGACGCCGCGCAACGATGCCAGCCCGGCGCGCGGACAGTGGAACCTCGCGGACGCCTACCGCTATGTCTCCGAAGCCTGGGGTGGATACCATTTCAATGCGCTGGATGGAATCAACGTACAAGCCGGCATTTTTTTGTCTTATGTCGGTCTATTCAGTTATTACCAGTTTGATAACTGGGCTTATCAGCCATCCTACGTATCTTCGAATACACCATGGTTCTTCAATGGTATGCGCGTACAGATTTTTCCCAATCAGCACCTAAAGATTGAGCCTTGGCTGATCAATGGCTGGCAATCCTACGGACGATTTAATCATCGCCCCGGGATTGGCGGACAAATCCTGTGGCGGCCGAAGAGCTGGTTCTCTTTGACCGCGAACCAATATGCTTTGGGGGCCGATACTCTTGGCATTCCCGGTCGCATCCGCTATCACACCGACGACAGTATCGAAGTGAAGTACTACGAACACCCGGATCGTATGCTGGATCGGATGGCATTTTCGTTGACCGGCGACATGGGCTGCGAGCACGGCGGCGGTGTAAGCTGCGCTGGGGACTCGATCAAAGGACCGAAGCAGAGTTTCCTGGGGTATATGTTTTACAACCGCTTTTGGCTGCACAAGGACCTGTACGGGGTCACGCTGGGTGGAGGGCAGATCAACAATCCCGGCCGTTACCTTGTGCTGCTGCCCCCCATCAACGGAGCAACTGCCGCTTCCGGAACGCCGTATTTCACGGAGAATCCCGGCGATCCCTTCAAAGCGTGGGACACCTCGGCCACTTTTGACTACATGCCGGTTCAGTACATCACATTCCGATTGGAGTACGACCACAGACATGCCAATGTGCCGTACTTCTCCGGACCGGGCGGCGTAACGCCCCCCGGTGGAAATACTGGTGCCGCAGGGTCCTTTGTGGCGGGCTGGGGTCCTGATCTGGTGCAGACTCAAAACACGATTCTGGGCGCACTGCTGGTTATGTTCTGACCATCGCCAGGGAGTGAATGTGACGGTATCGATTCGCACTGCTGAGATTCGCATCACGCGCTTGCCAAGCGTGGCGAAGCGACTAGGATGTACGCGGGGAGGTACTCAGCATGCCTACGATCATTCGCTTCAGTGGCGGAAGAGTTTTGGTTCCTCTGCTTTTGACTCTGGCGTGGATCGTCCCGATGAGGGCGCAACAGCGGGATACGGGGGATACAACCGCGCCGCCAGGGTCAGGGGCGGGGGCGTCGCAGCAGCTTGAAGATCACGTCCAGCGACTGGAGGCCGAGGTTAAGGAGCTGCAGGAACAGGTCAGGGAAATGAAATCGGCAATGGAACTCAGAACGGCACCGCTGAATACTGAAGGGAACGATCACAGTGCGGTCGACGAACAGTCTTCCAGCCTGGCGTCTGTCAATTCGCCGACTCAGTCGCTCACGACCGAGGATCGTAGCGTCTTGAACTATCTCCAGGGAACGACCATCAACGCGATGGTCGACGGATATTATGCTTATAACTTCAATGACCCGGTAGGTAGAGTAAACCTGCTAAGAGCTTATGATGTGCTGAGCAACGCCTTTAGCTTGAATCAAGCCGACCTGATCGTTGAACGCGCGCCTGAGGTCGCAGCCGGACGTCGCTATGGGGCGCGCATCGACTTGCAGTTCGGCCAAGCCACAGCCACCCTTCAGGGTAACCCGGTCAACGAACCCCGGCCCGATATATATCGCAACATTTTTCATGCTTATGGTACGTACATTGTGCCCTTGGGAAAGAACGGGTTAACCGTAGACTTTGGTAAGTGGGCGAGCTCGCTCGGCGCGGAAGGTAATTACACGCAGTACCAGATAAACTATTCACGCTCTTACTGGTTCAACTACCTTCCGTTCTACCATATGGGAATTCGCGCAAACTATAAGGTAAATAACTGGCTGACGGCTCAATATTGGATAGTGAATGGTACGAATCAGACCGAGCCGACCAATGGCTATAAAGACGAGCTGTTTGGCTTGCTTATAACTCCCAATAAAAATATCACCTGGACTATCAACTACTATCTGGGGCAGGATCATCCGAATGCTGTTCCGGCTTCTAATTGTGGCCCCGTACCGGTTCAGCCGGGGCTATGCTTTCAGCAGATCAGCCCTGCCCCTAACGGCAAGACAGACATCTTTGACAGCTACGCGACCTGGCAAACCACCCCGAAGCTGAGTTTTACGCTTGAGGGCGATTATGTGATCCAGCGTCTGTGGCCGCACGCGGCGCCAGGCGAGTCGTCTGCACCTTCGGACGTCTGGGGCGGAGCGGCTTACGTGAAGTATCAACTCACGCCCCGAACTTACCTGGCCGGCCGTACGGAATACCTTAACGATCATGGCGGCCTGTTTACTGGAATCACCAGCTACATCGAAGCTCTAAAAGAAGTTACGGCCACCTATGATTTCACCCTGGCGGACGGCTTCGATATGAGGTGGGAATACCGTCGCGACGTCTCGAATCAGCCACTGTTCTTAACCAGCAATCAGGGCATCGATAGCACTCACCAGGATACTGCAACTATGGGCGTGATCTGGTGGTTCGGACGCAAGCAGGGTCCCTGGTAATCAGCTCAGGAGCAATATCATGCAGGATCTTATTTTCGTTGCCGTCACCATCGCATTCTTTGTTGCCTCGATCGGATATGTGCGCTTTTGCGAGCGCATGAAATAGAGGGACCTATGCCTACACAGTCGATTGTCATACTGGCAGTTAGTGCGCTTACCATGATCTACCTGTTCTACGCGCTGCTACGACCGGAGAAGTTCTGATATGACGGCCAATGGTTGGTTTCAAATCGCTCTTTTCCTTGCGATCATCCTGCTCATCACAAAGCCGATGGGCGTCTTTATGACGCGCGTTTTCAATCGCCAACGGACATTTCTGGATCCGGTCCTGGCCCCGGTCGAGCGCACAATCTATCGTTTGACCGGGGTGGACGAAACCCACGAGATGCGCTGGACAGAATATGCGGTCTCCATGTTGTGGTTCAGTCTGGCTTCGATGCTGCTGCTGTATCTGTTAGAACGGGTACAGTTTTATCTGCCCTGGAACCCGCAGAAGCTGGCTGGCGTCCCGCACGCGCTGGCATTCAATACCGCGGCATCGTTCACCACGAATACGAACTGGCAAAACTATTCCGGCGAATCCACCATGAGCTATCTCACCCAGATGGCCGCTCTGGCGTACCACAACTTCGTCTCTGCTGCCGTCGGCATCGCGCTGGCTATTGCCTTTATTCGTGGCATCGCTCGCCGGCAGACGCAGACCATCGGAAACTTCTGGGTGGACATGGTGCGGAGTTGCCTCTGGGTGCTGCTACCAATTTCCATCATCGGTTCATTGGTTCTGGTGTCGCAAGGAGTGGTGCAAAATCTGCGGCCTTACGAGACCGTCAAGCTGGTCGAGCCGCAGCAGGTGCAACATATGGATGCCGACGGCAAGCCTGCGGTCGATGCCCGCGGCAAGCCGATCATGGACACCGTGGCTACCCAAACCATTGCGCAAGGACCGGTGGCGTCGCAGGAGATCATCAAAGAGTACGGCACCAACGGCGGAGGCTTTTTCAACGCCAACAGCGCACATCCTTTTGAAAACCCAACGCCGCTCTCGAACTACATCGAGATGATCACAATTTTTGCGATTGGAGCTGGATTGACGTACACCCTGGGACGCATGACCGGCTCGGCGGCCCATGGCTGGGCAGTCTGGGCGGCGATGGCAATCCTGTTTTTTGCAGGGGTAACGACGGCGTACTGGTCCGAAGCGCGCGGCAATCCGCTGTTCCCGCGTGACGTAAGCCAGCACGCAACGGCCATGCAGGCAGGCGGCAACATGGAAGGCAAAGAGGTCCGCTTCGGGATAGCCGACTCCACCTTGTTTGGAACGATAACCACCGATGCGAGCTGCGGAGCCATCAATAGTTGGTTCGATTCCTATCTTCCGCTGGGAGGGATGGTCCCGCTGGTCAACATCATGCTCAGCGAGGTGATTTTCGGCGGGGTGGGCGCGGGCATGTACGGCATTCTGATCTATGTTGTGCTCGCCGTCTTCATCGCCGGCCTCATGGTGGGCCGCACGCCGGAGTATCTGGGCAAAAAAATCGAGGCTTACGACGTGAAGATGGCGATGCTGGTGGCGCTGGTGTTTCCCCTCGTCATTCTGACATTTACCGGCATTTCCGTGGTGAACGGATTCGGCACGACGGCCATTACCAACCCGGGCCCTCACGGCTTCACGGAGATTCTGTATTCCTTCACTTCACAAGCCGGCAACAACGGATCGGCGTTCGCCGGGCTGAGCAGTAATACGCTGTGGTACAACACCGCCGGCGGTTTCACGATGTTGATCGGACGCTTTCTGATGATCATTCCCATGCTGGCGATCGCCGGAAACCTGGCGCAAAAAAAATACGTCCCCCCCTCGCTGGGAACGTTTCCGGTCACGACACCTTTATTCACCGTGCTTTTGATCGGCGTGATCATCATCGTCGGCGCATTGACATTTTTCCCCGCACTGAGCCTCGGGCCCATACTCGAGCACTTGATGTTGGCAGCTGGTAAGACATTCTGAGGAATTCGCTAATGGCAAGTACGACCGAAACCACGATCTCAAACGAACCAGAGATGGTACGACTGGGGCAGTCGCCGATGAAGAAGCCGAAGAGGAAAGCGATCTGGCAGGGCAAGATCGTATGGCGAGCTACACTTGACTCCTTCCTTAAGCTTGATCCGCGACACATGATGAGCAATCCTGTCATGTTTGTCGTGGAAATTGGGAGCGTGATCACGACGGTGCTGTTGCTGCAGGGCGGCGGCCATTTCTTATTCAACCTGCAGATCACGCTGTGGCTGTGGTTCACCGTACTGTTTGCCAACTTTGCGGAAGCGATGGCGGAGGGCCGCGGCAAAGCCCAGGCTGACACTCTGCGCAAAGCGCGATCGGAGACGATTGCACATCGCGAAGCCGACCATGGCGAGATCGAACAGGTTCCCAGCTCGAAGCTGCGCGCCGGCGATATTGTTGTGGTTTCGGCCAGCGAGTTTGTTCCCTCTGACGGAGAAATCATTGAGGGGGTCGCTTCCGTCGACGAATCGGCCATCACGGGCGAATCGGCGCCGGTCATTCGTGAAGCGGGGGGAGATCGTTCGGCGGTCACCGGCGGTACCCGTGTCCTTTCCGATCAGATCCGCGTCAAGGTTACTTCGAACCCGGGCGAAACCTTCCTCGACCGCATGATTTCCCTGGTCGAAGGCGCCGAGCGGCAGAAGACGCCCAACGAGATCGCGCTCAATATTCTTCTCGCCGGATTGACGATTATTTTTCTGTTAGCGGTGGTCACCTTGCAACCGTTCGCTATCTATTCCGGCGCTCCGCAAACCGTGTTCGTGCTGGTTTCGCTTCTGGTCTGTCTAATCCCAACGACCATTGGCGGGCTGTTGTCGGCGATCGGGATCGCCGGCATGGATCGACTGATCCAGCACAATGTGCTGGCCATGTCAGGCCGCGCGGTCGAGGCGGCCGGAGATGTCGATACCCTGCTGCTCGACAAGACGGGAACTATCACGCTGGGCAATCGTCAGGCGGCGGAATTTGTTCCTGCACCCGGCGTCAGCGAAACCGAAATGGCTGATGCGGCCCAACTCTCTTCGCTGGCGGATGAAACTCCCGAAGGCCGCTCGATCGTCGTGCTGGCAAAAGAACGTTACGGACTGCGTGGTCGCGAACTCAGCTCGCACGAGATGGAGTTCGTTCCGTTCACCGCGCAGACCCGTATGTCAGGCGTGAACATGAATGGCAACCAGATTCGCAAAGGCGCGGTCGACGCAATCACACGCTATCTCGCCAGCAACGGCGTGCAGATGCCGCCCGACGTGCAATCGGCGGTGGAGACGATCGCGCGCTCCGGCGGCACACCGCTGGTCGTCGCCGAGAAACGCCGTGCCCTGGGTGTCATTCACCTCAAGGATATCGTTAAGGGTGGTATGCGAGAACGCTTCGATCAACTGCGCGCCATCGGGATCAAGACGGTCATGATCACCGGTGACAATCCGCTCACGGCGGCGGCGATTGCGCGGGAAGCGGGAGTCGATGATTTTCTGGCGGAGGCAACGCCCAAAGACAAAATGGACTTGATCCGCCGCGAACAGGCCCAAGGCAAACTCGTCGCCATGACCGGCGATGGAACCAACGACGCTCCTGCGCTGGCGCAGGCCGATGTCGGCGTCGCCATGAATACGGGAACCCAAGCCGCCAAAGAAGCCGGCAACATGGTCGATCTCGATTCGAACCCGACCAAGCTGATTGAGGTGGTTGCCATCGGCAAGCAGTTGCTGATGACCCGCGGATCGCTCACGACGTTCTCCATTTCCAACGATGTCGCCAAGTATTTCGCAATTATCCCCGCCATGTTCGCCGGCACTTTTCCGGTCCTGAACGCGCTGAATATCATGCATCTGCGCACGCCGGAGTCGGCGATTCTTTCGGCGGTCATCTTCAATGCCGTCATCATCATTGCTCTGGTTCCGCTGGCATTGCGCGGCGTGAAGTATCGGCCGATGAGCGCGCCAGCGTTGTTACGACGCAATCTCTGGATCTATGGCGTAGGCGGGGTAATTGTGCCGTTCATCGGGATTAAATTGATTGACATGTTGATCTCGGCGGCGAAATTGGCCTAGCTCGCTCAGTCGATCGCTAGGTGCTACTCGTAACGCAAAGCCTCGGCGGGTAGCACGCTTGCTGCGGACCACGACGGATACAGCGTCGCGACGAAGGACACGCCGATCGCAACCAGTGCGACCACCAATCCATCGAGCGGGCGCGGCGCAAACGGAACGTGGTCGATCGAATAAACTTCGGCCGAAAGCGAAATCAGGTGATAGTGTCCGCCTGCCCAGGACAGGCCAAAGCCAACCATCAGCCCCAGCAACGTTCCGATCACGCCGATCAGAATACCCTGATACATGAAGATGCGACGCACCTGCCGCCGCTTCGCGCCCATGGATACCAGCACGGCGATATCGCGTGTCTTTTCCATCACCATCATGATCAGCGAAATCAGGATGTTGAGCGCGGCCACGAAGACAATCAGGCCGATGGTGATGAACGTGACCAGCCGCTCCAGGCGCAGCGCGTGAAAGATCGGCCGATTCTGGTCCATCCAGTTGGTCGACATGAAACCTTTGCCCGCCTCAAGCGCGAGTTCGTCGCCGATTGTGCGTGCCTCGTAAATATTGTCGACTTTGAACTCGAGCACCGAAACCACGTCGCTGAGATCGAAGAGTTTCTGCGCATCCGCGAGCGGGATGAAAGCCCACGAGTTGTCATAGTCGAAGAAGCCCGACGAGAAGATGCCGACGACGGTAAATCGCTTGTACTTGGGAACGATACCAAACGGAGTGAGCTCACCCTGCGGACTGGTGACCGTAACCACGGAACCGACACTCGCGCCCAGCTCGTCGGCCATGTCCTTGCCAAGAACGATTGGCGGCAGCGACGGCGATGGTTCTGGATTGGTCTGGGCAGGAACCGCCGATCGCTCCAGTGGCGCGATCGAGCCCTCCTTGATCGTGTCCAGGATGGTACTGACTTTGCGCTCGTCGGCAGGAATGATGCCCTTCAAGATGCCGCCTTGCGCGCGCGCCCCACGCGAGATCAGTACCTGCTCGTAAATCGCTGGAGCCCCGGCCACCACATGCGGCGTCTTCTCCAGCCGTCCGAGGAGCGACTCCCAGTTGCGAATGCCATCGCTGGCGATGCGCAACAGGTTGATGTGTGAGGTCGAGCCCAGCAGCCGGTCCTGCAAGTCCTGACGGAATCCGTTGTTAATGGCGAGCGCGACGATGAGCGAAGCTACTCCGGCCGTGACTCCGAAAATCGAGATGACGGTTATCACGCCGATGACCGCCTGACGGCGTTTGGCCCGCAGATATCGCGCGGCTACGAAGAGTTCGAATTGCATTCCAGAGTCACCCCAACCCACGCAACGCCGGCGTGAGCTGGCAGCCCGACGGGCCCAAGGCTCTATTCTAACGAAAGCGAGAGGCGTAGCCATTGCAGCGACCACGCTTTCGCCTACGCTTCAAGCACCATAACCTTGTGCTCGATGCAGCGAGTTTGTGCGAGGTCGATCAGCCGCTCGATCAGGCTGGGCCCATATTTCGCATAAAAATAAATGCCTGCAATCACCCGCTCCTGCAGTGTCTTATGGGGATAGATCGCGTTTTCGATTTGCGCTGCGTGCCGGGTAAGGATCTCGGTCCGTCGCAACTCGGCCTGCGCTGCACGCTTTTGCAAACGATCGATTTGGTATTGCATTTTGCTGGTGGCCCGCGATGCGGCTTCGACCAGCGTGGGATCAAGCTGCTGCAACGACTCGCTGATGCTCCGCATTGCTGCGTCGACGTTCAGTTTCGCCGATTGGAGGGTCTGCCGGAGATCGGCGGGGAGTGCGTGAGCGGCCAGGCAGTCGCGCAACTCATGTTCTCCGTGAAACAGCTGCGGCAGATCGATTTCGTACTTGTTCAGCAGCCGCTCGGTGCGTCGCTCAATCAGGGTTGCGCTCAGCCGCGAAACGATCGGGGTGACCCGGCCAAGGAGCTTTTCGTAGACAACGCCGACCTGCGCGAAATAGGCGATTTCCGCCGGTCCGCCGATGTACGCAAGCGTCGGCAGCCAATAGTCCTGCAACACCGGACGCAGGAGAACATTCGCGCTGAACTGTTCCGGGGCTGATTCGATGCGTCGCTTCAGCTCGTCTTCGGCCACGAGCTCTTTGCCGATCTTGAAACCTCCGTTCGCCTTGTGGATCGAGACGCGGGCCCCTTCGACTAAAGCGAACAGCGGCGTCGAGTCGCCGGTAACCTTCACCTGCTCGTGATAACCGCCGGCTTGTAATACCCGATTGCGCGCCAGGATCGCCTCGTCCAGTTCCGTCGCATGCGTAATTGCATCCAGAAACAACGGGGTGGCGAGGCGATGAAGTCCCGAATCGGAAGGATCGAGCAGGATGAGCCCGTGATCGTGAAACAGGCGGGTGAAGAGCTTCGCATAAGCGTTCGAGAAGCTTTCGCCCTCCGAATAGCTTTCCCGCAAGTAATCGGCGGCCAATGATTCGCCCAGCAAGTCCGCCGCTTTTGCGACGATTTCATCGCTCGGTTCTGCAAACCGCAAAGTCGAAACCGGAGCGCCTTCCATGCCGACGGTCGGCAGCGCAAATGGCGCAAGTTGCAGATCGCTCGTCAGCAGCAGCGCCTGATTCACCTCGGCCAGGTCGTGGTCCTCGCTGGCCAGCCAGAAAATCGGCACACATTCGACGCCATGAGCTTCCACTTGCTTGGCCAACGCAAGCACGGAGGCTGCCTTGAATAGCGAAAGCAGCGGTCCGCCGAACAATCCCACCTGCTGACCCGTAACCACTGCGTAAGCGCCATCGCGCAGGCGCTGAATACTTCGCGAAGTCGCATCCGACGATCCCCACGCGCGGTTCTGGCGCTCCAGAACGTCCGCGACCTTTAACATTCGCTGCCGATCGCGCGGAACCGATTGAGCGAATGCGGCGATATGCGCCGCGTCAGGTTGGGTCGGGAAGAATTTACGGATCTCGGGGGAATACGAAAGAAAATCTTGAAAGATGTGGGTGGTATGCGGAATTGCCGAAAACGAAATGCAGTCGGGAATCACGAAATCGTCTCCGGACAACAGGCATGGCGCTGCCGGCGTTGTTGCAAGTCGACAACTGATCCGGCAATGTGGTTCATAGTTCCGCCGCCTCCCATAAACCTATCAGACTAACAGTTGAGCAAAAGGTTTGGATGATTGCTGTGCGGCTCGGATGCACGAATTGGCAATCGGAGTCGCGAAACTTGCGGCTGAACCACTTTCGCTGTTTGACATTCGCACTTGCTGCATCGCAATATCGGCATTCGCAGGAGAGGACTTTGACGAATTTGCTGCTTGCCTGGTTATGGACGACGTTGTTGCTCGCTGGTGGGTGCTGGGCGCAAGGATTTCCGCCGCCGACGAAAGTCTCTCACGCCACAACACCGACGACTTCTGGTAATGCGATCGACTGTGGGGCGTATGCGGCGAAAGGTCCGAACCTGGCCGCGATATCCAAGCTCTGCGAATTTGCATTAGGTTATCGTCATCAACTGCCCGATTTCATCGTGCAGCAGACGACAACTTCGGAAGGCATGTCGTCCAGAACGGTGATTAAGGCGCAGGTTACATTCCAGGCAGGGGTCGAGCAATATTCCAACGTAACAATCGACGGCCATCCCGCACCGGCCTCGAGTATAACCACCACTCTGCCGAGCAGTATTCAGTTCAGTTCAACCGGCGAGTTTGGCCCGGCGCTACTGGACTTGTTCAGAGTACCCGGCGCGACCGAATTCAAATTCAAAGGGACATCTTCCTTGCGAAACCAGCCGGTGGCGATCTACCAATTTCATGTTCCTGAAAAGAAAAACGTCTTCTGGAAGTTTCGCATCGCGGACGGGCGCACGTTTACGCCTGAATTCAATGGCGAACTGTGGTTACAGCAGAAGACCGGAAAGCCCTTGCGCGAGGAGATGCAGCCGGTGAATCTCCCCGAAGGAGCGGAGATCGTGTCGGCCAAGACCGTAATCGATTATGCCATGATCGCGCTCAGCGATGCCGGAAGCTTTATTCTTCCGGTGAAGTCGGAAACTACGCTTTGCAATCAAGGCATGTTTGGCATGGGCGCGTGCACAACAAACACCATTCTTTTCCAGCATTATCGGAAGTTCGGCGCGACTACCCGCATTCTGCCTTCCCAGTAGAATCGACTTCTGCTACGCTCCACCTCAATGTTGAGCATCGCGGAACCTAAGATGAAGGCCATTCATGTTTGCCAAGGATTATTGTTGTGGGTTGCGGCCTTGCTTCCGGTCGCGCCTTGGGCGCAGAACACGGTACCGCCACAAAAAGCAGTGCCTCAGCCGAGCGACGTGATCGATTGCAATACTTTTGCTGCCCAGGACGGCAGGCTTGCCCTCATTTCTAAGCTCTGTACATTTGCGCTCACGTATCGAAGTAAATTGCCGGACTTCATTGCGCAACAAACAACGACTTCACACGGCGCGCGTTCCACGATCGTTATCAAATCGCAAGTCACCTACCGCCAAGGTCTGGAGCAATATTCCCAAATAACGGTGAACGGGAAAGCTCTGCCGCCCGACACCCCACTTCCAACGAATGTTCATCTCATCACCAGCGGGGAGTTCGGACCCTTACTGATCAACCTTTTCGAGGTGCCTGACTCCACCGAGTTTAAGTTCGTCAAAACCGACGCTTTGGACAGTTCGCCCGTCTCGGTCTTCGATTTCCACCTCCCGAAAGATAAAAATTCATTCTGGGCCATCCGCGCACCCCGGGGCGAGACTTTGAAGCCCGAGTTCCGTGGCCGCCTTTGGCTTGATTCCGAAACCGGCCGCATCGTGCGGGAAGAAGTTGAGCCGGTGGTAAACGAGAACACAACCTGGATCCACTCTGTGAAACTCGACGCCGACTATGCGATGACCAGAGTGGGCGATCTGGGTACCTTCTTGCTACCCACCAAGTCTGAATCGAAGATGTGTTTGGGGGGACCGCAATATCTTGTGAGTTGCACGACCAACGTCGTTGTTTTCCACGACTATCGGAAGTTCATCGCGACCAGCCGCATCCTGCCTGCCGGCTCGCAGCCGTAGCGTGGCCATCGCAGCAAGAGTCCTGGCGTCTCACTCGGGCATCAAACACATGGGTTGACTTGGCTGCTGAGGCTGTTACAGTTGAGTTGATCGCGAGTCACATTCGTATGGGGGCGTCACGGCTTCGACGGAAGTGATTGCGGTAAAGAGGCATACCGGAGCGCATGCATCCGTAATCGCGTGCAAAAACACAATTGCCACACCACAAATGGCATACGCAGCTTAATTAATTAAGTTGCCGTCCTGCTCGGCTTTGCTCACGGGCTGAGACAGGGCGTCGCACAGTGAGCTG
>Ga0335072_10012562_pt1 | contig 12091 bp, 13 predicted proteins | sample Lox_Sample_21_FD_206725 | JGI IMG/M metagenome (GOLD analysis project Ga0335072, IMG submission 206725) | Soil microbial communities from Loxahatchee National Wildlife Refuge, Florida, United States - Lox_Sample_2.1 | ecosystem: Environmental > Terrestrial > Soil > Wetlands | place: USA...
GGCTGGTGCCTATGCCTGCCGGCGCCGCCCCGCGGCGCCCCAGCCACTCGCATGCTGACTGATAGCGGGCGGGGGTCAGGCGGGGACCAGGGTGCGGGAGGCCATCCCGTAGCCCTCCCCTGCCGCGGTCACCAAGTGCTGCAGCGCGGCGGTGACAGGCTGCCGGTCCCCCGCCGGGATCCGGGTCAGCATGCGTGCCAGTTCCCGCTGCCGCCATGTCGCGACCTTGCTGATCAGCAACCGCCCGGTCGCGGTCAGCTCAAGAGTCACCACCCCCCGGTGCCGCGGCTCGCTCCCCCTGGTTACATAACCGGCACCAACAAGCCGGTCGGCGAGCCTGGTGATCGTCGAGGCTTCCAGTCCGAGCGCCCTGGCCACCTCCACCGACCGGGCCGGCCCAAGATCAGCCAGGACCGCGAGCATCCGGAACTGTGGCAGGGTGACCGCGCCGTCCAGCACATCCAGGCTCCGGAGCGCAACTCCCGTGAGAATGCGGGTGACTGATTGGAGCGCCTCAAGCGCCCCATCGCGGCCCCGAGTATCTGCCAACGGCAAAGAGCTTCCCATGGCTAAGTATTGTATTACTACAATGTTTGCCAAGTGACATGGTTGGCCGAAGGTTACGCGCGGCTGTCGATCAGCGCTGCCCCGGCCGCCGCGGCCACCGCGACAATGGCTGTGGCGGAGATGAATGCCAGGTGAGTGCCAGTTACCCAAATCCCGTCGGGCAGCCCGAGAAGCACCGCCAGGCCGCAGGCCCACACGCCGGTTATCGTCGCCGGCAGCCACCATCCCGTGAGCAGCGCGATGCATGGCCCGACGATCAGCAGTCCGATCAGCACCACCCTGGGACCGGTAGCGGCGTCGACGGCGGCAACCGCGGAGGTCGCGATCATGCCGACGGCCCACAGCCGCCGGGCGGTCCAGCCGGGCAGCAAAGACGGGCGACGGCAAGCCGTATCCGCCGGCCTGCCACTACGCGGCTTCCCGCAATTGGCAGAAGGCTTAACCAAGCCGTGCACATCACCGTGAGCGCGTCTCGCGCCTGGCGCCATGGCCGCGCCGAGCGCTAGTGCTGACAGGACGCTGAGTCCGATGATCAGGGCGTTACCACCCGGTGCGGCGTAGCCGCTTATGATCACGCTGGAAGTGAATCCGGCGTACGCGGTGAGGACCGCAGCGCCGTGACGGCGGCTGAGTCCCTGGTGCCGCCAGGCGAGCGCGAGCACCGCCAGCGTGAGGCCCGCGTACCAGCCGGTGACCAGTCGTGACTGCCCAGATGGTGCGCCGAGGCCGAGAAAGGCGCCAGGCAGCAGGAGCCCCGCGGCGACGTTCAGGGTGTTGCTGTTCAGCGCGGTGCTGAGTGTCGCGGCCGCGCGACCCCGGCTGGCGAGGTAAATGGCCGCAACAGCGTTGGGCAGGCTGGTCACTGCGGCAAGCACCAGCCCGCCCGTGATGATCTCCGGGACGCTGAGGGACTTGCCGAGACTGGAGGCGCCCCGTTCCATCGTGATGCTTGCGATGATGACCACGACCAGCGCCGCTACCGCCGTCGCCGCGTCTAGCCACCCGCCGCGCTGAGGCTGGATAGCCTCCTCGAGTTCGAGTTGCTCTTCCGCGACAGCCGATCGCAGCCACGCCCGCCAGGGCATAGGGAGGCGTAGGCCCTTTCCGCCGGTCCCCAGGACAACGACATACAGCGCGATAACTGCCGCTGCGAGCAGCAGGCCAGCCATCGACGGCAGTGCGCCGCCGACGACCAGCACGCAGACCATCGCAACCAGCAGAGCGACCGTCCCGCTGAAGGCGATGACCCTGCGGTGGAGGCCGATCTGCCCGGCCACCACCGCCCCGACACCCAGCAAGGCAGCAAGGTTGAAGACATTCGAGCCGAGCACCACGCCCGCGCCGATGCGCTGCTGGTGGCTGGTCAGCGCAACGATCGCGGCTGTTATCTCCGGCGCATCAGCCGCCAGCGCCGCGACGATTCCCAGTAGCGCCTCAGACAGTCCGAGGCGGTCGCCGATCCGCTCCAGCCGGGACACCAGCAGCCAGCTGGTGAGCAGGCTGACTGCTGCCCCTGCCGCGAAGGTGACAATGGCAAGCATCAGGCGCTCAGCTCGTGCCGGTGCCCCTGCCGCACTGCGCGCAGGCACTGCCAGCTAGGACACCGTGCCGGCCAGTTTGCCGACTCACGTGCCGCCATTCAATTGTCCTCTGCTGCCGGCAGCGGAGTTAGCCGCGCCAGACATCCCGGTTGATATATGCTCCGCGATCGTCAACGCCGGGACCCGCTCGAGCGCATCAGCCGCCGGCAGCCGCCATGCGATAACGAGCGCCACGAACGGCGGCAGGCTCGCGGTCACCCGCACTCCGGCGCGGGTTTCGTGAGCAGACGGGAGCACGGGCCGGTCCCCGCGCAAGGATGGCCAGCCGCCCGTCAGCGCCACCGGAACGATCACGGCGAACACCATGAACTGGGTTGCCCGCGCCACCGCATAATGGCGCGCGTAGGTTTCGGCTGGCGGCACCGCCGCTGCGAGCGGGACGGCACGGGCGGCCGCAAGCGCTGTGCCCGCCTAATGATCGTCGTCGTCACGACCACCGTCCGACCCGGCGGCGACCGGCGCTGCACTCGCTGCCCCGGTGTGCGTGCCTACCGCGGTGCAGCCAGCCGTCCCGCCCGGCGTAGCTTCCGCCTGACCTGGCTGAGGTCCCGGTGCCCCCCCTGCCGGGACCGGCGTAAGGACGCTTACCCGGTCGCCGACCGTCAGTGCGATTTCCGGATCGGGCTCGCGAAGGACCCGGCCCTGCAGGACAGACACCGGGATACTTCCCTCTGACAAGCCGATGCTGCCCAGCGTCTGCCCCGCCGCCGGCGATTCCCGCCCGATGGTGAACTCCACCACCTGATAGCCGCGCAGCGGATTCGGGGGCTCGCCGTCTGCCGCCTGCGATCGAACGTCAGCGTGACCGCCTGCCGCAGGCGCCGGCGATGCTCCAATCTCGCTGGCTACGGCTTGCAGCACGCTTGTATTGGTGATCCAGCCACGTACCTGGCGGCCGTCGGCGGACAGCACGGGAAGGCCATCCCGCCCGTAGGCAGCAAGCTGCCGCAGGGTTTGCGCGAGCGACTCGCCCGTGTATACCGCCTGCGGGTCGCCCCGCCAGGTGACCTCGCCGGAAGTCAGTGGTACCTGCCCCGTTCCGGGCGCGGTGACGTGAGCGCCGGCGGCGCGAGACTCACCCGGTACGGGCAGCGGGGCGGCGAACGGGTGCATCGTGTCGCCCGCTTTCAGGTCGCCGAACGCGCGCCACGGAGCGGCACGGTCGACGTCCTGGCCCCGGCGCAGCAGCTTGGTGGTGTAGATGGTGCCGTAGCTCAGCGCTCGTGAGGTCGCGGTCGCGATCGCCACCGCAAGCATCACCGGCAGCGTCAGCGCATAGTCCCCGGTCATCTCGACCACGCTGGCCACCGAGGTCAGCGGCGCGCGAGCTGCGGAGGCGAACACCGCGCCCATGGCCACTGCCGCATACAGCGCGGGCTGTCCTGCGCCCGGCCCGAACACGTGCCCGGCCACAACGCCGAAGGCCATGCCGGAAGTCGCGCCAACGAACAGCGACGGCGCGAACACCCCCCCTGAGCCGCCGATGCCGAGAGTCAGGCTGCAGGCCACGATCTTCCCGGCCGCCAGCACTAGCAGGAACCACAGCACGTAGTCCCCGGCGACCGCCTTGTACATCACCGGGTAGCCGACCCCGTACATCTGCGGCAGTGCCAGCAGCAGCAGACCGAGCGCGACACCGCCCACCGCTGGCCTCGCCCACTCCGGCCGACCCTTCCACCACAGATCCCACAGGTCTTCGACCTTGTACAGGACGGTCTTGAACAACAGCCCGATGAGCCCCGCGACCACGGCCAGCACGGCGACGAGCAGGTAGTTGCGGGGGTGCACGAGTGCAATGCCGGACGGGAAGCCAGTCAGGAACGGATGGTTGCCCAGGAACGGGATCGCCACCACGTCGGCAAGCATGGCCGACAACATGACCGTGAACATCGCGTCGATCGAGAACTCCCGCAGGATGATCTCCACGCCGAAGAACACGCCCGTGATCGGCGCGTTGAACGTCGCGGCAATGCCGCCGCCGGCGCCGCAGGCTACCAGGATCCGCATCCGGTTCTCCGGCATCCGCGTCCACTGGCCCAAACTGGACGCCAGCGCGGAACCGATCTGCACGATCGGCCCCTCCCGGCCCACCGACCCGCCGGTCCCGATGCACAGCGCCGAGGCCAGCGCCTTGACCACGCTCACCTGCGGCCGGATCCGGCCGCCGTTCTCAGCGACCGCAATCATCACTTCGGGCACGCCGTGCCCGCGGGCTTCCCGCGCATACCGGTAGATCAGCGGCCCGTAAATAATGCCCCCGATTGCAGGGATCACCGCGAAGAAGGCAAGCCCGAGCCAGGGCAGGTGCGAGCTGCCGACGTAACCCTGCTGGCCGAACTGGCTGTGCCCAGTGGCCAGCCAGGTGAAGAAATAGATCAGGTACCTGAACACCACCGCGCCGAGCCCGGAGCCGACCCCGACCAACACGGCGACCGGAAACAACCCGGCGCGCGAGTCACGGAGCCATCCGCCCACTCGCTCGGCCCAGTGGGGTGCGGCTGCGCTCTCACCAACTGCGGTCATGCGGTTCCTCTCGTTCCTGCCGGGCTCGCCGCGACCGGGGCCGCTGCGGCCGGTCTCGCTGCGGCCGGGGTGGTCCTAGCAGGCCACTGACTATCCGGGACCTCGCCAGCGGCGTCCGCGAACGCCTGCAATGCGGCCGCCACTGCTGCCTGTTGCCTGGCCGGCAGCCGACCCAGAATCTCGGCCAGCAACTCCCGTCGGCGCGCGGTCGCGTGATCCACGACATTCCGGCCCGCCGGGGTCACGGACACCAGCACCTCGCGGCGGTCCGCACGAGCCCGGTGCCGCCGGATCAGGCCCTTGCGAAGCAACCGGTCACACATCCGGCCGGCCGTCGGCGGCGTCACATCAAGCGCTCGCGCCAGGTCCACCATCCGCTGCGGACCGCGGGAGGCCAGTACCACCAGCGCCCGGTACTGGGCCAGCGTCGTGTCCTCAGCGGCCGCACCCAGCGACCGCTCGGCAACGGCGATCAGCGTGCGACTCGCCGTCAGCACTGCGTCCACCACCGCCCCGTCCGGCGCACTACGGCTCATCCTCGCTCCCAGCATTGATTGCACATAGCAATGATTTCATAGACACTCTATCAGCCAGGCACACCAAGCTCCCAGTCGGGCTACGGACGCAATGCTCAGCCGACTCAGAGCGGCAGTCTGTGCACGGCGCGGGCGCCATAGCCTTCGCCCGCGACGTCCACCAGGAGCGCGAGGCCGCTGGTCAGCGCGATCCGGTCGGCCGGCGTGAGGCAGAGTAGGATGCGTTCGAGCTCGCGTAGCCGCCAGCTGACCACCTGCTCGACGAAGTCGCGGCCGCTCGCAGTCAGCCGCAAGGTGACCGCGCTGCGGTTCGTCGGGTCGCTGCTGCGGCTTACATGCCCTGCAGCAGCGAGCCTGTCCACCACCCGCGTGACAGTTGAGGCCTCCAGCCCGAGCGCGTCGGCGACTCGCGCTGAGCGAACCTCGCCGAGGTCCGCCAGGACTGCAAGCACGCGGTACTGCGGCAATGTCACGGCCCCGTGCAGTAGGTCCACGCTGCGCAGCGCTATCCCGGCCAGCAGCCGCGTTGCCTCCTGCAGCACCTCAATGTCGCTCGCCGCGTGATCCACTTCGGTCACTTCCGGTCCTCTGGACAGCGGGCTGCTGTGCTCACCGGACTCACACTCGCTCACCGTGGACGGTCGGCCTTGAAGGTGTTGCGTCATGCAAGTATTGTATAGGGAAAGACTCGTGGCTGGCCGCCCACCTCCGCCCGGCGGCCGCCGGATCGGGACGGGAGCGCGCAGGCGCGTGATGGGAGGCGTGCCGGCGCGCTCCCAGGTTATGGAGGAGTGAGCAGTGCGGCTTTACAGGTTCCGGGCGCTGCTGACCGTGGACGCGCCCGCGGCGAGTGCCCCCGACAGGTCCTACGCCAGCGGGACACGGGCCTTCGTGGTCCACGCCTACCGGGTCGGTCAGCCGACCAGAGGCAAGTTCTTCCAGGCGATGATGACGTGGGACGAAGAAACCGAGCTCCGGCCCGGCGACCGGGCAGTTGTCACGCTCACAGTCGCCGACAGCGACGCGCCGGCCTACCTCGATGCGGGCCAGCCGTTCACATTGTGGGGCGGTGGCTCCGGGCACGGCGTGGTCGCCCGCCAGGTGTACACCACTTCAGCCCCCAGCTAAGGCCGGCCTGTTGCAATCGTGGCGTCGACGACCGCGCGTTGTGGGCTAGCCCCGGCCCAACCTTTCGGATAGCGCTGTAGCGGGCCGGCTTGGCGCCCTCCGTTTTTATGAGACTTACCACCGGCTGCCCTGCACCCGCTTTGGTGGTGTGCAGTCGCGGGGTGAACTCGGGTCGTACTTATGCTGATCGTGCGGTTCAGGAGGAAGATTCTTATCATGGCTATTGGGGTAGTTGCTGCAGCGCTCGGACTTCTGATCGCCGTAGCTTGCATTTGGATCCCGCGAGTCGTGTCCCGGCGGAACGACCCGTACAACCACGCTGACGCGCTGGCCTACGAAAAGGAAACCGGTCGGTCGGCGCAGGAGATCGAGCAGGGCAACGCCGCTGTCAGGGCGCGGCAGAACAGGTCAAAGCAGCAGAGCGGCACTGATGCTTAATCTGTCAGGTTCGGCTGCGGCGCCCTCATCGTGCGTGCCGCCGTGCAGACGAACGCCGCCATCCGAACCTCGCCAGAGAGCCCGTCTGGGCAGTTGTCGAACCACGCCGATGCCACCGTGCTGGCGAGGTCAAGCACTGCCGCATGACCGAGAGCCGTCGCGATGAGCTGGCACCGGCCGGTGGCGGCGTAGGCATCGACCAGTGCCTGTTTCGAGGCGTAGTGATCGGCGGAGGTAAAGACGTGGGTCTCGACGTGATCAAAATGAGCGTTCAGTATGGCTGCGCCATTTTCCGCCGAGAACGGCGATGCGTCAGTTTCAGAGCCGTAGCCGGTCCGCGCCGCCATCTCACGGTGCAGCCTGATAACGGGCACGTCTGCCTCGTCAGCGTTGGTGGTAGCGACAAATGTGCCCGTAGGTCTCAGCACGCGAGTCAGTTCATCAAGGCCCCGAGCGATGTCGCGCAGGTGGTACAGGACGTGGCTGGCAGCTACCAGGTCGAACGTGCTCTGCCGGAGCGGCAGGTGGTCAATGTCGCCGTTGACCAGCCCTAGCCGTGGCGTCGGCCGGACCCTGCTGCTGATGGCCCCGAGCATCGAGCCGTCTGCCGCGCCTGTGGTTACGGAGCGGCAGACGGCTGCGTGGTGTTCGGCAAGCCCTGCTGGGTCTGACGTGCCTAGCGCCCTGGGCCGCGGGCGTTCCCCGCGCGGCCGACGATAGCGGGCGTCGTTCCCGATGAGGAACTAACACGGATGGCCGTCACGGAAGCGTTGTAGACGAAGGAGTCGGTGGTGGTGAATGCCTCGCACCATTCCTGCAGCGTGCCGCCGCTCGCCACATTGACTGCCAGCGTCTCTGCGGAGGTCAGCCACTGCGCTGAGCTCGAGACAGGCACCGAGCCGCCACCCCACTGGAGAACAGTGGAGTCAGAACTCTTGACGATACCGCAGAAGGCCTCGTCGTCGCCCGCAGCCACTTCCACCAGGGCGGTACCCGTCACGTAATACGTACCGGCCGCGAGTGGGCCGGTGGACGCCACCTCTGTGAGGTCGAGCACCGGCGTGTCAGTAGTCGGAGTGGTGTAGCCGTCACCGCCCGCGGCCTGTAGCGCCGAGGCGCTCAGACCGCCGACGTACTGCGCGTTCAGGTTCTTCACCATGACCTTCTGGTTGACCGACAGAGGGGCGTGATGCCCCGGCGCCGACAACTTCAGCGGGGTGCCCTTCGAGTTTGTCAGCGACGCAGTAGACGTCTCGTGGTTGGCCTTGCCCAGGATGAAGCTCCCCCCTGTGGCCGCGTCGGCCAGGCCCGCACCGCCCAGCACTAGGCCGACCGTCAGCGCGATGGCCGCCGGGCTCAGCGCTCGCATCGCGCGCAGGTAGCGCGAAGCCAGCCGCGCCGCCGATGTCTTCATGCTCATGAATCCGCTCCTATCCCCTGCGGCTTAGGCCGGCCAAGCCTCTCCTCGCGTGCCCGGTGCTCCGGTCACGTCAGAAGTCCCCCGCAAGGACAGCCACGCGCTCCTGGCGCGCATGGCTTCGCCTCCAAGGGTCCTTGCCAGAACCACAGCTAGCCTTTTATCCGCCCATTGCGGACAGCCGCGTTGGAGAATTTAAATGCCTATTAGGAGCACTGTCCCGAGGGAAATCCCTAGTCTTCACCCTGGGCCTCGCGCAGTGCGGGATCATGCGCCGGGGCAAGCGCGGCGGCGGGGAGGACCCGGACGTGAGCGATGATGCGGCGTTCGTCGGAAGGGTGAGCGAGCTCGGCGCGCTGAATGCGGCACTCGGCTCTGCGCGGTCGGGCAGGGCGAGGGTTGCCGCTATAGAGGGCGCGGCCGGAATGGGCAAGTCGGCGCTGCTGCGCCGGTTTCTCGCCGCCGCCGCGATACCGAGCGTCCTGTCAGCCAGCGGCGAGGAGACGGAAACCGACTTGCCGTTCGGTGTCATCGCCCAGCTGCGTGCAGCGGCCATGGGCGCAGGTGGACAGCCAGCTGACAGCTTGCGGCCGACCAGGCAGGTGCGATGGCCGCCTCCGTCTCCTGCCGATGACCGGCTGGAAGCTGGAGCGAGGCTGCTGGACGCACTCGGAGATCTACAGGCCAGCGGACCGGTCGCGATCGTCGTGGACGACTTGCACTGGGCGGACACGCAGTCGCTTCAGGCCCTACTGTTCGCAACCAGGCGCCTGGCGTTCGACGACGTCATCGTCTTGGTGGCGTACCGCCAGGACGAGGCCGTCGGGCTCGGCGAGGGCTGGCGGCGACTGCTCGATGCTGGCCCTGCTGTCCGGATCCCACTCGCTGGCCTGAACCCGGCCGAGGTCGCCCACCTGGGCCAGTTGCACGGCGTCAGTCTCAACGCCGATGCTGCGCGGCGGCTGACTAGCCACACCGGCGGCAGCCCGCTGCACACGCTCGCCCTGCTGCGTGAAGTTGACAAGGCATTGCTTACCGCCGAAGACGGTCCGCTGCCCGCACCTCGTTCCATTGCCGGAGTCGTCCGTGCCGAACTCGACCGTTGCCCTGATGACGCCGCGCGTCTTGTCGCCGCTGCCGCGGTGCTCGGCGAGCGGGCACGGCTGACAGACGCCGTTGCGGTAGCCGGCCTGACCGGGCCGCATACGAGGCCGCTTGCCCTGGCTTGCGGGGCTGGGCTGCTCGCTGAAGGGCCCGCCGCAGCGGAGGTCTCTTTTCCGCATGCGTTAATACGTGCCGCGGTCCTGTCCGCGATTGGCCCGGAACGCCGGAACGAACTCCATCGCCGGGCCGCAACCGTGCTCAAGGATGCTGCCGCCATCGCACATCGAGTTGCGGCTTCTACGGGGACAGACGATGACCTCGCCAACGACCTGATGCGGATGGCCGATCACCGGTCTGGCGCCGGTGACCTCGCCAGCGCCGGCCGATTCCGCTTGCAGGCCGCAAGACTCAGCACCCCGGGCCCGCTGCGCGACGCGCGCACGCTCATAGCCCTGGAGGACCTCCTTGACGCTGGCGACCTGGCCAAGGCCCTGACCGCTCGTGGCGAACTCGCCGAGCTGCCTGCCAGCGCGCGCCGGTCGGCGCTCGTTGGCGACATCGCCATCTGGAACGGCCGATTCGGGGAAGCCGAAGCCGCGCTCGAGGATGCGTGGAAGAGGCTCGTCAACGAGACAGGCGCAGGCACGCGAGACGGCCGGCTCTTCGTCGTAATCGCGATCCAGCTTGCCTTCCTCATGCTGCTGATGCTGCGGTTCGACGAGGCCGTGCAGTGGGCGGATACAGCCTTGCTCGTGGGCGGCAGCAATGACCTGATAGCAGGCGCCACGGCCGAGATTCTCTGCGCGGCCGGCCAGAGTAACCGGGCGCGAACCGTGCTGGCCGACCTTGGTCCGGCAGAGCTAGTCCCGCCTGGCCGACTCAGCAGTCTGTCCGCGCGGGGCATCCTGCGCATGTGTAACGACGACCTGGCTGGTGCTCGCAGCGACCTGTCCTTCGTGCTCGCCCGTGCGGACGCCGGGGAGACTCACCGACTGCCCGGCCGCGTCGCGGGGCGTCTGGGCGAGGCCTGCTACCGGGCAGGCGAGCTGGACGAAGCAGTCGTCTACTCCGAGCTTGCCTGCGCAATCGCGGACGAGGTGGGCCGCGGCTGGGACTTCGCCTACATGCACGGAATCGCCGCGCTGCCCCGCGCCGCCCGCGGCGAGTTTCCTGAGGCCCGAGCTCATTTCCGGGAGGCCCTGGCCTGGGCCCGCACGTCTGGCTCCCGGACGGCCATCCAGTTCGCGGCGCTGGCTGCCGCAGCCCTGGCCGCAGCAGGCTGCCACGAACCAGGCATCCTCCAGGTCGCGGCTCAGCATCCGGTGTGGGCGGAACCCGGCGTGCAGCCCATAGGACCGGCCGCGGCCGACGCCCTGCTGTCACTCGGCAGGCTCGATGAGGCGGAGGCAACGCTCGCGGATTACGAGGAACGAGCCGCTCAGTACGGTCGGAAATCTGCACTCGCGGCGACCGGGCGAGCCCGGGGACGCCTGGAGTTTGCGCGCGGCCAGATCGACGCCGCGTTCGACGCGTTCGAGTCCGGTCTCGGGCACATTAGCGGGCTCGGCCTCCCGCTCGAGGAGGCGCGGTTGCGCCTCGACTACGCCGATGCCCTGCTCGCAGCAGGCCAGACAGCCCCGGCCCGCGCGCACTACTCGGCCGCGGCTGGACTACTCGAGCCGATGCGCGCCATGCCTTACCTTGAGCGTGCGCTGGCAGGCGTTGCGAAGGCTCGCGGCAAGCGCCCCAGGCCGGCCTCGGCTGCGAGCCCTGCGACCGCGCCGCTTGGAACGCTCAGCCCGCAGGAGCGCACCGTTGCCAATCTCGTTGCCGAAGGCCTGTCCAACCGGGACATCGCCACCCGGCTCACGCTGAGCGTCAAGACGATCGAGTACCACCTCTCGAACGCCTACGACAAGCTCGGCATACGCTCCCGCGCCGCACTCGCTGCCCGCATCGCTAGGCTGGGTAGCGAACCGTAGCGCTTCGACTGGCGCGTCATCACTTCGGCCTATGCCGCCAGCCTGTCACGCCGGGGTCGGCGGCTGCTCTCCGTTCTCGAGCCGGAACCAGTACCTGAGCCAGGCTCCCGCCCCCTCCTTCGGCTGCAGCTCGAAGTACGGGTCACAGCTCCAGAAGATGTTGATGATCGTGGGAACCGGGTCCTCCGGGTTGTTGTTCGAGATCATCCGGTCCGGGGCAAGCTGAAGCTCGGTGAACTTACTGGTCATTTCAAGCCTCCCAGCCTTTACCCATGTCGATATCGGAATATGATGGCTGGGTGGCCCGCGCTTCCACGACGTCGGACGTCTTCAACGCAATCGCCGAGGCTGACCGCCGGGAAATCCTGGACGTCCTGATGACAGGCGAGATGGCGGTCGGGGCGATCGTGAGCGACCTGTCGATGTCCCAGCCCCAGGTTTCCAAGCACCTGCGGGTACTCAGCGAGGTGGGACTCGTCAGGTGCCGCGCGGACGGGCGTCACCGGCTGTACCGCCTCGAACCCGCGCGCCTCCGCCCGTTGCACGACTGGCTGGCCAAGTACGAGCAGATGTGGAATGCCCGGCTGGATCGGATGGACGACTACCTCCAGGAGCTACAACAGCAAGGAGAACCCCAGTGACAGCTAACCGGCACGGATCGGCAGTCGTCGAGCTACCAGATGATCTCAGCGTTCTCATCACTCGAGAGTTCGACGCTCCGATCGCACTCGTCTTCGACGTGTTAACGAAGCCGGAGCATGTGAGCAAATGGATCAGTCCGCATGGGTGCAAGAC
>Ga0335072_10012564_pt1 | contig 12090 bp, 7 predicted proteins | sample Lox_Sample_21_FD_206725 | JGI IMG/M metagenome (GOLD analysis project Ga0335072, IMG submission 206725) | Soil microbial communities from Loxahatchee National Wildlife Refuge, Florida, United States - Lox_Sample_2.1 | ecosystem: Environmental > Terrestrial > Soil > Wetlands | place: USA: Florida...
CCTTTGGCCCGCGGCCTGGCGATGTGGCTGCGGTGGAAGCGATGGGGCTCGACAAATGGATCGATCAGCAGCTGAACCCGGAGACGATTGACGATGGGGCATTGCAGGCGCGACTCGCGGATTATCCGGCGATGCAGCTGGATCTGCATGAGCTGACACAGCGGTTTCCGTCTCCGGCGATGATTCGTCAGGCGGAGTTTGGCAAGCGCGGTTTGCCGGGCGACCCGGTGGAGCGAGCGATCTATCGGGATCAGATTGCTGTGTTCGAGCAACGCCAGCAGGCGAAGAAGGAGCAGCAACAGCAGCAGGTTGCAGGGAACAGGGCCCAGGTTGCAGGGATGGATCAGGGAGCCGGGACGGGGGATCAGAAGGGCAACGGCGCGGCGGGCGAGAATCCGATGAAGCAGGACGATATGGCCCCGCCTCCCCCTCCGGACATGATGCCTGCGCCGGGAAACACAATGGCCGCCGCGCCACCGTCTCCGCCGATTGCGGAGGTGGAGAACAAGCTGTACGCCGATCTGGCATCGACGAGCGTGGTGACGCTGCCTCCTGCGGAGCGGATGCAGAAGCTGGTGGCGATGCAGCCGGACGAGTTCCGCGATTTTCTGCAGCATTTGAATCGGCAGGATCGGGTGTTGTTGTTCAAGGACCTGACTCCGATCCAGCGGGAGACGGTGTTTGCGCTGATCAATCCGCAACTGGTGGTAGGAGGCGAAGTGCTGATTACACGGCTGCTGCGGGATGTGTACAGCGAGCGGCAGCTGGACGAGGTGATGACCGACTTCTGGCTGAACCATTTCAATGTGTATCTGCGGAAGGGCGAGTTTGCGCCATGGTATCTGGCGCAGTACCAGGACAAAGTGGTTCGGCCGCATGCGCTGGGCAAGTTTGAGGACCTGCTGGTGGCGACGGCCGAGAGCCCAGCCATGTTGTTTTATCTCGATCAGACGGAGAGCGTGGGGCCGCACTCGATCGCGGCAGAGCGCACGGCGATGGGGCTCAACGGACCGGCGGCGCGGCAGAGGCCGCTGGGGATTAACGAGAACTATGCGCGCGAGCTGATGGAGCTGCACACGCTGGGCGTGGACGGCGGTTACACGCAGAAGGACGTGATCGAAGTCGCGAAGTGCTTCAGCGGCTGGGGCATCGCGCATCCGGATCAGGGCGGGGAGTTCGAGTTCAATCCGCGGAGACATGAGCCGGGGCAAAAGGTGGTGCTCGGCTATCGGATACCGGACAACGGAGAAAACGAGGGCCTGGAAGTTCTGCACATGCTGGCAGTGAGCCCGGTGACCGCGCATCACGTGTCGTTCCAGATTGCACAGCGGTTCGTGAGCGACACCCCGCCGCCTGCACTGGTGAATGCAATGGCCGCGACATGGGTGAAGACGGGCGGCGACATTCGTGAAGTACTGCGGACGATGATTCAGTCGCCGGAGTTCTGGTCGGAGAGTGCGTATCGCGCGAAGGTGAAAACGCCGGAGGAATATGTGATTTCAGCGGTGCGCGCGACCGGCGGCGAGGTGGTGCATCCGGTTGCGCTGGTGGAAGCGATCGGGCAGCTGGGTATGCCACTCTACGGATGTCAGACTCCGAATGGCTATGCGTGGACGGCGGATGCGTGGCTGAACAGCGGCGAGTTACTGGATCGCATGAACTTCAGCCTGGCTCTGGCCGATAACAATGCAGGTGTGGCGATGCGATGGGACGCGTTGATGGGCATCGCAGGGCAGCCGGACGTGACAGCGGAGGCGAAAGAGGCTGATCTGGAAAAGCTGCTGCTCGATGGAGTGGTGTCGCAGCAGACGCGCAACGCGGCGCTGGGAGAATTGGCACAACAGCAGAACGCGCCGATGGATAACCAGGGAAGGCCGAAGATGCCGCGGCCGGTGAACTTTGTGCGGGCGCGGGAGTACGGACAGCTGCTGCAGTCCGTGGCGCCCTTGCCTCCGCCGGGTGACCAGCCGGCAGCGCTGCTGGGAGGACTTTTACTGGGGTCTCCGGATTTTCAGCGGCGCTAGCAATCCGTTATGCGCCGCTCTTCAGCGCGAGGTCGATCAGCGTTTTCTGCTCCATTTCGTGCGCTTTGGCTGAGCCCGTTGCGGGACTGGCGGCGGCGGAGCGCTTGACGCTGAGAACCTGGCGGCTTCCGGCAATGCGGCGCAGCCGCGGCATGACGAATCCAAAGGCTCCCATGTTTGCGGGCTCTTCCTGGACCCAGACAATCTCATGTGCGGCCGGGTGAGCTTCGATGGCGGCCTTCAATTCGACCTCGGGCCAGGGGTAGAGCTGGTCGAGAAAGAGGATGCCGGTGGAGATGTCCTTGCGTTTGCGGCGCTCGACGCGAAGCTCGTGACCGATTTTGCCTGTCGCGATGAGGAGACGCTGCGCGTTCCGGATCTCAATTTCGGGGAGAACGGGCAGGAAGCGCTGGCGGGAGAAATCCTCGATGGGCGAGATGGCGTCAGGATGGCGCAGCATGCTTTTTGGTGTGAAGACGACAAGCGGCTTGCGCCACGAGCGAAGGGCCTGACGCCGGAGGAGATGGAAATACTGCGCGGCGGTTGAGGGCTGAGCGATCTGAATGTTGTCGCGGGCGGCGAGCTGGAGGTAGCGCTCAATGCGGGCGCTGGAATGCTCGGGGCCCTGCCCTTCGTAGCCGTGCGGCAACAGGAGGGTGAGGCCGCTGAGGAGTCCCCACTTGTCTTCAGCGGCGGCGATGAACTGATCGATGACGATTTGCGCTCCGTTGGCGAAATCGCCGAACTGCGCCTCCCAGAGAACGAGGGCTTCGGGGTAGTCGCGGCTGTAACCGTACTCGAAGCCGAGGACGCCGGCCTCGGAGAGGATGGAGTTATAAACGCTGAAGGCTGCCTGCCTGGGGTCGAGGTGATTGAGCGGGATGAAATGCTGCTCGTTCTCGATATCGATGAGGACGCTGTGACGCTGGTTGAAGGTGCCGCGCTGCGAATCCTGTCCGCTGAGGCGCACGGGCGTTCCGGCGAGCAGAAGCGATCCGAAGGCGATGGCTTCGGCCATACCGTAGTCGAAAGGGTGCTTGCCCTGGCCCATGCCGGCTCGCTGATCGAGAAGCTTTTTGATCTTCGGGTGAATATGGAAGGCTTCCGGGTAGGCTGTTAACTTTTCGGCGACGTTTTGGATCGACTCGCGATCGAGGCCGGTGTCGACTTCGAGGTCGGCTCGCCAGGAGCCACCATGGTAGGTGCTCCAGTAGGGAGGCATCTCGACGAGAGCCGGCTTTTTTCGGACGGTCGTGGCCTTCTTCTGAGCTTCGCTGAATTCGGTTTGCAGTTCCCGGACGAGAGACGCCGCGTCGGCGCCGATTTGCTTTGCGTAGAGGTCGTAGAGGGGCGGATGGTCCTTAATGCGCGCATAACGCAGCGGCTGCGTGACAGTCGGGTCGTCAACTTCGCTATGGCCGTGACGGCGATAGCCGATCAGGTCGATGACGACGTCCGTGCGGAACTGGTAGCGGTATTCCGCGGCGAGCGTTGCGACGCGGACTACGGCGGCCGGGTCTTCGGCATTCACATGGAAGATGGGGATGGGGAGACGCTTCGCAATGTCGGTGGAGAAGCGGCTGGAGTTCGACTCGTCCGGCTCGGCGGTAAAACCGATGAGGTTGTTGACGACGATGTGGATGCCGCCGCCGACGGAGTAGCCATCGATGGCAGCGAGGTTCATCGTCTCGGCCCAGATGCCCTGGCCGGCAAAGGCGGCGTCGCCGTGGATGACGACGGGCAGGACGCGGTCGATACCGGCTGACCAGCGCTGCGCGCCAACACCGGACGTTCCGGGAGCCCCCGCCTCCGCGCTGTACCGTTCCTGGCGGGCGCGGGCACGACCCATCGCGACGGGATCGACGGCTTCGAGGTGGCTGGGATTCGAGGCGAGATGCAGCGCTAGCACACTGCCGTTGCGCGTCGGGAAATTGCCGGTTGCGCCGACGTGATATTTCACGTCGCCGCCGCCGAGAATGCTGCGCGGATCGACATCTTCAAAGCGAGCGAAGATATCAACCGGCGATTTGCCAAAAGTGTTGACCATGACGCTGAGCCGGCCGCGGTGACTCATGCCCATGATGGACCGCTCGGCGCCGAGTTCGGCAGAGCGGTTGAGCAGTTCGTCGAGGAAGGGAATGAGGGAGGTGACGCCTTCGAGTGAAAACCGCTTGGTTCCGAGGTAGCGGGACTGGATGACCTGTTCGAAGATGTCGGCGCGGGCGAGGAGTTGCAGGATGCGCTGCTGATCGACGACGGGTGGCTCCGCTTCGAGGCGCTGCTGGAGCCAGGCACGACGGTCCGCATAGGGAATGTGCATGAACTCGGCGCCGATGGTGCCGGAGTAGGCGCGGCGAGCGGCGGCGACAAATTCGTTGTCGAGATCGAGTTCGGGGACGGAGACAGGAGACAGATACTGGCCGAGCGGGTCGAGGCTGGCCTGAAGGTAGCCCCAGCGGCGAAAGGCATCAAAGGTCGGTTCGCGGGGTGAAGCTGCGAGCGAAGCGGGCGTTTCGAGGGGAGTCGTAGTCATGAGCGCGTAAGCCCTATTTTACGCGGGACGCGGACGACTCCACCACGAGGCAAAGAGCGCTGAGGGCGAACGACATGCCGGTAGTGCGGTTCGTTAACGGCTGATTTTAAGCATGACGACACCGTGGGGCGGAACTGTGACTGTGAAGCTGCCGTGGGTGGCGCTGACGTCCTGATGCTTCCACAGATCGCGGAGTTTTGCGTGGTCGGTGAAGCCGATATCGTGGAGGTTGAGCGTGATGGCCTGCTCCGTGTCATCGCGATTGAAGAGGCCGGCTGCGAGGGCGCCATTGCGGAGCGGCCTGGTCCAGATCTCTGTCATTCCGAGCGCCGAGGCGCGGTCGCCCTGTTTGCCGAGCGGGTCCTGATCGACGGCGATGACTTCTTTGTTGGTGAGGAGCGCCAGGGTTTCAGGGCTCATTTTGCTCAGGTCGTTGCCGGCGAGCAGCGGCGCGGCGAGGATCGCCCAGAGGCTCATGTGGGTTCGGTATTCGTCTTCGGTCATGCCGCCGTTGCCGATCTCCAGCATGTCGGGATCGTTCCAGTGGCCAGGGCCGGCGTACTGGGCGAGCCCGAGCTGACCAAAACCGATGTCGGACATGCGCTCCCATGTGTCGTTGATGTCGTCCGTGGTGCGCCACAGGTTGCCACCGACACTGGTACCCCACTTCCAGACATCATTGAGGCCGTATTGGCAAAGGCTGAACACGATAGGGCGTCCTGTAGCGAGGAGCGCCTGGTGCATCTTCTCGTAGGCTGCTTTTTCCATTTCAAACTGCTTCTGCGGATCGTGGGGCGCCTGCGTGCGCATGATCTGGCGGAAGCTGCACAAGTCGTATTTGAGGTAGTCGATGCCCCAGGCTGCGTAGGTTTGCGCGTCCTGCGTTTCGTGGCCGTAGCTGGCCGGATATCCGGCGCAGGTTTTCGGCCCGGGTCCGGAGTAGATGCCGAGCTTAAGGCCTTTGGAGTGGACGTAGTCGGCGAGGGCCTTCATGTCGGGAAATTTTTCGTTGGCGTGGATAACGCCGTTGGCGTCGCGCTGGCCTTCCCACGTGTCGTCGATGTTGACGTAGAGGTAGCCCGCATCGCGCATGCCGCTGGAGACCATGGCGTCAGCAGCGGCGCGAATATCGGCGTCGTCGACACGGCCCGCGAAATGGTTCCAGCTGTTCCAACCCATGGGAGGGGTTGCGGCGAGGGTTGGGTCCTGGGAGAGGGCGGTTCCGGTGAAAGCGACCATTGCGAATGCGATGAATGCGGTTACAAAGAGTCTGTGCGTCGACACGGGAAACAGTTCCTTTCACGCATGGGTTGCCGGGAAGATGCGAGCCGCAGGCCAGTGTACTGCAAACTCAGCGGAGCAGGGCGCCCCAGATCGTGTCCACGGTGGCGTGGGTGATGGCAGAGGCGCCGATGCGCCGGTCCCGACGCCACGCGCGGCCATAAAAGATGCCGGCGATCGCGGCCAGCAGCACATAACGCCAGTTAAAAAATGCGGTGCGCTTGTTGAAGTGGGAGAGGCCGAAGAGGCAAGCAGTGACAAGGAGGGACGCAACGCGGCCGATGCGGCGCTCGAGGAGGTTCTGCATCCATCCGCGGAAGAAAATCTCTTCGGGAAGGGCCACGCCGATGAAGGTAAAAAGCCAGGCGGGGGCAATGAGCCACGGGCGGCTGACGTGGGCGTGAAGGTGGAGAAAGCCGAGAGCAAGTCCGACGGGAATAGCGATAGGGGCGTAAAAGAGGAATTCGCGAAAGCCGATGCGGAGATCGCGCGGGCTGAGGCGGAGGTCGAAGCCGACGCCGCTGAGTTGCCGAATAGCGAGGAATCCGTAGAGTCCGGAGTCGAGGAGGGTGAGTTTGCCGAGGATGGAAAGGTGAGGTGGCCAGGCCGGCTCGAACCAGCGGAGATCGACGGCGAGGCCCAGGGGAACTAGGACCAGATAATCGAGCGGGTGACTGCGCTGCTCGGGGTCCTGTTTTGCCGCGACAGCGAGCAGCGAAGCGACGAGTGCGGGCGCGAAGAGGTAGGCGAAGAACCAGCGGAGGGCGAACGTCTGCGCGGAGAGGCTAAGGATGAGATACGGAACAACGAGAACGGAAGGGAGCGCAAGGCGGGCGACGAGAGGCAGGGATTGCGCTGCTCGGACACAACTGGGGCCCGCGAATCCGAAAGAAAAGAGCGGCGCAAGGAGGAGCGCAATGGCGACGCTGGCCGGGATGGGAGGGAACGGGAAGGCCACGCGTCTATGGTAGCGGCGCGCGGCAACGGGCTACGATCCGCCCTGATTGACCGGCATTCGTGCGGGTTGTAAGGTAAGAGGTTCGTGCATCCGAATTCCTTCCTGATCCGAGGCTCTTGTGTCCGAAGCTGCCCCGCTCCGTAAAACTCCTCTGAACGCGATGCATCGCCGACTTGGCGCGAAGATGGTCGACTTTGGCGGGTGGGATATGCCCGTGGAATATTCCGGTTTGATTGCCGAGCACCTGGCGGTGCGTACCGGCGTCGGCGTTTTCGACGTAAGCCATATGGGCGATATCCAGCTGCGCGGACCGGGCTCGCTGGCGGCGGTACAGCATATCTCGATGAATGACGCAGCGCGGCTGCAGACGGGACAAGCGCAATACTCGGCGATGCTGTATCCGGAAGGCACGTTTGTGGATGACATCATCGTCCACAAATTCAGCGAGAACGACTATCTCTTTGTGATCAACGCAGGAACGAGGGAGAAGGACTACAACTGGGTGCGCACGCAGGCGCGGGGGTTCGACTGCCATGTGAGCGACTACAGCGACTACTACACGCAACTGGCCATCCAGGGGCCGAAGGCGCAGGAAGTGTTGCAAAAGCTGACCAGTGTGGATCTGAGCAGGATCCGGTTCTACTGGTTCACATGGGGCACGGTCTGCGGACTGCCGAATACGCTGATTGCGCGCACCGGCTATACGGGCGAGGATGGGTTTGAAATTTATGTCCCATCCGATGTGGCGACGAGTGAGCGCGTGTGGAATGAGGTAATGGAGGCGGGCAAGGAAGTTGGGATCCTGCCCTGTGGTCTGGGCGCACGGAACACGCTGCGGCTGGAAGCAGCGCTGTCGCTGTACGGGCACGAGATTTCGGAGACGATCAATGTTTTCGAAGCGGGGCTGGACCGATTCTGCAAGCTGGAGAAGGGAAAGTTTGTGGGGTCGGATGCGCTACGGCAGGTGCAGGCTGCCGACGGGCCGGAGAGAAAGCTGGTTGGCCTGGAAGTCGTGGAGAGAGGCATTGCCCGCGACGGCTATCGCGTGTTCGATCTGGAAGGGGAAGAGATCGGTTTGGTCACGAGCGGGTCACCGGCACCATTCCTGAAGAAGAACATTGCGCTGGCGTATGTTCCGCGCAGCTTTGCGGATGTTGGGATGGAAGTGGCTGTGGAGATTCGGAACAATCCGGTAAAGGCGCGCGTGTTGCCGATTCCGTTTTATCGCAAGCCGAAGAAGGCGTGAGCCGGGAAGCCCGGGATTCATTGTGATCCCGAACAAATGTAGCCTGCCTGTGGAACAAAGTCCCGGCGGAACAGCCCGTACAATGAAGGGGAGAATTCAATCGCAATGGCCTATCCCACAAACTACAAGTACACGCGCGAGCACGAATGGATTGACGCCAACGGAAAGACTGCTTCGGTCGGGATCACCGATCATGCGCAGGATTCGCTGGGCGATATTGTTTTTGTCGAGTTGCCCAAGGTGGGCGACAAGGTCGAGAGGGGCAAAGTCTTCGGAAGCGTCGAGTCGGTGAAGGCGGTTTCCGATTTGTATGCTCCAGCCACGGGCACTGTAACCGCAGTGAACGAGGAATTGACTTCGGCGCCGGAAAAAATCAATACGGATGCGCACGCGGCGTGGATCATGAAGATCGAGTTGAGCGATCCGGGGGAACTCGATTCGCTGCTTGGGGCGCCGGATTACGAGACTTATGTGAAGGAAGAGACGGGCCACTGACATTCCGGACCAGTCATCAGGGGCTAAAGCCCATTTTCTGCCGAATCGCTAACGGCACGACTGAAGTCGTGCCCTGATTAAGAACCAGGTTCTTCCCTGGTTTGCCGTTTAGAGAGCCCGATGCGTTATCTTCCAAAATCCGATGCCGAGCGCGCTGCTATGCTGCGCGAGATCGGCGCTTCTTCGATTGACGATCTGTTTGCCATCATCCCGGAGCAGTACCGGCTTACCCGCGACCTTGATATACCGCGGCAGATGGGCGAGTCGGAGATTGTGGAGTGGTTCCGCACCGTTGCCGCCAAGTACACGGTTCGTCATACCAGCTTTCTGGGCGCGGGAGCCTATCGTCACTACCGGCCGGTGATCATCGACTCGCTGGTGCAGCGGGGCGAGTTTCTGACGAGTTACACGCCCTATCAGGCGGAAATCACGCAGGGCACGCTGCAGGCGATCTTCGAGTTCCAGACGATGGTTGCTGAGCTGACCGGCATGGATGTGGCCAACGCCAGCATGTATGACGGCTCGACGGGCGCGGCTGAAGCAGTAATGATGGCGGCGCGCATCACGGGCCGACATAAAGCTGTTATCGCCTCCACCGTTCATCCGGAATACCGGGAAGTGCTCGCGACGTATACGACATATCAGAATCTGCCTGTTTCCATGGTGGGATACGACGACAAGACCGGACGTATTGATCTGGCTGTGCTGGAAGCCCAGGTGACGGAAGAGACTGCGGCGGTTCTGGTACAGAGTCCGAACTTCTTCGGAATTATCGAAGACATTCCGACGATCGCCGAGATTGTGCATAAGAAGGGGGCGCTGCTCATCGTCTCGATTGCCGAAGCCATTTCTCTTGGCGTGGTGCGGCCGCCGGTGGAAGCGGACATCGTCAGCATGGAAGCGCAGTCGTTTGGCGTTGCGCTGAGCTATGGTGGTCCCTACTGTGGAGTGATTGCTGCCAAAGAAAAATATGTGCGCCAGATGCCAGGCCGTTTGGTGGGACAAACGACCGATCGCAATGGCTATCGCGGATTTGTTCTTACGCTTTCCACGCGCGAGCAGCATATTCGGCGTGAAAAGGCTACGAGCAACATCTGCACCAACCAGGCCCTGGTGGCGTTGATGGCCACGATTTTCCTGACGATTTACGGCAAAGAGGGCATTCGCGAACTGGCTGAGCACAATCTGGCGAAATCAGCTTATACGGCACAGGCACTCACGACCCACGCGGGAGCGCGCATGCGCTTTGCCGGAGCTCCGCGTTTTCACGAATTTGTTCTGGTAACGGACGAGCCACCGGCGGCGTGGCATCAGCGGTTGCGCTCCGAAAAAATCGTTGGCGGCATCGACCTGAGCCGCTGGTATCCAGAGTTGGAGCACGCCACACTGTGGTGCACGACCGAAATCGTGCCACGGGAAAAAATTGACCTGGCTGCGGAACTGGTGGCGGCTGTGCCGGTGGAGGTTTAAGAACTTCGATGACTACTTCTGCGACAGACGCACAAACTCCCGCCAACTCGCGGACCCTTGGAAAGGTTCGCCCGCACCAGACACAGAATGAAGCTCTGGTGTTCGAGAAGTCTTCTCCCGGCAAGCGCGCCTACAAACTGGCTCCTCTCGATGTGCCTGACGTGGATCCTGGGGCGGTGCTCGGCGAAGCGTATCGCAAAGAATCCGGTGAACTACCGGAACTGAGTGAAATCGAGATCATTCGCCATTTCACGCGGCTCTCTACGTGGAACTATGCGATCGATCTGGGCATGTATCCGCTGGGAAGCTGCACGATGAAGTACAACCCGCGCGTGAACGAACTGGTCGCGCGAATCGAAGGGCTTGCCGAGGCGCATCCGTACCGTCCGGATTTTCTCGCGCAGGGACAACTGGACGTCGTGGATCTGCTGCAGGAGTGTCTGATCGAGATCACCGGCATGGACGCGATCACGTTGCAGCCTGCTGCGGGTGCGCACGGTGAGTTTACGGGGATTCTGCTGACGCGCGCGTGGCATGAGTCGCAGGGGAATGCTCGCCGCAAGGTGCTGATTCCAGATTCGGCGCACGGGACCAATCCTGCGACGGCGGCGATGTGCGGGTACGAGGTTGTCAATATCAGGTCGAATGCGAAAGGCGGCATCGATGTGGAGGCACTGGCGCAGGCTGTGGATGAAGACACGGCGGCGCTGATGCTGACGAATCCTTCGACGATTGGGGTGTTCGAGAGCCAGATTCACAGGATCGCGGAGATCCTGCACGCCAAAGGAGCTCTGCTCTACATGGATGGCGCGAATATGAACGCGCTGTGCGGCAAGACGCGGCCTGGCGATTTCGGGGTTGATGTGATGCACCTCAATCTGCACAAGACCTTCTCCACGCCCCATGGCGGCGGTGGTCCGGGGTGTGGTCCGGTTGCGTGCAAAGCTTTTCTCGAGCCCTTTCTGCCGATTCCGGTGCTGGTGAAGGACGCGAACGGCGAAAAGATGTGGACGTACGATCGTCCGCAATCGGTGGGGCGCGTGCGGGCATTTTTCGGCAACTTCGGCATGTTCATTCGGGCGCTGGCCTACATTCTGGCGAATGGGCCGGATGGCCTGCGGCAGACGACCGAAGATGCGGTACTGAATGCGAACTACATTCGGAACAAACTTGAAGACCTGTACGAACTGCCGTACGACACACCGTCGATGCACGAAGTGGTCTTCAGCGACCGGCGTCAACTCAGAAACGGTGTGCGGACCGGGGATATCGCCAAGCGGCTGATCGATTACGGATTTCATCCCTATACGGTTTCTTTCCCGCTGATTGTGCCGGGGGCGCTGATGATTGAGCCGACGGAGAGTGAGTCGCGCGAGGAGCTGGATCTTTTTGTGGATGCGATGCGGCAAATTGCGCGGGAGGCGGAGGAGAATCCGCAGGTGATTCTCGACGCACCGCACTCGACACGGGTGTCGCGGCTGGATGAGACGACCGCGGCGAGGAAGCCGGTGCTGCGGTGGCGCAAACCTCAGTAGAGTCTTCGACGCGGAATCTTCGAAGAAGTGCGTGGTCGATGACGGGTATGGCCTAGGTCGGTAAAGGCCGCGATCCACGATGGTTTGCGCGTTGGCGTTCGCCCCGGTGCGTCGAAGTGCTCTAGTCGGCGCATCCTTTGCGGGCAATTCAAATTGCCGACATCCGCTAAGATCAAGCTATCCATGCACGAACCACGCACTTTTGCTCACGCCATGATGCGCGAGATATACGAACAGCCGGAGGCACTGGCTGCGACCATGGCGCACTATGCGCCGGGGGGAATGCTCGATTCGAATGCATTTGCCGCCGTCGCCGAAGCGCTGCGGGGCCGGCAGCGCATTGTGATTGCAGCCAGCGGGTCGAGCCGCCACGCGGGGCTGGCAGGCGAGATCCTGCTCGAGGATTATGCCGGCCTGGCTGTGGACGTGGAATATGCGAGCGAATACATGTATCGCTCGACGCACACGCTGCACGATCCGGGCGTGATTGTGATTTCACAGTCGGGGGAGACGGCGGATACGCTGGCGTCGCTGCGCGAAGCCAATGC
>Ga0335072_10012565_pt1 | contig 12089 bp, 8 predicted proteins | sample Lox_Sample_21_FD_206725 | JGI IMG/M metagenome (GOLD analysis project Ga0335072, IMG submission 206725) | Soil microbial communities from Loxahatchee National Wildlife Refuge, Florida, United States - Lox_Sample_2.1 | ecosystem: Environmental > Terrestrial > Soil > Wetlands | place: USA: Florida...
TCGTAGTGCGGATTGGAAGCGTTGGCGTTGACGCCGACGATCGGGCCGTGGTCGGTGACCAGGCCTTCGGCGGCGAAACGATCGCGGAAGAAGGTCTTCACTTCGAATTCCGTGAGCTGGGCGCCGCTGGAGAGGCGCTCGCGGACGAGGTCGAAGGCCTGGTGGCGCACGCGGTCGACGCGCCGCCCGGCTTCGAAGTGCATGTCGCGGGCTTCTTCGCTCCAGCGCGCTTCGAAGGTTTGGATGAGTTCGGCGGAGCTGACGACTTCCACGCCGAGGCTGCGCACGAGGTCGATGGTGCCGCCATCGACCATGGAGACGTAAGGGATGGCGCACATGGGCGAGTACTGCATGGCGATCTTCTTCAGTCCCGCGGTGAGCTTCTTGAGAGCATCCACCTGCTCGGTCCAACTGGAGTACGCGATGCGGTCGCCGGGGAGATCGCCGAGGGAGTTGCGCTCGATGCGGTGTTCCATGCCCCGGGGTTCGCCAGCGGCGGGGATGAGGTAGTACCAACGGCGCGTGGGGGAAGCGGTGGGAAGGCCGAGGACGCGGTACGCGAGGGGATCGCGGTAATGGTGATCGAAGAAGAGCCAGCCGTCGAGGGCCTGGGCTTGCAGTTCGGATTGGATTTTCGCGAGGTTCATGTGCATTATCAGTCTAATTCAGTTTGCGGGCGCGGGGCGATTTCGCCGGGTATACTGCGGGAATGGCGATCGAGGACCAGTGGCGGGAGAGGCCGGGGACGCCGGTTTCCGCGGAGGATGCCTGGCGGGTGCTGGATGACTGGAAGGTGAAACGGAAAGAAATCGGGATGCTGTATTGCCGCCGTTCGAGGACGGCGGTCATCTCGGCAATGTGCCGGGTGCGGCGCCTGCGCAACGGGTCATTACAGATGAGCGGCGACCGGGCCGGGGTTTCGCTGAATCTGCGCATGGCGGAATTCAGCCACGGGCCAATGACGGTGTGGCCGAACGGGCCGTCGGGCCCGACAGCCGAAGTGCTCGCGCTGCGGGCGAACCTGCCGGAGGGAGACTGGCTGGTGCTGGCCGCGGGGTACCTGCCGAGAGAGCGGGCTCCGCTCGCGCTGCCGGCGTGAATTGCGGACCGGCAGGTCAAAATGGTCCGCGAAATACGGTCGAAGGACCACAAGGAATCGAAGTCGATTTTACGGGATGTTCCCTGCCAATCGCTTGGCAGCGGGCCGAGCCGGCTGCGGCCAGGATTGGCTCCCGTACAAGATCTGCCAAGGCCTTGCCTCCGGATGGCCATTACCAAGATTTTCACGCGGTCAGGTACCCTCGTGAATCGCGGCGGCCGGACGGGGACGCCAGCGGTCGAGCGCGCGGCGAAGCGCCTGCATTTCGATGGGCTTGCTGAGCACGTCATTCATGCCCGCATGGAGGCACTCGGCGCGGATTTCAGCCGAGACCGAGGCGGTAAGCGCCAAGATGGGCGTCGACGCCGCCGGCGGCGGCAGGCGGCGAATCCGGCGGGAGGCTTCCAGACCGTCAACCTCCGGCATGAGCAGGTCCATGAGCACGACATCGTAGGACCGGCTCTCGACGGACTGGAGCGCGGAAGCGCCATTATCGGCCAGGTCGACAACGCAGCCCATCTTCTGCAGCATGCGGGAAGTGACCAGCTGGTTGATCCGATTGTCTTCGACGACGAGCAGGCGAAGCCCCGTGAAATCGCTGGCGACGGGTTCGATGGCGGCTGGTTCGGTTTCTTCGGCTACACCGGCGCTGAAGGTGAATTCGAACGTGCTGCCGGCGCCTGGCTGGCTGCGCACTTGAATCTCCCCGCCCATCATTTCCACCAGGCGGCGCGAAATGGCCAGCCCCAGACCCGTCCCGCCATAGCGGCGATTGGTGGCGGCATCCACCTGGCTGAAGGATTGGAACAGGCTCCCGATGCGGTTTTCGGGGATGCCGATGCCGGTATCGCGCACCATCACGCGGATCACGTGACGGCCGCCGGGGGGCGCGGCCTGGACAAGCACGGCTTCCATTTCGATGGAGCCGTGTTGGGTGAACTTGACGGCATTGCTCATGAGATTCCCGGTGACCTGCCGCAAGCGCACGGCATCGCCCGCCACCCGGGGCGGCAGGTTGGGATCGAGGATGAGACGGCACTGGAGATGCTTTTCGGCGGCGGAATCGCTGAACAAACGGAAGCTCCAGCGAAGACTCTCGGGCAGATCGAATGGTTCGTCGATGAGAACGAGTTTGCCGGAATCGATTTTGCTGAAGTCGAGGACGTCGTCGAGCACGCGCCGCAGGACCTCACCCGAAGTTCGGATCAGGCCCATCATGGGGCGGAGTTCGTCGGGAACACTCTCCTGTTCCAGCAGGCAACTCAGGCCGAGGATGCCGTTCAGAGGAGTGCGGATTTCATGGCTCATATTGGCGAGGAACTGACTCTTGGCCTGGGCGGCGGCATCGGCGCCGATGCGCGCGCGCACCAGTTCCTCCTCCATCTGTTTCCGCTCCGTAATATCGAGAACGAAACAGAGGGAATAGTTTTTGCCGCCGATCGCCACGCGCCGCCCCCAAACCAGCGCGGTCTGTTTGCCGCGCTCCGGACTCCAATAGGTGAGCTCGCGGGAATCGACATCGGAACCTGCCCGCAGGGCCTCCTGGACAGCGGAATAATCGTCACCGATCCAGCCGCGCTCGACGGGATCGTGGCCCACGATCCCGTCCTTGGGAAGGCCAAGTAACTCCTCCATGGCGTGGTTCACGTCGACATAGCGGCCGGAATCGTCCTGGAGCGTGATGCCGATCGGGCTGGATTCGAAAACCGTGCGAAAAGCGACTTCGGCCGCGGCCTTTTCCTCGAATTGCTTCTGGATACGCCGATTGGCGGCCTGTAGCTCGGCAGTGCGCCGGGCAACCATCGTGTCGAGGTCTTCCAGGCGCGCCGCCGCCTGGCTGCTCACCAGCCATTTGCGGGTGAGGGCGTGCGCCAGTTGAATGACTTCGATGTTATCGAAGGGCTTTTTCAGGATCAGCATGTTGTCCGACAGGCCCAGCCGGCGCTGCATATCGTTCCATGAGTAATCGGAATAGGCGGTGCATATCACGATCTGCAGCCGGGAATAGACCTTCCAGAGATGGCTGATGGTTTCGACCCCATCCCAGCCGGGCGGCATACGGACATCGACGAAGGCCATGGCGTAGGGGCGGCCGCAGGCCAGCGATGCCTCGAGTTTCGCCAGGCCTTCCTGGCCCTGGTAGGCGGAATCGATCTCGAACTCCGTGGCGGGAGAAGATGTCGCGCCGAAGAGGAGTTCTTCGTCGTCGCTAAGATGGGACTCGGCCGAGGCATCGCCGATCAGAATCTTGCGCAGATCCTCATGGATGGCCGGATTGTCGTCGATGACGAGGATCCGATGGTTCGGTTCCAGCAATTCGTGGGAATTCATGCGAGGACTCTCTTTCTGGGGTCTTCCGCGGTCTTGATCGGCAATTCCAGAGTGAACGTAGCTCCCTGGCCTCGACCGGGGCTTTCCGCGCGCAGAGAACCGCCCATCTGGCGGGCGGCGAGGGCGCAGGAATGCAGGCCAAACCCATGGCCATCGACCCTGGTGGTAAATCCGTGACGGAAGATTTTGGTCAGGTTTTCGGCCGGCAGACCGATACCGTTATCTTCCACCGACAGGCTGACGCGGCCCTCTTCCAGACGGTGGATGCGGATGCGAATCAGGCCGTGGCGGCTTTCGTCTCCCTCGCTGACCGCCTCTTTGGCGTTGCGGAGAAGATTCAAGAGAATTTGCAGGATGCTGTGCTTTTCGGCGGCAATCGGCGGAAGCGACTCGAAATCCCGTTCGACGCGGATTCCATGGCGCACTAAGCCGGATTCCACGATGCGCAGAGCGTCCTCCACCAGATCGGCGAGATGGACATTTTCCACCAGACCGGAAACCTTGGCGTAGCTCTGCTGCGTGGCCACGATCTGTTTGATGTGGCCTACGTGAGAAGATAAGGCTTCCAATTCGGACAGGAGGCTTTCGCGCTCGGCACGAAAATGACTCCCCAACTTGGCGAGGTAAGGCAGCACGCGCTGCCCTTTGGGATCCCTTTCGATGAATTCCTCCAGGTTGCCGGCATGGAGTTCCAACATGCGGATGGCAGACACCAGATTGTCGACGCGGGACTCGCGAACCTTGCCGGCCACCAGGGAAGCCGAAACGTTGACGCTGTTGAGCACGTTGCCGACGTTGTGCAGGACCCCGGTGGCCACCTCGGCCATTCCGGCGCCGCGCGACAGTTCGATGAGGCGCTGCTGAGCGGCGGCAAGATCGGCGTGAGCGCGGTCTTTGGCCTCGATTTGCTCCTGCAATTCGCGCGTACGCTCGATGACCCGCTGTTCGAGAGTCTGCTTCGCCTCCACCAGAGCGCGCTGCACGCGATGGCGCGCGATATACGCGCCGAGCATGTCCGCGACGGCGCGGAGGCTGTCCTGCTCGGCGTCGCTCCACTGGCGCGCGCGCCGGAAATCGTCAAAGGAGACCATTCCCCACCATTCGTCGCCCACGACCACGGGCACGAAAATCGCCGACTGCACGCGGAAGTCGATCGATTGACGGAGCGGCTCATCGCACTGCTCCGGGGCCACGGTAACGGTCCGGCCCTGGCGGAGGTCCTCCAGCCATGCGGCGGCGGCCTCGCCGTGCCAGGGAAAAGCGACCCAGCCGCCAAGCGAGGAGTGTTCGTCCGGAGCGAGCCATTCCCCTTCCTGGACCATGCACAGCTTGCCACTTTCCCCGTCCCGGCGAAAGATCGAGCCCCGGCTGGCGTGCGCCGCCTGGCCAACCCGTTCGAGAACCTGGGCGAATATGGTGTCGCGATCTCCATCGCTGAGGAACTGCTTGGCCGCGAAACTGACGCTTTCCAGAATCTGGTTGCGCCCCAGGATGGTGTGAGCCATGTCGTTGAAAGCTTCGGCCAGACGCTCGATTTCGTCGTGGCTGGCGATTTCGGCGCGCGCGCGCAGATCGCCTTTGGCCACCTTCTCCACGGTGGCGCGCAAGACATGGATGGGACGGACCAGGCGGCCGGCGAACGCCAGGGAGATCAGCAGACTGAGACCGCCGCAAATAATGGCCAGCGCGCCGGTGCCCTGGTACAACCGCCGGACGCTCTCGTCATAAGAATCGAGCGACAAGCCGATGTGGATCCATCCCCAGGGGATACTGCTGTAGTCGAACGGGAAGGCATACTGGAAGACGCGCCGTTTGACCAGCGGCGAGAACGCGATGGACCTTACCGGCGCGCGCTCCGCCGGATGCCAACCGCTGCCGAGAGTGTCCGTCCTCCAACTGTCGCGGTCGATGATGAGAGCGAAGCCGTCGTTCTTGGCGATGACCACATAGGCAATGGCGCTGTCCCCGGAAAGAACCTGCATGGATTGATCGACGACGGCAGAGTAATCTTCCGAAATGGCCGCTCCGGCGGCCACGCCGCGGATCGAGACGGCGATCCCGCGGGCCTTGGATTCGAGGCTCAATTGAAACTCGCGCTCCTGTTCCGGAATGATCATGGTCACGAATACCGCCAGGGTGACCACCGTGACCATCCAACCGAGCAGCGTTATTTTCAGAGTGATGCCTCTCGGCAGGCGCATTTCTCAGTCCTCCCTTTCGGCTGTCCCGGACGTCGCGGCGCGCGGCGCGCCGCCCGGCAGCCGGGAGAATTCTCGCCAAAGTTCGCGAGCCGAATCGAGGTCTTTCGCCGGAACTGGAACCAGGCGATCGATCTTGAACACCATGAGAAGCTGACGCCCGCGAGGGTCGTCTTGCAGGGTCAGAAGGGTATCGAACAATTCCTTTTGATAGGGATGCGGTTGGGTGGGCAGGACGATGAGGCTTTCGATGAGGGGATGCGAGCGCACCACTACGCGGAGGCGGCCTAACTGCGGGTTCATCTCTTTGGCCAGGTCGAAATTGATTTCGTCCACCACGCAGGCGTCGGCCGTGCCGAAGAATACCGGCAGAATGCACGCCTGGCCGGTGGGAGCCGGCTTGACGGAGGAAAAGAAGGAAGCGGCGCGGCCCAGTTTTTCCTGGTTCAATAAGACATCGAGCCATGCGGCTCCGGCGTTCCAGCCGCCGCGGGAAAACGTCAGGATCCTCTTCCCCCGGAGACTGCCGATATCGGACGCACCGCTCGAGGAATTCACCAGCAGCAAGTACGAATAGTGGGCTTCCCCCTGCGTTCCCATGCCATGGGTGAACGCCGCCACCACGAGGCGGGTGCCCTCCAGTTCCAGGTAATCGGGCACGCCCACGACAAGCACATCGGCGGACCGGCTTTCCAGGCGTTCCCTCATCTGCGCGACACTGTCGGCGAAGTCTACTTTAGAATCCAGCAGGAACCCTTTCTGCCGGGCCATGGTGTCGAACCAGGCCTTCATGGCCGCCCGCAGATCGTTGCGATTCAGATTTCCCAAAGTGGAGGCGCTCACGATAGCGTACAGGCGCGTGGGGCGGAGGCCATCGGCACTGCGATCGACGCCCAGGATCCGCCCTCCGGTGGCGCCACACAGCGCCGCCGCGGCCAGCCACCGGACCACGTGCCCGATCATGCGCCGGATCTTCATAGAAACGGTCCTTTGCGGCCCGGTGCATTATTGCCGCGAGCCCTTTCGGCCCGGTCCAGGATGGCGAGCCCCGGGGCAAGGCATTCGGCATCGCCGACATTCATTTCGTCGAACTGAAAGAGAGTGGCCAGCTGCCGCCCGGTCGGGCTCGAAAGCAGGCTGTTGTGCACTTCCAGAAAGCGTGCTCTGGCATTGCGCGGGTACTTCTTCCGAAAGGCATAGAAGCAGGTCACCAGCAGCGGAGAATTGGCGATGACGGCCAGGCTGCGAGCTACCTGCGGATTCAGCTCGCACATGATCTGAAAACCGCGTTTCGACGTCAGGCAGCCATCGACCTGCGCAAAGAAAACCGGCAGCACGACACGGGAGACTTTGGTCTCGGAAAGAATGGAGCTGAAGAAGGTTTCCGCCGGCCCCAGGCGCTCGTCATCCAACAGGGTCGCGAGCCAGCCCGGCGCCACGCACATTTTGGGAGCTTTGAGCACCGACAGGCGGCAACCGCGCAGGTCCGGCAGGCGTTTGAAGGGGCTGTTTTTCCTCGTCAGCACGACGTATTCGTCCGGTCCCGACGCGCCGCCTCCTACCAGCAGATCGCGGGAATCGAACAAGTCGGCGATCGGGCGGTATTCCACCAGATTGAGTGCGGCGGCATCCAGTTGGCCGGTGCGGATGCCGCGGACCACTTCCTCGCTGGTCGAGAAGATCTTGGGGTCGATCTGGATGGTCACGTCCAGGTCCACCTGCATGCGCTTGATCCACGTCTGCATGGCGGCGCGGGCGTCGCTGAGATTGACGTCCGTGACCATGGTTTCCGAAATTGCAATGCGAAGGGGAAGGCTGGAAGGCGCGCTCGTTTCCGCCTCGCGCGAGCGGAGAATCCGAGCTACGCCTGCAACCACCAGCGCCATCGCGCCACGGCGGGGAATTTCCGATCCGGCGATCATTTGACTCCTCCGGTCCGGTGGGTGCGTTCAGAGGCGTCCAGGATGTCGAGAGCGGGAGCGAGACAGCCGACTTCTCTTACCACCAGTCCGTGAAACTGGAACAACATGGCAAGCTGGCGGCCGGCCACGCTGGCGGGCATATCCGCATACACTTTGGCAAATCGCTCGCGGCTGAGGCCGCGATAGTTCTTGTGGAAGGTGTAAAAAGTGACTACCAGGTCCGGGGATCCGGCGATCACCGCCAAATCCCGCGCGACCTGGGGATTCAATTCGCTCATGGTTTCGAAACCGCGGCGCGAAGTGATACAGGCCTCGGCCTGGCCGAAGAAAACCGGCAGCACCACCCGCGATGGCTTGAGGTCGGTGTTGACGGAGGCGAAGAACTGGTCCACCTCGCCCAGGCGGGCGTCCTTCAAAAGAGTGGCCAGCCACCGGCGGGCGAGGCACATGCGCGGCGCCCGCAGCAAGGTAAGCCGTTTCCCGCGAAGATCGCTCAGATGGCGCACCGGCCCCCCGGTTTTCGCGAGCAGAAGATATTGCTCGCCGTCGGTCTCGGCAATCACATGGCTGGGGTCGAGCAGGTCGGCGATTTGCCGGTACTCGATCACGTTGAGCGCAACGGCGTCGAACAGGCCGGCGCGGGCCCGGCGCAGGATCTCTTCGGTGGCGTCAAAAACCATCGGGCTGAATTCGATGGGAATGTTCAAATCCTTCGACATCCGCTCGAGCCAAACCTGCATGGCGGCGCGGGCGTCATTGAGATTCACTTCGGAGACCAGACTTTCGGAGACGGCCAGGCGAATGGGCGCCGGGGGCTCCGCCGCCGGAAGCTTCCTGGAGAGCGCACCCGCTGCCAACGCCAGAGCTAACGCGTCGCGCCGGGAAACCCCGCGGAGACGCTCTTTCTCACGGCCGGAGCTGGTTCCGCTCCCGCACGATATGGAGCCTGGCAATCGCATGCTCGTTCCACCATCCCTCGGCTCAGGGATGCGGATTCAACCTCCCGGCAAGCTCCTTTCCGACTAGCAACGAAATCTGCGATTCGACAGCCGCCAGGTCGTAACGCGCCTTTTGGTATTGGGCGGCCATCAGCGCTTCGAACAACTGCGCGCGAATCACCCTTTCGGTTTCCACCAGTTCGCTCTCATAGGCGCGGGAAGTCAGCGCGCGATCCTCCCGGGCGGCGGCCATGGCTTTGTCCGCGGCCTGGTAGGTTTTCGAAGCCGCCTCCAGCGAGAGAAACAGCTCGCGCAACTGGAGACCGATGCCCTCGCGGAGCAGGAGTTTCTGCTCCTTCAGCTTATTCACCTGGGCGCGCGCTTCGGCTATCTTGTTTTTGGTCAGGAACCCGTTGAACAACGGCACTTCGACACCGATCCCGATGGACCACCCTTCCTTGTTGTTGCTGGTGGCGATTCCGGCGTTGTAGCTGTTCCACCAACGGTGGAGATCGCCGGTAAAGGCGATCTTCGGGAAGTAGTCGCTGCGAGCGGTAGTCTCGGCGCCTTCGAGCGCTTTCAACCCCGCCTCGATTTTCGCCCAATCCGGGTTGAATTCATACGCGGTCGCGACCAGATCGCCGAGGTCGCCGGCGAACGGACGATAGGGGAGTTCCTCGTCGGCGGGCCTCACGGTGGCATTCCAAGGCAACCCCATGGTGTAGGCCAGAGCGGCTTCCGCCTGCGCCTGGTTCTTACTCAGTTCCGCTACCATCGAACGGATGGTCTCCACGATTACCTGGTTTTCGAGATAGTCCGTCTTGTTTACCTTTCCGGCGCCGTTCTGGTACATCGACTGCGTCAGTTCCAGCGTCACTTCCATCTGCGCCAGAGTGTCGTCGCCGATTTGCCGCAGCCGCCGTGCCAGCACGGCGCCCCAGTACAGGCGGACCACGCTGTCGGTAATCTCCAGATCGGTACGGCGCGAATCGGCCTGCGCCGCTTCAATCGCGCCTTGTGCCTGCCGGCGGAATCCGCCGCGCATGCCGCCATCGAACAGAAGCCAGGTGAAATCCGCGGCGGCTTCGAAGTTCTGGGGATTGGCAAGCTTGACGTCTTGCGCCGGGACCGGAAACGCCTGGGCAGAAGTGGTGAAGCTCTGTCCCGGAAAATTGACCGGCATCTGAATGGCTGCGGGAGGAAATCCGGGAGCGAAAGAATTGGCCGGAACTGTGACGGTGACCGTACCGCCCGGAATGCTCACATTTTGGGCGGGGATATACATGGTGGAGGCGGGAAAAAGAAAATCGGGCGAGTTGCTGAGCTCCGTCCATCCGCCTTTGGCGGTGATCTGCGGCCAATAGGCGGCCAGGGCCTGACGATGCTGCGCCTCGGCCGCGGCCACCGCGAATCGCGAAGCAGGGCGCTGATGATTTTTCGCCATGGCCGTATGAAGGCAATCGTCCAAAGAGAGGATTTGAGGCGCTGGCAGGTAGGTTGGGGGTAAGTCGGCGGCGCCGACGGTCTGCAGGGCCGCACCGGCGCAAAGCGCCACGAGGGAAATGCAGAGCGGCGTGTTGTTCATGGAATTTTCTAGTCGGTCGTACTGATAAGGCCTCTCCTGATGGGACTTATCGGCTCGAATGCGTCCAACTTTTAGAGGCTTCTGCGGAATCGCTTCCTTTTCTTGCGCAATGGGGAATTCTACTGTCTACGAAAGCTTAGGGATGTAGATGTATCCGACACTCTGAGAGCGTTCGGGAAGGGGAAATCCGGATGTTCAAGCGGCACGGGAGAATCGCCGCGGGCGCCTGGCTTCCAACAGGCCGGTATTAAACGCGAGGCGTAACGGCACCTCTCGCAAATCGAGCCCGCGGACCGTATCGATCATACGGCGGTCGGCCCATCCATTGCTTTTCGCCGGGAAGATGAGCCATCCCGTCGAATCCTCATGCACGTACCAGTGCTGAAGATCCCTGGCGCTGCGATACAGGCGGGGCATTTCCGGTCAAGCTGCCTTGGGCGGCGGCTCGACCGGCTTGGGAAGCCGGGTCACGCCTGATCTCTTTTTGCGCGAAATGCAGACTACTTTGCCACGCATTATGCAGAATTTATATGAATTCTAATTGAATTGCAAATTAAATTGTGTGGGCAGTGGCTACCCCCTTTTGAGGTTATTCCCCCCGCTTCGAGGGGGGATGCTGACATAATAGTGCTATTTCACTCAGACCAACTAATGCCGGAACTAACCCGAAAACCCGACACCGCCCTTCCCGAAGCCTGGCGCGGATTTGAAGACATGTACGCGAGCTTCGGGCCTCCGCTGACACCGTCGGAGGAAGATCGCGGATTCCTGGAAAGCGCGATTGCCGATTGGGTGGCGGTCCATCCAGGAGAACGTCTGCGGGCGCTGCTGCTGGGCGCGACGCCGGGTGTCGCCGCGGCAGCGTGGCCGGCGGGGTCATTTCTAACGGCGGTGGACCGGTCGCGCGGCATTCTCCGTGCGGTCTGGCCGGGCAATATCCGCGCGGTGCGCGGTGCGGTAGAGGGAGACTGGTTGTGGCTGCCGGTTCGCGACGCTTCGCTCGATCTGGCGGTCGGGGATGGCTCGTTGAGCGCCTTACCTTATCCCGACGGGTACCGGAAGCTGGCGAGCACGCTTCGCGAAAAGCTCAAACCCGGCGGCGCGCTGCTCCTGCGCGCGTATGTGCCGCCGCCGGCGCCGGAGGACCCTGGTGACGTGATGGCCGAACTGCCGCGCCATACGACGTTCCATGAATTCAAGCTGCGGCTCCTGATGGCGCTTCAGCGCGGCCCGCAGGAGGGAACGCATCTCGATGAGGTCTATCGCTACTGGTCGGACTGGGGGATTGATCGCGCGGCTCTGGCGGCGGAAACGGAATGGCGGCGGGACGAGATCGACACCATCGACCGGTATCGCGGTCTGAAAGCGGTGTACACGTTTCCGCCGCGCGGCGAACTGCTGGCACTCCTCGAAGAGTATTTTCCGGAGGTGCGGGTCCGGGTGCCGTCCTACCCCATGGGAGAACGCTGCCCGACCCTGGTGATGCGCCCGTGACGCAAGCGGGCGTTGCCCTCGGGCGCAGCCAATATCCATTGACGGCGATGCAGCGGGCGATGGTGCTGGCGTCCCTGCGCGCTCCGCGCTCGGGCGCTTACGTGCTCCAGAGGATCTGGGAGCGGGACGAGCCGTGGGAACTGCCGTTGTTGGAAATTGCGTGGCGGCGGGTGATCGAGCGGCACGCGGCGCTGCGAACACGCATCTCCGAGCGCGCAGACGGCACGTGGGCGATGCAGATCGAAGAGGTCCCGCCCATCGTCTGGGAAGTTAGCGATGGCGGCGACCTGGCGGATTTCCTGCGCGCCGACCGGGAGCGCGGATTCGCTTTCCAGGATGGCGTGCCGATGCGCCTGACGATACGGCCGACACCGGGAGGATCGACACTCGTCTGGACGGTACACCACGCGCTGCTCGATGGCAGGTCGGTGATAGTGGTCTGGCGCGAGCTGACGGAGATCTATGACGGCCTGCGGCGCGGCGATGCGGCAGTCATGGCGGACGCGCCAGACCTGCGCCGGT
>Ga0335072_10012568_pt1 | contig 12088 bp, 13 predicted proteins | sample Lox_Sample_21_FD_206725 | JGI IMG/M metagenome (GOLD analysis project Ga0335072, IMG submission 206725) | Soil microbial communities from Loxahatchee National Wildlife Refuge, Florida, United States - Lox_Sample_2.1 | ecosystem: Environmental > Terrestrial > Soil > Wetlands | place: USA...
TTCTCGAGACAGGACAGGAGGGGGACGAGCGCGCATGTCGTTGTGGAGAATCCGGATCGCGATGTCGGACGATCCGCGCAGTCAGGAGCTGCTCACCGAAGCGCTTGCCGGGCAGCGCGTCTGTTCACGGCTGATGTCCCCGCGTGACACCCAGATGACCGTGGACGTGGTCGTTGAACCGGCAGACGTTGACGGTCTCGGCGCCCTGCTTGGCGAGCTGCACATGATCAGCCCGCAGGTATTCGTGAGCAGCGCGGATCAGCCGTCATCCCTGGCCACAGCGTGACCGCCGCGCCGTGACGCTCACCGGGTGGAGACCGGGTTGTGGCCGGACAGGGTGAGGTGGCCCGCATCGACCGGGATCGTCACGCCGGTGACCTTTGATGCCAGGTCGGAGTTGAGGTACAGGGCCGCGTTCGCCACGTCCTGAGGGTCCAGCCAGGATGTCCCGGCAAGAAGCGTGTAGTGGTGGCCGGCCTCGGTCATGTCCTCCTCCGTCCCGCCGGGGTGGCCGGCGAACATGTCCCAGGCACCCTGATGGTTAGTCATCGGTGTCTTGACCGCGCCAGGGCTGATGGCATTGCACCGGACGCCGTACGGGGCCAGCTCCAGCGCGACGTTGCGCATCAGCCCGATCAGGCCATGCTTGGCGGCCACGTAGTGCGCGGTGTACTGGCCGGCTTCCAGGGCGTTCACTGACGCGATGATCACGATCGACCCGCTGCGGCGCTCGATCATGTGCGGCGCCACGGCCTTCGCCGCCTTCCACACGCCCGTGAGGTTGACGCCGATCATCTCCTCCCACTGCTGGTCGGTGAGTTCCCAGAAGGAGCCGAGCGTCCAGATGCCGGCGTTCGCGATCAGGATGTCGATCTTGCCGAACTCGGCTACGCCGGCCGTCACCGCCGCGTCCAGCTGCTCCTGCGACCGGACATCGGCCTGCACCGCGATCGCGCGCCGGCCGGAAGCCTGAACGAGCCGGACGGTCTCGTCGAGATCATCCTTCGTCGCGAGCTTGTAGGAAACGGTCGGCAGCTGGTCAATGACGTCGGCGATGATCACGTCGGCGCCCTCGCGCGCGCAGGTCACCGCGTGGGCCCGTCCCTGTCCCCGTGCGCCCCCGGTGATGAGGGCTACCTTGCCATCGAGCATTCCCATCGCGACTCCTGTCGAAGACGGCGGCGCTTTGCCGCACGGGCCGAGAATTGCGCGTATACCGGTGGCATGCAATAGCGGAGAAGGGTCGATGTGAAGGCGCTCGTGTTCCGGCACAGCCTCGCGCGTGAGGCGGCTTCGGCCATCGGCGGCCGGGTAGACCGGCGGGCCTTCGTCTCCCGCTTCGCGCCCGTCCGCATCGAGGACATCCAGGAGCAGCCGCTTCCGGCGGAAGACTGGGTGCGGATCGAGACGACGTTCTCGGGCCTGTGCGGTTCGGACGTGAAGCAGATCCTGCTGAATGGCTCCCGCGACAACCCGCTCACCGCGCTCGTTTCCTTTCCGCACGTGCTCGGTCACGAGGTGGTCGGGCGGCGCCTGGACACCGGGGAGCGCGTCGTCCTCAATCCGTGGCTGTCCTGCGTTCCCCGCGGCGTCGATCCGCCGTGCGGAGCCTGCCGGGACGGCCGCTACCCGTGGTGCCGCAACTTCCGTTCGGGCCGCCTGCCCGCCTCGATCCACCTCGGGAACTGCGCGGCGGCCGCCGGGGCGCACGCCGAGCGCTTCGCCGCGCATGTGTCCCAGCTGTTCGCCATTCCTGACGGCATCTCTGACGAGGCTGCCGTGCTGGCGGACCCGGTCAGCGTCTCGCTGCGCTCCATCCTGCTCGCGCCGCCCCCTTCCGGCGCACAGCCCGTGCTCGTTTACGGCTCCGGCACGCTCGCGTTCGCGGTCATCGCGCTGCTGCGCCACCTCTATCCGGCCAGCGAGGTGTGGGCGGCCACGCGACCCGGCGCCAGGGCCGCGCTCGCCACGCGGCTGGGCGCCCACGCTGTGCTGTCGACCGAGCCTGACGAGCTCGTCGCGCAGGTCGCGCGGCGCGTCGGCGTGGAGCCGCCCAGGCGCTTCGAGTGGACCCCGCTGTACTTCAAGGAGCTGCGCGTTATCGGCTCGAACGGCTTCGGCGTAGAAGAGGTGGGCGGAGCGGCCAAGCACGCCATGGCGCACTACTTCGACTTCATCCACGATGGCTTCGACTTGACGCCGGTCATCACGCACCGCTTCCCGCTCGGCCGCTGGGACGAGGCGGTGCTGGCGCTGAAGGACTCGCGGCACACCGGCGCCGTCAAGGTGCTGCTCGAGCCGAAGCTCAGCTAGACCCCGCGAGGCGGCGCATGTTGCGCAGGGCGACCGCCATGATGGTGTTCGTCGGGTTGTGCGCGCCAGAGGTGACGAAGACGGAGCCGTCGGCCACGTAGACGTTGTCGAGGGCGTGCACGCGACCGTAGCTGTCGGTCACGCTAGTGGCCGGGTCGGCGCCCATCATCATGCCGCCCATGATGTGGCTCCCAGTGGGCAGCCCGCCGCTGTTGGCCGTCCCGGGCACGGCGAGGGCCACGGCCGCGCCGGCCTTCCTCATCATCGTCTTCACCTGCGGTATCCAGAACTGCTGAGACACCTGCTCGTACTTTCCGTAACTCCATGTGATCCGGGCGACGGGCACGTCGAAGACGTCCGTGACCGCCCCGTCAAGCGTCACCGTGTGGCTAAGGTACGGGAGGTCGTCGCCGACGAGCGAGCAGCCGGCCAGCCGGTCGCGCAGGATGGAAGACCGCATGAGCTGCTTGAACTCGGTGCCGAAGGGCCTGGCCGGGCGGGTGAAGCCGAGCAGGGTCTGGTAGGCCTGCGCCTCGCTGATCACGTCCTGGCTGCCGCCGAGTTCCACGATCCCGCCGCGGATGTACGGCAGCCCGTTGGCCTTCGCGAAGGCCCGGGCACCGGGGAAGTCCGGGTCTGCGGCGTCTTCCGCGCACTGCGTCGTCGACCTGCCGCGATAGGCGTGCATCCGTTCGTCGGCGAAAATCGCGGTGCCGTCCACGAACGAGTGCATCATCAGCCTGCGGCCGAGCTTTCCGCTGGCGTCGGGGAACGACGAGAGGAGCGCCAGCCGCACGGTTTCGATGGCGGAAGCGGCCAGCACGACGAGGTCGGCGCCCTCCGTGCCTGTCACCGGCCCCCGGGCGGTCATCCGCACCCAGCTCACCCCGGTCGCCCGGGCCGCCGCGCCCGAGCCGGCCAGCAGCACCCTGGTGACCATCGTCTCGGGAATCAGCGTCACACGACCGGTCCGCAGCGCCAGCCGCAGCGGTATGAGTGCCGCCGGCCTGGCCACGACCGGACAGCCGTAGCCGGAGCAGAAACCGCAGTCGTTGCACGGACGCTGGCCGTTGTACGGCACCGAATTGATCGCCATCGGGAACGGGTACGGGTGCAGGCCGATCGCGGCGGCACCCGCGGCCACCGCGACCGACGACCGCTGCTGGGGGCCCGGCAGCATCGGGAACTGCCCGGTCCGCGGCGCGTGCCTGAGGACAATGTCCGGGATCGCCCGCGCGTCGCCCTGCACGCCGATCAGCTTCTCCACTTCGTCGTAGAAGGGCGCGATGTCCGGGTAGCCGAACGGCCAGTCGGCCAGGTCCGCATCCGGCACCGGCCCGAGGGCGGATAGCTGCTGGAAGTCGATGTCCCAGAACCTCGGCACCTTCGCGTCCCAGTGCACGGTCCCGCCGCCGACGAGCTGGGGCAGGTCGTTCACGGCGCCGGTGTGCTGGACGGGTGTTGCCGCGTCAGGCCGCCAGGTGCGCGGGAACACCAGCGGGTCCGGCCCGGCGAAGTAGCGCACGTTCATCTTGAGGTCGTCGTTGGAGAACAGCGTCCCGATCGGCCCTTCGCCGCCAATGTTGGAAAACCGGTCAGGGCCCTTTTCGAAGACGACGACTTCCCATCCGGCTCGCGCGAGCTCCATGGCCGCCACGGACCCGCCGGCCCCGCTGCCGATGACGACCGCCTTACCCATGGTTAGGCTCGCACTTCGTCACAACGCGCCGAGGAACTTGAGGACGTCTGCCACGACGCCGGTAGCGGCCACCGGATCGCGGCCGTCGGAGCGCTCAACCTCGCCAGCCGGATAGCCGAGCGGCTCGCTGTCCCCCGGGAACCCGATATCACGCCAGCCGGCAAGGCCGCGGTTGCCGCCGTATTCGGGGTTGGCGTACAGGCCTTCGATCGTATGCTCGAACAACAGCGACCTGAACGCGCTCGTGTCCTGCCTGGCCAGGATCTTGTCCTGTTCTCCGGGCCCGGCCACGGCGAAATCTCCGCCCGCCAGCCTGTCCAGGGCCGCGACGCCCTCCCGGTACTGCTCCTGCCAGCCCTCCAGCCGCTTGCGCCATGCGATGAGCGTGACCGGGTCGGGCGGGATGAAGTCCGCCATGCGGTCGGGGCCGGATGCGTGACGGTTGCTCCACGGGCCGCCCGCGAAGATGATCGGCGAGGACCCGGTGAGTGCCCCGAGCATCGCGTCGATGTATTCGGTCACGCCGGCCTCGCGTGCACCCGGGTGGCCCGCTTCGGCCGGGTCGTCCGCCGGGCCGGGGGCAATCCGTGCGGTCGCGGCCTCGACGACCGCGGCCTCATGGCTGGTGAAGAACCGGCGAGCCGCGATGGGAACCGCGGTGATGAGCAGGCGGCGTCCCGGGCCCCGGTGGGACCGCTCGCTGGCAGACACCACTGACTCCTCAGAAAATACCCAGAAGCGGATATATGAGAAAGATCATTACGTGCGCGCTGAACTCCCGCAAGGGGCGCGCGGGAACCCCGCCGCAGGGGTGGCCTAGGGTTGCGTACATGCGGGACGGGTTGTTTCAGGCTGAGGAATTCGGCACTGCCTCGCCGGCTACAGTCACGATAATTTTCATCTGCCCGTACGGCACTCCGATTCACAAGGTGCGTTTCGCGATACGGCGGTTCCTCAGGGAGGGTTATCACGTCCTGGCATACCAGACGACTGAAGCCGTCTTTACGGAGGCCGACCCGATGATCCTTCCGGAGCTTATCTCTCAGGTGCGAGAGGACATCAGGTCACGGATAGCGAAACTGACGTCTGAGGGTGTGAACGAGTTCGGTTTCTTCGGCAGCAGCCTGGGCTCTTTCATCCTCTACAACTGCGTGGGCCGTGAAATCCCCGAGTTGCGCTGGGGCGTATTCAACACCGGCGGCAATATCGCGCGAGGCCTGTGGAATATGCCCACGCTGAGACAACTGCACGTAGCACGAGGATGGTCACTCGCGCGACTTGAAGAAGCATGGGCTGAGCTGCAATGGCCGGACTTCGGGCGGCTCGATGGCTGCCGTTTCGTATTCGCGAGCTCGCGGCGAGACGACATTGCCCCGTTGCGGGACATCCCGCAGTATCTCGGACCGATGCATCGGGCGGGCGCCGAAGTCAGCGTCCGCGAGGTGCCGGCGATCAGTCATCGTACGACCGTTATCGCCGGCCTCTGGAGGGGGCCACAACTTGTCCGGATGGTACGGCCAGCCCGGCCCACGTGATTGTCAGCTGGTCTCGGTGGCGTAGACGATCGTGTTGCTCAGGTACGAGCCCGTCTGCGGATCGAAGGTTCCGCCGCAGGTGATGAGGCGCACCTCCGGATCTGGAGCCGGACCGTAAACTGCTGACGTGGGGAAGCTGTCCTTGGGGAACTGGCGGACCGCCGTGACCCGGAAGACGGCCAGCGTGCCGTCCGCGCGCCGCACGTACACACGGTCACCGGGGCGCAGCGACGAGAGCCGGAAGAAGACCCCCGGGCCAGTACGAGAGTCGATATGCCCCGCGATGACCGCCGACCCGACGGCCCCGGGCCTTGGGCTGCCGGTGTACCAGCCCGCTACCGCTGTCGACTCTGGCACTTGCAGGGTGCCGCTGGCCGTCAGCCCTAGGCGGATGAGGCTCGTCTGCACGCCGATCGACGGAATAGTCAGCGTGACAGGCAGGCTGACCTGGGCCGATCGCTGCTGCGGTACGGCAGCGATCGGCCCAGTCGGGGTCGGCAGGGTCGGATCAGGGGCATAAACCGCCGCGACGGGATGACGCGTCAGTGCCAGCCCGGCGGCGCCGGCAATCGACAGGGTCAGGCCAGCTGCCAGCACCAGAAAGAGCGCTCGCCTCCTACCGGGCATGCCTGCCACGCTGGCGCGGCACGAGGCGGATGCCAAGGCCGCCCATCATGGTGAGCAGCAGCCCGGCGCCGATGAGGGACAGCCAGGGCAGCGGCGACGGCACCCTCGGGGCGGTGCCGCCGAACCCGGTCCCCGCGGCGCCCGCCGGCACGGCGGCGCTCCCGGCCGCGTCCAGGAGGTCGTCGAGCACCAGGCCCTTCGACCCGTCCAGGATCACGATGGTGTGCACCGTCCCGGCGGCAAGCGTGATCGTCGAGTTCGCGGACTCGCTCTCCCCGGTGACGCGCAGGGTCGCGGTGGCCGGGGATACGGCCTGGTAAGGGCTCACCGACCCGAACGCCAGGTTCGTGACCGTCGGCTTCCCGTCCCATGTCACCGTCACCTCGTGCTGCCGCAGGGACGCTTGGATGAGCCGGACCTCTGCCTTGCCGGGTGCGGCGGTCAGCTGATCTTGAAGAACCTCCAGCCGCAGCCCGGATTCTGGTCCAAGTCCTGCCACGGTGTAAGCGCCGCCGGGCGCGACGGTCAGGGTGGCCGACAGCACTGGCTTGCTCGAGGACGCAGCGCCGGCGGCCCGCATCGCCACCGTGTACTCGCCCGCGGCCAGCGGCTCATAGGCGGAAACCACGCCGTAGCCGACATGGTGCAGGACCTGTTCGGCCGAGGGGTTACCGAAGGAATACAGGTAGACGTCCACAGCCGGCGTGTTCGGCGAAAGGTGGGCGAGCCTCACCCACCCGGTAGCCGAGGAAGTCGTCGATGCCGACGCAACCCCCGTGATTCCCAGCGACAGTGCGGCCGCGGCCATTAGAAAGATCGTCCATCGGATAAATCGCATGATTTTCATGGGTTGCTCCCCTACCCAGGTGACACAAATCGTTACGGACCACCGAGCAGCCCAAGCGGGCTAGGCGCGGCGTACTCAACCGTGAGTGCGGATGAACCGGCAAGGGCTGCCCGCAGCGGCTGGAACGGCTGCCGCTGGGCATCGATGAGCGAAAGCATGGACCGCAGGCTGGCCTCGGCCTCGGCACCGGGGCCCAGCGCGGCGATCTCGATGCTGCGCAGCGGCACGACCGGGCTCGCGCCTGGTGACGGGTCGCCGAAGGCGGTGATCCGCACCTGCTGCTGGTCGGCGAGCGCGGCGAGCATCATGAGCAGGCGGGGGTCGACGTCGCCCGCGCTCAGCGCGTTCCTGGCGCCGCCGGTGACGATGATGCGCGGATTGCGGAGCAGCTGACTGCCCGCGGAGATCCGGCTGCGGCGGTCGGCGGCGAGGGCGGCCTGATAGGCAGCCGTCCCGTCGGGAGCGATCGCGCGAATGTCGATCCTCCCGTCCCCGGTACCGAAGCTCGCGATCACGACGGGGGCGTAGACGCTTTGCAGGCGGGTCCCGAACTCGTTCCGCACGGCGAGGGTCGCGACAACCACGTCCGATCCGAGCGGGTCAGCCGTGGCGGTACCGAGGACAAGCAGCCTGGTCGCGGGAAGCCCGTCCGCGTGCAACGCGGCGCACATGGCGGGATCACAGGCAACAATCGCACTCGCCGCCACCTGCCCGGCGATCCAGCTGGCCGCCTCGCCTCGTGCCGGGGCGGAGGCGCCGGCCGCAGCCATCGATACCGGTGATGGCCTGGCCGAACGCCCGATGATGACACCGGTCACTCCGGCCCCGAGCGCCACCACAGCCACTAGGGCGAGCGCGGCCGCCACGCGCCGGCCTCGGGGACTTCTTCCGCCGAAGACAGGATGACGCTCAAACCATAGCCGCAACGTGGTCGCGATAACCGTGGGCCACGACGGTTCAGAGCGCCGCGCCCACGCCGACAGTCCAGTGCCGCGATACTCCATTCCGGCCCCCCAAGCCCTGCCATCAGCCAATATACAGCCGATAAACACAGCAAAACACAGGGTCGGTAGCATTTCAGGCGAAATGAAAATCTGATGTCACGCAGGGACATCAAGCCATCAGAAATGCCCGAATCCTGGCGAATTGGATCCGTTCTTGGGTCGGGTCAGGCGCTGGCAGCCGAATCGATCTGGCACAGCCCGGCGTCGCTTATTGCCGCGCCGGGCACCGTCTGCTAAGCCGGACGCTGGCGGCGATGTGAGCGGCGAGGAACCGGCGGCGGGAGGAACGAGTTGGCGGGTACCGAGGATCTGCCTGGCGGCGCTGGCCGCGCCGAACGCGGGCCCATGGACGCGAGCCGGACGCCACGCTTCGCGGGGCCGCCGACCTTCGCGCTGCTGCCGCGACGGGATGAGGTCTCCCGCTGCGACGTGGCGGTGGTCGGCGTCCCGTTCGATAGCGGCACGTCCTACCGGCCGGGGGCCCGCTTCGGTCCGGCCGCGGTCCGGCAGGGATCCCGGCTGCTGCGCCCCTGGAACCCGGGCCTGGAGGTGGCGCCGTTCGGCGTGCAGCAGGTAGCGGATGCCGGCGACATCGCGTGCAATCCGTTCGACATCACGGAGGCCGTCGGCCAGATCGAGACAGCCGCTGCCGCCCTGCTCGGCGAGGCCGGCCGCCTGCTCGCGATCGGTGGCGACCACACCATCGCCTACCCGCTGCTGCGAGTCACCAGGCAACGGTTCGGGCCTGTCGCCCTCGTGCATTTTGACGCCCACCTCGACACGTGGCAGACCTATTTCGGCGCGCCGCTCACGCACGGCACGCCGTTCCGGCGCGCCGCGGAAGACGGGCTGTTCCTTGACGGGCACAGCATGCACATCGGCATCCGCGGGCCGCTGTACGCCGCCACCGACCTGACCGAGGACGCTGAATTGGGCTTCAAGATCGTCACCGCCATGGACGTCGGACGCATGGGCGTCGACGACGTCGCCGCCGCGATACGTGAGCGGGCGGGGGACAACCCGCTGTACCTGTCGATCGACATCGACGTTCTGGACCCGGCGCACGCACCGGGCACCGGGACCCCGGAAGCCGGCGGCCTCACCTCCAGGGAGCTGCTCGGCATCCTGCGGGGTCTCGCCGGCATGCGACTGGTGGGCGCGGACGTGGTCGAGGTGGCCCCCGCCTACGACCACGCCGAGGTGACCACCGTGGCCGCCGCGCACATCTGCTACGAGTTGCTCGGGCTCATGGCGCTCGGCGGCTGATCTTCCAGCTGTCACGGCTTCTCAGAATCAGCCGAGGTGCTGACGTTATACTTATGGGAGATTCCTAGGGAAGCGATGAAGTGCGGCAACAACTGACCGGCGGAAGCTGGTGAACGACAAACAGGAGAACGGCCCGGAGAGCGGGCGCGAGCGCTTGAGCCGGGCCGCCTATGAGCTGTTCAGCCGCGAGGGCACCAGGTCTGTTGGCGTCGACGCGGTTATAGCCCGGGCCGGCACCGCGAAGATGACGCTTTACCGGAATTTCCCGTCTAAGGACGACCTGATACTCGATTTCCTGCGCCGACGCGAGCAGCTGTGGACGCTCGGGTGGCTAGAAGCCGAGAGTCAGCGCCGCGGCGAGACTCCGCGCGATCAGCTGCTGGCGATATTCGACGTGTTCTCGGAGTGGTTCAATCAGCCGGATTTCGAAGGCTGCTCGTTCCTGACCACTATGATCGAGATTAATGAACGCGACCATCCGGTCCACCAGGCGGCCGTGGTGCACCTTGCGAATATCCGGAGTTATATCGAGAGGCTTGCGGCCAAGGCCGGAGTCCGCGATACCGATTCGTTCGCGCGGAAATGGCACATCCTCATGAAGGGCTCCATCATGGCGGCTCATGAGGGCGACGCGGCGGCGGCGAACCGGGCCAGGGAGCTCGGCGAGCTCCTGCTCGCGCAACACGGCTGCTGAATGGCGGCGGCAGCGCCTGGACCTTCGCCTTCCGGCCCGGGCGCTGCCGCAGCACGGTGGTTAGCTAATGCCGAGCTTCTCCGCGGCTAGTTTCGTGCCCTCCACCCGGTTGGTGATCTTCTGCCAGGCGGTCTCGCGAGCGAAGTCAGGTGACCCGTGACTCGGCTTCTCATCGATGCTGAACGGGGAGAACCCGCAGTCATCGGTCGAGGCTAGTTGCTCCTTCGAGATGAAGTTGGCCGCCCGGACAAGGGCGTCGCGGACCTCTTCCGGGCTCTCTATCCGCGGGTTCAGCGGGTTGATCACACCGATGTAGGCCATCTGGGTGACGCCGTTGGCGTCGTCGCGCAGGTTCTCCCCGATCATCCGGTAGACCGGATCCTTGTCCCGCTCGCTGGCGAGCTGGATCAGGAAGTACCCGGCGTTGATGCCGAACATCGAAGGCAGCAGGTCACTGTAGGGCACGTCCGCGCTGTGCACGGAGTCCCGGTCACCGCCAGGGCAGGTGTGAATCCCGATCCTGGTCCGCTCCTCGGCGGTGAACCGGTCCATTACCCGGTTATTGAGCTCGATGAAATGCGGCAGCATGTTCCGGCCGGTCCAGGGGTTGCGCGCATCGTTGCGCGTAGCCAGCCGCCCCTCGGTGAAGTCCACCGACACCCGCGCCGCACCTGCGGCGAATGCCTGCCTGATGTCCTTCTCGCACTCGCTGACCAGGTCGGCCTCGAACTGTTCCCGGGTGTAGCCAGGAATCTCCTCGTCGAGCGGGTACAGCAGGGCCAGCATCGACGGCGCGATCACGGCCTGCTTCATCGGCTTGTGCGCCATCGTGATGGATTTCTTCAGCGTGTCCGCGGCGTAGGTCTTGTACCGGAACGGCCCGCCGGTGAGCCTCGGCAACTGCCGGTTGTGACCGTCGGCGAAGATCGCGAAATACTGTCCCCCGCTCCCGGCCAGATGGTCGGCGAGCCCGGTGCCCGCCAGCGTGTCAGTGATCGCGTAGGTCGCGAAGCTCGACCAGCGCTGCTCCCCGTCCGAGATGATCGGCGCGCCCGTCGCCTCCAAGTGCTCGATGGAGTCCCGGACCGCCGTGTCCTGCTCGCTCTCCAGTTGCTCGCGGGTAATCTCCCCCGCGTCGTACTGTGCGTACGCCTCCTGCAACCTGCTCGGGCGCGGCAGCGAGCCGACCGGCTCGGTGGGAATTCCGGTAGCAGTCCTCGGATCGTAGTCGGTCATGGCTCTTTGCTCTCCTTGTTGTCTGCGAGCGCTACGCTGCGCTGATCTCACCGCACATTAGAGAGAGACCGGCCTGTCTCATACCGTTAGCCGGAGCATAAGCCCATGACCGACCGCGGTCAACGGGATGTCATTCGGGAATTCGGCGGGCCTGCCCGGCCGGCAGGCCCGCCGTTCGCTTCGCTCAGCCCTGCTTGGTCAGCCCGACGACGTGGCCTTGCGGGTCGGCGATCAGCGCGAAGGCCACGCCGGGCACGTGCTGGGGCTCCTGAATGACCCGGCCGCCGAGTTCCCTGGCCCGGTTCACTGCCCTGTCGACGTCATCGACGGCGACGAAGAAGGTGACCAGATCGCTGCCGCCCTGCAGCGGGCTGATCGCCGTGTACAAGGCGCCGGGCACACCGGTGTCGACGAACGTGTAGCCGGGGATCGCCCCCTGGTCCGGGTAGGTCCATCCGAGTAGGTCTCCGAAGAACTTGCGGGTGGCGTCGGGGTCTGTCGACCGGATCTCAGCGTGCACGATTGGATGCGACATCTCATGCTCCCTTGGTGGTAGCCAAAGGGCGCCGAGGTGACGCCCTTTCTGCCCTCACCACGAACGAGACCACGCCGGATCCGACACGGGCCGGGGGGTGGCCCATCAGCCGAGGATGGCGAGGTCGGCTTCGGCGATGCCGCAGGTGAGCAACTGGACAGACCTAATCAGGGGGTACCCGAAGGCAACCCACCGGCGCCGGAGGGTGTTGCCGGTTCGGATACCGGGCACCCGGGCGGTCCGTAACGGCGCCCTGCTGCCACCGCCGGGACACACCGCCGGCTCCCGTGCCTGGGACCAGTTCCTGGCCACCCACGCCTGACCGTCAGTGC
>Ga0335072_10012569_pt1 | contig 12088 bp, 6 predicted proteins | sample Lox_Sample_21_FD_206725 | JGI IMG/M metagenome (GOLD analysis project Ga0335072, IMG submission 206725) | Soil microbial communities from Loxahatchee National Wildlife Refuge, Florida, United States - Lox_Sample_2.1 | ecosystem: Environmental > Terrestrial > Soil > Wetlands | place: USA: Florida...
CTTTGGAGAAACGTTACTTAGAGGGCAGAACGTAAACGTACTGGACCTTGTACTGACAGCACAATAAGCCAGTCAGTGTCACACCAAGAGACGACTCCACCCTTTTCGTCGCCGATATCAATTCTTCCAGCTGGCCCGCCCCTAGAAAAAGCTGGACAGCACACGTTGTCCTGCGGAAGCGATTGCATACCATTTGAATAAATCCTCGCTTCTGTCTTTTAGCGCCATCTAGACGTATAATCTCTTTTTCGAGGCGTGTAACAAGGCTCTTGAGGTTTTCTGAGCATTCGCTGAGAAGATCCTTTATGTACCCATCTAACTGATGCGGAACGTTGAGCTGCGCGGGGGATCCCTCCTCGAGTTCGGTATTGGCCTGCGCCTTGCCATCCCATGGTTCAACATGCAGATGTATCATCTCGCTACTCTAGAGCGGGATGAGCTTATATACCGATCTAGGTTAAGATTGACTAGCTACGTACCAGCCGGACGCCCGTTAGCGTCTTCTTTAAGCTCTCAAACCGCTCCGAGTAGTCTTTGAAGTCAGCCGCGAGGCTTCCAACCATGGTTATGCATTTTGAAAGTGTGGCGATGCTCGCAACAAGCCCGACTACTTCAGCCATATATGACAAGTTACAAACTGGGAGAAGATACCTTCAAGTGGAATGTCTTTTGATGACCAGTATCGTGTCGAATATGTAGGAAGATATATGAGCCTTACTACTGCAAGTGTCAGCCTACATGAACCAGGCTGAAGACCGGTGAAGACGTCCTGCCAGTTGTTCAAGCACAGAGAGGCACTTGAGGATGGGCTTGCAGAATCTTGGCAGCCACATATAGCCAATGAAGGTGAGAAGCCACCCAGCATTATGCATGTGAAGCAATGCCCTAATAGTTGCTGTTGGAATGGAGGAAAAGAAAGGCAGGCGTACGCACACCGTGGTTTGCTTGAAGGCTTCCATTGGGAACTCCCGACGGCATTGGGCTAAACCCTATTACGCCTACATGCTAGCAAAGAGCCTTGGAGTACCAGCCATCCGTGTCTTAGCACTACTCCAAATCCTGGGTTGGATTTAGGATATTCCAAGCCCCTTTATAATCTGCATAGCCACTTTTTTTATATAGTAAATTATTTGCGGATGATACAATGAGCGTGCATAGTCATCTTGCATAAGCTAGGATAGGTGACTCGCTTCCGCTATGAGGTACCAATCGACATAGCGACCCTACATGAAATTGCGCCTCGTAGCGTGCATAAGGCTGATAATGACTTCTAGGGAGGTTCTGGGGCTCGGACAAGGCTATTATGCGAAAATTTAGAGCGATAAAGGCTTGACGTTGACGCTGTAGAGAGGGAAGTCTGTTACGCCACGAAAGAAGGTGCTGTACAAACTGGGCTTAGACGCGCCAATGCGAACGTAATTTTTAGGTATTCAGGATTAGCTACAGCAGATTATTCTTATAAAATTAAAACAATACTTGTCATGCACATAGGCTTTTCGGTTACTGAAAGTCAAAGTTGTCAAGTTTTATAGGCGGAGCACATGAACATGAGGATTATTGAATGTATTGATACTAGGTTGTCTCGTAGAAGAGGGACCGGCCCATAGACTTATAGTGGTGCCTCGCCTCCTCGGCAAGGATTAGGGGTAAGCCAGCTATCAAACAACCCCTTAACAGGGTTATATCGTGACAAAAGTACCCCTCATTTGTCTCGGCACACAGGGTGTCTCGCCACGCAGGGAAGGACGTTATTCACCCAGTACCGGCCACTACCCAACCCGATTCTGCATTCTCAAAGACTCCGAGATATCACCTATAAGCACTATAAATTCATTAAAATTGATATATTACAGCTTGTAGACAATCAAGCCTCAGCCTAGGTGGATTTCAAAATTTGGGGCTTTTGGACGTGGCTGGTTACTAGGTGAATACTTCTACCGTATTAATTCCTGAAACTCGACATACGCTAGTACGCCCCCAATACGCCTCAAAGCCACACCTACCCGCTCTACCCTCCGAAAATGAAGCTGTAGATAGTTGTTTTACAGCTGGAAGCTGCGATATATACTATATTATTACTACTTTGTGCACTACAATTGTGAAATCCGATCGTCTTGTAAAATTTCCACCATTTCAGCTCTTTGTTTTGAAATACCCTTAAGTCCCCTCCTTTTATAGGCTCCTTCAACCTTGATCGTAGTAACCCACGATAATTCGTAGTAATACAAACCTCTTCTTCCTTAATAAACTCATCTAATTCGCCTGTTTGTGGGACTTCCTGAAAATCTTTGTGATTACTATCGTCGTCGTCGTTGATTTGTGACTAGTCTCCAATCTCTGGCTTTCCATGTTCGTAGCCCTTAATTGATAGCTTTGAATCTTCTGATCCATTTGAAGCTATATTCAATCCAACATCGATAAATGACTTCTCGATTAGGCTCTTCTTGGTTGTACAGAACTGATCCCAAGCTTCTCCAACTACGTGGGTTACCATTACCCGCTTCTGGCTTACACTCCACTTTTCAATGTCATCACCAGCATCTTCTTGGGCGTCTGTATATAGCTCTGTTTGCTCTTGTAAAAGATCTTTGAACGGCTTGTTTACAGCTGTATCTAAAGGCTGCAAAAGCCCTGTACAGCCTGGTGGAACTAAAGCTGTAACAATATGATTGTCATGCAACTTTTGTAGTATTGCTGGAGTTTTGTGAAAAGCTGCTACGTCAAGAGCTAATAAAACCTCATCTTGAGCTTTAGGCTTGGAATAAGCTCACTCTCAATCCATTGTATCGTTAACTCCTCATTGTTATACGCTGTAGAATTAAAGTGTACAGTTACACCTTTATACTATCCCCCGCCTTACCTTTGCCTTGTAATAGATGAATCTACTAACATTGCTACAAATAGGATTATTAATGCCTCCGTCGTTACACATACTGCTAAATCCTTTTACTAGTTAAATATAGAGGCAAAAGAAGGGACTATGGGCGCCAAAGAGCTTGCAGCTTATACAATCAAACAAGCAAAAGAGATTACAGATGGCGACCTCTCAAAATGGGCATCAACTACGACTAATACTTGCTTAACAATAATAGCTTTTTCAGCTGAGTTTCAACGGAATCCTAAGACGAAACACGTTATACCTATACCCTGCGACTCCCATAGCTTACAGCTTCTTATTCAAGACATCCTCCTTCAACTAGGGATTAAACCCTACTAGGACGAAGCAACTGGCCTTGTTGTAGCATTTAAAAAGGCTCCAAAACAATACCACTACCTTCAAACTGAGTAGGAAAAGCGGTATAAGAGGAAGAGTGTAATAGTAGCAGGGGGGACAAGATGCAGTATACAGGTTGGACTGCTTGTATCACTTGAGAAAACAAAAGAGGCTCTATGAGAATTTGCATTCCAGCATGATGCTGACATCAAATTCAAAGACAAGCTAGTTCGGCATACGTAGTGGGCTTATAATACTAATCTTCTTACAATTCTAAAGCTAGTTTACGAGCTCTAGAAGATGTCAGAGTCAAACAAGTCTAACATCAGCTACGTATACCCCCCTCCCCCCCCCACTAGCTGGTTGAGTTACACCTAGAGAATATAGCTAACTCACCTAATGTTTTTGCTGCAGATATCCGCAAATACCTTGACGAAGTAGGCATAGAGATAAAGGTTAATAGGGAGGTTGAAAAGAAGGGATTTACTTAGCAGAGGAACAGACAGCTTACTCCAATACACATCGCAGCTTACTTTCTACATCCAGAAAACTATTATGTCCATATTACAGTTAAATAGCAATTACAACTATAGGAGCTCTTCAAACGCTTTACTTCTAATCACAATAGCGCCTTAGAAAAGTTCTTCGACTTCCATAAACGGACTAGTTGCTTTGTAGAAGCTGGTGGATTATGGGATATAACTGAGAAACCTATACTATTCTGAAAATACATACAAGCCTCTACTCTAAAACTGTTACTATTTGCAAGGAAAGTGCTAATTGTTATTGCAAATAGTGTCCTATCTAAGCGATCCTTCTCTTCTATAAATTACATATACTTAAAAACTTAAAACCGCCTCGATCTCATCCGCGCAGACAAACTATAGTTCCTACATATAAATATACAAGCTCTTACAAAGCAGAAATACTTACAACCATTCGAAGAAGACTTACTAGCATGAGAGGACGAATATCTATAGTATCACAGCGCATAATAGGGCTGGGCAGGGTAGGAGAGGGCAATTATAAGTATAAAGTGAGGCTTCTAGGCCTATAAGAGGGGGGCATTAATCACTATATTTTATATATAGTATCAAAGCCCTCAAATATATTATTCTACCTATAAAATAAAGGAAATGCTGCAGCGCAAAGCTGTTAAACATCTTCCAAGCTGAACTTTATGCGTACCTTATTTCCAATTGTTATAAGTTTAAAGAATCCGCGTATAAGCCATTCTTAATACGCTGCGCTAGCACTAGAAGCTGGCTCCTTATCACTTGTAAGGGAAGGAGAAGAGCTCTTCTAAGATTCCAGCTGGTTGTTACATCTTAAGGAAGCAAGCCGCTTTGCAGGCCGTAGCTCTTCGTCGTCCTCGTCGTCCTTATTGTTTGTATTATAACTAGAATCGCTGCCTTCAGACTAGTAGATGTTGCTGCTAACCTCTTCAGTCCCGTCCTAGCACCGCTGCTTCTCTCCTTGTTTCCCCTACTGCTCCCTATCATTGTCGCTGCCATCCTCCTCCCCTTCCCTTATTGCATCTATTGCTACCTCTTATTGTTGCTGTTGCTGCTGCTACCTTTATAACTCGTCCTCCTCCATCTCCTCCTCCTCCTAGTCCTAATTAGGGAGTAAAGAGCTATGTCTAAGCCCCTTTAAACTGCTATAACTAGTTCTACCTTGTTCATTTTCCTAATAAATCTAAGGCTGCAATTGCTTAGTATAGCAACAAGGAGGCTGTAGGGAGCTAAGAGTAGTAGCTGAGGACGACTTCTCTTGCTCTTTAAAAGCTAGTACTATGTCCCTTTCAAGTTCAAAGACGTTTTCCTTGCTCCCTCCTCTACTATCCTTGTCTAGTAGTTTAAGTGAAGAATGGGGCGCTAGCTCCTCTAATGTGCGTTAAGTGTTTCTATCATCATACTAGCTGATCTAGTCGTATAATAGCTTAAGGGAGTAGTAGCAAGAGTAGCTGTAATCGTAGATGGGAGTGGAAGCAGCTAAGCCTTCCTGTTTAAGCTTAAGACCTAAAGGTAGCTCCTTGTCAACGTAGCAGCCAGCCTCGATATCATCCTATACTTCCTAATCGAATGGATTAATTAGCTTGCTCAGCTTAGAAGTATAATTAGCGCTAGCATTAACTAAGGTGGAAACGGCAGCGGCTTCTAGGTTGGAAGTATCTAGCTCAAGAATTACTAGTCTGTCTGCGTACGGTTAGGAGACTGCTTGCTATAGCAATAGAGAGCTGTTGCGCATACCTTAAGTGCCCTAGCTGTTGCCTGTACTATTATCTAATCTTAACTGTTTTAGGCCAATACGGCTTCTACTTGTATTAAGAGCTGGCTTATTAAGATCTTACAGGGCAGCTTTGGCATTCCAGCTTCCTCCCATTAAGATTCCCTAGTGAGAAATTAGACCTAGGATCTCTTCGATTGATAGTAAGTCGTCCTCTACTTCGTCGTTATAGTTGGTAGAGTTGTTATTGCAGTCTACGATTCCCACAATAGATTAGATAGGCTTATATTTCTAGGAATCTCTCCTAATTGTACCTTGAGCTCTAACTGCAAAGTCATCCCCTTAGTGCCAAGCTGCTATAATTGTAGACTTAGATTGGTTGTTGCGTTTGAATATTCAATCTGCTTTGTTGTATAACAGTGCTAGCTAGTTTCAAGAGCTGTTTGTACAAATAAACCTGCTCTTACTCTATAATGTAGTGCGCTGCTTGTAAAGGAATAGGTTTAAAGGGGGGGCCCAAAATTAGACATGATTTAAGTTAATAGTAGCTATTAAGAAAGAATTGAATGTGGGCAAAGGGGAACGTCTTAGGAACACTGCAAAAAAGCTGATTTCTTAAGCTGAGTCTTTAAAGCAGGAAGTATAAAGGGATTATATAGCCCCGCCTGCAAGCGAGTGCTACATGAAGATTGACCCCGTCCTCCAATCTCGCCCTGTATTCTATTTGCCGCTTACAACTGCCATTCTATTATTGCAAGCTCTAAGGCACTAGAAAATGATACGGTAGGACGCATAGAGCCCCCCTAGCCTTCTCCGTCTCCTCTTTAGGGGCTGTAAGCCATAGAATCGCCAACATCTTGCGCCCCAGCCTTCCTCGCCTTAACTAACAATCGAGAAATGTTGCTGTGATCGGCCAATCCCGCCTCTCACCCATCCACCCTATCCCCCATCTGCTGCCGCTTGCAACCATATCTGCAAAGCTCAACCCACACGAACTTTCCCTATTTACAAGGGCCGTGTGGCGCGATGTTCTCGTATCCAGTCTGCTGTGCCTGCTATATGAATCTGCCACCTATAGCGTGCCCTGTCGACAATCTTCATGTAGCACTTAAGCGTTAGACTTCATCCTTCCACCCACATTAGGACCGCGGAAGTAGCTACATTTAAGGTTGGACGACTTTGCTTGCCTGCAATGGTCCACGTCTCCCCTGCTTAGAATTCCTTAGTTTCACCGACAATTAGCCTAGCTAAGATCGTAGTTGAAAGGCAGTCCTAACTGACAGGTTACTCTTTATTAGCGCTCAAATAGAGGCAAATTGCGAGAAAGCTTTATAGACGGACCGTCCTGCTAGCAGCAGTATACTGTGCTAAGGATCCTCGTGCAACCCTTAAACGTCAGACCTATCCTTCCAATATGCCAATAATAGCCTTAGATAGAGCTGCTTTTAAGGTCATACAACCTGTCTGCCTGCAATCGCCCACGTCTCCTTGCCTACTTGTCCCCAGTTTTCTCACCGGCAGCGTTTCGTATTTGGTCCCGCAGGATGCTCAACAGAAGCACTAACAACCCAATCTGTCGCAGCCACGTAGGCAGATATCGGCACTTCTCGTCGCAGATCAGCCCAGATCAAAGGGGGCGACTCCTGCTAGAGCCCAATTCCGCAGGGAAGCTGACTGGAAAGCCGCCGACACATAACTCATCTGCGGCGCAGCCAGGTAAAAGCCAGCCACGTCGCCGCGAGGCATTTCTTCGATTGGCCTAGACGCACCGAGCCCTGCTCATGCTCGTATCTTAGCTAATGCGACGTGGCTTAGAGGAATGATCGCCGTCGCAGACTACTTAGGAGTATCAAAGCCAGAGTGGTAGATCGAGGATTCTGGCTTCAAGCCGGCTCTGCCGCCAGGGTCATCAGCTACGGCGAGGCCAACGAATGGGTATGCTAGGTAGGTCTGGGTAGGGAGGGGTAGACGGCACATGATGAGACCACGCGAACAGAGCGAGGGAGTTGTTGGGAAAGGATTGAAGAGGAAGATGGTCGAGCAGCGGGGAGAACGTTGTCTTTTATACAGCTTGAAAGCAGCGGCTGCCCGTGCACGCACCTTGCCCGATATGGCGGACGCCAAACCTAGGAGGGCAGACTGCACAACTAAGATTACATTCCTAATCGACACAGTTGATTTTCGTGTTCGTAAAGCTCATCTCCCTGTCAGGAGCTGGGGTCCATTTTTATAATTTTAATGCTGGGTCCCCTTGAAGGATAGATGTTTGTCTCTAAATTTTAAGGCAGAAACTCAACTCTCTGGTATCAACACGTGATCGTGATACCCTAGAATATTCGATAGCTCTCCATATCCAAAATACCCACGAGTTTACGTGCTTTTAAACCACCATGCTCCTCTACAATCAAGTCAGACTTTGAGGGCTAACCCTCTTAACCTGAAAATGCCTGTCGACTACAGCAAATGGGTTAGTAGAGCATTGCAACACTGGTTACTTGTTTGACGTGTTATATTACCCCGCCATACAAGGCTGACAGTGACAGTAGGATGCTCTCGAGCTGAGCGACGACTCCGACATTGAAGTTCACCCCAACGTGGACAAGCGGTCCTTCATACGTGCTAAGCAGAACCAAATCCATCAACAACGTTATGAGCGCAAGCACCAAATCGAAACCTTGAAATATGAACGTATCATCAATGATGGCTTCTTGCGGCGGATCGATGGGTTGCTTGCTTCCCTGCAATCTCATAAGGCTGATGCGGAGAAGCGCAGTCCAGATGAGCTGATGTTCCAATCTATTATGGAGTCTGTAGGAGACCCAGATGAAGATCAACCACCACCACGACCCGAAGGCGTGCATACTGGCGAGAAAGAGATTCCTACTTTCTCCAAGATGATGGCTACATTGGTTGACCAGGTCAAGGCTGAAGTTGACAAGACCAATCCTAACAACAGATTTGATGCATATGTGGCGGAAGTCAAGGTGCACCGAGAGAAAGTGGACTCCCTTCAGAAACAACTCTTGAGCAAATTGAATGAGTTGGAACGAGAGGAAAGCCGCAAAATCACCAGTGAGAGCATTCATACCGGATTCGATAGCTCATTTGTCAACAAATCCGATAAAAAGCCAACAACTGCATCCAAACCAAAATCGGACAAAGTCCAAACTGTCGAACTCCTCAATCCAGGCGCCGTCAAGGAGTCGGGAGACAAAGAACAATCCTCAGGAGCAGACGCAGATATTGACGAGCCAGCCGGAGACGGTGATGACGAAGTACAACCCACAGAACTAGGCAAGAAATTCGCGCAAATAAAACCTGGCGACTATCGTGCCATGCTACAATTTATCTCCGAAAACCCCACTGTCGTCGCCGAGCGCGAAACTGATGGGCTCCTTGTTCTAGCCTTCAACAGCCAACTGGAAGGCAAGTCCGACTTCGCGCGGCAGTGCGTGCACCAGGCACTTTTGCTGCAATACTGCCGCAGCCTAGGCCGCGACGGCGTTGGCTTGTTTTTCAAGCGCATCACTACCAAAGGCCATCAAGCCCAGAAAGTCTTCATGGACGATGTGAATGAGACTTATAACCGAATCAAGACGCGCACGAAGGAGATAAGTGCTCAGCGTGAAAAGGAGGCAGAGGAAGGAGCCGGGGTAGAGCAGATACAATTGCATGCAGTGGACCCGGGGACAACGATTAATATTACAATCCCGGAAAAGGGAAGTGCGGACCCCCAGGTTGCAAAGGCAAGAGAAATCTTTGAGTCTTTCCCGCCGGGATTACAGAGGGCTTTGGAGAGTGGGAGTCTAGATGAGGTCAATAAGGTGTTGGGGAAGATGAGTGTTGAGGAGGCAGAGGAGATTGTCGGGCAACTTGGGGAGGTATGTCGGATTACTTCTCATTCTCATCTCCGGCTCCAGAACAGACCACGTGGAAGCTAATACGTATATCATAGGGAGGCATGCTCAGTCTCGAAGAGCAAATCATCGACGCTACTACCGAAGAGGGCCAAGCAGCTCTTAAGCAATTTGAAGACCAGGAACGAGCTGCTGCGGCGGAGCGAGAGCCGGTCCCGGATCCAGAATGATGTAACGCACTGTTTAATGTAATGCTGAGCAATGATGCGGGCTAGCTATTATGGCGTGTGTGCATACCGTACCCCTTCACAAACTCAATAGAGAGAACATACTCATTCCAGCATATCGAGAGCGTTTCTGGTGCTGTCGTGCTACATTTAAGTCTACTCACTGTTTGGAGTTTTCTTCTGTATATGTCAGCCTTGGAAATGAGGCATTAACTCCCTGCGCAGCTTCAGCCGCGGCAGAGCACAAGCATACGTAGGATATAAAGCGCTGGTACAGTCAGATTTTAATTAGTATATGCGTCATACATGCGAGGGGTACGTACAAGCCTTGCTAGATCTATGTGACATCTAGCCACATGAGCTAAGTATAGCTGTTCCTAAGTCCATGTCATACACTCAATGGTTGTCGACTTTGCAAGAGTTATGAAAGTCCCTAGAAGACATTCTACACCCATCATCACGAGAGATCCTTACATTAGTCTATTGCGCATGTGCCTCAAAGCATATCTTTATCTATGATGTCCCAAGCACGCCTCTATTTCCCCTATATTCTATTCTAACCTCCGTCCTATCTATCTACCCCTTCTTGCCTTGTGAATTCACATTCCATCACCGGCCCCGTTATCGGCTTAGCGGATTCTACAAACCCCCATCGACAATAACATTAGAGTTGTCAATGTCAAACTCCTGCCCACTAATAGCCGGCTGCGGACCACAGTCACACTGTTCGTTTATATAAAGGATTTCGGGTAGCTAGGGCTAAGGTGAGATTGAGCGGCACTGGTGGATAGAGGAGGCTGAAGAGTTAGGGCTTGGTTCCAAGACTCGCATGTATTGGTAGAGAAGGAAGGGACACTAGATCCGTAAAGTAAAGCAGTACACTCTATATACGACTTTCTTGTTTATTTTGACTTGAAGACCTTAAGATTAATCTATCCTTCTATGGCTCTATGCTAATATACACGGCCGCTTTTCAAATGCTGTGCAGCCTCCGTTTAAATCCCAATGCAATGCCATGCAATCCTGTAATGCCGCCCGTACGCCGGGCTATGCCGAAATCCAGAAAACTTTGTTAGGTCATCATGAAAATGAACCTCATAAATAGAAAACATTCATCCCCGCAACACTTAACAACACTGCCCCCGTCACAGTCCACCTCGACAACCCGCTCAATTCCTTCCTCGCCCCGCTTGTCGTCTGCGAAAGCACTCCCTGGCTCACCGTCGTCCTGCCCGTCGGTGTAATCCCGTTCAGCGCATCTACAGCGGCGATCGGGCCTGCTACATTCCAGAAATCAACCAGTATGAAGGAAGGCTTGATACCGTATTGGCTCGCACACTCATTCAGCACCGTCCCCACCGAACCCGTAAGGTTTTGAGAAGGGGAGTTCGTCGTGGCAATGTCGGTCACATCGGGAATTTGGATGCCGAATGCTTCGGCAGTATCGACGAAGTGGTTCAGCAAAGGCATATAGCCGGCGCTGATGGCTGCACTGGCGGAAGTGAGGGTGGGAGGTCGGTTGAGGTCGCAGGTGAAGTTGCTGAGTGAAGTTACCGAGAAGGGAGTCTCGAAAACGTAGTTGAATTCGGGAATGAGATATGGGTAGGCGGTGGAGTAGTCGATACTCGCAATGAAGGTGACGAGACGAGTGTTTGCGGAAATCAGGGTTTGGAGGGTGGGCCAGGTAGTTTGAGGCCCGGTGGTAGAGGAGGGCGTGTAGCCGTATTGGTCAATGCCAGAGGCGGAAAATATGGAGCCGAAAGTGGCGGTGGAGTTATTGTCTGAGTTGACAAGGAGAAGGGTTACCACTTCGTTGGGGTTACTATCCATCCAGAACTTGATATCTGAAAGGAACGCTTGTAAAGATCCACCATCGAGGAGTGAGCACGACGTGTGACATAATTCGAGAACGCCGTTGAGTGTGTGAATTTGTGCTTGGAGTAACCGTACACCAGCCGAGAGGGCAACAGTTGCGTTGTAAAATTGATTGCCAGAAATAGAAAAGTCAGTGCTGGAGTCTCGAAGGAATGCGATATCGTGTGCACCAAGATATGTGATTTCATTGTAGGCTTTGTTACATAAGTCTGGTGAGTTATTGCATGCTGTCGAACGAGTGGCGGGAGCTGCTGAAGTGAAGCTGGCTATGGAGAAAGCTGTTGCCAAGACGGCGGGCAATGAAGGACACAGCATCATGATAGGTCTGAAAGTTGAGGAAAGGTTTGCAAAACGAGTTGGGGATGTCTAACTTGTATATGAAACGGAAGTATGTGCCTTAGGAAGTCGCAAAGTAGACGTCACAACGCGGAAAAGCTAAGAGGGAACAAAGTGAACAAGTAATCCAAAGAAATGATAGAAAGTGAAAGAGAAGAACCAAGAAAATAGCAATGCTATACACAGCACTGCTGGAGCTTACTAAGGCTATGTCGTGAGACTTCTCAAATTCTCGGGTTCAGGCTGACTGCGCCTCAGTTCGTCGTCAACAGTGGTGTTTGAGGTTAAGCGGCTTTGCATGAGAAACACGGAGTAACCAATGAAAAGTGGATATAATGGCGATGAAACTT
>Ga0335072_10012570_pt1 | contig 12088 bp, 9 predicted proteins | sample Lox_Sample_21_FD_206725 | JGI IMG/M metagenome (GOLD analysis project Ga0335072, IMG submission 206725) | Soil microbial communities from Loxahatchee National Wildlife Refuge, Florida, United States - Lox_Sample_2.1 | ecosystem: Environmental > Terrestrial > Soil > Wetlands | place: USA: Florida...
TCGCGTCCGCCCGCTACTTCGCTGACGAAGTGCTCGTCATGTACGCCGGGCAGATCGTCGAGCGCGGGCCGGCCGAGGCTGTGACGCAGCAGCCCGCGCATCCGTACACCCAGCTGCTGGTGCGTTCGGCGCCCGATCCCGACAACCTCGGCGGGGCGCTGCGCGATGTTGCCAAGCGACGACAGCAGGGCGGGAACGGCACCAGCAACGGCAGCAGCGGCGCGCCCGCCGACGGTGCTTGCTCGTTCAGCAACCGGTGCCCGTTCGCAGACGACCGATGCCGCGCGGAGGCGCCGCCACTGCTGCAGATCTCGTCGTCCAGGGCCGCTGCATGCTGGCGGCTGGACGTCGCAGCTCCTTCCGTCTATGCCAGGCGCGAAGGGGGTGGGGACATTACCGGCTAATTCCCAGTCGCACCAACCCACACCAGGCGGCACATTAGGCAGTCAAGACAGGAAAGGTAAAGATGATCGCTAATCATGTGAGCTCCAGAAGACTTGTCGCCGTCGCGGCGGCTGGCCTGCTGGCGGCCGGTCTCGCCGCGTGCGGGTCGAGCCCGTCGAACTCCTCGAAGGCGTCGACGACCTCGACCACCCTGACCATGGAAAGCTCGCCGGAGACCACCATCACCGACGACTTCAACCCGTTTGTATCGACCGCCGCGCCCCAGGGTATGGGCGCCACCGGCCTGATCTACGAGCCACTGCTGCAGTTCGATCTGCCCGCCCCACCCAAGTACTACCCGTGGCTGGCAACGTCCTACGCCTGGTCTAACGGCGGCAAGACCATCACCTTCGCGATCCGGCAGGGCGTGAAGTGGAACAACGGCACCACGATGACGCCGGCCGATGTTGCTTTCACTTACAACTACGTGATGAAGTATCCGGCCATCAACCTGGCCGGACTTCCTATCACCAGCGCGACCGCGTCGGGCAACAGTGTCTCGATCAACTTCAGCTCGGCGCAGTACCTCAACCTGCAGGAGATAGCCGGCGTGCCCATCCTGCCGCAGTCGGTCTGGGGCAGCGTGAGCAACCCGACCACCTTCACTGACCCCAAGCCTGTCGGCACCGGCCCTTACGTGCTGAAGAACTTCACCCCGCAGGGCTTCACGATGACGAAGAACCCGTCGTACTGGCAGGCGTCGCTGGTGAAGATCCCGAACGTCTACTTCCCGGTGTACACCACCAACACCGGCGCGCTGTCGGCGCTGTACTCAGGGAAGATCGACTGGACCGGTAACTTCATCCCGGGCCTGCAGAAGGACTTCGTCAACACCGCCCCGCAGTACCACCACTTCTGGGAGGCGCCGGGCAGCACCAACGCCCTGATGCCGAACCTGAACAAGTGGCCGACTAACCAGCTGCCGGTCCGGCAGGCCATCAGCCTGGCGGTCGACCGCAACCTGCTCGCCTCTGAGGGCGAGGCAGGCCTGGAGAACCCGGTCACCAACACCAGCGGAATCACGCTCCCGACCTTCCAGGCCTGGGCTGGTCCCGCCGCATCCGACACGGTCTCGGGCACCGGCAGCGCAACCGCGGCTGAGCAAGTGCTGGCGAAGGCCGGATACAAGAAGAACTCCAGCGGCTTCTACGCCCTGAACGGCAAGGAGGTAACGGTCACGCTCATCGCGCCGTCCGCTTACACCGACTATGCCGCGGTCGGGAACATGGTGGCGCAGGAGCTCAAGTCCGCCGGCATCAACGCCAGCTTCACGGGCATCAGCGTGGACGCCTGGAACGCCGACATGGCCGACGGTGACTTCTCGCTGGCCGAGCACTGGTCGAACAACGGCCTGACGCCGTACAACCTGTACGACAACTGGCTGAACAGCTCACTCAACAACGGCAAGTCGAACACCGGCGACTACGAAGGCCTGAAGGACGCGGCAATTGACGCGGACCTCGCCAAGCTGGCCGGCGACTCGTCGGTGGCGCAGCAGACCACCGATCTCGCCCCGATCGAGGCCTACGTAGCCAAGAACCTGCCGGTCATCCCGGTCACGACCGCATCGGAGTGGTTCGAGTACAACTCGCAGAACTTCGTCGGCTGGCCGACCCAGCAAGACCCGTACGAGACCGGCCAGCCGAGCGGCACCAACACTGGCGCCGGCGCTGGCACCGACGAGGTGGTGATCCTGCACCTCAGCCCGCGCATGTAGGCCTGCGAAAGGTTAGGCCTCACGAGTAAGGGGCCCGCACAGTAACGCTGCGCGGCCTAAGTGGCCCGCCGCCGGGAAACCGGGGGCGGGCCACAGTGCGCTTGCTTAGTCGTAGCTGGCTTCGATCAGCCAGCGGCCGTCCTGCAAGGCGGCCAGCCAGGCAGCCCCGTCTTCAGTAACCAGCTGGAACCTCGCCTGGCGGCGGGCATGCCGCGGATCCCACCACCGCTCGGTGACCGGCCAGGGGCCAGCCCAGGCAGTGACTGCTCTGGCTGGGCCGCCATTCGCGGCGAGCCGGGCGGGCGGCGCGGACAGCTGAGCCCGTCCGCTCACTGTCACTTCCCTGCCCGAGTCATCGGTCACGCTGGCCGCCAGCGGCACGCCGAACACGGTCGCCGGAGCCGGAGCCGGGATCTGGTCTGGCCACGGGCGATCGGCCGGGCGCTGCGGCACTCCCGTATCGCCGAACGGCACCAGCAGTACCTGGTCGGCCGGCCTGCGGCCGCCAGCCAGTACCGGCCGGGTAACCCGGTCGTGGCCGAGCATCGCCTGCACCCTGATTGCCGCGCGGGCCACCCGGTCGCTGGGCACCGAGTCACCCCACAGCGCTAGCTGCCGCCCAGTGGCACGGACCAGCTGATCCGGGACCAGCCGGAGCAGCGTGATGCCCGCCGCGCCATGCCAGCCGTCGAGCTGCCAGCGAACGCGCTCGGCCACAGCCAGCGCCGACAGCAACCCGTCATGCCGCCACAGCCGGCTCAGTTGCTGACCGTCGGCACAGTGCACCTGCACCTGGACCCGCACGCAGGCAAGCCCGGCGGCCGCCAGCCGGTCATGCATCTGGTCAGCTAGTGCCTTGGCCGCGAAGATAGCTGGCTCGGACTGCTCGGCAGGCGGATCGAACTCCAGCTGCGCAGACAGATCGGCGGCAGGCGGCCGGGGGATCAGCGGCCGCGGGTCAAGCCCGCGGGCCAGCCGGCTGGCGAGCTTGCCAGGCGGCCCGAACCGGCTGGCGGCCTCGGCCGGCGGCAGTGCGGCAAGCTGGCCCAGCGTCTCGACGCCCAGCCGGGGCAGCAACTCGCAGAGCTCTGGCATCCCCAGCACGCCCACTGGCAGCCTGGCCAGGAACTCTGGCGTCTCTCCCGGTGGCACCAGCAGCCCGGTCGGCCCGGCGCGCGCTGCCAGCCCGGCAGCGAACAGGCCATCGGCGATCCCGGCCTGACAGGTAACCCCGCTCCGACTGACGGCCTCGGCCAGTTTCCTGGCCAGCTCGGCTTCGCCGCCGAAGTAGCGCGCCGGGCCGCGGGTCGCGATCGCGCAGACGCCGGGGCGCAGCACCTCGACCTGCGGGCAGAAGTCTTCGACGACGGCGACTACTGACTCGAAAGCGCGCGCGGCGGCGCTATCACCGCCCGACCCATCGCCGCCCGACCCATCGCCATCAGCACCGTCACTGTCGAGCCAGGCCGGACAGCGCAGCACGAGCACCCGGCGCGCGGCGGTGGCCTGGCGCGTCATCCGTTGCTCACTAGCGGCTCGCCAGGATCGGCCAGCACAGGATCGGCCAGCACGGCACCGGAGTAGCCGCCGTGCGGGCCGGCTCCGGCGAAGCCAGCGAGTTCAGCAGCTGCCATGACAGCACCATCCGGACCCGGCAGCCACAACCATGCCGAGCGCGCCCGCTCCCCCGCCCCGCGCCCGGACGCGATCACCTGCGTCTTGCGCGCCCGCAGCCGCCCGTGCCCGGTGCCGATCCCGGTCCACTTCGCGTCCGCCACCAGCAGCCGGGATTGCGCGCCAGGCCAGTCCCCGGCGATCAGCAGCACGCCGCCGTACCGGCGTGCTGCTGCCTCGAGCTTGCGCCGCAACTGGGCAGACGGCTGCTCCGGCGGCCGCAGCAGCACGATGTCGAATCCGTCGAGCAACGATGCAACCACCTGCACCCAGCCCGGTCCGGGCTCGGCGACTAGCAGCACCCGCCCCGGGTCCAGCCCGGCCTGCGCTGCCGCCCGCACGCCGACAGCCGGCACTCCTACTATCGCGCACCACGCACCGTCGGCTACCGCACCTGCAGCCAGTGCCAGCGACAGCAGTCCCCAGTCCCCCGTTGTCACCACCGAACCGCGCTGCAGCCCGCCCGGCAGCAGCTCTCGCAATGCCGGAAGGACCGGCAGCAGTCCCGCGCCGGTCAGCACGTCGTCCCGGTGGCGCACCGGGGATAGCGAGATGACCCGAGCTACCCCCGTCTCCATCCCACCACTATCGAACAGGTATTCGAGCTAGTCAAGCCTCGTTTTCGCCAGTGCCGGAAGACCGGAATCTCTCAAACAGGAAACTCTCAGTTAACAATCATGTTAAAACCTCCTATATGAGGCATGGCAGTAAGCCGCTCAACCGTCGTTTCGCATGGATGATCGTGCCGCTCGTGGTGGTCATTGCCGGGCCGATCGCCCTGCTCCAGGCCGAGCCTGCGGCCGTCGCCCGCGAAGCCGCGACCCCGGTGGCAGCCGGGGCGGCTACCAAACCCGTCTATTTCCACACCCTGCCACCCGGTGCGAAGCTGCCAAGCGATGCCAAGTGCGCCAGGCTCGTCAACGCCGCGCCTAAGGCCGAGGACAAAGCCGCTAACAAGCCGTACAACAAACGGAAAGGACGGCACGTCAGCGCGAAGTTCCTGGCCGACGACGGACCGAAAGCCCAGAAGCTCGCCAGGCGGATCGACGGCGACTTCACCGGCACCACCATCGACATACTCAGGTGGGCGGCCTGCAAGTGGGGCATCGACCAGGACATCGTCTTTGCCCAGGCCGCAGTGGAGAGCTGGTGGCAGCAGGACACGCTCGGCGACTGGGGCACGGAGGCGTCCGCCTGCCTGCCCGGCCACAAGATCGGCCAGGACGGCAAGCCCGGTGAATGCCCGCAGAGCTACGGCATCCTGCAGAACCGGTACCCGTACGAGCCTGGCGGCTGGCCAGCCATCGCCAACTCGACCGCGATGAACGCCGACGCGGCGTACGCGATCTGGCGCTCCTGCTATGACGGCTACGAGACCTGGCTGAACACCGTGACCAGGGGAAGCCAGTACCACAAGGGCAATGCCTGGGGTTGCGTCGGCCGCTGGTTCGCCGGCCGGTGGCTCACCCCGGCCGCGAAGGGCTACATCGCCCAGGTCAAGAAGTACCTGCGCGAGAAGATCTGGCAGACGAAGGACTTCCAGCAAGGGCACTGACGGCACGCCGCGGCCCGCCACCTGCCTGCCGCGGCATGGCCTTCCTGCCTCCCCGCCACCTGTCGTGGCGGCACGCACCCGCCTGCCGCCTGCCCGCCTGCCGCAGCCGCTTCGGCTCCCCGGCATAGCGGTAGCTGCAAGGTGTTGACGTCAGATGTAATGTTGTAATTCCTGACCTGGAGAGCAGCATGACATCTGATTCGCCCCTCGACGCGTACTCCCGGACAGTCGCCGGCGTCGCGGCCGAGCTCACCCCTCGAGTGGCAAGCCTGCGCGTGCCCAGCGCCGGCAGCCGCGGCCGCGGCGAAGGCCTGGGCTCGGCGGTGATCTACACTCCCGACGGGTTCCTGCTCACGAATGCGCATGTCGTCGGGCGGGCCGAGCACGGGACAGCACTGTTCTCTGACGGCACGAGTGCGGACTTCCGGGTGGTCGGCGCTGACCCGCTGTCGGACCTGGCGGTGGTCAGGGCCGACAGCCCGACACCGAACACGGCCGTCCTCGGCGAGGCTGACGAGCTTGTGGTGGGGCAGCTTGTCGTCGCGGTGGGCAGCCCGCTCGGGCTGACCGGATCAGTGACAGCTGGCGTCGTCAGCGCGCTTGGCCGCTCGCTGCCCACGAGCGCGGGCGCGCGGGCCAGCCTGATCGAGGACGTGATCCAGACCGACGCCGCCCTCAATCCCGGGAACTCCGGCGGCGCTCTCGCTGACTCACAGGCCCGGATCGTTGGCATCAATACCGCCGTCGCGGGCGTGGGGCTCGGCCTGGCCGTGCCGATCAACTCGACTACCCGGAAGATCATCGCGGCGCTCATGCGCGACGGCAAGGTCAAGCGCGCCTATCTCGGGATCGTGAGCTCCCCCGCTCCGCTGCCGGAGAAGCTGCGCGAGCGGTTCGGACGGCCCAGCGGGCTGCGCGTCGCAGAGGTCGTGCCGAACGGGCCTGCCGCCAGGGCCGGACTGCGGCCTGGCGACTTGCTGCTGACCGCCGGCGGCCGGCCCGTAACCAGAGCACAAGACCTGCAGAAGCTGATGTTCAGCGAGGCGATCGGCCGCCCGCTGGCCATCACCGTGATGCGGAACGGCGCGCTCGTGGACGTCATCGCCGAGCCGGCCGAGCTGGTCGCCGCCTGACCCGCCGCTAACTGTGCCGTTACCGTATTCAGTGCAAGCACTTACTCTGTATTGCCTTGCCTTTGCCACCAGCGCGCAATTACGTGAAGTCGGCAATATCCGCGCCTGAATGTGCGCAAGATACGTAGCAGGCCTGTCAGTGAATACAGCCTTGTTGCCTTAACCTGTGCGGCATGCCAGGCAGCGTAAGGCAGTCAGTAATCACCAGGTATGCCTTCTCGTGGCTATATCTGGCTGCAGTCTGCGCCGCCGAGATCGTATATGTGCTTCTTCCCCAGAAGGACCGGGCCGCCGTCTTGCGATGGGCTAGCACCAGCGTCTACAACCTGCGCCACGATCCCGTCGGGAGCCTGATCGCTTCGGCCTTCTTCACCAGCAGCCACCTGCTCGCGTGGCCGGTCCTGGTCGCGCTGGCAGTCTTCGGCGCCAACCACGCCCTCGGCAACTGGCGCACCGCACTCACCTGCGCCGCTGGTCAGGTCGTTGGCACGCTGGTCAGCGAGGGCACCGTAGCTTACCGGGTATCGCACAGCAGCCTTCCGGCCGCCGACCGGTACCTGCTTGACGTCGGGATGTCCTACGTCGTGGTCTCCGCTGTCGCCGTCGCACTGCTGTACGGCGGGTGGCTGGCCAGAGTCGCTGCAGCCGCGGACCTGCTACTGCTGATCTTTGTCGGAAAGATCTTTACCGGCCTCGGCGACCTGCAAGTGTCGGCAGTGGGACATCTCACTGCCATGCTTACCGGGGTTGTTACCGGCAGCTTCCTAATCTGGCAACGGCGCCACCGAAAGGCGCGCGCTTTACTCGATTACGCTTCGCCATCCCCTGGCGGAAACGCTCCAGGCGAATGCTAAGTTGGCTCCACAATCGTCAGTCGCCGGGGCCCGGACGACTGACGGCCGGGGGCTACGGGTATCTACCCCTTCCTTGAGTTCAAGGCTCAGCTAACTCTTAAGTCACGCGAATTGAGCTTTCGCATGAGCTTTGACGTGCACGGGCACGCCCAGCTGAAATCTGCACAGACCAGGCCGGCACAGACGGGGTCGGCGCAGGCGCTGTTCACGTCGGCGGCACCGCCGCCGCGGTCAGCGCGGATCTGGCTATGGCTTGCCATGGCCAGCATCGGCGCGTCGCTGGTCACCATCGTTGTCGTCTCGCTGGCCCGGAAGTCCTGGATGGGGCCGCCGCTGCCCATGCCGCGGATCGGCCCGCCGTTTCAGCTGGCAAGCTGGCACCTGTCACTGAACACCGTGGCGGTGGCCCTGTGGCTGTCGGCGATTGCCGGTGGTCTCGGGGTGACGGCCGGGCTCATCGCCGTCCGCCAGGGAGCGCGGCCGCCGGTCCGGCTTCTGCTCGTCACGGCAGCCACGGTGGTCGCCGTGCTGACCGTGCTGCCGCCGGTCGGCTCGACGGACTCCCTTGACTACATGGCGTTCGGCCGGATGGTGGTACTTGGCCACAGCCCGTACGTCATGGTGCCCTGGGACCTCATCCATATGCATGACCCGGTGGGCAAGTCCATCCCCTGGGAGTGGGGCCGAAATACGACGCCGTACGGCCCCGCTGCGACCGTCGAGGAGTTCGTGGCGGCCGCGCTTGGCGGGACCTCGGCAGCGCGCATCGTGTTCTGGCTCAAGCTCGCCAACGCGATAGCCTTCGGCCTCGTCGGCTACACCGCGGACCGGCTCCTGCGCTCGGATCCCGCCTTGCGGCTGCGCGCGCACCTGCTGTGGACGGTCAACCCGTTGCTGATCTGGCAGCTGATCGCGGCCGCTCACCTCGACGTGCTGGCTGCCGCCGCCGGAATGCTCGGCCTGATAATGGCTGGCGGCTGGCGGGCGCCACCGGCCGCCGCGCACCCGCGGCTGGGCCGTGTCCTGGCAGGCGGGGCGCTGATCGGCCTGGCCGCGGACGTCAAGATCGACTTCGTTCTGTTCGGGCTCGGCCTGCTCTGGACGCTGCGGCGGAGGCTCGCGTCCTGCCTCGCCGCGGCTGGCGGCATGCTCGCAGTGCTGCTGCCGAGCTACGCCTGGTTCGGGCCGCCGGCCATTCTGTCCGTGCAGGACCGCGACGACCGAACAACGGCAGACAACTTCTACCAGTTGTTCTCGGACGCCAGGAATGGCTTCCTCATGCAGCACATCGGCCTCGTCGCCACCATTCTCGTGATCGGCCTGGCGATCGTCACGCTGTCCCGGCTGCCCGGCCGGACCACGGCGCAGCCAGCGATCTTCGCCGCGCTAGCACTGAGCGTGGCCTGGCTCTTCCTCTGGCAGTACCAGCTGCCCTCCTATGAGGCAATGGTCATCTGCCTGCTCATCCTGATGCCGGCCGGCTGGCTTGACTGGCTGGTGATGACGCGCCTGACCGCAGCCACGATCGCGCTGATGCCCGGCAATCCGACACCTCTGCAGTCGCATCTGCTGGCCAAGGTTGCTTACTACGACATCACGGTGGCCGTTCCGATCGTGCTGCTTGCAGTGGTCGCCGCGCTGATCGTGGGATGCATTCTCGAGCGGCCGCGGTCACGCGGACCGCACACCATCGCGCCCGCGTGACGGCGGCGTGCCATCCTGCTCGCTTGCTTTGCGGCCTGCTTAGCTACTGGCCACCGGGTCGGGCGCGAGATCGGCCGGATCCGCCGCCCCCGCCGGGCCGGCCGCCACGCGGCGACGCGCAGCTTCGCTGCTCACCGCCAGCACAGCTAGCTGCACGAACACGACCAGTCCCGTCAGCACGAAAAGGTTGCCGGTGATCAGCTGCAAGCCATGCCAGTGGTACTCGGCGTACCACGGCCGGTCCCCCAGTTGCGCAAACGTGCCGGGGTTGGTGTTCGGCGGAATCCAGATCAGGCCCTCGGAGAACCCTCCGAGGTCGAGCGGCTGACCCCAGAGAAAGCCGGGCCAGGCGCCGAAGATCGCGGTCAGCAGGCCTGCTCCGATCAGGTAGGTCCACCGGAGCGACCGGCGTGCCCGGATTCCGTAGACCACCAGGACGGTGACAGCCGGCGCGACCCAGACCCAGTGGTGATCCCAGCTGATCGGTGACACAAGCAGACCGGTCAGCGCGCAGGTCAGCACGCCCACGGTTCGATGGCCGGCCCGGTCAAGCGCGGCCGCTGAGGCAATGCCGACGATCAGCGTGACGCATGCGGCGACGAGCCACAGTGGCTGCCCGGCCGCAATGCTGCCCGCCAGCCTGGTGATCAGGCCCTGCAGAGACTGATTGCCTTCCCAGGCAGGGAAACCCGTGCGGCTGCTGTTCAGGAACAAGCCGTCCAGCCACCACGCGCGCGAGTCAGCGGGCAGGACGATGGCCCCCAGCACCGCAGTAGCCACGAACGTTCCGGCTACCACGGCCGCCTGGCGGAACCGGCGGGTCAGCAGCAGGTACGGGATGAATATCAGCGGGACCAGCTTGATCCCGGCGGCGATGCCGACTCCGGCGCCCTTCCACCACCGACGATCTGGCTGTCCGAGGTCCCACATGATCAGCGCCATCAGCAGCAGCTCGACCTGGCCGAGGTAGAGCGTGCGTTGCACCGGCTCGATCCACAGCAACGCACCCGCCAGCAGCAGCGTGCCGCCAAGCCGGGCAGGGCCGGCGCGATAGCCAAGGCCGCCGAGCGTGGCCCAGATCGCGACGGCCAGAGCCCCGATGTTCGCTGCGATCGACAGCTTCAGTAGCAGCGTCCAGGACGGCAGCACCAAGATGGTGAAGACCATCGCGGCAAACGGAGGATAGGTGAACTTCAGCCCGTCCCCCGGCCAGTCGTACAACGGTGCAGCGAGCCTCGGGTTGAAGGCCGCCCCGGCTTGCGCGACAACCTTCCCGCCGAGCCGGTAGACATGCAGGTCGACAGGCACCAGCCAGCGGTCCATCGGATGCGTCAGGATGAAAGCGCAGTAGCACGCAATCATTGCCGCGACGACGATGACGCCAGCGATCAGCAGCATCCAGGCGGCTTGCGGCCGCGCCCGGTCCGCATGAATGGCTGCGATGGCAGCGTGACGCGGCCGTGCGTCTGGCGTGATCACGGGTCAGTCGCCTGGAACAACGCCAGTGGCCGTGCAGCCCCCGGAACAGTGTGCACGTGCCACAGTAACTCGCGGACACATAGCGGTTACGGCGGTAAACCAGCCCGTGACTGCACGATGATCCGGAAATTAGCTAGCCGATACCCGCCGGTTAGCGGATGTGCGCCACCACGCGAGCAGCCGCCCTGCTGCGTAGCACACGGCACCGTCGGCGCCAACGAAGAAGCCGATCGGCCAGTTGGTCTCGAACGACGCCGCGATCGCCACCCAGACTGTCACGACGGCCAGCACGACTGACAGGCCCATCGCTGCCAGCGGGCTTGCCACCAGTGAGCGGGCCGCGGCGGGCGGCCCGATCATCAGGCTGAAGATGAGGAGCGCGCCGACAACCGGGAGCGTCAGGCTTGTCGCGAGCGCGACGATCACCAGGAATATCAGTTCCATCCGCGCGGTGCTGATACCGGCCGCCGCGCTCGACTCCGGCGCCAGAGACGACATCGGCAGCGGCCTGAACAGCAGCAAGACGGCGAGCACGCACACGGCGCCGAGTATCGCGATCGGCAGGATCTCGGTAGCGCTGACGCCAAGCACCTCGCCGAACAGCAAGGAGAAGATCTCCGCCGAGTACTCGACGGTGAAGCTCAGGAACAACCCGCCTAGCCCGAGCATCAGCACCAGGATCAGCGCGGTGGAGACGTCACGCCGGGCACGCTTGCTCAGCCAGCCGATGCCCAGCGAGCCAGCGAGCGCGAACAGGCCCAGCCCGATCAGTGTGTTGATGCCAAGCAGGCTGGCACCGGCCGCTCCAGCGAACGCGCCCTGCGGCACGGCGTCCGCCACGAAGGCTGCTCCCCGCAGCACTACGAAGAAGCCGACCACGCCGGCGATGACGGCGACGATCGAGGCAGAGATCCAGGCGTTGACCATGAACGTGGCAAACACGGCCGGCTACCCCCTCACCCGGCGGACCCGGCCGGTCACCTGAGCGGCGATGAATCCGAGAAAGATCAGCGTGACGATGAAGAAGCTCACCGGCCAGCCGTCATGGCTTGGCGGCCAGCCAAAGCTGTCATAGGCGAGCACGACCCCGAGCCAGGTCATCGCGACTGCGATGAGGCCGGCAGCGGCCGTGGCCCGGCCGGGCGTGCTCGTCAGCCGGAGCGCAATCGCTGCGGGCCCGACGAGCAGGGCCGTCGACAGGATCGCACCGACGGTCACGGCAGCCAGCGACACGGCAAGCGCGATGGCCATCAGGCACGCTAGCCCGGTGAGCCGCACCCGCACGCCGCGCGCCGCGGCCACGTCCGCGCTCACCGAGCTGAGCAAGAGCGGCCGGTACAAGATTGCGATGATCGCGAGAGCCGCCACCCCGAAGCCCACCACCAGCGGCACGACGCCGTTGCTGATCGTGAACATCGAACCGAACAGGATCGTTATCGTGACTCCGGTGGTAGAAGTCGAGGTGGTATCCCAGTACAGGAACAAGGCAGCCAGGCCGAGTCCGGCCCCGCGCACGATCCCGGTCGCC
>Ga0335072_10012571_pt1 | contig 12087 bp, 9 predicted proteins | sample Lox_Sample_21_FD_206725 | JGI IMG/M metagenome (GOLD analysis project Ga0335072, IMG submission 206725) | Soil microbial communities from Loxahatchee National Wildlife Refuge, Florida, United States - Lox_Sample_2.1 | ecosystem: Environmental > Terrestrial > Soil > Wetlands | place: USA: Florida...
CGTCGGCGCCTTCTGGTGGAGTGATCTCGCTATAGAGGCCGTCCTCAAAGCCTCGTGGGGCTGGTCTTATCCTGCGGGGGTCTGCTGCGGCGAAGCAATGGGTCATCTATCCAATAAAGATCTATGTGCTACATTATTGTACATGTAGTTCACGTGTGGCATACTTGAGTCAGGTCCACGTGGGTGCCGGACCTCAAGGTCCCGGGCGAGGCGGTTGGCAGCCCTGGGGCCGTAATCCCGCATCGGGAGGTGATTCCAGGATGTGTACCGGTGGTGACCAGGCTCCGGCGAGTGTCGCCGAGGCGCTGCGGATGGCCGAGTCGGCCATGGATTACCTCAACGACCCGGGGGTCGCGTCCCTGGATGCCGCCTCGATGGGGGACGTGCTTCAGGCGCTAGGCGGGATCTCGGGGAAGTTCGCAGTTGCCCGGGCGGCCGTCCTGGCCAGGTTCGACGCTGGCCGCGGACATGATGCCGACGGGTACGGCAGTTCCACCTCCTGGCTGGCTGCGAAGAATCACACCACCCGCCGGGCGGCGGCCGCCGAGGTACGGCGGATGCGGCAGTTCCGTGAGCATCCCGAGATCGCCGCCGCCGTTGCGAGTGGAACGGTCTCCGAGGCGTGGGCCGCCGAGATGGCCGAATGGACCCGCCGGTTGCCCGCCGACTGGCGGCATGATGTCGACAAGATCCTGCTCGACGCCTCGGCCGGCGGGGCCGAGCTTGCCGACCTGGCCATGATCGCGCAGGCCGCCCTGGAGAAGTGGCGGCAGCAACAGGACCCCGGTGACGACCCGGACGACAGTGGGTTTGGCGATCGGTACCTGAAGCTCGGCACCACGATCGACAACGCCGGCCGCGTGACCGGCGACCTGACCCCCGAGTGCGCCGCAGCCCTGCAGGCGGTGCTTGAGGCGCTCGGCAAGAAGAATGGCCAGGAGGACGACCGGACCGAGGGCCAGCGCTATCACGACGCACTGCAGCTCGCCTGCCAGCTGCTGATCCGGTCCAGGATGCTGCCTGACCGGGCCGGGTCCGACACCCGGATCGACGCCGTCGTCTCCCTGGCCGATCTGCTCAAGCTCCCCGGCGCCTCGGAATTGCAGGAGGCCTGGCTCGCGGCGCTGGCCGGAGAGCACGGCTACCTAGCCGGCCTGGACGCCGAGGTCGCCGCGTGCGATGCGATCGTCTCGCCGGTGGTGACCGGCTGCCCCGACCTGTCGGTCGTGGACTCGATGATCGACCTCGTCCTAGCCGTCCTGGACGAGACAGGTCCCGAAGGTGGCCCAGCCGCACCCGACGCCGAGTCCCGCACCACCAGGATCCGCTCCCGGGCGCTGTCTCCCGAGGCCTGGCAGGCGCTCCGGTACACCATGGCCCGGCTCGCTGTAGATCTCGTGTCCGGTCCGGACCGGCTGGCCGCCATCCTCCGACAGGGTCTGCTGGATGCTCCGTTTAACGGCAAGTCGATCCCCCTCGACATTGGCTACGCGGCCAGCATCCCCGGCCACATCCGCCACGCCGTCCAGCTCCGGGCCAAGGGACACTGCGAGTGGCCCGGCTGCCAGGCCCGTGCGGCCCGCTGCGACGTGCACCATCTGGTTCACCAGAGCCGCGGTGGCGTGACATCTGTAAACAATTGCACCCTTTTGTGTAACTACCACCATGATGTCTGTATCCATCGCCGCGGCTGGCGACTGGTCCTGCACCCCGACGCCACCACCACCGCCTACGGTCCCCGTGGCCAGATCATCCAGGCCAACGGGCCACCGCGAAGCACCAGGTTGGCGCAGGCCGCTGGGGCACCGGCAGGCGCCGGTCCGCCGGATGGCTAACGATCTTTAACGTGGCGGTTAGGAGCCTGGAACTAGCAGCCTTGATACTGCCTGAGGTGGTCCCAGGCTGGTCGGGGTGAGCTGCGGGCGGATGTACTCCTGGCTGGGTGGCCAGCGGGCCACGTGCTGGGCGCCGGTTCCGGTTTCGGACCCGATGTAGGTAACGTTGACCAGTTCAACGATGAACAATGTGAACTGTCCCGTCACCGGCTGCCAGCCGATCTGTTCCCGGACTGTGGCGGAGTAACGTTCCTGCCGGTCTCGTTCGGTCACTGCGCGGGCCGTGCCGCGGACCTTGATCTCGGCCGGAGGGCTGGGGGTGGTGATCACGCTGTTCAGCACGATCCGCGGATCGCGGACCAGGTCGCGGGCCTTGGCTGAATCGCTCATCATGGACAGCCAGAGGTCACCGTCTAGCACCAGCGGCTCCACGCCGCTGATCCGGGCCGTGCCGTCGCGTCGGGTCGTCCCGGCCAGCAGGACGCCTGGCTCGATCAGCAGCCGGTCCGCGACCGCCCCCAGGGCGGGCTGCCGGACCAGGATCTCAGACCAGTGAATTGCCTCTTCCCCCCGCTACGCGCCCTGGAAGGCTGGCTTTTGCTTGGCCAGGAAGGCGGTGACCGCGCCCGCGTGGTCGGCGGTCTGGCTGAGCTCGTGCTGGGCAGCGCTTTCCGCGGTCAGCGCCTCGGACAGCGGCCGGGCCAGGCTGTCCCACAGCAGTTGCTTGGTCCGCGCGTAGGCCACGGTCGGTCCGGCGGCCAGCGTGGTCGCGAGCGAGGCGGCGGCCGTGCGTACCTCGCCGGCGGGCACCAGGGTCGCGGCCAGGCCCCAGGAAACTGCCTCCTCGGCCGTGAACGTCCGGGGCTGCAACAGCAGCGCCCGTGCCCTCGACAGGCCAAAGCAGCGTTCCACGGTAACCGACATCCCCGAATCGCAGGTCAGGCCGATCCCGGTGAAGGCCGTCCCGAGTACGGCACCGGAAGCCATCACCACCATGTCGCAGGCCAGCACGAATCCGAGCCCGGCCCCCACGCAGGTGCCGTTGACCGCCGCGACGACCGGCTTGGGCATGGTGGCCAGGGTGGTGACGATCGGGTTGTAGTCAAGGTCGACCGTGTCCATGGCCGTGGCCGGATCCTCGTCCAGAGCGGCCGCGTGCTCGGCGAGGTCCTGGCCGACGCAGAACGCCTTGCCCGTTCCGGTCAGCACGACCGCGCGGACGTTGCTGTCCTCGGCGACGGCCCGGGTCACCTCCCGCAGGTCCTTCTTCAGCGCACGGCTCAGCGCCGGGCTGGGAAGCGTGATGGTCGCGACGGCCCCGTCCCATTCGACGGCCACACCGGACATGCCGTGCCTCCTGCTCTGGCGCGAATCGCCGCGCCGAAGTGCCCTGCCAGTTGTCGGCCTGCCCAGCCAGGCTCCGGCCGCAACCGTCGTGAGCGCCTATTTACTGACCGATTGTTCTGTAATACTATGGCGGCGGCAGTGTCACCGCAACGGCGCGAAGCGAGGAACGCATGCACAAGCTCACCGTTCAGTACAGCGACCCCGCCGATCCCGCCGCGTTCGACGCCCATTACCAGCAGGTTCACGTGCCCCTCGCCGCCAAGATTCCCGGCCTGCGGCGGTTCACCGTCAGCAAGCCGCGGGGACTGGGCGCCCCCGCGCCATACCTCGTCGCCGAGCTATGGTTCGACGACGTCGACGCGCTGAACGCCGGGCTCGGCTCCGCCGAGGGGGCCGCCGCCGCGGCCGACGTCCAGACCTTCGCGATCGGCTCGGTCGTGATGTTCGCCGGCGACGTGGAAGAGGCCGTCGCCAGCTAGGTCCTATGGCTACCACCGGCCCGCCAGTGGGCGCCTCGGCTGGACATATGGCGCTCATGGACGATACCGACCGGCAGATCGTCGAGGCGCTGCGGGCCGATGGCCGGCTGTCCATGCGCGCGCTGGCCGAGCGGCTGCACATCTCGCGGGCTGGTGCCTACGCCCGGGTGTCTCGCCTGGAGCGTGACGGTGTCATCACCGGGTACGCCGCGCTCGTCGACCCGGTACGGTCCGGGTTCGCCCTGTCGGCCTACGTCTACCTCGACATCGCCCAGCGATCCTGGAAGTCGGTGCGCGGCCAGCTGCTTGACATGCCTGAGGTCGACCACGTCGCCCTGGTGTCCGGGGAGCACGACATCCTGCTGCGGGTCCGCGCCCGCGACGCGGTCGACCTGCGTGACGTGGTGCTGACCCGGCTGCAGGAGATCCCCGAGGTGCACGCCACCCAGACCGTGCTCATCTTCGAGGAAGCCGAGCCGCGCCATCACCCGCGAGGCTAGCCCGCGCGCCGAAAGCGGGACAGCGGAAAGCGTAGAGCGAGAAAGCGGATAGCGAGATAGCGGATAGCGGAGAGCGGGAAAGCGGTGGCGAGCCGCCCCAGCGGATAAGGCGGCTCGCCACCGGGCTGGTCAGCCCGTCAGGGCCTTAGGCGGTCAGGGCACCACCCAGTCCTGGTTGCTGCCACCGTTGCAGGCCCACAGGTCGAGCTGCGTCCCGTTGGTGACGTTCCAGTCGGGGTCGTCGAGGCACTTGCCTGACGTGGGGTTGACGATGGTGCCGTTGGATTCGGCCGTCCACTGCTGGTTGGCTCCGCTGTTGCACGTCCACCACTCGATGTCGGTGCCATTGGAGTAATTGGCCCCGGTGATGTCCAGGCAGCCGCCGTCGATCGTGATGGTGCCGTTGCTGTTGAGCGTCCAGTTCTGCGCGCCGGTGTTGCCGTCGCAGGTCCAGATCTGCACCTTGTTGCCGTTGGTGCCGCTGGCGTTGTTGTTATCGACGCAGTCCGAGCTGTTGTACCCGGACTTGATGATGCCGGTGGCCCCGGTCGTTCCGGTCGTGGACGCCGAGTAGCCAGCGGCAACGATGTTGGCCTGCACGGCCGCCTCGGTGGAGGCCGACGGGTAGCCCGAGGTCATGGCGCCCTCATAGAACGTGCCCGCACTGCTCTTGCTGTTGTCGCCGCCGATGCCGAGGATGATCGCGCCCTGCTTGTGCATCGGGTTGTACCCCGACGGGCGGACTCCGCTGTAGTCGGTGGCCAGGCTGCCGGACTGGGCGTTGCCGCCGAGGATGGCCCACTGGTTGGACTCGCCCTCGATCATGGCCGTGGTGAACCGGAAGTCGGTGGTCGGGTCGGCCGGGTTGTTGCCCGCGCTCTGCCCGGAGAACAGGCCGTTCTCCATGTCGGCCATGATCCAGGGGCCGTTGCCCGAGCCGGTGCCCCAGCTTCGCTCGGTGCCGAAGTAGATGGCCTCCATGGCCCCGGCGCCGTCGTCGTCGTTGTTGGTCTCGGCGTTGCCGTAGTCGAAGCAGCAGCCGTTGTTGGAGTGCGTGCCGTCCAGGACGTCATACTCGCCCTCGGGGTTATCGCCGGTGGCTATGCCCTTGGTGGAGTCGTCGCGGTACCCGTCGCCCGCCGCGATGTACACGCCGTAGGCGGCCTGCCCCTCGACGGTGACCGGGGCCGCGGTGGCACTGGCCAGGGCGTCAGGGCCGCCGGCCGCGCCCCCGGCGGGCGCGTCGGTGAGGTTGTTGCCGTTGCCTGACTGGTCGTAGATCTCGGTGATGACGCAGGTTGTGCCCGAGCAGAACGAGTTCTGCGTCGCGGCGTTGGCTACCCCGCCCGCGCTGACCGGCGAGATGTTGGTCGTCGTGGAGTCCGAGGCCCGCCTGACCTGGTACAACGGCCCGTCGTAGGCCGCGTAAAGCGCCCGGGTCGTGGAGTGCGCGGCCACGCACGGGGTGCCGCCTGACGCGTAGATGTCGCACGGCCCCTGCGTCGCCGCCCGCGCCGGGCTCGCGGCACCTCCGCTGGCCAATAGCCCGCTCAGCGTCAGGGCGGCCCCCGCAAGGAGGATGAGCAGTGCTTTCCTGGCCTGCCGCAACCTTGTATCGAGTGTCACCGTTGACCTGTCCTTTCCCTATGGTTGGTAGCGGTCACAGTCTTATTTTTGGCAAATGATAAAAACACTAGACGCTTCTCGCTAAACAGGAATCGCCCTGATTGTGAACGCTAACTTTTCGGATGTCAACGGGCCGGAGCTAAAGCGCTGCTGAAGACCCTGAAAGTTCCACGGCATTCGCGGGCCGGCGAACGAGGTCACCTGACCTGCCCATGAGGGTGGCGGGGTCCAGGCGCTGGCGACGAAGCGCCGCAGCGCAGGCGCAGGCCCCCTGACCGGGCGCAGGCCCCTATACTCGCTTGCCATGCGTCCCGCGCCCCGACATGATCGCGACGCCGGCGGCTCAGCCGACGTGCTCGCCGCCAAGGCGGCCCTGCGCCAGGACGTGTGGGAGGCATTGCGCGCGGCGAAGGTGGCCCGTTTCCCCGGGGCGGTCGGCCGCATCCCGAACTTCACCGGCGCGGAGGCCGCCGCCGAGCGCCTGCGCGGGCTGCCCGCCTGGGAGGGGGCGGTGACGGTGAAGGCCAACCCGGACTCGCCGCAGCTGCGGGTGCGGCAGCGTGCCCTGGAGGACGGTAAGACGCTGTACATGGCTGTGCCCCGGCTGGCTGAGCCTGAGCCGTTCTTCGCGCTCGACCCTGGCCACCTGGCCGAGCCGCCCCGCAAGGCCGCGTCGATCAGCGGGGCGACCCGGTCCGCGCGACGCGTGACCCTCGACGAGCTGAGCCCGGTGGACCTCGTGGTGATGGGCAGCGTCGCCGCCGCCGAGGACGGCGCCCGGCTCGGCAAGGGCGGGGGCTTCGCCGACCTGGAGTTCGCCCTGGCCACCGCGGCCGGGCTGATCGGGCCGCAGACGCTCATCGTCACGACGATCCACGAGCTTCAGTTGCGGCCCGCAGGTGAGATCCCGCTGACCAGTCACGACGTCCCGATCGACCTGATCGTGACCCCGGAGCGGGTCATCGACTGCCGCGAGCGGGCAGCGCGCCGCCCGGCCGCCGGCATCGAGTGGGCCGACCTGACCGAGGAAAAGATCGCGGCGATCCCCCTGCTGACCGCGCTGCGCCAGGCCCGCCCCCAGTAGTCCCGCACCGAGTAGGCCAGCCGCCAGTAAGCCAACCCAGGCGCCCCTGGCGCCCCGTGCATCCCCGGCGTGACACACCGCGGGCACCACCCGGCTCGGAATTACCACCTGAAAGTCCAATCGTTATTCACCACGGGCCATTGACACTCTAAAAGTTAGCGTTAACAATGACGGCAAGTTGCCTTGGCTGCGCATTGTCCTCGGGGTGAATGCCGTCAGGAATTGGCAGTAGCCGCAAACGGCCCGTCGGAAGGATGACAATGCTGACAGTCGAAGCGCGATCTTGGCATGCCGCCAGAACCAGGAAAGCCCTGCTCGCCGTCCTGGCGGCGATGGCGCTTGTCGTGGCCGGCCTGCTGGCCGGCGCGGGCGCCGCCTCGCAGGCGACGGCCGCCACCCAGGAGCCGTGCGACATCTACGCGGCCGCGGGCACCGCCTGCGTGGCCGCGCACTCCACGACCCGGGCCCTGTACGCGGCCTACGACGGGCCGCTGTACCAGGTCAGGCGGGTCTCCGATAACACGACCACCGACATCTACCCGCTGAGTGCCGGCGGCGCCGCCAACGCCGCCACCCAGGACTCCTTCTGTGCCCAGACGACCTGCACGATCACCGAGATCTTCGACCAGTCCGGACACGGCAACAACCTCACCGACGCCCCCGCCGGGGGAGCCGCCAGCGGTCCGGACAATCTCGCGGTGGCCAGCATGGCCCCGGTGACCGTCGAGGGGCACAAGGCCTACGGCGCCTACATTGCCCCGGGTACCGGCTATCGCGACGACTCCACCTCGGACATCGCGACCGGCGACGCGGCCCAGGGCGAGTATGCCGTCCTGGACGGCACCCACTACGACAACGGCTGCTGCTTCGACTACGGCAACGCCGAGACCAACAACGACGACGACGGCGATGGCGCCATGGAGGCCATCTACTTCGGCACCGAGAAGGCCTGGGGCTATGGCTCGGGCAACGGGCCATGGATCATGGCCGACATGGAGAACGGCCTGTTCTCCGGGCAGGCCGCGGGCTACAACGCCGCCGACCCGACGACTAGCTTCCGGTTCACCACCGCCATGGTTGAGGGCGAGTCCAGCCAGTGGGCCATCCTCGGCGGCAACGCCCAGTCCGGCAGCCTGGCCACCGACTACAGCGGAGTCCGCCCCGCCGGCTACAACCCGATGCACAAGCAGGGGGCCATCATCCTCGGCATCGGCGGCGACAACAGCGACGGCTCAGCCGGAACCTTCTACGAGGGCGTTCTGACATCTGGCTACCCGTCAGCGTCGACGGAGGCCGCCGTGCAGGCCAACATCGTCGCGGCCGGCTATGCCGCCTACTCGACCGGGACACCGTTCGTCGCCGGCGCGACGGTCTCCATCCAGGCCACCACGCCCTGCTGTACTGGTGACTACCTCTCCCAGGACTCGGGCAGCGATGACGTCGGGATCACCGCCGTTACCTCGGGCAGCTCATCGGCCACCAAGGCCGACGCGACCTGGGTCCTGGTCCCTGGCCTAGCGGAAAGCGACTGCGTCTCCCTCGAGTCCTACAGCGAGCCCGGCTACTACCTGCGGCACTACGACTTCGAGCTTTACGCCGAGCAGAACGATGGGTCCCAGCAGTTCGCCCAGGACGCCACGTTCTGCGTTCAGCCCGGCAACAGCGGCTCCAACTGGTCGTTTGAGTCCGACAACTATCCCGCCAAGTACATCAGGCACTACGACTACGTCGGCTACATCGCCAGCGACGGCGGCTCCAACGCCTGGGATACCGCCACGCTGTGGACCGAGGACTCGACCTGGCAGTACGCGGCCCCCTGGGCGTAGCCTCGCCTGCCGCGCATGAGCCGGGCCGGCTGTACCGGGCGGCCCGGCTCATGCGCGTATGATCTGCGCGAGCACGGGCACAGGCACCGCGGCGTGTAGCGAGAAGGCAGGGTCGCACTATGGCTACGTTCAACTTGTCGTCGTTCCTTGAGGCGGGCGCGGCGGCGCATCCCGACCGGGACGCCATCGTGCTCGGTGACATCCGGCTCAGCTATGGCCTGGTCAACGGCCTGGCTAACCAGGTCGCGGGCATGCTGGTCGACCGGGGCGTCAAGCCGGGGGACAAGGTCGCGCTGACCTGCCCGAACACCCCGCACTTCACCGTTGCCTACTTTGGCATCCTCAAGGCCGGGGCCACGGTCGTCCCGCTCAACGTGCTGCTGAAGGGGCGGGAGGTGGCCTACCACCTCAATGATTCTGATGCCCGGGCCTACATCTGCTTCGAGGGCACACCGGAGCTGCCGATCGGCACCGAGGGCCACGCCGGGTTCCTGGCCGCCGACGGCTGCGAGCACTTCTTCGTCATCCCGGCCGACATGACGGCGCCGTCCCCCATCGAGGGAACGGAGACGATCTTCCAGGCGATCGCCTCGGCCCCGCAGGCCTTCGACACGGTGCAGACCGACGAGGACGACACGGCGGTCATCCTCTACACCTCCGGCACGACCGGCCAGCCCAAGGGTGCCGAGCTCCGCCACCGCAACCTGCGCGACAACGTCCAGGTCGGCACGGAGCTGTTCGGCGCGGACAGCGAGCGGCCCGACCGGTACCTCGCGGTGCTGCCGCTGTTCCACGCGTTCGGCCAGACCTGCGTCCAGAACACGGCCCTGTGCTACGGCGGCACGATCGTGATGCTGCCCCGCTTCGAGGCCCGGGCGGCGCTCGAGTTGATGGAGCGCGAGAAGATCACCTTCTTCGCCGGCGTTCCCACCATGTACTGGGGCCTGCTCGGCGCGCTTGACGACTCCGTCGACCTGGAGAGCCTGCGCACCAACCTGCGCATTGCCTCCTGCGGCGGGTCAGCCCTGCCGGTGGAGATCCACAAGGCGTTCGAGGCGCGGTTCGGGGTCACGATCCTGGAGGGCTACGGCCTGTCGGAGACCGCCCCGGTCGCGTCGTTCAGCAAGCGCGGCGAGCCGGCCAGGCCTGGCTCGATCGGCGTGCCGATCCCCGGCGTGGAGATGGAGCTCATCGACCCGGACGGCTGGCAGCCGATCGAGTGGACACCGGACGCCATTGGCGAGATCGCCATCCGCGGCACCAACGTGATGAAGGGCTACTACAAGCGGCCCGAGTCGACGGCCGCGGTGATCAGCCCGGACGGCTGGTTCCGCTCCGGTGACCTGGGCAAGCGCGACGCCGATGGCTGGTACTACATCGTCGACCGGACCAAGGACATGATCATCCGGGGTGGCTTCAACGTCTACCCGCGGGAGATCGAGGAGGTCCTGATGGCCAACCCGGCGATCTCGCTGGCCGCCGTCATCGGCGTGCCCGACGAGTCCCACGGCGAGGAGATCAAGGCGTACGTGATCCTGCAGCCCGGCGCGACGACCACGGCTGAGGAGATCGTCGCCTGGTCCAGGGAGAACATGGCCGCCTACAAGTACCCGCGGACCGTGGTGATCGTCGACAGCCTCCCGATGACTGCCACCGGCAAGATCCTTAAGCGCGAGCTTTCATAACGGGGACGATGAAACTTGCAACGGAGCCGATAGCTTTCGACGCTAACGACGCAGGTCAGGGCGGGCGTTCCTGGCGAGGTTAGCGGCGGGGCTCCGGGGCAGGGCGTAGCCAGTTACGGTGCCGGCACAGCCTGATGTAAGGGGTGCCGCATGACCCAGATCCGCAGGGCCGCCGTGCTGACGGCGGCCGGCCTGCTCGCCGTATCGATGCTCGGCCTCACGACCATGGGTGATGCCCGCGCCCAGGGCCTGCCCGACACGCCGGGCTACAGTCTTCCCCTCGCGCTGCAGGAGTCGCTGTACTTCTACGACGCGCAGAAGTCCGGCCCGGCCCGGACCGACGGGGACCAGCCGTTGTCCTGGCGGGGCGACGACGACCCGACGGACTCCTGCGTGCCGCTTGTGCCGATGGCCAATAACGTCGGCACGAACCTGTCGGCGTCCTTCATCGCGGCCAACAAGTCCGTCCTTGACCCCGGCAACACCGGCTGCCTGAACCTCTCGGGCGGATTCCACGACGCGGGGGACACGGTCAAGTTCGGCCTGCCGCAGACCTACGCCGCGTCGGTGCTCGGCTGGGGCATGTACGAGTTCCCGCAGGCTTACACGGCCACCGGGACGTGGAACCACGCGATGGACGAGATGACATGGTTCACCAACTACTTCCTGCGCTCGACGTTCCTGAACGGCAGCGGCCAGGTCGTCGCGTTCGCCTACCAGGTCGGCTCGGGATCGGTTGACCATTCCTACTGGGGGCCGTCGGAGCTTGAGAGCTCGACGCAGTACCCGCGGCCCGCCTGGCTGGCGACGACCTCGACCCCGGCGGCCGACATGACGGCCAGCGCCGCGGCCGCGCTCGCGGTGATGTCCATCCTCACCAAGTCGAGCAACGCCAGCTACTCGGCCCAGTGCCTGAAGTACGCCGAGGCGCTCTACTCCTTCTCCGTGGCTAACCCGGGGAGCGGCTACTCGGGCGGCTTCTACAACTCCAGCGGCTACGTCGACAAGGAGGCCTGGGCCGCGACCTGGCTGTACATGGCGACCGGAACGGCCAGCTACCTCAGCGACATCATCGCCACCAACTCGGCCGGGGACTACACCGGCTACCTCGGCTCGATCGTACAGAACACCACCGACCAGTGGCAGAACACCTGGGTGATGAACTGGGACACCCGGTGGGGCGGCGTCTTCTCGCTGCTCGACCCGCTGGTGCAGGGGAACGCGGGCGTCCCGGCCGTGGTTCAGACGCTGGTCCACTACGTCAACAAGTGGCAGGTCCAGTACTGGTCCCACGTGCCCCACGACAATTCGTCGGACACGAACTTCATCGCCACGACTCCGGCCGGGTTCTCCTACCTGACCTCCTGGGGGTCGGCCCGGTACAACACCGCCGCCCAGCTCGAGGCGCTCGTCTACCGCAAGAACTTCCCGTCCGACCCGCAAAGCGTGCTGTTCAGCAACTGGGCCATGGGGCAGATGAACTACCTGATGGGCGACAACCCCGCCAGCTGGTCCTACATTGTCGGCTTCGGCTCCAGCGTCCCCGGTGTCGGGCCTGAGGTCGGCGGGAGCGCGACCGCGGCCTCCCACCCGCACCAGGGCGGCGCCCAGGGGTCGCTGACCAACAACCAGAGCGTCCCGCTGACCGACAATCACATCCTGTGGGGCGCGCTGGTCGGCGGCCCCTCATCGTCTGACCAGCCCG
>Ga0335072_10012572_pt1 | contig 12087 bp, 9 predicted proteins | sample Lox_Sample_21_FD_206725 | JGI IMG/M metagenome (GOLD analysis project Ga0335072, IMG submission 206725) | Soil microbial communities from Loxahatchee National Wildlife Refuge, Florida, United States - Lox_Sample_2.1 | ecosystem: Environmental > Terrestrial > Soil > Wetlands | place: USA: Florida...
AGCTCGTCAGGATCGGTCCCCTTGCAGGCGGCGCGTGTGGTCCAGTCGGTGATCCACATGTGCCCAACTCCTCTTGATCGATCGCAGGGCACGTGGGTGCCCTAGCGGTCTTCGTCGACGGATTGCTGCCCGTGGGGATGTGCGGCCACCGCTCCACGGTTTATCACTTCGTGACAATGCAACTTACGGACTCCGGGCCCCTGCTGCCAAGCCCTCAGAGTGGCCATTTCGCAGATAGTCCTTTTGGGCTATGTACAGGGCGGGGACTAGTCACGTATCAGTCACGCTTAGGTTACTGCCTGAGAAAAATTGCAGCGTGTCGCCTTGACAGCGCGCTCCGTCGCCATCGCGACTCCTCAGTACCTTCTTCCCCCGCGTAGTCTTGGCACGTGCAGCTTCCGGAATGGGCGAATCGCATGGGATCAAGCAAGGTGAGCGCCATCGTGCGCTTGCTCCTAATGGCCGGGCTGAGCGGTGTGCTCTGCTCCGCACTCGTGCTGCCCATAGTGGCAAGCAGCGGCATCCTGGTGCGTAACACCGCAAACAAGGTCACCGCGACCGCGCTGAACGTCAGCACGCTCCCGCAGCGGTCCGCGATCTACGACCGCAACGGCCACCTCATCACGTACTTCTACGGCGTGGACGAGGGGAACGGGTCAACGTACAAGGGCATTGACCGGCAGCCCGTCGACTACAGCCAGATCTCACCGAACATGGTGAAGGCCATCGTCGCGATCGAGGACGACCGCTACTGGCAGCACGGGGCCATCGACTTCCAGGGCACGCTGCGCGCGGTTGTCAACGACGCTGAGGGCAACGCGGTCCAGGGCGGGTCCACGATCGTCCAGCAGTACGTCAAGGGCGTGCTGGTCCTCCAGGACCTCAACAACCCAGCGGCCGAGCAGGCCGACACCGCCGACAACTTGTCGCGCAAGTACGACGAGCTGCGGATGGCCCTCGACGTCGCCCACAACCTGTCCAAGCAGGACATCCTGGCCGGCTACCTGAACGACGCCTACTTCGAGACGGGCGCGTGGGGCATCGAGGCCGCCGCCGAGACCTACTTCGGCACCACGGCCGCCAAGCTCAACACCACCCAGGCCGCCCTGCTGGCGGGCATCGTGGAGAACCCGACGGCCTACGACCCGGTGCTCAACCCGGGCACGGCGATCCAGCGGCGCAACACCGTCCTCGCCCGGATGATGCAGACCGGCGTACTGTCCCCCGCGGCCGAGGCCAAGGCGCTGACCGCGCCTCTCGGCCTGCACCTAGGCCACGGCGTGGAGAACGGCTGCACGGCGCCGACTGTCGGCAACGACGGGTTCTTCTGCGACTACGTGGTCCACTCGATCCTGCAGGACAAGTCCTTCGGTGCGACCCCGGCCGACCGGGCGCGACTGCTGGCCACCGGCGGCCTGCAGATCCACACGACCCTCAGCACGCAGGACCAGAACGCCGCCACCAACGCGGTCAACTACGTGATGCCGCAGTACAGCAACACCTACAACCCGGCGCAGAACGCGGCTACCGAGGCCATGATCACCCCGGGCAGCGGCCAGATCATGGCCCTTGCCGAGGACCGGCCCTACGGGACGGGGTCCGGCCAGACCGAGGTCGACTACGCGGTGAACTCCCAGTACGGCGGCCAGAACGGGGTTCAGACCGGGTCCTCGTCCAAGCTGTTCACGCTAGTCACGGCCCTGCAGCAAGGGATTCCCTTCGGCTATACGGCCACGGTCCACTCACCCACCACCATGACCGGCTTTTCCAACTGTGCCGGACAGCCCATAACAACCCCATGGAACGTGACGAACTCCGAGGGAGCGGGCGTCACCACCGACTCGCTCTACACGGGTACGACGAACTCGATCAACGTGTTCTTCGCCCAGCTCGAGCAGAAGGTCGGCCTGTGCAACGTCGTGAGGACGGCCGCCAGCATGGGCATGACCAGGGTCGACGGGACTTCCTTGCTGTCCAATGACGGGGGCCTCGCCTCGGCGGACAACTACCCGTCCTTCACCCTCGGCTCCGTCAACGTCTCACCGCTGTCCCAGGCCAATGCCTACGCCACGGTCGCGTCCGGCGGGGTCTACTGCAGCCCGATCGCGATGACCTCGGTGACCGACTCCAATGGCGACTCCATCCCGGTGCCGTCGGCCGGCTGCCACCGGGTGCTGTCTTCCGACGTCGCCAACGCCGTGAACTACATCCTCCAGGGCGTCTTGACCACCGGCACCGCATCGCCGGGCTCTGGCGGACCTGGTGTCCTCGCCAGCGGCTACGTGGCCGCGGGCAAGACTGGTACGTCGAACGTGGAAAGCGGCAACGGCACGCCCTACGCGGGCTTCGCGGGCTACACGACGAACCTGGCCAGCTTCACCTCGGTCTTCAACCCGATCTCTCCCACCGGCAAGACCATGGCAGGCGAGTCCGCCTGCTACCGGCTTGAGTTCGGCGGCTACGAGTGCCCGGGCGAGATGTACGGAGCCAACGCCCCCGCGTCCATCTGGCACATGGCCTTCGACCACGCCGACCTCGGCCACGAGCGGGCGTTCGGCACCGTCTCGCCCTCGAGCTCGCTGTGGAGCCAGGGCAACGGCCAGGTCGTCTCCCAGCCGAAGACCACCAAGCCCGGCAAGACCGGCGGCACCGGCGGCACTGGTGGCGGTACCGGTGGTGGCACGGGTGGCGGGACTGGCGGCACCGGTGGCGGGACCGGCGGTGGGAATGGCGGCGGCACCGGCCCGGGCGGTTTCGGCGGCCCGCCCAAACCCTAACTCGCTAGTCACGTAGCGATACCCAAGAAGGCCCTCACCGCCGCGCGGTGAGGGCCTTCGCATTATCTCGAAGCATTTTTACGGTGATAACGTGGAAAACTTTACCGAACCGGAAAGGCTGCGCGCCCGAAATGACTGATGGCCCAGAAGCGCTCTTGTAACCTTGCGCCGTCGGACATTCCGGGGGACCGATGAGATGCCGGGGGGCAGCATGACTGGGCCTGAAGATTCAAGCACTGACGCGCGATTGCCCGCCAGCATCCAAGCCGTGCAGCGACTCACCGGCCGGGAGAGAGAAGTCCTGAACCTTCTCGCCGCCGGGCTGACCAACGGCGAGATCTCCGAGAAACTCTACATAAGCAGTCATACCGTGGCACAGCACGTGGCCGCGATGCTCAAGCGCACGAACTGCCGCAGGCGCACCCAGCTCGCCGTCCTTGCGGCCCGCGCGGGCATCCTCACCGACGGAGGCATCGGCCTGCCGCACGCCTGAGGCCCCATGGAAGGCTCCTAGCGAGCGGCTAGCTGAGCACGGACCTCGGCGGCAACGCGAGACCCGTCGGCCCGGCCGGCGACCTGGGGGGTGACGGCCTTCATGACCTGGCCAAGCGCGGGCGGCGTCCCGGCCTCCCCGGCCTGGGCGATGGCGGACGCGACGAGGTCGTGAAGCTCGGAGTCGGAAAGCTGCTTGGGCAGGTAGTCGGCGAGCACCTCGCCCTCGGCCCGCTCGGCGGCGGCTTGCTCGGGTCGTCCGGCGTTCTCGAACGCCTCCGCTGCCTCCCGGCGCTTCTTCGCCTCACGAGTGAGCACCTTGAGGACCTCATCGTCGGACAGTTCCCGGGCGGAACTACCGGCGACCTCCTCGTTCTGTATAGCGGAAAGGGCCAGCCTCAGCGTGCTCTTGCGGACCTCATCACGGGCGCGCATGGCATCGTTCAGGTCAGCGCGGAGCCGCTCCTTGAGCGTGTTCATGCGGTCTATCCTGCCCCAAGCGGCCCAGTGTGCCGAGGGGTTTCCGGCCCGTGGCACCATGGGTACATGCGAGCACGCACCCTGTTCACCCTCGCCGCCGCCGGGGGCGCGGCTGCGTTCGGGTATGCCAGTGTCATTGAGCGCAACTGGTTCACGCTCCGCCGGGTCAACGTGCCGGTGCTGCCCCCGGGCGTGGCCCCCCTCAAGGTCTTGCACCTGTCCGACGCGCACCTGACGCCAGGACGGCACAAGCTGATGTCGTTCATCCGCTCGCTCGACACGCTCGAGCCCGATGTCGTGGTGAACACGGGCGACTCCATCGCCTCGCCCCGGGCCGTAGCACCGCTGCTTGACGCGCTCGGGCCGCTGCTCGACCGGCCCGGTGCCTTCGTGTACGGGACCAACGACCTGTTCTCACCCAAGCCGAAGAACCCGCTGCGATACCTGTGGCGTTCCAGCTCGGGTGAGCATGACGAGAACCCGGTTGACCTGCCGTGGGAGGAACTCGGCGCGGGCATGTCCGCGGCGGGCTGGCTCGACCTCAGCAACAACCGTGGCCGCCTCAAGGCGGGTGAGCTCGACATCGCGCTTGGCGGCGTCCACGACTCGCACAGCGGCCGCGACCGCTACGACACGATCGCGGGTCCCGCCGATCCGTCGGCCGACCTCCGCCTGGGAGTCCTGCACTCGCCCGAGCCCCGGCTGCTCGACCGGTTCGTGGCCGACGGCTACGACATGCTGCTGGCCGGCCACACCCACGGCGGGCAGGTCTGCGTACCCGGCTTCGGCGCGCTGACGACCAACTGCGGCATCGACCGAGCGCGCGTCTCGGGCCTGAGCATGCACCCCACCGTCGCGGGTCCCGACGGCAAGACCGCCTGGCTGCACGTGTCGGCTGGACTCGGCACGTCACCCTACGCGCCCGTCCGGTTCGCCTGCCGGCCAGAGGCAACGCTGCTGACCCTGCTGCCCGCCTGAGGACCGGACGGGCGCGGGCCAGGCGAGGCAAAACCGGTGCGCAAGGTGCTCGGGTTATCCGCTAGACTGGCTGCTGTCCGCCCGGCGAGAAGCCTGGCAGCGGGGTGTAGCGCAGTTTGGCAGCGCGCTTCGTTCGGGACGAAGAGGTCGCTGGTTCAAATCCAGTCACCCCGACCAGGTAGAAGCCCCCTCAGCTCGGCTGAGGGGGCTTCTGTCGTTGGTGAGTAAGCGGCCTACGCTTTTTGCGCCAGGATGAACGCCACCCGGAACTGGCGTCGGTCATCCGGTTCGGGGTTCTCAACTAGCCGCACCGTCTCGGTGACTCCCGCTGCCTGCAACAGCGACACGACGTGATCCGGCCACCAACGATAGGCGGCGGTTACCCGGTGGTCGTAGTACTCGTACGGTGGTTCGGGGCCGTCAGTGGCTGAGAAGCTGAGCAGGAGCCAGCCACCGGGCACGAGCACCCGGGCGAACTCGATTAGTGCCGAAGACAAAAGTGCGGGGGGCAGATGAATGACCGAGGAGCGGGACAGTACCCCGCTGCAGGAGTTATCGGCTAGGCCGAGCGTCGTTATCGAGCCGAGTGCGAAGCTGACCCCAGGGTAGCGGGCACTGCCGATCGCCAGCATTTCGGCGGACTGGTCCACGCCGAGCACCGACAGGCCGAGGCTGCGGAGGTGCGCCGCGATATGGCCTGGCCCGCAGCCGAGGTCAACGACCGGCCCCGCGGGTGCGTGGCGGACCTTCTCAGCGAAGGCGGCGAGCAGGCCGCGCTCGACCGGCCTGGCATCCAGCGTGTCCTTGAACAGGTCAGCGTAGAGGACCGCGACCGCATCGTAGGCCGTGCGGGCAGTAAGTGGATCGGGCTGCGACATGGCCGGGACAATACTCGGCCGGCTCGGCCAGGCGGCGTGCGACGGCCGGCCCCGACTCCACTTTCTCCGCAGATGACCTGTTTGGTCGCGCTCGGCCCGGGTAGTTGATGCCCGATTCTCAGGTACCGCACTGGATGCACTGTTTGCCGTGAATATCACCGTAAGCAACTGGGGAACAGCTATCCACAGCAAGGCACATTAAAAAAACTGTTAAGTAAGTACTCCGTAGCCCCTCATGGCGCGTCCACTGTAGGAGGGAAATGACGCATTCGCCGGGTACTTCGGGCAGGTCGACCTCAACTCGGGCAACACAGAGCGCATGAGAAACAATACGCGGAGTAGCCATATTTGGCTAAGGCATCAAAGGGAGGTGTCCAGAATGTTCAGGAACTCGGACAGCGTCGCGGATGGCATTCCCCTCCTGTTCAACATGGGCTTCCTCGCGACTGTGCTGCTGTTCCTCATGGGCCGCAACGTCGTGGTGGGCATGGCCAACGCCTCAAACCGTGCCTTCATCTGCGTGAGCGGCTATCTCCGCCCCGATCCGGACCCCTGGCTCGAGGTGACGCTGCGCGACGCCTTCGCCGAGTTCGACCGCGATCTGAGGGCCATCCTCCACCACGAGCAGGCTCCCCGCTAATCACGATTGGCCGGCAAGCCGCACCCTCGCCCAGAAACACGCGCGGATCTGTCGTATTCTCCCCACATCTGGATCAGCACCCGAACCAGAAGACCGGGAGGACCCCTCATGCGGCTGACCGTAATCGGCTGCGGTCACCTCGGCGCGACCCAGGCCGCGTGCCTGGCCGAAATCGGCCACGAGGTGCTCGGCGTGGACATCGACGAGTCCAGGATCGCCCTGCTGAGCAGCGGCCGCGCCTGGTTCCACGAGCCCGGCCTTGATGACCTGCTCACCCGCAAGCTGCGGGCGGGTCGGCTGCGCTTCACTACGAGTTTTTCCGAGGCAGCTGACTTTACCGACGTCCACCTGCTCAGCGTCTCCACCCCGAGCCTGCCGGACGACGACGGCTATGACCTGGCCAACCTGTACAGCGCGGCGCACGCACTCGCCGCCAGCCTCACGCGGCCTAGCATCCTCGTCGGGCGTTCCACGGTGCCGCCGGGCACCGCCGATCAGCTCGCCCGCGAGCTCAACAAGACGGCACCGCATCCGGTCGAGGTCGCCTGGAACCCCGAGTTCCTGCGCACCGGGAGCGCCATCAGCGACTCGCTGAAGCCAGACCGGATCGTCGCGGGCGTCCCCAGCCCTCAGGCCGAGAAGGCCATTCGCGAGGTCTACCGGCCGCTGACCCGAACCGGCGTCCCCATAGTCATCACCGACACGGTCACCGCCGAGCTGGCCAAGGCTGCGGCCAACGCCTTCCTTGTCGCCAAGCTGTCGGTGATCAACGCGATGAGCGACCTAGCCGCCGCGACCGGCGCCGACATCAACGCGATCACGCGGGCCGTCGGGCTTGACTCCAGGATCGCCCCCGGCTTCCTCGCCCCCGGCCTGGGCTACGGCGGTGGCTGCCTGCCCAAGGACATCCGTGGCCTCGCCGCGTTCGCCCAGGCCGTGAGTGCCACCAGCGCCAAGGCCCTGCTCACCACGATCGACGAGGTCAACACGCAAAGACGGCAGGAGATGGTCGACCTCACCCAGCGAATCGCGGGCTCATTGCTCGGCAAGCGGGTGGCCCTGTGGGGCGGCGCCTTCAAGACAGGAACGGATGACATCCGCGACTCCCCCGGCCTGGACGTAGCCGACCGGCTCACCCGGCTCGGGGCCGAGGTGGTCGTCTACGACCCGGTGGCAACCGGCAACGCCCTCGCGGCCTTCCCGCACCTCGGATTCGCCGACAGCGCGCTGGCCGCCGCGCACGAGGCGGACGTAGTGCTGGCCGTGACCGCATGGCCCGAGTTCGCGGCGATCAACCCGGCCGCTGCGGCCGCAGCCGTCCGCACCCGGTGCCTCATCGACGCCTGCCGCGCCATCCACCCGCCGCTATGGCGAACCGCCGGGTGGACAGTCGCCGCACCGTACCACCCGTCTTAACCTTTACGAAACGGTCCCTCCCCCGGCCGCGACCCCTCCCAGCGCGGTCAGCTGGGGCCAATCGCCCTTGGGCCGGTTGCCGGGCCGGCCTGCCAACCCATGTCGGTCCCGCTGGTCAGCTCGGGGCGGCTCGTGCCGCCGAGCAGTCCGGGACGCAGGGCAGGCGCGGGCACTGGCGCTGGCGACGGGCCTCCGCTGCCCTTCTTCTTCGGGTCGACGGCAAGCCGTAGCGCCAGCGCCGGGCACATCTCCACCGCCTGCTGCGCGTCCTTCTCAAGCCACGGCGGAACCGGGATGTTCATGACGACGGGGAAGCCGTTGCCATCCAGGTGGATGAGCTCAGGCACCAGGTGCGCGCACAGGCCGTGCCCCTCGCAGCGGACCCAGTCGACCATCAGCTGCTTGTCGTTCTCAGTCTCAGGTCCGGCAGGCAGCGGCAGGATGCCCCGGACGGGCCGGCCACACGAGCTGTGGAACACGTGAGCCGCGAGATCCTCGGTGAACACCTCGAGGGCGGAAAGGACCATGCGGGTCGTCCCGTCCGGGTGAGAGCAGGCACCCCTCCTGTTGGCCGAAGCGGCTGCCCGGCGCGCGACATCCAGGGCCTCAATACCGCCCGACCCGTCCACGATGGCGTTCATCGCCCGCGCGATCGTCGGGAGGCCCAGCTTGCAGGGACCGCACTGGCCTGCCGACTCGCCAGCGAGGTAACTGGCGATCCTGGCCACCTCGCCGAGCGGGCAGGTCCCGTCGCCGAGAGGCAGCACGATTCCCGATCCGAACGTCCCGCCGGCAGCCCCGAGTCCCTCCCGGCCCACCGGCACCTGATAGGCGACCTCGGCGTCCAGCCACATGCCGTGGTACCCGCCGACGAGAACGCCGTCGCCCGCGGGTGCCTGGCAGATGTCAAGCACGTGCCCAAGCGGTACGCCGGTCGGGCATTCGACGACGGCAGGGCGCCGCGCCGAGCCGCTGACGGAAAGCAGCACGGTGCCCGGCTCTTCCGGGACGCCAACCGAGGCGAACCGCTGCGGCCCGAGCAGGGCCAAGACCGACACCTGGGCAAAGGTGGAGGCGTTGGACAGCAGCGTGGGCAGGTCGTCCACGCCCTTCTCGGCGGCCAGCTGCTTGCGGCCGGGAGGTAGTGGCTTCTTGCCGTTGATGCCGCGGACCAGGGCACCTGACTCGCCAGAGATGAACCGATCGGGCTGCTGGAAGACGCGGGCCATCTTGCGTAGGCCCGGCTCGGCCGCGATGGCCGCCTCCATCGACCGGTTGGCGAGCTCGTTGCTCGTTACCCCGATGATGATCTCCTCGGCCCCGATCGCCTCGGCGACCAGTGCCGCGCCGCTCAGGATCAGGTACGGCGACCTGATCATGAGCATCTTGTCCTTGAACGAGCCTGGCTCACCCTCGGTCGCGTTGACGACGACGGTCGGAGCCTCGCCCGCCTTCTTGGCCGCGTCGATGACGGCCTGCAGCTTGCGCGCGAAAGGGAAGGCGGCGCCGCCCTGGCCACGCAGGTCCACCTGGGTGGCCGCCTGCACCAGCTCGTCGGCCGACATCCGCGGCAGCGGGCCGAAGACCCGCGCGTGCGCCTCAAGGTCCAGACGAGTCATACGGTCAAGGCCGGCCGTCATCCGGGCCGCACCGATCCGCATGATCGTGGGGACGTCAAGCTCCGTGGGGCTGGTCGGGTTCACCGTTCACCATCCCAGCCGTAATCGTCTTGGCCGTAGAAGTTCGGGTCATACCCGTCGCGGCCATATCCGTCCTCGCCGCGGTACCCGTCGCCGCCGTACTGATCGCCACCGTACTGATCGCCGCTGTACTGGGCAGTGCTGAACTCGCCAGTGGAGTGCAGGTGACGGCCGTAAGGATCGGTGGCGTACGGGTCCACACCGCGGGGGGCGCTCGGCCGGTACCCGGGCATTCCCGGCCCAGGCTCGCGGTTGCGCAGCCGGGGATCTAGTTCCGGCATGCCGCCCTCCCAGGGCGGGCTCGCCGCAGCCGGGAAGGATCCGGTTGCGGCCCGCGGCATCGGGCCGCTCGCCGGCCGTGGCCGGGGGCCAGTCGCTGGCCGCGGCCGAGGTCCGGTCGCCGACCGCCCGGAAGGCCCGGCCGGGGGCTGCGGAGCCCCACCGCCGCCGGACGACCCGGCAGCACGCGGCATCGGGCCCGTCGCGGGCCGCGGCGCCGCACCAGTCCCACCTCGGGGCATCTGACCGGTATCGGGCCTGGGCCTTGGGCCGCTGTCGTGATACGGCCCCGGGCTCGTCGCCTGACGGGGCATGGGACCCGTCGCGGGGCGCGGCCTCGGCCCGCTTCCCGCTCGCGGCATCGGCCCCGTCGCGGGCCGCGGCCTCGGCCCTGCGTCCGATCGCGGCATGGGGCCAGTCGCCGGCCGCGGCATCGGACCACTCGCCGCCCGCGGCATGGGGCCAGTCGCCGCCCGCGGCATGGGGCCCGTCGCCGGCCGCTGCGGGTCCGCTGGTGGCGGGGACTCAAGCCGCGGCATAGGACCGGAGGCCGGCCGCTGCTGGCTCGGTGGTGGCATGGAGTCAAGCCGCTGCATCGGACCCGTCGCCGGCCGCTGCTGGCGAGTCGGCGGGAGGGGATCAAACCGCGGCATCGGACCAGTCGCCGCCCGCGGCATCGGGCCAGTCGCCGCCCTGGGCATCGGACCAGTCGCCGCCCGCGGCATCGGGCCGGTTGCGGCCCTCGGGAGCGGCCCCGTTCCCTGCTGTGCCCTCGGCAAGGGTCCCGTCGGCTCACCTAGCGGCCCAGCCGCCAGGCGCGGCATCGGACCAGAGGAGGGGTTGCGCGGTGCGCCCTGGTACCGGGCCGGGCCGACGTAGCCGGGCTCGTACACAGGCTGCTCCCCGGTCCGGGACCCGGGAGCCAAGCTGGTGATCGGCTGCTCCATCACTGGCGCGGTCAGGGCGGCGGTGACCGGCATGGCGCCGGTGCTGCGGCCGGCGGGGGGAAGCGCCTCGAACTGCCCCGCGGTCACGAGCAGCGGGCCGGTCGTGCGACCGCCAAACCCCCCGGCGGTCAGCTCGCCCGCCGTCAGGCGGTCCCGAACTACCTTCAGCTGAGTGAACATGGCCGCGGCGCGCATCGGGGCCGAGCCGGAGCCCATGCCCGACTCGGGGACAGGGGCCGAGCTGAGGGTTTCCTTGGGCCGCAGCGAGTTGGAGAGGATCCGGACTCCAAGTCCCAGCGCGACGAACGCGACGACGAAGCCGTAGCTCCAGTCGACATAGGGCTTGCCGGGACGGCCGGCGAGCAGTCCGTGCCAGACACCGAAGACGAACGAGAGGTATGCGGTGTAGTGAATCGCCCGCCACTTCCACGCGTTGGCCTTGGAGGTGAACCGCTTGCGGAAAATGCTCGTTATGACGATCAAGAGGATGAGATCCGAGGCGATCGTCCCCAGGCCGATGTAGAAGGTCCGGAACGGAGACAGGAACGGTATGAACGCGTCGATGACGTGCACCCGCTGCGCAAGGATCTCGGTAACGATGTGGATGACCAGGAACGCGAGCGCGCCGAAAGACACGACCCGGTGCGTCGACTGGGCAAGGACCCGGTGCCCAGGGCTGAGGACCATCCGGTCGGTGGCCACTAGGCCGAGCCCGACGGAAGCACATAGGGCGATAAGCGTGAAGACACCGGCGTAGTAAAGCATGAAGTGCTGCACGGCCGCGGCGACAACGTGGCCCATGCTGGTGAGGATCAGGAAGGCTAGGACCGCGATCACGCCGCCGATGGCGACCGCATAGATCTTGCCGGTGTGCTCGACGGCCGTTCCGCCGGACGCGTGACGAGCTTGCTCACGGCCGCGGGGAGGGCGGCTGCGAGTCGTTGCCACGGGGTACCTCCTCAGAGTCTCCGCAACGATCTACGTGCGTGCGTAACTCCGGCGCGTGGCCCCGTACGCGTCGGCCGACCAGGTCGGTCGGGCTGTCCGAATGTATCAGGTTCAATAACACTTCAGGCACAAAATGATAGATATTGTTGATATGCGCCCTGTGGCAAGCCGGTTACCGAGACGTCCCAAACCAGTTATACCGCCACGGCTACCGCGATACCTGTCAAACCACCAACTACGCCCCCGATCCCACCGGTACCACCAGTTCTGGCAGATCCCACGAACACCGCGAGCCCGCGCCAGCGGGATGGCTGGCGCGGGCTCGGAAATGCGGAGCGTGAGGCGGACAGGTCCCGGCTGGAACCCGCCTGCCGCTCGCTAGAACTCCTTCGCGACGAGCTCGGCGATCTGGGCCGTGTTGAGCGCGGCTCCCTTGCGCAGGTTGTCGCCGCAGACGAAGAAGTCGATCGCCTGCGGGTCGTCGAGGGACTGGCGCACCCGGCCCACCCAGGTGGGGTCCGTTCCGACCACGTCGGCTGGCGTCGGGAACTC
>Ga0335072_10012573_pt1 | contig 12087 bp, 14 predicted proteins | sample Lox_Sample_21_FD_206725 | JGI IMG/M metagenome (GOLD analysis project Ga0335072, IMG submission 206725) | Soil microbial communities from Loxahatchee National Wildlife Refuge, Florida, United States - Lox_Sample_2.1 | ecosystem: Environmental > Terrestrial > Soil > Wetlands | place: USA...
TCGCTGGGCGACGAGGTGCGCGTCACCGTCATCGCGGCGGGCTTCGATGCGGCCGGCCCCGGTCGCAAGCCCCTCCTCGGCGGCAGCGCCGGCGAGAAGGGCGGCGCGCACCGCATCGAGTCGGCCAAAGCCGGCAAGCTCACCTCGACCCTGTTCGAGCCGGTTGACGCCGTGAGTGTGCCGGTGCACACCAATGGCGCGACGTTGAGTATTGGCGGCGACGACGACGACGTCGATGTGCCGCCGTTCATGCGCCGCTGAGGTCTCGGTTTGCTTGCCAGTGCGCGACAAACCGGCCGCGGTCGGATGTCGGGCCTGACTGGCCGACACGGATTTTCGGATACTGGTCACGTGAGCGTTCGCATCCGGCGGGTGACCACCACCCGCGCGGGCGGCGTCTCGGTGGCGCCGTTCGACACCTTCAACCTCGGCGACCACGTCGGTGACGACCCGGCCGCGGTGGCCGCTAACCGTGCCCGGCTGGCCGCTGCCATCGGCCTGGGCGCCGACCGGGTGGTGTGGATGAACCAGGTGCACGGTGATCGCGTCGAAGTGGTCGACGAGCCGGCCGATGCCGCCGTCGCCGAGACCGACGCGCTGGTGACCCGTACGCCCCGACTGGCGCTGGCCGTGGTGACCGCGGACTGTGTGCCGGTGCTGCTGGCCGACGCGCGCGCCGGGGTGGCCGCGGCGGTGCACGCCGGTCGCGTCGGCGCTGCGCGGGGGGTGGTTGTTCGCGCGGTGGAGGCAATGCTGCGGCTGGGCGCGCAAGCGGGCGACATCTCGGCTCTGCTCGGCCCGGCGGTCAGCGGTCCTAACTACGAAGTGCCCGCGGCGATGGCCGACGAGGTCGAGGCGGCCTTGCCGGGCAGCCGCAGCACCACCGCGGCCGGGACTCCCGGAGTGGACCTTCGCGCCGGAATCGCTTGCCAGCTCCGGGATTTGGGTGTCACGTCGATCGACATCGATCCGCGCTGCACGGTGGCCGACCCGACATTGTTCAGCCATCGCCGGGGTGCGCCGACCGGGCGGCTGGCATCGCTGGTCTGGATGGAGTGACCGCCATGGCGGTGGACGGGGTGGTGCGCGGAAACGATGGCGACCGGGAATCGGAATTGACTCACGGGTTGGCGGCGGTGCGTTCGCGACTTGCGAGGGCCGCGGAAGCGGTGGGTCGCAATGTCGGCGAAATTGAACTTCTCCCGATTACCAAATTCTTTCCAGCAACCGATGTCGCGATTTTGTCCCGATTGGGTTGTCGGTCTGTTGGCGAATCGCGGGAGCAGGAAGCGTCGGCAAAGGTGGCCGAACTCGCTCGGTTGGCAACGGTTTCCGCGCGGGCTTCCCCGCGCTCGGATTGGCGGGAAGTTCACTGGCACATGGTCGGCCAGATTCAGCGGAAGAAAGCCCGTTCACTGGCTCGCTGGGCGCACACCGCCCATTCGATCGACAGCGCGCAACTGGTCACCGCGCTCGATCGGGCGGTAGCGGCGGCGTTGGGCGACGGTTGCCGCGACGAGCCGCTGCGGGTCTACGTCCAGGTCAGCCTCGACGGCGACACGTCGCGCGGCGGCGTCGACATCCAGACGCCGGGGGCCGTCGACGACGTGTGCGCCCGGGTCCAGGATTCGAAATGCCTGGAGTTCCTTGGGCTGATGGGTATCCCGCCGCTGGACTGGGACCCGGACGAGGCCTTTGACCGGCTGCGATCGGAGCACCGCCGGGTGCTCGAATCGCACCCGAACGCGGTGGGCTTGTCGGCCGGCATGTCCGACGATCTGGAAATTGCCGTCAAACATGGTTCGACGTGTGTGCGTGTCGGTACCGCGCTATTGGGCCCGCGGCGGTTACCGTCACCGTGAATAGTCACTGTAGTCACACCTTCATCACAGACACCAATAATCCCAGGGGCTAGAAGGGGTCAACGCAATGAGCACACTGCACAAAGTCAAGGCCTATTTCGGTATGGCCCCGATGGACGACTACGACGACGAGTACTACGACGACCGCGCTCCGTCCCGCGGCTTCCCGCGCCCTCGATTCGACGACGGCTATGGCCGCATGGATGGCCGCTACGAGGGACGCGACTACGACGATCCGCGCGCTGAGCCGGACTATCCGCCCAGCGGCTATCGCGGCTACGGCGACGAGCCGCGCTACAGTCCCGTTCATCCCCGCGACTTCGACCGGTCCGAGATGAGCAGGCCGCGTCTCGGCTCGTGGTTGCGCAACTCCACCCGCGGCGCACTGGCGATGGATCCACGCCGGATGGCGATGATGTTCGAAGAAGGCCACCCGTTGTCGAAGATCACCACGCTGCGGCCCAAGGACTACAGCGAGGCGCGCACCATCGGCGAGCGGTTCCGGGACGGCACCCCGGTCATCATGGACCTGGTGTCGATGGACAACGCCGACGCAAAACGGCTGGTCGACTTCGCGGCCGGCTTGGCCTTCGCCTTGCGTGGCTCGTTCGACAAGGTCGCGACCAAGGTGTTCCTGCTGTCGCCCGCTGACGTCGACGTAACCCCGGAGGAGCGTCGCCGGATCGCCGAAACCGGCTTCTACGCTTACCAATAGACACGTTTACCCGCTGAGACGGCAGGGTCAGGCACTCACCCCGGGCTGCGATGCGGCCCACACTGGATGTGTGACCGCGCGCAGTCGGTAGGCTGGTGATCGCCGCGCTCGCGTGCGGCGATTGACACTCAGGTAAGGTTCGGGGCTCTCGTTGGTGCTGTTCTTTCAGATTCTTGGGTTTGCGCTGTTCATCTTCTGGCTGCTGCTCATCGCACGGGTGGTCGTTGAGTTCATCCGCTCGTTCAGCCGTGACTGGCGTCCCACCGGCATCACCGTGGTGATCCTGGAGATCATCATGTCGATCACCGACCCGCCGGTGAAGCTGCTACGTCGGCTTATCCCACAACTCACCATCGGAGCCGTGCGCTTCGACCTGTCCATCATGGTGCTGCTGCTGGTCGCGTTCATCGGCATGCAACTGGCGTTCGGCGCCGCCGCGTGATCCACGCCGCGACGGGCCCGCGTGCACCCGTGCTTCGATTCGGCCACGGTTCGGCGTCGGTTCGATGCGCGCAATTCTAAAATTTTAAGGATTGGGATTTTATAGCTCTCAGTGTCTGAAATTGGATCTTATTTATTGGCCTAATCGGCAACCGCCGAGTCTGGTGTGACAGGATGGACGGCAGTTGCACAACGGCCACCACTCCGTTCTACACTTTCCAGAACGTTTGATAGGAACTTGAGGGGACGAACAATGCCGCTTACACCAGCCGACGTTCACAATGTGGCGTTCAGTAAGCCGCCAATCGGCAAGCGCGGTTACAACGAGGACGAGGTCGACGCCTTCCTCGATCTGGTCGAGAACGAGCTGACCCGGCTCATCGAAGAGAATTCCGATCTGCGCCAACGGATCGAGGAGCTCGACCAGGAGCTGGCCGCGGGAGGCGGCGGCCCATCCGTGGCTGCTGCGCCCACCCAGGCGATTCGCGTCCCCGAACCCGAACCCGAGCCCGTCAAGCCGGCGCCCGTGGCAGCGGTGGCGACGGGAACCAACGAGGAGCAGGCCATGAAGGCCGCTCGGGTGCTGAGCCTGGCTCAGGACACCGCCGACCGGCTCACCGGCACCGCCAAGGCTGAGTCGGACAAGATGCTGGCCGACGCTCGCGCCAACGCCGACCAGATCCTCACCGAGGCCCGCGACACCGCCGAGACCACGGTCGCCGACGCCCGGCAGCGTGCAGACGCAATGCTGGCCGATGCCCAAACCCGCTCCGAGACGCAGTTGCGCCAGGCGCAGGAGAAGGCCGACGCCCTGCAGGCCGACGCGGAACGCAAGCATTCCGAGATCATGGGGACCATCAACCAGCAGCGCACGGTGCTGGAAGGCCGTCTCGAGCAGCTACGCACGTTCGAACGCGAGTACCGCACCCGCCTCAAGACCTACCTGGAATCCCAGCTCGAGGAACTCGGCCAGCGCGGATCGGCTGCGCCGGTCGACTCCAGCGCGGATGCGGGCGGGTTCGACCAATTCAATCGGGGTAACAACTAGCTTGCCGACCGTGCCGGACTGCAGGGTTGGCACACTGGACCTGCACTCGACCTGGCAGTCCCGCCTGGAGGATTACCGATGCTGATCATTGCGCTGGTTTTGGCCCTGATCGGGCTTGTTGCCTTGGTGTTCGCGGTCGTCACCAGCAACGAGCTGGTGGCCTGGGTGTGCATCGGTGCCAGCGTCTTGGGCGTTGTGCTGCTGATCGTCGACGCATTGCGGGAGCGCCAACGACGTGACGCGGGCCAGGAAGCCGGCGAGGAAGCCGTTGCCGAAGACGAGCCCGGCGACGGCGAGGATGCCTACGTCGACTACCCGGAGGAAGTCCCCGACGAGGGCGAACCGGCCACCGATGAGCTGGCGAAGGACGCCGGCGCCGGGGCGGATGGGGCCGATGAGGAATCGGCGGTTCGCGCCGACGGCCGCGGCGAAGACTCGACCAAGTAGAGCCCTTTAGCTGATAGCCCGGCCTTTAGCGGTTGGCTGGCCTGTTGAGCAGCTCGCGCACCTCATCGTCGCTGACCTGATGGAAATCCCGGTAGACCTGTCCGACCGCCTCGAACGCGGGTGGCATGGTCGTGCACACCACGTCATCGGCTTCCCGCGCGAGCTCATGGCAGACCGACTCCGGTCCGACCGGCACCGCGACGACGATTGATTGCGGTTCGGCGGCCCGTATCGCCCGGACCGCCGCCAGCATGCTGGCGCCGGTGGCGATGCCGTCGTCCACCAAGATCACGATCTTGCCTTGCGGATCGGCGAGTGGGCGTCCACCCCGGTATGCGTGTTCACGCCGCGTGAGCTCGGCTGTCTCGCTGTCGATCACCTCGCGCACCTGCTCGTCAGCGATGTGCAGGCTGGAAATCACGCTGTCGTTCATCACCACGCCGCCGCCGCTGGCCAACGCGCCCATCGCCAGCTCGGACCAGCGCGGCACCCCGAGCTTGCGAACCAGGAACACGTCCACTGGGGCATGCAGCGCGGAGGCGATCTCCCAGGCGACCGGAAGGCCGCCGCGGGCCAGCCCGAGGACCAGCAAATTGTCCTTGTCGCGGTAGGCCGTCAGCTCCTCGGCCAGCGCACGACCGGCTTCGCGGCGGTCGCGGAACGTCCGCATCGCTGTCCGCCGCAGAAAGCCGCTAGGTGGGTTCATTGGTTTGCACTCCCGGCTATTGGCCTCTATCCAGCCTACGTGCGCCCGCAAGCTTGAAGAAACGTCGTGCCGCAGGCCACGCTCTTGCCACAGGCACCTTCCGGCGTGGATGGTTATTTGAAACCGGATAGCGTTGTGCGTGAACAAGTTCGAGAGGATCTGCGAGATGAAGCGGCGTTTCCACACCTACACGGCCTACAGCGTTGGTTGCGCGATCGTTTGGGCCGTGATCTTGGCCGGCGTGTTGTCCGCGGCCGACAACGTCACCAGGCACAAGTTGGTTCTGGTCTTCGGCGGGTGGGTGATCGGATGGCTGTCGGCGACAATCGCCCGAGCCGTCTACCCACCGCCGAGGCGGCACACCGGGCCGTAATACAGGTGTCAAGGGTGTCCGAGGGGGGACTTGAACCCCCACGCCCATTAGTAGGGCACTAGCACCTCAAGCTAGCGCGTCTGCCATTCCGCCACTCGGACAAAACCAAACGAAAGTTGGCAGCTAAGGCTATCGGATTGGCCCGCGCGCGCCCAAGCGAGCTCTTGGCTGTGCGGCGAGCCCGCCGGCCGGGGCAATGGTAGGAAAGGTGGTTGTGACCGGTGAGACCGACGTTCCCGACAACCCCAGCGATGACGTGGTCGATGTTGTCAGCAGGTTGATCCGGTTCGATACCACCAACACTGGCGATCCCGAGACCACGCGCGGTGAGGCGGAATGTGCGCGATGGGTCGCCGAGCAGCTCGCCGATGTCGGCTATCAGCCCGAGTATCTCGAATCCGGCGCACCCGGCCGGGGCAATGTGTTCGTCCGCCTCGAGGGCGCAGACCGCTCGCGCGGCGCCCTGCTGATCCACGGGCATCTGGACGTGGTGCCGGCCGAACCGGCCGAATGGAGTGTGCACCCGTTTTCCGGAGCGATCGAAAACGGCTATGTCTGGGGCCGCGGCGCCGTCGACATGAAGGACATGGTCGGCATGATGATCGTGGTCGCCCGCCAGATGAAGCGGGCCGGCATCGTGCCGCCGCGCGACCTGGTATTCGCGTTTCTCGCCGACGAAGAACACGGCGGTCACTATGGCGCGAGGTGGCTGGTATTCAATCGGCCCGATCTGTTCGACGGTGTCACCGAGGCGATCGGCGAAGTGGGTGGGTTTTCCCTGACCGTGCCGCGCGCGGGCGGCGGTGAGCGACGCCTGTATCTGATCGAGACTGCTGAGAAGGGCATCCAATGGATGCGGCTGACCGCCCGGGGCAAGGCGGGGCACGGCTCGATGGTCAACGAGCAGAATGCCGTCACCACCCTGGCCGAGGCGGTCGCCCGAGTGGGCCGCCATCAGTTTCCGCTCGTGCTTACCGACACCGTCGTCGACTTTCTGGCCGCCATCAGCGAGGAAACCGGCCTCACGTTCGACACCGATTCGGCTGACCTGGAAGGGACGATCGAAAAGCTGGGCCCGATGGCTCGCATGCTGAATGCGGTGCTGCGCGACACCGCCAACCCGACGATGTTGAAGGCCGGGTACAAGTCCAACGTCATCCCTGCAACTGCGGAAGCGGTGGTTGACTGCCGCGTTCTGCCCGGCCGAAAGGCGGCGTTCGAGGCCGAAATCGACGAGTTGATCGGCCCTGATGTGACTCGCGAGTGGATCAGGGACTTGCCTGCGTATCAGACCAGCTTCGACGGGGATCTGGTCGATGCCATGAACGCCGCGGTGCACGCGGTCGACCCGGACGGACGGACGGTGCCCTACATGCTCTCCGGTGGTACCGATGCGAAATCCTTCTCGCGCTTGGGTATTCGGTGCTTCGGCTTCAGCCCACTGCGATTGCCGCCGGATTTGGACTTTTCCTCGTTGTTCCATGGCGTCGACGAACGGGTACCCATCGACGCGTTGCGGTTCGGCGCCGACGTGCTGGCCCACTTCCTGACACATTGCTAACGGAGAGAACCAAGGCCCCCGAGAAAAACACATCAATCACGAGAGGATCGTCCATGAGCTTGCCGACCGACCCGTACGACGCGCTGCCCAAGCTGCCGTTTTTCAGCCTGACCTCGAACTCGATCACCAATGGCCAGCCGCTCGCCACGCCGCAGATCAGCGGGATCCTGGGCGCCGGGGGAGAAGATGTCAGCCCGCAGCTGAGCTGGTCGGGATTCCCCGATGAGACCCGCAGCTTCGCCGTCACCGTCTACGACCCCGATGCCCCCACGTTGTCCGGGTTCTGGCACTGGGCGGTGGCCAACCTGCCCGCCGACGTCACCGAGTTACCCGACGACGCCGGTAGCGGCGGCGAGCTGCCGGGCGACGCGCTGCAATTGGTCAACGACGCCGGCATGCGCCGCTACGTAGGTGCGGCACCACCTCCGGGCCACGGTGCGCACCGCTACTACGTGGCAGTGCATGCCGTCGACGTCGAAAAGCTGGACCTTCCCGAGGACGCCAGCCCCGCTTTCCTCGGATTCAATTTGTTCCAGCACGCGATTGCGCGGGCCTACATCTACGGCACGTACGAGCAGAATTAGGGTTCTTTCGGCCGGGAGTTCGGACCGCGTCGGCACCGGCTCCGAATAAGGGCTGTGGAACCGCGCGGATGTGTAGTGGTCCTGCCGGGCGGCAGGGCGCGCAGCGAAGCGGCCTCCCGATGGTGGCAACTGGCCAACGTCCGGATGATGTTGGTCGCCGCCGCGTTGCGGCACCGGCTTGGGCCTGACATCGAGGTGCGTCGGGTTCAGTACCGATACCGCGGGTGGAACGGCCCACGTTTGGATGCCGTGCGCGACGCCGAAAATGTGCTCGACGCCGTCCGGCGCCGATTTAAGTCGAAAAGCATTGTGCTGGTAGGACATTCAATGGGAGGCCGGGTCGCGGCGCACCTGGCCGGCGGTGCTGCCATCGGTGCGGTGGTCGCGCTTGCGCCGTGGTGGGTGGGCCGCGACGGCGACCTGATCCCGCCCTCCACGCGACTGCTGGTCGTGCACGGCACCGCCGATACCTGGACCGATCCGGGTAGTTCACATATGCAGACATTGCAGGCTCGCGAGCGCGGGCTTGATGCGCAATGGGCAGGCGTCGAGGGTGCCGGTCACTACATGGTGCGTCGATACACCGAGTGGCATCGCCGCGTCGCCGACTTCGTGGCCGACCATTTTCAGCGGTGCTCGTCGGCAGCGAAGTAAAGGTTCGTCGGTGGACCTCTCTAGCATTCGAACATGCGTTCTATTAGTGGCAGTGAGTGGATGTTTGCGGTTCTCGATGCGCTTGCTGAAGCGTCGAACTGTGGCGCGAAGTTTCCGGAGTTGATGGAGTTGTTGGACCGCTACAAGCGTCTATGGACTGAGTTGACGACGCTGGAATACGAATTGACCAGTCCGTTCGCGCGACCGGCCAGCGAGACGCCACGCATCCGGCGCGATTTTGTCGGTGGGCCGGACTAGTGTTTCGAACATGAGTTCGAGTGATTCCGCCGAGATCGAGGCGGATTACGCCGCGCTGCATGAGGTGGTGTCGCGGATTGTCGGGCATGAGTATGACGCGCTCACGACGCCGGAGCGGTTGACCTACCTGGACAAGCTCGAACTCGAGGCTCGGCGGCTTCGGGTGCCCGGACATGCCTTGATCAATCAGCTCGCTGAGCAGGCCCCGCCCGAAGAACTGGGCGGCAGACTGTCCCAGGCGCTGGCTGACCGGCTGCGCATCACCCCGGGCGAAGCCGGCCGGCGGGTGGCCGAGGCCGCGGATCTGGGTCCGCGCCGCGCGATCACCGGAGAGCCTCTGCCGCCCCAATTGACCGCGACCGCCGCGGCCCAGCGCGACGGCGAGATCGGCACCGGCCATGTCAAAGTGATCCGGCGATTCTTTGCGCACTTGCCGCAAAGCGTCGATATCGACACCCGCGAGCAGGCCGAAGCCCATCTGGCCGAGCTGGCCACCGAACATCGCCCGGATGACCTGATCAAACTGGCCCAGCGGCTGGGCGCCTGCCTCAACCCCGACGGCAGCTACACCGACGAGGACCGTGCCCGTCGCCGCGGGCTGATGCTGGGCAACCAAGACATCGACGGCATGTCGCGGCTGTCGGGTTGGCTGACTCCCGAGGCCCGCGCCAGCGTTGAGGCAGTGCTGGCCAAGCTCGCCGCGCCCGGCATGGCCAACCCCGACGAGGACACCCCCGTGGTCGACGGCGCGCCGGCTGACGAGGCGGTGCAGCGCGACACCCGCTCGGTGAGCCAGCGCAATCATGATGGTCTCAATGCCGCACTCAGAGCGCTGCTGGCATCGGGGAAGCTCGGTCAGCACAACGGATTACCGGCGTCCATCATCGTGACCACCACACTCAACGACCTCGAGGCCGCCGCGGGCAAAGGGCTTACCGGTGGGGGCAGCCTGCTGCCCATGTCCGACGTGATCCGGCTGGCCCGCCACGCGCATCACTATCTGGCGATCTTCGACCACGGCAAGGCCCTGGCGCTGTATCACACCAAACGGCTGGCCTCGGCGGGACAACGAATTGTGCTCTACGCCAAGGACCGCGGGTGCACAGCGCTCGGCTGCGACGTGCCCGGCTACCTCTGCGAGGTCCATCATGTCGACCAGTACGCCACATGCCAGACCACGAGTATGGACAACCTCACGTTTGCCTGCGGCCCGCATCACAAACTCGTCGAGCACGGCTGGCGGACCCGAAAACGCACAAACGGCGACACCCAATGGATCCCACCACCGCACCTCGACCACGGCCAACCCCGCACCAACATGTTCCACCACCCCGAGAAACTCCTAGCAGAACAAGACGACGAAGACGGGGCAGCGTGACCTAGCCCGGCGGTCTCTCCGGTTTAGTCGCTGCCGACCCAACCGCGTCGGTGAGCGAGGCGAACCCGCCGTCGTGCAGCCGACGGGCGATACCGTCGTGAATGTGCTTGGGCCACAAGCCCCCGCCGTAGATGAAGCCGGTATAGCCCTGCAGCAGCGACGCGCCCGCGGTGATCCGTTCCCAGGCGTCGTCGGCGGTCTCGATGCCCCCAACGCTGATCAGCACCAAGCGATCGCCGACGCGCCCATACAGGCGGCCCAGCACCTCGGCGGCACGGGCCGCGACCGGTGGCCCGGAGATGCCGCCTGGGCCCAGCTCGTCGACTCCCGGCGTGGCGAGGCCCTCACGCGACACCGTGGTGTTGGTGGCCACGATGCCGGCCAGGCCCAATTCGACTGCCAGGTCGGCAATCTCATCGACGTCCGAATCGGAGATGTCAGGTGCGATCTTCACCAGCACCGGGGCCGACGTCTCGGCCCGGACGGCGGACAGGATGGGCCGCAGCGACTCGACCGCCTGCAGATCGCGCAATCCCGGAGTGTTCGGCGAGCTGACATTGACCACCAGATACGACGCCAGCGGGCCAACCAGCCGGGCGCTTGCCCGGTAGTCGTCGACGGCGTCGGCGGCCGGGGTTGCCTTGGTCTTGCCGATGTTCACCCCGATCGGCACTTCCGGTCGGTGGCGGGCGAGGCGAATGGCCAGCTCCCCGGCGCCGTGGTTGTTGAATCCCATCCGATTGAGCAGGGCCCGATCGGCGGGCAGCCGGAACAGGCGTGGAGCGGGATTACCGGGCTGCCGATGGGCGGTGACGGTCCCGACCTCGGCGTACCCGAAACCCATCGCACCCCAGGTCAGCAGTCCCAGGCCGTCCTTGTCGAAGCCGGCGGCCAAGCCAAGCGGTCCGGGAAAGCGCACCCCGAACACCGTGCTCGCCAGCACCGGATCGGTAGGGCCCAGCAGTCGGTGCAGCAACCGGCGCGTAAAGGCGAGGTCCGTGGCGCCGCGCAGCACGGCGAAAACCAGCGTGTGGATGCGCTCCGGCGGCACCGCGAAAAACAGCCGGCGCACAAGGCGATACAGGCGATGACCGCTCTGGCGCCGGTCGGCCACCGTCACAGTTCCGGCTGGTCGGGCCGCCGCCCCGTGGAGCCCGCACCATCCAGGCGAGATTTCTTGCGGCGCAACAGAACCCGCCTACTTCCGTCGGTATAAAGCCGCACCCGGGTCAACTCCCAGCCACGGTATTCGGCCTCGATGGACAGCCGGGTGGACGCGCTGAGTCTGGTCACTTCGGGAGGGAGGCGCAAGGGTATCCACTCGTATTCATCGGACATGTCGGTGGCCCAGCACGCGGGCAGCCGACTCCGGCGCGGCGCGGTCAACGGGTGCCCGCCGCGTGCTCGATGGTCTGGACGCCCGCACCCGACCCCGACACCACGTACAAGGTGTCCGACGGTTCGTCAAAGGCCAGCGAGTTGGGTTGCTGCACGGTTGGGTATCGCACCCTTTCGACGGGAATTCCGGTTGACAGATCGTAACCAATGACCATGTTCGACGCGGTTTGGGACACCCAGGCCAGCGAGCGCGAGCCGGCCAGGCCATACGGAGACTGCGGCACCGGGTAGGCCTGACGCAAGATCAGCGGGTCGACGCCGTAGACCAGCAGTTCGCCGCCGCGAGTGTCGGCGACGAGCACCCGGCCCAGCGGATCGGCCGCAAGCGTCGTGGCGCCCTGGCCGGCTCGCAGGGCAAGCTCGGGACGTCCGTCGGCGCCGATCGTCGTCACCGAAGTCTGTCCCCGGTCCAGAACTACCGTCGTATTTCCCTGTGTCACAAGGGAATCGACGCGAGCAAAGATCTTGTTCCGGCTGTCGATCGTCGCGGTGGCACCGCTTCCCGGGGTCTGAGCGGCGAGGGTGTAGACGGCGCCGTCGGCGCTGCCCAACACCAGCTTGCCGTCCCCGCGGCGCCCGATCGCGGTGAATTCGACCTGCTGGGCCCCGGCGACATTCAGCTGTCCCGTGTGGCCGGCGGTCAGATCGACCACGAAATAGCC
>Ga0335072_10012574_pt1 | contig 12087 bp, 7 predicted proteins | sample Lox_Sample_21_FD_206725 | JGI IMG/M metagenome (GOLD analysis project Ga0335072, IMG submission 206725) | Soil microbial communities from Loxahatchee National Wildlife Refuge, Florida, United States - Lox_Sample_2.1 | ecosystem: Environmental > Terrestrial > Soil > Wetlands | place: USA: Florida...
GGCGCCAACAGCGTCGCCGGATTGGATTGGGCGGGCATGGACGGTTTGACGGTGGCAGGCGACCCGCCTTGCAAACCGGTGAGTGAATATAAGGTTGTTGGAACGTCGTACCCGATGCCAGGCATTCCGGACAAGGTCACGGGGCGGGCGCAGTGGAGTTGCGATCTAAAGCTACCGGGGATGCTGCACGCGCGCATGGTGAAGCCGCCGGCGCTGGGCGCTACGCTGACGACGCTCGGACAAATAGACAAAAGCAAATTCCCCACGGCCCAGGTGGTGAGCAAGGGCAACCTGGTGGCGGTGGTTTCTCCGAACGAGTGGGAGGCGATCAGCGCGGTTCGATCCGTAGCAAACAGCTCAAAATGGACGAGCTGGTCGGGTCTTCCGGGAAGCGAGAATCTCAGCCAAACACTGCGGACGCATTCGTGGGGAACTCCCGACGCGAGCAAAGGCGATGCGGTCAAGGTGCAGGCTGCCATGACGAATGCGGCCAAAACCGTTACTGCGAGCTACGACCAACCGTACATCAAGCATGCGCCCATCGGGCCGTTTTGCGCGGTCGCCGACGTACGGAGAGACGGATCGGCGACTGTGTGGGCACAGCCTGGGCATCTGCAAGCCTCGCGCGCGCGTATCGCGAACATTCTCGGAGTGCCGCAGGAAAAAGTGGTGGTGAATTGTCTCAGCCACGCTGCGCAGTTTGGCCGCAAAACCTTTGGCGGCGACGGCGCAGAGGCAGATGCGGTTATCCTCTCCCAGCTGACAGGTAAGCCGGTGCGCGTGCAGTGGACGCTGCAAGAGGACCTGGCCTGGTCGGGTGCTTCGCCGGCGTGGTTCTGCGATATGCAAGGCGCGCTGGATGCAAACGGCCATCTAACGGCAGTGCAGAGCTCCTTTCATTCCCCTCATATGATGGATGCCCGGCCTCTGGGCGCGATGCTGGCAGGGATGCCGGCGGGTGTCGAAAAGCCCGGCGGCTTTCTCGCACTCGAGTGGCCCTACGACAAGGTTGAAAGCAGGCTGGAGCAGGTTTATGCGATGCGCAACTTGTGCTCAGACGCCGCATATGGAGGAATTCGTGGGCTGATCATGCGGACTCCCGGCCAGCGGCAGCAGAACTTTGCCCTGGAGTCGCTCATCAACGAGGCCGCGGCGGCAGCGCAAATCGATCCTATTGAATTTCGCCTCCGTCACACTTCGGATCAGCGACTGATAGCAATACTAAAGGCGACAGCCAGCGCAGCTGGATGGCAGCAACGGCCATCACCCCAACCCGGAGCACGCAGAACGGGTAATGAAGCGGTCACGGGCCGAGGCGTTGCTGTTGTGGTTCGAGAAAATGCCTATTGGGCCGGGATCGCCGAGGTACTGGTGACCCCGGCAACGGGAACTGTGCAGGTGACGAAATTCACCATAGGGGTGGAGTGTGGCAAGGTCATCAATCCGCGGCAGCTCGAGCGGTGCATGTGCGGTGGCGTCGTCATGGGCCTGGGAGAGGCACTCAAGGAAGAAGTCACCTTCGATACGGAAAAAGTCACCAGCATAGATTGGCGGCGCTACAAGATTCTCACCATGCAGGAAGTGCCGGAAATCAAGGTGGTGCAGATCTCGCGCGATGACAAAGGATTTGGATCAGGAGGTGAAGCTCCAAATGCCTTGGCCCCGCCGGCTGTGGCTGCGGCTGTTTTCGATGCAACGGGGGTGGCTCCGCGGCGCATTCCGCTCACACCGGCTTATGTGAGTGGGCTGTTGACCGTGTCTAATCGAGCCTTAGTTCCGGAAAATATTGGCGGTATCGCCCCGGATCCAGTGACATAAGGCGATCAGCCTGCAACATTGCATGAGAGCCGATTACAAAGTCTGCCAACAGTCGTTTAGGTGCTCTATAGCCTGACCAGAGCGCGGGTAAGATATTCGTATCAATAGCAGTTATCAACGATGCGGCTCTTCCTCATCCCGCAGTTCACTGAGCCATGCGTCAATTTCCGCCTTGGAGTGGAAAGCGGGAAGAGAGCCGGCATATTTCTCGAAGGGATTTTCGGCTGTACGAGCCGGGCGAATGATGGTTCGCTCATCTTCGACGACGAACTCCACCCGGTCGCCTTCTCTCAGGCCGAGGCGGCGGCGAATCTCGAGAGGCAGGGTTATCTGTCCTTTGCTGCTGATCGTGCTGCTCGGCGGTGTCATACCTTAGTGAAAATGCGGTTCCAGGAGTGCTGTGGCAATTTGCCGCCATTCTTCATCCGATGAGATTTTTGGATGGGCTTGACGGGCTTGCCTGTACCAGTAGCTGGCGTTCGGGTGATCCCCTTCCTTGCGATGAAGGTAGGCATGTACCCAGGCTGCTTCACTGGAAGGATCGTCCTGAGCGATCTTGTGCGCCTGGTCGAAATTTCCCTTGGCGTCCCACCACAGGGCTCTGAGCAGCGGAGACAGGCTCGCCGGCGGCTCGGATTCGTGGACAGTGGCGCGGAATTGATCGACAGTCATGGGCGGCATTCTACGCTCGGTATTTGACGGGAGGTACCTATTCGCCGGCCAAACGGGATCCGAGGGAATTGAAATGGAAGGATAAGTGCCACAGGGGCGCCAGTCGGCATTGAATTTGTGGCCGCAAGAATCGTATAGTGAGATATGCGACCTCATCGGTCGCATTTGTGCCCCCGGATTGAGAGGACGCCATTACCGCCATGCCTCGCGCGCTCGCGTCGACAGTGCTCAGCGAACTTGCCGTTGGATCCTGCGCTACCTTGGCTTCTTTGGACCTCCCGGAAGAAATTCAAGGGCAGCTTATGCACCTTGGGTTTGTTCCGGAGAGCCGGGTACTGGCGCTCCGCCGTGCCCCTGCCGGCGACCCAACAGTGTATTGCGTGGACGGCACCGAGGTGGCCTTACGCAAAGAAACCGCGCAGTTTATCTCGGTTCATAGTGTGTGCATGCCGGAGCGAAAGGCGGTTCGATGAGCCACTGCAGCCCCGGAGGAGGCGTCGCCGTTGAGCCAGCCCACACGCGGGTAGCGGGCAAGGTCAGTACGGTCGCCCTGATTGGCCCTCCGAATTCCGGTAAGTCTACTCTTTTCAATCGCCTGACTGGCCTACGGCAGAAGGTAGCCAACTACCCTGGGGTAACGGTTGAACACCACTCGGCCCGGATGAGCGGCATCGGCCATCGTGAGATAACACTCATCGACCTGCCCGGAATTTATAGCCTTCAATCCTCTTCTGAAGACACCAGGGTTGCGATCGACGTATTGCAGGGCAATATGCCGGGGACACCGGCTCCGGACGCCGTTCTGCTGGTCCTGGACGCGCAGCAGCTGAACCGTCAGCTGATGCTGGCGGCTCCGATCCTGTCCATGGGTTTGCCTACGCTGGTGCTGCTCAACATGTCGGACCTGATGACAGCGCGCGGAGGCGAAATCGATCCACTGGCGTTGGCTCGAGAATTGGGGGCGCCAGTGGCCATGATCAGCGCCACCAAGGGTGCCGGCTTCGATGCTATTTCCCGCTTCCTGGTTCGGCTTTCCGAGACGGCGGAAGCCCGCCTGCAGCCCATGCAGCTCCCGGTGCTGCAAAATGCGGCCTCCTGCCATCAGTGGGCGACCCAGGTAAGCACGCGCACCAAATACAAGGCACCCTTCTCCTCGGGCTGGACGCGCCGGCTGGATGCCGTGCTGCTGCACAGGATCTGGGGACCGGTGATTTTCCTGGCGGTGGTGATCGGCGTCTTTCAGGTGGTGTTTGCAGCCGGCCTGCCCCTGAGCGACTGGCTGACGGAAATCTTCAACAAGGCAGGGGCGGCGGCAGTCAGCGTTCTGCCGTGGACCTGGCTGCAGGTCCTCCTCCGAGATGGGATCTGGAACGGCGTCCAGGCAGTTCTTGTTTTTCTGCCGCAAATTCTGCTGCTGTTTCTGGTCATTGGCGTTCTGGAGGACACCGGCTACCTGGCTCGGGCGGCCCTCATCGCCGACCGCGTAATGCGCGCCATCGGCCTCAACGGCAAGGCGTTCATTCCGCTGCTGTCTGCGTATGCCTGCGCCGTGCCGGCCATCATGGCCACGCGAACAATTGAGAATAAACGCGACCGGTTTGCGACCATCCTGGTGGCGCCCTTCATGACCTGCTCCGCACGGTTACCGATTTACACGCTGATCATCGCCGCGTTTATCCCCAACCGGCCGATTTTGGGCAGCTTTTTCGGCCTGCGTGCCGCGGTTATGTTGAGCCTTTACCTGATGGGCTTTCTGGCGGCGCTGGCGACTGCGCGCGTCCTCAAATCATCCATCCTGAAGGCGAATGCCGCTCCGTTCATTTTGGAATTGCCACAATACCGGTGGCCCACTCTGCGATCTATCGGCCTGCGTCTGCTGGATCGAGGGACCGTGTTCGTCAAGCAAACGGGCACGGTAATCCTGGCAGTCACGTTTTGTCTGTGGGTGCTGAGCGTTGTGCCCTTCCATGGTGGCCACATTGCTCCTCTAACCGAGAGCGTGGTCGGCAGGTTGGGACACTGGATCGAACCGGTCCTGCATCCCCTGGGATTTAACTGGAAGATCGGCATTGGGCTGCTGAGCTCTGTAATCGCCCGCGAAGTGATCGTCGGCACGCTAGGAACGCTGTATGGTGCGGACCCTGCCACGCAATCCGTCGGCCTGCAGGCTGCGCTGCGCCACGACATGACGATCGGCGGCGCGATTGCGCTGGTGGTGTTCTTTGCGTTCGCCATGCAATGCACTTCCACCTTGGCGGTGGTACGGCGGGAAACAAACAGCTGGAAATGGCCGGCATTGCAGTTCTGCTACATGACTGGACTTGCCTATCTGGCTGCTTTGAGCGCCAATCAGATTTTGTCGCGGATTTTTTGACCGCGAAAGAGATGGCGCGCGGATCCCATCACTTCGTATTTTTTACGTATGGGCTGAAGCCCATACCCTTCAATCCGGCTTTTTGAATCTGAGACTTGTCCGATCACACAAGATGTTTGCCTCGCAGCTCAAGGTAGTGCGCTAAGTACAAACGGCGCTACGCCGGAGCCTGCAAAGCTGCGAAAATAGAATTGAAACCTAAGAAACCAGAGACTGAATCATGATTTCTGTCAGCGATGTCACTATGCGTTACGGGTCCAAGCTCCTCTTCGAGGAGGTTTCGACTCAATTTATCGCCGGGCGGCGTTACGGGTTGACCGGCCCGAACGGTGCCGGCAAGTCCACGTTTATGAAGATTTTGTCCGGCGAGCTTGACCCGCAGAAGGGGAGCGTGGTGCGCCCCAAAAAGATTGGCGTTCTGCGCCAGGACCAGTTCGCCTTCGATGCCTACCGCGTCATCGATACCGTCATTATGGGCAACCAGGCACTTTGGAAGGCGCTCTCCGAACGCGATGCGATCTATGAGAAGTCCGAACTATCCGAAGAGGACGGCATGCGGCTGGGCGAACTCGAAGGCATCGTCGGTGAAGAAGACGGCTATACCGCCGAGAGCGACGCGGCCATTTTGCTGCAGGGACTGGATATTCCCGATGAGCTGCATGAACGCAAAATGAGCGAGTTGCAGGGTGGACAGAAGGTCCGGGTGCTGCTGGCACAGGCCCTATTCGGCAAACCTCAAGCATTGCTCCTGGACGAACCTACGAACTCGCTCGATCTGGACTCTGTGCACTGGCTGCAGAATTTCCTGGTGGAGTTCGAGGGGACGCTGATCACCATTTCGCACGACCGTCACTTCCTCAACAGCGTCTGCACGCATACGGCTGATATCGATTACGAGACGATCATCACCTACACGGGCGGTTACGACGACATGGTGCTGGCCAAGACCCAGATTCGTGCTCGCCTGGAAGCGCAGAATGCGCAGCGAGAGAAAAAGATCGCGCAGTTGAACGAATTCATTGCCCGCTTCTCGGCCGGTACCCGATCCAGCCAGGTCACATCGCGCAAGAAAGAAGTAGAGCGGCTACAAACGACCGAATTGGCGCGGTCCAATATTCAACGGCCTTACATTCGCTTTGATCAGTTGCGGCCATCGGGCAAGCATGTGCTCGAGTTCGAACATGTGAGCAAGTCGTACGGGGAGCAGCAGGTTATCGAGGATTTTACGGCTGCGGTAATGCGGGGAGAGAAAATTTGCCTCATGGGCCGGAATGGCCTCGGCAAGACCACAACGCTGAAATCGCTGTTGGTGAATACCGAACAAGCTGAGGCAGGCTTCGACCTCAATGGCGGGATGGTTAAATGGGGCCACGAAGCCCAGATCGGCTACTTCCCGCAGGATCATACCGGTTCGATCGAAAAGGGCATGACCATTTCGGATTGGCTGCACCAATTCGACCCAAAGGTGACTAAGGAAGAGATTCGGGGGCTGCTGGGACAGATGCTGTTCAGCGGCGAAGAGGGTTTGAAGAAAACTGAGGCGCTCTCCGGTGGTGAGGCTGCGCGGCTGATTTTCTGCCGCCTTATGCTGCAGAAGCCGAACATCCTTTTGCTGGACGAACCAACAAATCACCTGGACCTCGAGGCCATCAATGCACTGAATATCGCGCTTCAGCGGTATGAAGGTACAGTGCTGATGGTGACCCACGACCACGATCTGATCGATGAAGTGGCTACGCGGATCTGGCATTTTGAACCGGGCACGATTGAGGACTTCAAGGGGCCGTACGAGGAATATACGACCGCGAGTGCTGCGACCCGGCGGTGAATGGAACTGAGGGTTGCTTAGCGGTTGTATTCCACCTTCGCAAAAAGCGCGAAGGATCGATGGCAAGCCGGGACAAGTGGGGTATCCGGCATCGCGCTGAGCCGCTGAATCGAAGGAAGCGCTGCCCTCAGAGCTTAAAGCCTGAAACTATTTTCGGGTATCAGGGCCCGACTAAAAGTCGTGCCCTGATACAAAACCTGCATTTTTCTTACGGTCCGTAAAGTCCGTACCTTCAGGACAATTTTGCCTCCTATTCTCAATGCGCAGGGCATCTCGAAATCGTTTGGGGCTGACCGGCTCTTGCGCGACGTCGCGTTCACTATCGAAGAGCGGGCGCGGATCGGCCTGATTGGCCCCAATGGGTCGGGCAAGTCGACGCTGCTTGGCATTCTCGCGGGTCAGATCGACCCTGATAACGGCGAGGTCGTTACCCGCAAGCACACTCGGCTGAGTTACGTGGCGCAGCAATCCGAATTTACTCCCGGCACCACGGTGCGCGATGTCGTCGAAGCAGCGCTCCAACGGATCGGTGCTCCGCCAGCAGATTGGGCGGGCCGGCTCGCAGAGGTTCTCGGCCGTAGCGGCTTCGAAGATTTCAGAGCTGATGCTTCGCGCCTTTCGGGCGGCTGGCGCAAACGGCTCGCAATCGCCGAGGCCCTGGTGCAGCAGCCTGATGTTCTTCTGCTGGACGAGCCTACGAATCACCTGGATCTGGCCGGGATCGAGTGGCTGGAAGGCTTGCTCGATTCGTCATCTTTCGCATGTGTCGTGATCAGCCATGACCGGTATTTTCTGGAAAACGTGTGCACAGAAATGGTTGAGCTGAGCCGCGCCTACCCGGAGGGAATGCTTCGAGTCGACGGAAACTACAGCGCGTTTCTGCAGAAGAAAGAAGACTTTCTTCAGGGTCAGACGAGGCGGCAGGAAGCGCTTGCCAATCGCGTTCGCACGGAAATCGAGTGGCTGCGCCGGGGACCAAAGGCCCGGGCCACCAAGGCCAAGGCGCGGATTGACCGCGCCAACGAATTGATCGGCGAACTGGCTGAGGTTTCGGGCAGGAACCGCACGTCGACTGCGGCCATCGAATTCTCGGCGACCGAGCGCCAGACCAAACGGCTGCTGGAATTAGAGAATCTGCATTACGGCTTCGCCGAACGGACGCTGTTTTCGGGTCTCAACTTTGTGTTCAGTGCCGGAATGCGAGTCGGCCTGGTGGGCCCCAATGGAAGCGGCAAGACAACTCTCTTACGCCTTTTGCGGGGCGAAATCGAACCGGCTGGGAGTTCGATCCGACGGGCCAGTGCGCTGCGGACGGTCTACTTCGACCAGAACCGCATATTGGACCCGAACATCACGCTGCGCCGTGCCCTGGCCCCTGATAGCGATGCGGTCATTTATCAAGATCGCGTGATCCATGTCGCCTCGTGGGCGGCTAGATTTCTTTTTAGCGGCGATCAGCTCAATCAACCTGTGGGACAGCTTTCGGGCGGTGAACGGGCCCGCGTTTTGATTGCAAGACTGATGCTGGAACCCGCTGATTTGCTGTTGCTGGATGAGCCTACCAACGACCTCGATATCCCCACTCTGGAGATTCTGGAAGAGAGTTTATTAAACTTTGCTGGAGCCCTGGTTTTGGTGACCCACGACCGGTACCTGCTGGATCGCGTCTGCACGAGCGTACTAGGATTGGACGGCCGTGGCGGCGCAGAGCGATTTGCGGATTATTCCCAGTGGGAGGCTTGGCGGCAGACACCGCAGCCGGAGGTCAAACCTGCTGCACCTCAGGAGAAGCGGGGCCCGGACTCGAAAAAGAAGCTGTCCTACATGGAAGCGCGCGAATTTGCAACCATTGAAGAACGTATTACGGATGCGGAGGAGAAGCTTGCGCGGGAGCGGGCGGTGCTGGAAGATCCTGCGGTTGCTATTGATGCGGGGCGTTTGCAGCAAGCGCTTTTCGCCACAGAAGAAGCGCAGACAGCGTTGGATGCACTGTATGCGCGTTGGGTGGAACTGGAAACGAAGAGCAGTGGATAAAGAGAGAAACTGCAGATTCCTCGGCTTCGCTCAGCTTCGGTCGGGATGACAATTCTGTTGCTGCTGTTCATTGATCCCTGAAGTTTGCCGAAGGGCAAATTTGGTGGCTTTATGGAACAACGTCGGTGGCGGTTGAGAAGGACAGCTGGTGGATGGCCATCCAGGTTGCGGCATAGGAGTTCAGGGCATTCAGGCTGGTGGTTCGGTCGTCCTGCACGGCGCTCAGATAGTCAAGCAAGGCGATTCCGCCGTGCTCATATGCGAACTGGGCAATAGCCAGGACGTCTTTCGCTTCCGCAAGATAGTGGCCGTTGTAGCGGTCTGACAGAACCTTGGCCGTGGTGTATCCGATCCACGCCTGATCCACATCGGAGTAAACCTGGTTCCTCGCGGCCACTTCGCTGAAATGACTTGATTGCGCCAGATACTTACTCGTGTCTTTGTTTCCTTGATTGCGGTCGAAAATACGGACGGGGATACTTACGTAGAAGCCATAGCTGCTCAGGTTTCCGTTGTGATCGTATTCCCCCTCGAGGGTAGGATCGGTCGTGCCGTTGGCGTAGGCCAGCTTCACATTCGCATCGGCCACACGCACCCCAGCCTGAGCCGCGCGATAATCCGGTCTGGCGGCCAACGCTTTCTGCTCCAGATCCGTGAGAGTCGCCGAAACCGGCGGAGGAACCAGATCGCCGGTGATATCGAACGAACGGCTTGGCTGCTGGTAACCCATCAGCGTCTGCAGCTGATCACTCGCCTGCACCAGGTTCATCTCTGCATTCGTCTCGTCCGATTCGAACTGCGCAAGTTGCAAATCGAGCCTTTCATAATCCAGCTTCCCAATGTCGCCAGCCTGGTAGCGATCATGATTGATTTGAAGCACGTGCCGATAATCGCGTAAGTTATCTTGCGCCAGTTTCAATGCTGCCTTGGCCAGCAGCAAGTTGGTAAAGCTCTGCCTGGCCTGCAAGGTGACCTGCCGTATTTGATCGTGGTACTGACCGTCGGTCTGAGCGGTTTGCGCGCGGGCGCTATCGAGCCTCCAGCGACGTTTCTGGCCTCGCTCGAAAAGCCGCGAAAGCTCCAGGCTGTACGAATAGGGAGTGTTTGAAGTAGCAGGATCCGAAAGGTCCGCGCCGTAAACGGTAAACATCGGGTTCTGGCGCAGGCCGGCCTCGACCTCCTGTCCTTTCATAGAGAGCAGGTTTTGTTGGGCGGCCAACAAGGTGGGATTGTGCGCCAGCGCTTGTTCCACGGCTTGCTGGATGGTGACGGGCGCCGTTGGCGGAGGAGGTGGAGGAGGGACCGGTGGTGCTGGCGCCTGAGAATAACCAGCCTGGCAAAACACAAAACAAAACAACAGTAGTGTCGAGATGCGGGCGCTCGAGTTCAATTCTCAAACTCCGTTTCCGGCGTTGGCAGAATGTCATTCTCGCCCGCAATCCATACATACAGTGTCGGCAACAGAAAGACGCTCATGACTAGGGCGGCAATCAAACCGCCCACAATAACGATGGCAAACGGACGCTGCGAATCGGAGCCGATGCCGTGCGACGTAGCCGCCGGGAGAAGTCCCAGCGTGGCCACGAGCATAGTCATCATGATGGGACGCAGCCTCAGCACCGCGCCTTCGACCGCGGACTCCTCAATCGAGTGCCCGCGCACACGCAGCTGATTGATGTACTCGAGCATGATGACGCCGGTTTGCACCGAGACACCGAAGAGGGCAAGAAAGCCGACGCCTGAAGAGACACTGAAATTGGTGTGGGTCAGCAACAGCGCCAGCAATCCCCCGACCGGCGCCATGATGACGTTGCACATAATCAGTAATGCCCACTTGCCGGAACGGAACATGGTGTAGAGGATGATGAAGATCAGAGTAATCGTGATGGGCAAGACCAACGCCAGCCGCTTGTCGGCTCGTTTCTGGCTCTGATATTCGCCCGCCCAGTCGAGGTGGTAACCCGGCGGCAGCTTAACCTCCCGGTTGACCTTGGCGATGGCTTCTTCCACGGTACTGCCCAGATCGCGGCCACGGACGCTGTATTTAATGGCTACGTAGCGCTGGTTTTGTTCGCGGTAAATTTCTTCGGCTCCGTCGTCCTCCGTCACCTGGGTCAACTGAGCCAACGAAACTCGCTCGCCCGAGGGCGAAAGGAGGCGAATGTCCTCGATGGCTTCCCTCGTGTCGCGGTACGGCTTGAGGTAGCGAACCACCAGGTCGTAGCGTGCCTCACCGCGCAATACCTCGCTGACAGCCCCACCGCCGACCGCGGTCTGAATGGCGTCCTGCACGTCGGAGACGTTGATGCCAAACCGGGCGGCAGCTGGACGGTCGACGGTGTAATTCAGGTTGGGCTGGCCGATGACGCGAAAGACACCCAGATCCTGAACCCCGGTCACCTTGCTCATAATGCCGGCAATCTCGTCGGCCTTGGATTCGAGTAGCTTCAGGTCATCGCCGTAGACCTTAACCGCCAGCTCGCCCTTGACGCCGCTGACTGCCTCTTCGACGTTGTCGGAAATAGGTTGAGAGAAGTTCCATACCACCCCTGGCATCTTCTCCAACTCTCGGTCCATGGCTCCGATGAGCTCGTCCTTGTTCTTATGGAAGGCCGGGCGCCATTTCTCCTTGGGAAGCAGGTCGACAAAATATTCAGTATTGAAGAAGCCGGTGCTATCGGTGCCGTCGTCGGGGCGGCCCGCCTGGGATACAACCTTCGTGACTTCGGGGAAAGCACAGAGGATAATCCGCGCCCGGTTCATGGTGGCGATGCTGGCCGTGGGACCGGTGCTGGGGGCAAGGGTGCCTCTCACCCAGATAGCCCCTTCATCCAGATGGGGAAGAAACTCTGAACCGATAACGCCGCTCAAGCCGAGATAACCGGCCAGGACCAGGGCGCCGATCGCCACCCCAACAGTCACGGCCCGGTGCTCAATGGCCCAGGTTGCCGTGTGACGATAGCGGTCTGTAATCCAGCTCATGACGGGGTTATGCCATTCGCGGGCTCCTTTCCAAAACAAGAAGCTTGCCAGAACGGGCGCGATCAGCATGGAAAAGATCAAGGCACCCAGGAGGGCAAAGGCGACGGTCCAGGCCATGGGCTTGAACAAGCGTCCTTCGACGGCCTGGAGAGTGAAGATGGGCAGATATGCGGTGACGATGATACCGATGGCGTAGAAGACCGGCCGCTGCACTTCGTGCGCGGCCTCACGGATTTGCTCCATCGGGGTCGTGCTGTCGGCGCGGCGCCGGCCCAGATGGCGAACAATGTTTTCGACCATGACCACGGCACCGTCAACGACCATGCCAAAATCGAGCGCGCCCAGCGACAGCAGATTGGCGGGAATGTGACGGAGGTCG
>Ga0335072_10012575_pt1 | contig 12087 bp, 16 predicted proteins | sample Lox_Sample_21_FD_206725 | JGI IMG/M metagenome (GOLD analysis project Ga0335072, IMG submission 206725) | Soil microbial communities from Loxahatchee National Wildlife Refuge, Florida, United States - Lox_Sample_2.1 | ecosystem: Environmental > Terrestrial > Soil > Wetlands | place: USA...
ATTGGATACCAAATCCTCTTGGGGGCTGGCCGTGGCTCAGGAATGCAGATGGTTGGTTTTCACCCTACCTTCCTCTCTCCCCATTTTCCAGCAGCCCCTCTCATATCATATATGTATATATCTCCTTCTTCTGACTATTGACGCCTCTCCACTATACCACAGCCAATCATCGCAGTGCAAAACTCCCTTCCGCAAGCACAAGTCTCAGTCGCCATGTCCCTCATCATTTTCAGCCAAACCTTCGGCGGCGCCATCTTCCTCACTTTCGCAGACACGATCTTTACCAACAGTTTGAAGTCTGAGATCCCGCGATACGCACCTTCCGTCAACCCAGAGGTGGTGATTGCCGCCGGTGCGACAGCGATACGGAACGTGGTCGCGATAAATGAACTAGCAGGTGTGCTAGTGGCATATAGTAAGAGCGTGGATCGTGTTTTCTATTTGGCTGCTGGCACGGCGGTTGGCTGTTTTGGCTTTGCATGGGCCATGGGCTGGAAGGATATTAGGGAGAAGAAACAGGTTGGGCAGGCGTAGTGCCAGGCTGGCCTATGATCTAAAATCCCCTGAGGAACATTCTAAGCATAATTTTATTTCTGCTAAGTAGATTTTCGGTTATAGATTGGTGCAGTGTGGTTACCAATTGGTTGCCAACTATCCAGGTCGTAGAATTCAAATTCATTATTGAGCTTACATGGCTTCTCTCACGTAAGGCGAAAAAGTTGCGTTAGATACATTACAGGGCCTTTAGGCATAAAGATTATATTAGACTTTCAGTGACGAGAACTCTCTTTTTCTCAAATTGCTTCTCAACTTCACTGCAGTAATCCAAAAGTTTGTGGAGCGAAGCAAACGTCGTCGGAGTAGAGATACTAAGATATTACTCTGTGGTTCAAGTTTACTTTCATAAGCTATTGAATAGTAAAGAAAGGCTACATTTGTAAGATACACAACAATTTGCTATCGCAATTTCTACAGTAAGTATTAACAATAACGCCATCCTTTATTAGACCTTATGTTAGCATTCCTTTGACAGTGGTGTAATCCTCCTTAACTCCTTTCCGGGCGAATGATTGTTGTGCAAGGAAGTGCCAGGGTTGTAAACACTTTAACTCAATGGGGAGTTCTTGGGATGTCCTAGAGATAGCGAGTCAAGGTACGGATTTTCATACGCAAACAGGGAGGTTGTAAATTTCAGACCAGTGACTTCATCTTGAACAAGTCTTCTCTTTTGTTGGTGTTGGAATCAAGAATAAAATAGTGATTTGGTGCGCAGCATGGAACCGAATTCATTGATCATAATGATAGTAGGTGGCTACATACAGATCCTTATACTTAGAGCTGACGTCTCCATAAAACTGAAGCTCTGTAGACCATACAGTACTGATACTACGGCATTGAAACTTCCGGACGGATACTAGGAATCCGAACGACTGACATTGTTGATCAGACACAGCTGCCCTCGGTTGGACTAGTAGGGCTGTTATTCCAACAGTTGGAAGGATGATTGCTTCATGTATACTGATTGTCGAGGGGTTGGAGGTCGTGGAAATGGAGGTGGAGGCCAGAATGAGAGCGAGGGCAGAATCAGAGAGAGGGCAGAATCGGAGCAAAGGCCAGAATCAGAGGTGAAAGCCACCTATAATCACGAGGGCCTAGGTCCCTCGATTTGAGTTAGTCATTACTTTCAGGTAGCTATGCCACACAGCGAAAGGCTTTTCATGGACTCTCAAACCAAATTCGATACATCTCCACAGTAAAGTCTCTCATGCTCTACCCCAAGCATTGGCGTTAGCTCGTTTGTCCAATGCGCGCTGACAACGTCAGCTTTGTAATGACTCGGAGTATAGCGGCCGGTGGAAAGGTAATAGGACTGTAGACCAAGACACGTAATCACGAACAGCACCGGGACGGAAGGGATGTAGGTGCTGCCGATGTAGCCCATCATTTGGGCAAGTTTTCTGTTTTCTCCTTGAGACCAGGATTGGCGCATAGTTTTGGCAGAGATTGGGTTAGTTCCGTATGAGTTTCAATGTTGATTTTGATTCAAATTTCGACCTTACGATATTGGGGTAGAGATGGAAGAGCCTTAATAACAAAGGAAGAAGTGAATTGTAAATTCAGCCTTTCCTCCATCGATTCAGCCCCCTATGCACCGTCTGCATGACCCTACAAAATCTCCTCGGAGCCGCGGGCGCTCGGCTCGCGGGGGTGAATAGATCATGTCATGATCTTTCCGGCCGCAAGTGGACATTCGATTTACAGGCCACCATGATTATTGTGCATGTACCACTCTCGCTCCAATATGACACCAATGGAAGGCATCATGCTCATAGAGATTGATCGTATGATGGGGGCGCACAATCACGACGATTTAGTGCCTTCTGGAAGCCAGTTTAGGAGTTATCATACGATAAATTTGGCCACTTCCCTTCCAAAATATCATAAATCCCCGAATCCTCAATGTTGGAATGGCTCTTCCCAGAGAGATGATATAGCCAAGTTTGTGGCTGACAAGATCGAAGTAGTTATGGCAAAAGCAGGGCAGTGTATTGCCTTCGCTGCAGGAAACGCAAAAGATGCCTTCGATTCTTAGTGAAAGCAAGCTCCGCTATTGTGACCTTCTCACCGTCCAAATGTGCCTGAAGTTTTGCTTAGGACGGCAATCACATGCATGGGCTACAGACTAATTACTCACATCTTGCATTATGCATGATACTTTTTCGTACAGATCCTCGATTCTACATCCTCCTTTTCCCAATGGAACATTCGTACAAATGGAGCGAGACTGAGAGCTTCGACACCCCGAACAAGTCCCAAATTGTACCACCTTCCCATCCTACTTAAATGAGGATCTGACGGCCATAGGTTAAGCAGCACTTTTATTACTTGTTCCGATATGTCTACGAAGCCTAACGCTTCTAACATTTTGTCTCGTGTGCTTATTACAGGCAAGCGGCCTGTACGCTGTTTTAGTTGCATCTGGGAGATAATTTGCCCACTGTACTAGTGTTGAGTTGGGTGGAAGGCTGCCATCGTCGTACCTTGGGTGATTTCTACTTGCTCTATCTAGCTGTAGCTAAGTTTGAGGTGTCTGTGTGACAATCAATATGGCATCCTGCAAAGCCCAAATTGTGCAGAACGTACCGAAATACCTTCTGATATAGTCCTGGCCTGCTGACGCAGGTGTATGAGGTCTCAGGAATCTAGGGAGATATCATGCCAGGGCGATTCAGAGTCTCTCCGCTGGAAAGAGATGTTTGGTGGAATCCTGCGTCTCCACGCATTGGCTGGGCATTGTTTCAACTGCGATGGGTAGATTACTCACGTATTTGGCTGTATCAATGCAAGGTCCGCGTTTAGAACTTCGGTGTCTTTGTATTTACTGCCACCCTCGATCAGCATATGTATTCATTGTGCCTTGCAAGGCCAGTAAAACCCTTCGTGTGTGCCATGGCTTACTCGGCCATGTCAATCGCCCAAATGCCAGTATGCATCCAACGCCTCCTCCACTTCCTGCAGCGCCCGCGATTCCTGCAGATTATTGGGAAAACGGCCGATTATATACTGGCTATAGAAAAGAAACGTACGTGTTCCACTGCGACGAGGTGTGTCCACTCCAGAATATCATGCGACATGGATCACCTGATGCTTTACTGAAAATTAGGAAGAGAAGGATCGTGCGGACATTTTCCACAAAGTCTTTCTGATCGGGTACTGGATCTGGACTGTGGGACTGGGCGCCTGTCGGGGCACAGACAGGTCCGTCAACTCAACAAAGCTGCAAGTCAACTAATTAGCTTTCACCCTTGCTTTCTATGACTTACGTGTATGAACACAACAGGAAGCGCTCGTGCCCCTTTACCGTTTCTGGCCTTACAGCGCCGCACTCTACTTCGACTGCGATGTGCGGTGAGGATTATGACAAATGGCTTCTGAAGAGTCGCAAAGGGGGTTGCTTATCACTAATTGGTTCTTTATACTAAAGTGGGAAAGGAAAGTGTTCCAAATGGCAGGGTTTGTTCAGGGTATGGAAGGTTCGAGCACTAGAGTCCAACCAAATGAATATCTTCCTTTGCCCTGCTGCTTTTACGATGTCAGAAGAATTTGTTCATTTATTAGTACTTAGTGTAGACCTAGAGCTTTCTCAAAAATAACTCTCGGTTATAGCGGCATTGCCAAATCTAATCCCTGCCCATTTGGTACATTTTGCCTGGCTACGAAGTACACTTTTACTATCTCTCATTATCATTACTTAGACAATCGCATCCCTCCTGCCAAAATAACACCAGCTTCTGGATTCTAAGGCCTCCTATTCCCACGTTGAAGGATAAGTCCTTCTAACGACGTAACCCTCGACTGGAGGGCAGAATTTTCCTTCGAGAGGCTTTCAGTCCGTTTCTCCATATAAGAGATGTATTCAATCGCTTTGCTTAAAACCGTCGCCTAAGATTTACCGTTAGTACAAGACCAAGAGGCACCTTAAACAACGAGTTGGGGGGCCATTGACAGGGAAAATCGCGAGAGCAAAACATGAAGATATCACACCGGTAAGGGTCCAAAAGTCCCAGCAAACAACTCACCTTATTTAACTTCCGAGGTTGATTTTGTCCATCAAGGTCGCTCTCCGCGCTATCCCTGTCATCATAGTTCTTCTTGGTTGCGATCCGGAGGCTGGGCACGCTGTCTCGCAAGGCTGCAATCTTGTTGTTTAGATTATTCCTATACCTCTTCTCAATCATGTTGTGTGCTGTCTGATGCTTTGGAGAGAGCGACTTGGCTTTCGACTTTGCAGGCTGTTGTTTTTGGGGGTGTTTTCGCGTTTGCGCTTCTATTTCTAGTTCCGGTTCCGGGGATGATGTAGAGTCTGAACTATGTGGAGACTGCGCCGTGGCGGGCATTGCGATAGCGTAGAGCTCTTGAATTTCTCTAGGACTTAAAAGACCTATACTAGGTTGGCTGCTTTCTAGTTGAGAGTCTTCCAAGGGCTGTAGATTGGGTGAATCCTTGGTTTTCGTGTGAGTTTGGGAACTATTGATTTGCTTTCTAGAGATCGGCACTTACTAGCAAAGATGCTCTGTAGGCCGCGGTAGGCTTATTATAGAGATAGCGGGATAAATCATTAGGATCGATTCCCGTGTCATCGAACAGGTCTTCTGCACTTGTGAAAGAGCTACCGGATATTGGTGACTCTAGCTCTGATTCGAGTAGACTAGAAAGGCTCGGTGAGGAGCTAGGCATGAAACCAAATTCAAAGTCGTTCAGAATCGACCAGTCCTCGAAATTGTAGACTAGGGGGTTATATTCTATAGTCCAGTTAGCAGTATGACTATAAGGTGACAGTGCACCATAAGTGTTAAGACCTACGATGGAGCTGCAGATTGTCAGGCGACAGTTTCGTAGCAGCATCAACCGCACTCGAGAACTGCTGCTGCCAAGGATGTTCTTGTAAGTTATCAAGATGCTAAATTGAGGGAGAGTTAGCAACACTGGATTTACACGTGCAAGATTCATGATTCCAGGGAAGAGAACATATCAAGGATTAACTCTAAGATATAAATAAAATCGAGTAGCTTGTGGGAAAAGCAAGAACGTAGCAAATGGAAGAGTAAAGATGCACGTACCTGACTCTTGGTTGGTAAGAGGATGCAATCTTCCATATCCATTGGAGGGTGGCGCGCACAAGGTACACGTCCAGGCTTAAGTGTTCGGCAAGGGAAAAAGAGATAAGATAGCGTTAAAACTGTGGTTGGAGCAAGAAATGGCCTTGGAAGGTTCTACCGCAAGATGGCATGACGTAGGCAAACCTCTCGGTTTAAGTACACCATCGTAAACATTTTATGACCTGCGTACCCTAAGTTGTAACAGACCTGTTGCCAATATGTTGTGCCAAGTGTTATCCGCGGAACCCGTGGCGCGGGGGCTATGGAGATAACTCCGGGCGTCGCGATCCGCGCTCAGCGCTTATTCCTGTCCATTTTTGCTGAGGGCAGGGAAGGAATAATTGAACCGTTTCGAGGCTCTTCTCGCAGGCGCGGGCATGAACGTTTCCTCGTTGATGCATTATTAGCCCCTCAGATCGCGCCTACACAGTTTGTCGGAAGTTACTCGTGGGTCAAAGCGTCACCCCCTTTGTCGGGTAGCACGCCAAGCACCAAAAAATCCCTCGGGATTTTGCCCGAGGACTCACGCCACCCCTAGTTATATTCCTGGCCAATGGTCGCCTCCACATGATCAAACCAGCAATCCGCGACCGATTTGTACCGTATCCCTCAGCTATGCAGGAATCCCGATGCAAAGGGTCGATTTCGTCCACGCTTTACTTCCAAGTGTATAACTTTGAAAGTGACCTAAATATTCTAAGGGTTCCCTCTTGAGCGTTTGTGACTCAGGCAAGCGCTAGTCGTGAGGCCGAGTACCCTTTGTCACGTGATATTAATTGTGGACCACTTTCAGCCTGGTCTAGAATCTGACTCATGCAACGTAGAAGATGCCGAACGAAGTTTGCAACAGATAAGTGTAATTTGCCTCCAAGGTTGATCCTCGGATTGATGCCGGCCGTCATAAGAGGTCAAATCAGCCCAGGGCAGAGCTGCATAAACGTTAGGGTATCTGCAGGGTGGACCTCTTATAGGTAATATGCTATCCATAGCTGTGAAGAGAGAGGTCATAGAAAGGTCTGGGTACATGACATTCGGAACTGCAAAAAATAATATTCTGAACATCTCATCTTGCCGTACTCCTTCATCTACCTTCAAGAGTCCGCCTAGAACAGATGCTAAAGGGAGTGTTACTACCGTACCCATGCACCTCAACCCAAAAAAAGACGCCTTGTATCAAAGTATATAACGCAGCATGACAGAACTACTGCAACATTTTATCCAGAAAATTCAGATCATCCGAGCCTTGCAGTATGGAGATGGGATCTTTAAAGGTCAGTATATGACGTTGAGCAAGGTATCAAAATTAGCGTACCATAGGGTGACACATCGTTTGTAGGGTAGATTATTCCAAACTGTTCAGACCAAGGCTCAATGCTTGCGTTCAAGGAACGAACGGATGGATGATAGTCTTGCCTCATGTCCGCATTGGGCAATGGTGACATCGATATGCTACTTCGCCCGACAGTACTGCCCAGATTCTGGATTGGTGGGCTTTCGGCCGTTGAGTCTGAATTTGAGGGGGATCCGGAAAATCCCGTCAGAGAAAGAGAGTAAGATATCGAATTCAGAGAGTTAGTGCGAGTGGCTGTCGAGGATGTGGATGTCACATCCCCTACTGCAGTTGGTAGGCCATTGCTGAGTTGTTGTCGAAGATCTTTGATCAAGATCGAATACTTACGGGCGAATGCGTTTCTCTGGCCACAGAAATCGAGGACTCTAGTTGATGCATCGATTGCAGCAAGCTCCCGGCTTTGATCATATGCTATTGGCGAACCGAACCCCTTGCCATTTTGTTTTAATTTCCAGATAACTCCAAGAATCACAATATGGGCGGCGTTGACAAGGAAATACCTGTGGCACGTTAATATAATGCAATTGGAAACGATTTGTCAAGCATACAGTGGCATAAAAGACCTTTTTGGTGGAAGCGATACAACCAACAACATTGTGGTAGCACTATGTATCAGCCGAAGTGCGTAGTCAATGCTAAACTCAGTAAAACTGGAATTAGTCTCTGCTTAATTTGGTAATAAATCCTATATTAATCTGATTCAAAATAGTCACGTACCATACTCTCGCGTCAGATGATATAGCTGATACAATAGGGCCAGCAAAGTTAGTCGCCGACATACCAGCTTTTACCGCCTTCAAGAGTGAGGGCCTGGTAAGTAGCATCCATGTTCCGAGTTGCATGAAATGTAAATTGAACTGGGATAGTGTCAGCACTGGGACTTAAGTCTTTTTATACTTTGAGAACTAACAGCAGCCTCAGTCTGGTCTTTAGACGAGTTTAGAATCATGCCAGACTCAACCTGTTGTCGAAGCGGATTTGGTAGATTCGCCATCCATTTTTTGAGCTCATTTTTGCGCTGCTGGCATACGCTTAGGCTAAATTGCTCTGCGAAATACATATCACGTAGTATATATCCTGAGATTATAGCTAGACTTGTTACGTTATTGTGCATCACGGAATGATCCAGGCCCAATTCAAAATCCAGACACTAATCGTCGTTATCGTAGAATAGGAATAATTCAGGTTTGTGTCGCTTACCTTGAAAATAGGATCTCTAGATATACTCTCCTTAATGCGTGGCATGCGGCCCAAGAAAATTGCCACCCATCTATTGCGATAGATAAGCTATTGACCATATACTGCGACAACAACCACCGTAAATCAGAGCGCATATCAACATACCGGTCAAAGGAAATTATTGTCAACCAGAGTTGCCGCCATTCCTGATATTCTTCGTCGGATAATTCTTTCAGCAGATTGTGTCCCAGATCAAGCTGGAATCTATGAGCTCCCCGGATAGCGGCATCTGTCAATTGTAAGTTTCATTAGTCAAATATTTGCTGCTAGCAATGGTATTACCAAAATACATCCATATAGAGGTCCATTTTGTTGGCGATTGATAGAAGCAGAGGAGAAGCATAGCCCTCATGACCCATAGAGTGTTTTGAGGATCCTCATCTATGGCGTCATCGATGTATTTTTGGCCGATTTCATGATAACCTGCTCCGCCAGTGTCGTCTACATCATCAAATTGGACGGCCACCGCAAAGATCAGGAACATCTGGCAAAACCAAGATATGCTGACTTGATCTGGGTCTTCGTACATAAGGCCTAATTGCGCCTGCGCTTCATTTCTATTGCAAACATAGAAAATAGAGTTCTGATATTCAAAAAACATGTCTAAAAGACGTTGGGATACGTCCTGTGACGGAAGGGAACCTCTCAGTATTTTCCGAACATGTTCCAGATTCCGTTCGAGAGCAGGTTCGCTGAATTGGCCTGTAGGTGGCATGTTGGTATTGACCTCTTCTTTGACTATAGTGGACACCTCTCGATAAAAGGATGGCAGGCTTGCGTTGCATGGCTGCGAATGGACAGAGGCTTCTCCGCGGATTTCAGCGTTGTGGCTTCCCTCCAGATTGAGGCGTCGGACCTATGCAGGTCAGCATTCTTGATCATCAGCGAATAAAGCGAACGAGGTCTCAACTCACAATGTCGCCAAAGATCTGAGAGTAAAGACGGTCATACTCAGCATCTGAAATGCGTCGTCGCGAATCCGTTTCAACCCTACGCAGAGGATTAGTAGGATCTTTGCAGAACGAAAGACTCCGGATACAGACGATGCTGGAATTGCCGATTCAGGTGATTTACTCGTCCGATCTGATGCCTGTGTCTGCAAGCTGTTGTAAGTGCAGTTGATGCCCCTCAGCTCGCAATTATTACACTGCGGTTGAGCGCCATTGCATTTTTGATGTCTGGCCTTGCACATAGCACAGGTCTGCGTACGTCGCGGGGGCTTGCTCACCCGATAATTGTTGGTAGACGCCATGATTACAATTTTGGTGATCAAGATACCTTCCAGTGGCTATGAAGCTGCTCTGGTACATAACGCGAGGCGACGAGAGTAGCCGAATGCACAATGCAAAAATCACGTGGCAGGCATATTTAGCGATAAATTATGGTGGATTGTAGAACAGTTTCTCTGCTCTTACCTTATCTGCTTTGCAAGATATTCCAACTGTCGGTTTCCTATGCCCCAAAATCCGCCCAAGAAGCTATTAACGGTTTAGTTTGCCTTGCATTTGCAAATAGCCTGCTTCATTTAGTATTGCAAGTCCTAACTAAATACCTAGATTTTGGAATCCTGGCATAGATAGGAAGTCATATAAAGATTATGCTACCGCTCCCTTATGAGATATTCTAGGATCTAAATTCGCAACCTCAGCGCAGCTTACCTCTCCGTCGAAAATGAGCTCACTTATCACCTTCCCCGTTGCAGGCGCATTCAAGATGCCCCAACAAGAATGTCCTGTCGCTAAAAGAAGCCCTTCCAGCTCTGTGAGTCCGACCAGGGGCCCGCTGCTAACACCCACATCTACAGTTGGCAGGTAACATGCTCGTCTCCCCGTCACCTGGCCGTTCCGCAACTCATCTGACACACTGGCAGCGGCGTCGATGATTTCTTGGCAACTCTGCGAGGAGACTGCAACAACATCGGTAGGGGGTGGGAGGGGGACATCACAGTCCCCTTGACTACAGATATAGACTTCATTGTTAGGGCGCGTGTAGATTTCCGGGGAGATGGTTTTGGCTGACGGAGGTTTCGAGAGGTCTGGATAGGTGGAAGGCTGAGAGGGATCGTTGAGGGTGATATTGGTAAATAGGCAGTACGCAGACACCGGCCTTTTAAGCTTGATCGTCACGCTGTGGGCGCGGAGTGGGGACATGCGAACTTTCGGCAGGAGCGTGGGGGTCCAAGGGCCGGCGGCAAGCACAACGGTGGTGGTTGGAAGAGTGTGCTTTTCGGAGGTGGTCTTATCGACGTAGGTGACTGAGACCACCTTCTTCTGAGTCAAGTCCTCGAAGGAGGTAAGCGGTGAAGTATTCTCAGACATTCCGTCAGCATCACCGCAATTGATATGCTCCACCTTTCCTATGATGATCGTTGCCCCGCCTTGCTCTGCCAATTTCGCAATAGAGTTTGTAAATTGTAAAGGATGCACCTGTGCGGTGGAGCTTGTATCCGCGAATTCTTCGTAAGCTTGCGCGCTCTCGTCATTAAACCAGTCTAGGTCGTCTGGCAGCACCGAAGCATTCCTCCGATCTCTGCTCCACCATTTTCCCAGTTCGATGTTCGAATGGCTCGTCGACTCTAGCTGGCGATTATCTATCGGCTGGTTTCCCACAGCGATCAGCTGTCCGCATCGGACGCGACGGTAGCCCCAGAGCTCAGCGCCATTATGTTCTTTTGCCAGCCGATCGTGTAGGTCGAAGCTCAGCCCGGCAAGGTTGCTTGGATACGCCCACGAAGCCAGCAGTCCACCAGCTTTGCCAGAAGCTCCATTCGCGATTCTGGCAGCCTCCACAAGCGTGATGGTGTGGAGTGAAGGATCGAATCGAGGGTGACGGGTGAGATAATATGCTGTGGTGCAGCCGATGATTCCTCCTCCTGGGTACATACTATGTTAACTAGGCACGCTCACCAGTCGGTGGGCGACACATACCTATGACGACAATATTCTCTCGTTCCTTATGAGCAGGCATGTTGTTTGCTTTTGCCCTTTCTCTTAGTGGCTACTAGAATACCTCAAGCTCGCAAACACAATGATTATTAGACCACTATGGAACCTCGAAGCACGTCGTTCTCCGTGTCAGAGATTGCAACGATACAGTTAAGAGTAAGAGCGGAGCCATGCCCGCACGCTCGTCGTTGTTCAGGGCAACCTGTCAAGCTTATCTAAACAATTTGCAAAGATCTACAGGGTGAGCGGCGGCTCACGCTGACGTCCAAGCGCATATCAATTTCGACGAATCATAGTGCCAAGTGTGCTTACTCATCGACTCCGAGGAAATTGAAAAGATCACCGAGGACTTTTAAACCACACCTCCTCGGACTCCATTTTCATCAGCCTTGCGCTCCACCAACACAAGCGGCGCCCAGCAGACTGTCTATTATTATTGGTATCGGAAACTCCAATGTCCCAGTGTCACCCATATTTCGTCTACCAGCCTGCTACGACAAATGCTAATGCATTGGTATAGTATCTGCAAAACATATTAACAGATGACCTGATTGGTGCATCCTGCGCCACCTTTACTGTTAACTTTTAAAATACTGATATGAGGCTTCAGACAGCGACTTACATGCCAGAATAATGACAAACCTTCACTAGTGCCGCGCAATTGGTATTCTGCGTAAACTCCCTTATCAACCGAGCCCATAATAATCTTGACACCACCTTCCTCAGTTTAGCAATAGTCGTGAACTGGTATGGACTTACCTGGGGCGTCGCACATTTTGAAATAGTTCCCGACGCAACTTGGCCAGCTTCGGCGACAGTCCAGTTCGAACGGACTGCCCCGTATATACTGCCGCTTCTGCCGCTATAGCATTAAGTATTACTGTTATTTCAC
>Ga0335072_10012576_pt1 | contig 12086 bp, 7 predicted proteins | sample Lox_Sample_21_FD_206725 | JGI IMG/M metagenome (GOLD analysis project Ga0335072, IMG submission 206725) | Soil microbial communities from Loxahatchee National Wildlife Refuge, Florida, United States - Lox_Sample_2.1 | ecosystem: Environmental > Terrestrial > Soil > Wetlands | place: USA: Florida...
TTAGGTCGATCGCGGCGAGGAATGCCTCCTCCGACCCGATGTCGTTGACCGCTACCTTGGGGGTCGAGGTGGCTTGCGTGCTGCTCGTCATGTGTGGGCTGGCTCCGGATGCGGACAGGATAGGAATTTGACGCACTGAGTACTTATGCAGTGAACGCGCGGGACCCACCAGGCTGACGTACGGCCTCGGCGCGCCCCGGGCGGCCAACTGTCAGGTCTCCTGACCACGACAGACCGCACGAGGACACAGCGCACCGCTCAGAATATGAAGGAATCCGCGCGAGGTCAATCCAGCCGGGCTACAACTGGGACTCAGAATCGTGAAGCCATCGATTCCCTCGGGCACCTTAGTGCCCGGCTTCAGCCCAGCTTCGCCCGGTTCCCGTGGACACCTCAAGCGGCACCCGCAGGTCGGCCGCCGCGCCCATCGCCGACGTGACCAGCGCCTTGACCGTCTCAAGCTCGCCCGGCGCGACCTCGAAGATCAGCTCGTCGTGCACTTGCAGCAGCATGCGCGAGGCTAGGCCCGCCGCCTCAAGGGCGGTGGACACGCGCAGCATCGCGACCTTGATGACGTCGGCCGCCGATCCCTGGATCGGGGCGTTGAGCGCCATCCGCTCGGCCATCTCGCGGCGCTGCCGGTTGTCTGACGTCAGGTCGGGCAGGTACCGCCGGCGTCCCTCGATCGTCTCGGTGTAGCCGTCGCGGCGAGCCTGGGCCACGATGGACTGCAGGTAATCCCGTACCCCGCCGAACTCCTTGAAGTACTCGTCCATCAGCCCGCGGGCCTCCTCGACGGAGATGCGAAGCTGCCCGGAAAGGCCGAAGGCCGACAGCCCGTAGGCCAGGCCGTAGTTCATCGCCTTGATCTTGGCCCGCTGCTCGGGGCTGACATCGGTGGCATCGACGCCGAACACCCGCGACGCGGTCGTGGCGTGGAAGTCATGACCGGACTCGAACGCCGCGATCAGCGCGCTGTCGCGGGACAGGTCGGCCATGATGCGCAGCTCGATCTGGCTGTAGTCGGCGGTCAGCAGCGTCTCGTAGCCCGCGCCGACGACGAACCCCTCGCGGATCCGGCGGCCGGTCTCGGTGCGGATCGGGATGTTCTGCAGGTTGGGGTCGGTCGACGATAGGCGTCCGGTGGCGGCGATCATCTGGTTGAACGTCGTGTGGATCCGCCCGTCCGCGTCGGCCAGCGGGATCAGCCCGTCAACGATCGACTTCAGCTTGGAGACGTCCCTGTGGTGCAGCAGGTGCTCGAGCACCGGGTGCTCGGTCGAGGCGAGCAGCGAGGTGAGGGCCTCGGAGTCGGTCGTGTAGCCGGTCTTGATCTTCTTGGTCTTGGGCAGTCCGAGCTCGGTGAACAGCACCTCCTGCAGCTGCTTGGGCGAGCCGAGGTTGAACTCGTGGCCGACCACGGCGAACGCCGCCTGCTCAGCCGACTTGACCTGACCGTGCAGTTCGGCCGACATGGCCGCGAAATGATCGGTGTCAGCCGCGATCCCGGTCTGCTCCATCCGGGCGAGCACGCCCACGAGGGGCAGCTCGATCTGGGCCAGCAGCCGGCCAGCGCCGCGCTTGTCCAGGTCGGCGTCAAGCGCCTCCGCGAGCTCGAGGGTGGCCCTGGCCCGCCGGGCGAGCGCGGCCGTGCCCTCCTCCTCGGCCGACCCGTCCAGGGTCAGCTGGCCGCTTTCCGGCGCCCCCCGCAGTTCCTTGCCCAGGTAGCGCAGGGCCAGGTCGCCCAGGTCGAACGTCCGCTGTCCGGGCAGGGCCAGGTAAGCGGCCAGGGCGGTATCGCTCGTTATCCCATCCAGAACGAACCCGTGGGCTCTCATCGCGTTCACAGGCCCCTTGGCATCGTGGATCGCCTTGGGACGTGCGGGGTCGGCGAGCCAGGCGCCGAGGGCCGCGTCGTCGGCTGCGGTCAGCGTGACCGGGTCGATGTAGGCCGCCGTGCCGTCGGGCGCCGCGATCGCGATGCCCGTGACCGTCCCCGTGCCCCGCGCCCAGGTTCCCTCGACGGCCAGACCGGACCGTTCTGAAAAATTGGGGGATGAAAGCCAGGTCGCGACCTGGTCGGCCCCCAGGACGGTGACGTCGCCAGCGAAGCCGGGCGCGGCGACGGTGGCGGCGGGAGCGGCCCCCGCGGCCGGGCCGGCCAGGCCATCGGGGAAGGTCGTGTAGAGCCGGTCACGGAGCACCTTGAACTGGAGGGTGTCAAAGAGCTGGTGAATCGTGTCGCGGCTCCACGGCACCGGGACGAGGTCGCAGGGCGCCACGCCAAGCACGTCGGCGGGCACATCGGTAACGAGGCCGGTGAGCTGGCGGTTGCGCATCACGTTGCCGAGGTTGGCCCGCAAGGCGTCGCCGGTCTTGCCCTTGACCTCATCGACCCGGTTGACCAGCTCCTGCAGCGAGCCGAACTCCTGGATCCACTTGGTCGCGGTCTTCTCCCCCACGCCAGGGATGCCGGGCAGGTTGTCGCTCGGGTCGCCACGCAGCGCGGCGAAGTCGGGGTACTGGGCCGGCGTCAGCCCGTACTTCTCGAGCAGCCCGGCCGGGTCGTAGCGCCGCATGTCGGACACACCCCGGCTGTTGTACAGCACGGTGACGTGCTCATTGATCAGCTGGAAGGTGTCCCGGTCGCCCGTGACGACCAGGACCTCCATGCCGTCGTCGTCGGTGGCCCTGGTGGCCAAGGTGGCGATGAGGTCGTCGGCCTCGAAGCCCGAGGCGGACAGGTACCTGATGCCCAGCGCGTCGAGGACCTCGAAGATCAGGCTGATCTGGCTGTGGAAGGCGTCCGGCGTCTCCTTGCGGCCCGCCTTGTACTCGTCGTACTCCTGATGCCTGAACGTCTTCTCTCGCCGGTCGAAGGCCACCGCCACGTGGGTGGGCTTCTCGTCCCGCAGCACGTTGATGAGCATCGCCGTGAAGCCGTAGACGGCGTTGGTCGTCTGCCCAGTCGTGGTGGCGAAGTTCTCCGGCGGCAGTGCGTACCACGCCCGGTACGCCAGTGAGTGCCCGTCGAGCAGCAGCAGCCTGTCAGTCACCCTTCGATCCTATGACCGTACGGGGGTGGCCGGTGGCGTTGCGCGAAGCAGGCTGGCCGGTGGGCGCGCCGCAGGCGAGCGTGGCTTGGTTTGTAGCCACGCGGGCAAACACATGCCCGGCGGCTCCTGGTGAAGCCGCCGGGCACGGGTGCTAACTGATCAGACGCCGTTGGAGGTGAAGGCGAAGATCGTCGTGGAGTTGGCGGTGGCGCCCGCGTTCAGCTCAGTGGAGGGGAACTGGGGCTGGTTGGGCGAGTCCGGGAAGTGCTGGGTCTCGAACGTGTAGCCGGCGCCCTGCCGGTAGGTGTCGCCGGTGATGCCGACCAGCGTGCCAGTGAGGAAGTTGCCGCTGTAGAACTGCACGCCCGGCTGGTCCGTCCAGACGGTCAGTCCGCGGCCACTGGCGACGTCCCAGGCGCGAGCGGCCAGGTTGAGGCCGTCAGGACCGGTCGTGCTCGCGGTCTGGCCGTTGAGTACCCAGTTGTGGTCGTAGCCCTGGGCCAGCAGGAGCTGGTTGTCCGCCGCCGGGACGCCAGGCCCATCTGAGGCACTCACGTCGCTGATCCGGCTGCCGATGGTGTGCGGGCTGGTGAAGTCGAACGGGGTGCCCTTGACGCTGACCTCGTTGCCCAGCGGGATCTGGGTGGTGTCGGTCGGGGTGTACTTGTTCGCGTTGATCTGGACGTACTGGCTGTAGGCCGAGCCCGCAGCCGAGCCCTGGCCGGCCAGGTTGAAGTAGCTGTGGTTGGTCAGGTTGATGACCGTGTTGAGGTTGCTCGACTCGTTGGTGGCCTTGTAGTTGATGGCCAGCTGGTCGGAGTTGTTCAGCGTGAAGGTCACGTCAACCTTGAGCTCGGCCGGGTAGCCGGTGCACCCGTTCGGGCAGCCGGGGCTGCCAGCCGCGCCAGACGAGTCGCCGTTCGGGCTGACCAGTTCGAGGGTGACGCCTACTTCGCTCTTGGTGTCGATGAGCGCGGTCTGGTTCCAGACGTGGTTGCCGAAGCCGACCAGGCCGCCGTGCAGGCTGTTCACGCCGTTGTTGACCGGCACCGTGTAGGTGACAGGGCCAACGCCGGGCTGGTTGATCGTGAACTTGCCGTCCTTGATCCGGTTGCCGTAGCGGCCGATGGTCTCGCCGAAGTACGGGCCGCCGTTGGCGGTCACCGGCGGGCTGTCGTTGGTGACGTAGTCCTGCAGGGTCTTGAAGCCCAGCGTGACGTCAGTCGTCTGGCCGTTGCGACCGGGCAGGTTGATGGACTGGATGATGCCGCCGAAGCTGAGGACGTTGACCGACATGCCCTGGTCGTTGGTCAGCGTGTACCGGTAGGTGGGAGTGTTCTGCCCGGTGTACGGCTCGATGGTGCTGCCGAAGTACGCCTTGGTGATGGCCAGCTGGCCATGGTCGGCCGTGCTTGCCGCGTGGGTGGCGGCGCTCGCCTGGGTGGCAACGGTGGCTGCCGCGCCTCCCGCCGCGAGGGCGGTGACCGCGGCCGCGATTATGCCCGTTTTAACCTTGCGGTGCCTGCGTGCACCCTCTTCGCTCTTTCCGTGCCTTTCACTCATTGCGATGGCTCCCTTCCCTGGGCCTCGCCGGGACCCGCGCCACTGCGGACCCCCCTCAGAGAGTGTTAGCGCTAACACAGAGAATTGTCACCCCTCCTCGGCAAGGTCGTTCATGTTTCTGGGCGGTTTCTAGGCGGGGCTGAAACGACAGTTTCGTTACGTGTTCAGAGGGACAGGGGAGTTCTGCCTGGGGCCTGTCTGCGGGTCCCAGGAGGCGTCGGCCGCATTGGCCATGGCGCTTCTCGCGCGGTTACTGACCGTTTCTGGGGCCGGGCCGGCGACCGGAGGTGGGGCCGACGACCGGAGCCGGGGCCGGGGTCCGGCGCAACCGGCCGGCCGCCACGCCGACTGCAATGAGATCGTTATCAAACTCATGTCGCGTCGCGGACCGTACACGCGGTACCGCGACCCGCCCCCACGAGCCCCAGTTGGGAGCCGCTAACCAGCCCCCGAGGGTGACGTTCCCTGACCTATGTAGGTAAACGTGGAGAAACTAGGACATGACGATCCGCAGTCCAGTATGTCACCAGCGGGGTAACCATCTTTTGCTGTATGACCTGCGGGTCGCTAACGTTTGGACGGAGGACCCGGGGACCCAAGTAGAAAACGTGCCAGCCCGGGGAAGGCGGGCACGGTACCAACGGGTCCTCGGGTCCCTTCTTGCCCGGTTCCCGGACACGCGCCAGCCAGGGTCCTCCCCGCCCGCCGGAGGCTGCTCGCGGCGGGCTGGGGCTACGGGCGCTACTCGGCGAGCTTGCCGCTCGGCGAGGTCACTACTCCGCGAGCTTGCTACTCGGCGAGCTTGCTACTCGGCGACCTTGTCCTGGGCGACGGGCATGCTGCCCTCGATGACGGCCTCAGCCACCTTGCGCATGGTCAGCCGGCGGTCCATCGAGGTCTTCTGGATCCAGCGGAACGCCTGCGGCTCGGTCATGCCGTGCTCGGACTGCAGCAGGCCCTTGGCCCGGTCGAGGAGCTTGCGCACCTCCAGCCGGTCCCGCAGCGTCGACACTTCCGAGTCAAGCGCCCTGATCTCGGTGAAGCGGCTGACCGCCATCTCGATGGCGGGCACTAGGTCGGCCTTGGTGAACGGCTTGACCAGGTAGGCCATCGCGCCCGCGTCGCGGGCGCGCTCGACCAGCTCACGTTGTGAGAACGCGGTGAGGATGACGACCGGGGCGATCCGCTCGGCCGCGATCCGCTCCGCCGCCGTGATGCCGTCGAGCACGGGCATCTTCACGTCGAAGATCGCGAGGTCGGGCCGCAGCCCGGTGACCTTCTCGATCGCGGCCTCTCCATCCGCCGCCTCCGCGACGACGGAGTAGCCTTCCTCTTCGAGCATTTCCTTGAGGTCCAGGCGGATCAGAGCCTCATCCTCCGCAATGACGACACGTAGCGCGTTCTGACTCACGCACACGAGCCTACATTGACGCGGTACATTGTCTGCGAGCGCATCGGCCGGGATGGTGGAATCGGCAGACACGGACGTCTCAAAAGCGTCTGCCTGAAAGGGCGTGCGGGTTCAAGTCCCGCTCCCGGCACCCGCGCGACATGCTCGGCCACTTCTGGCCACCTTCTCCGCTCAGCTCCCGCACCGCGCCGCCCGCGGTGGCGTGTGACCCAGCTACGCCAACGACTCGCGGCCGTTCGGACTCGCCTACGCCAACGAGTTCGAAGCGTTCTGGCGCACCTACGCCAACGACTTGCCGCCCTTCGGGCTCAGCTACGCCAACGACTCCCAGGCGATTGGGCACGGCTACGCCAGCGACTTGCCACAGGGAATGCGATGGCGCCAACGAGCCCGAACGATTAGAAGCCGACGGCGCCAACGAGCCCGAACCGTCACGACACGGCCGACGTCGGCCGACGTCGGCCGACGTCGGCCGGGCAGAACCCGTCACGACAGGACCGGGGCCGACCGGGCAGACCGTCGCGAGACGACCCGGGCGGAACCCGTCACGACAGGGCCCGGCCGGGCTGGACCGTCGCGAGACGACCCGGGCGGGGCGGGGCTGGCACGAGCTGGGTGAGCGGGCGGTCCTAGTCGCGGGTGATTGTTATCACGGTCCACATGCCGAGGTTGATGCGGTCGCCCTCGCGCAGGCGGATCAGCGTGCCTGACGGGATCTCCCGGCCGTTCACCAGCGTCCCGTTCTCGGTACCGAGGTCGATGACCGACCAGGCGCCGTCTGACCCGGTGACGAGCTTGGCGTGCAGGCGCGAGACCCCGGTGTCGGTCGGCGGGCCGCCGGGCGGGGCGGTGAGGTCGATCTCCGGGTGGATCCCCTTGGACACGCTGCGGCGGCCGATGAGCAGCTCGCTGCCGGACAGCGGGAAGCGCCGCTCGGGAGTCCCCTCGGGGAAGCTGATGATCTCCTCAGGCGGGACGTCCGCCGCCCACACGCTGTTGTAGTAGTCGCGGTCGGCGGCGACCAGGGCCGACCAGGTGCCGGGGACGGTCTCGTAGGCCGACTGCCTGCCGGGCGGGGGCGGCAGGTCGATGGCGGGCCGCGGCGACATGCGGGTCTGCGAGTAGCCGGGCGCCTGCCATTCCTGCTCGTCGCGCGCGGTGCGCGGGTTCGGGAAGGTGCCCTCCGCTCCCCAGGCCGGAAGGCCGAGCGCCTCGCGCAGCGCGTCGGCGAAGGCGGTGCAGCTCTCGTAGCGGTCCTCCGCCTTCTTCTCCATCGCCCGGCCGAGGACCTTGTTGACCGCGCCAGGAAGGTCTCGCCTGATCGCGGTGACCAGCGGCGGCGGGTCGTAGAGCTGCGCGTACATGACCGCTATGGCCTGCTCGCGCGGGTAGGGCACGGCCCCGGTCAGCAGCGTGTAGGCGACGCAGCCCAGGCCGTACTGATCGGCCCGCCCGCTGACGTCGCCGCCGGTGATCTGCTCGGGCGCGGCGTACTCCGGGGTTCCCATGAACTGCCCGGGCGTGGTCAGGTCGCCGGCGGTCAGCCCGCCGGTGTCGACTCCCCTGGCCAGCCCGAAGTCCGACAGGTACACGTGCTCGGGGCGGCCCCGGCCGACATCCACGAGCATGTTGGCCGGCTTGACGTCCCGGTGGACCAGGCCCGCCTCATGCGCGGTGTCCAGCGCGGACGCGACCGGCGACAGGAACGCGACCGCGCGGCCCGCCGACATGCCGCCGTCCCGCGACACCATCGCGCGCAGGTCTCCGCCGCGCACGAGGCGCATGGCGATGAACGGCACGTCGCGCTCCTGCGCGGCCTCGTACACCGGGATGATGTGCGGGTGCTCGACCTTGGCCACCAAGTGGGCTTCACGGACGAACCGGCGCCGGAATGCCTGATCCCCGGCCAGTGAGGCGGCGAGGACCTTCAGTGCTACCTCCCGGCCCATGCCCTCGTGGTACGCGCGGTAGACCGCCGCCATGCCGCCAGCACCGAGAAACTCCTCAACCCGGTACCCGGCGAAACGAGACCCAGGGACTAGCCAGGATGGTACGTCGTTCACTCAGCGCCTCCCCGCGACGCGGGTTCCCCAGTCACCGCACCTCCTCCAGCGCGCCTTATGCGTCTAGTCTGCCAGTCGCCAGGGCGTTCTGAGCCATTGCGTCCCTCAGAATCCTGGCGTTATCGGCACAGATGCCACGAAGGCAGTCAGCGCGCTTCGGCGAACGGGATCAGGGCGACCGTGATGTTGTCCATGCCGCCCGCGTCCACCGCGAACTTCACCATGCTGACCGCGACGTCGAGCGGGGCGGTCAGGGCCGCGGGGAATGGCACCAGTTCGGCGAGGTCAGCGGCCTCGGGCCGGTAGTTCCACAGGCCGTCGCTGCACACCGCCAGCACCCCGGGACCGGGCGGCCGGAACTGCCTGAGCTGCGGCTCCACGTCCGGCAGGTCGGCACCGAGCCAGCGAGTGATCACGTGGGCCTGCGGCGAGGCCATCGCCTCCTCGGGCGTGGCGAGCCCGGCGGTGACCAGTTCCTCGGCCAGCGAGTCATCCCGGGTAAGGCGCTCGCACTCGGCCGGGTCCGGCGACAGCCAGTACACCCGGCTGTCGCCGAGCCAGCAGATCGTCACAAGGTCCGCGGCGGCCACGGCCGACACGTAGGTGGCCGCGGGCGCCCCGTCCGCGCCCGCCAGGTCACGAATAGCCTGCGCGGCGGCCTGCACGGCCGCAACCGAGGCCGGCACCGGCTCGTTTCCCTCCCTGACGGCCGCGGCGAGCACGCTGATCCCGGTCCGCACGGCCACCAGCGACGCCTCGTCGGGCCGTGGGGCCGACGAGACGCCGTCGGAGACAACCGCCAGCGGGACCAGGCCGTCAGGACCCTCGGCGACCTGGAGCGCGATGGCGTCCTCGTTCTGCTGATGACGCAGTCCCCGATCAGTGACGCCGACCAGCAGTCCAGCGTCGAGCTCAGCGTGATTCCGCTCTTCCGCCGAATCGGCGGGCATCACCGTGGTCATCGCCTGCGCTCCCGTCACCTGGCGCCGCAGCCGGGCGCGTGGTCTTGATCACTCTAATGGTCAAGGCCCGGATGTGTGGTCACCATTGGGACGCGGCATTGCGACGTCTTGCGGATCGGCCCGCCCCGGTCGCCGCCCGGGTGGTCAGGCGCTGGCGATCGCGTCACCGATCCGGTGCACGCGCAGCGCGTTGGTCTTGCCCGGGCTTCCGGGCGGGCTGCCCGCCACGATGACGATCTTGTCGCCGATGGACAGCCGGCCGAGCTCAAGGAGCGCGCGCTCCACCTCGCGGACCATGTCGTCGGTGTGGTGGACGGTGGGCACGATGAACGTCTCCACGCCCCAGGTCAGGGCGAGCTGGCTGCGCGTGGCCTGCTCGGTGGTGAACGCGAGCAGCGGGATCGGCGACCGGTACCTGGCCAGCCGCCGGGCCGTCTCCCCGGTCAGCGTGAACGCCACCAGCGCCTTGGCCTCCACGATCGCGCCAACCTCGGCGGCCGCCCGGGCGATCGCGCCGCCGGTGGTGGTCGGAACCCGGGTCAGTGACGACTCGGCCCGCAGCGTGTTGGCCTCGGCGGCACTGATGATCCTGGCCATCGTGGCCACCGTCTGGATCGGGTAGGCACCGACGCCGGTCTCGGCCGACAGCATGACCGCGTCCGCGCCCTCGTTGACCGCGCCCGCCACGTCCGAGACCTCGGCGCGGGTGGGCCGCGGTGCCGAGATCATCGACTCGAGCATCTGGGTGGCGACGATGACCGGCCGGGCGCGCTCCTTGGCTAGGGCGATCGCCCGCTTCTGGACGGCGGGCACCTGCTCGAGCGGCAGCTCAACGCCAAGGTCCCCCCGGGCGACCATGATCCCGTCAAACGCGTCGACGATGTCGGGCAGGACCGCGACGGCCTCGGGCTTCTCGACCTTGGCGATCAGCGGGACCTGACGGCCGGCCTCGGCCATGATCTTGCGGGCCAGCACCGCGTCGTCGGGCGAGCGAACGAACGACATCGCGATGAGGTCGGCGCCGACCTCCAGCGCCCACCGCAGGTCGGTCTCGTCCTTGGGGGTCAGCGCGGGCGCGCTGACGTCCACGCCGGGCAGGTTGATCCCCTTGTGGTTGGAGATCTTCCCGCCGACGACCACCCGGGTCAGGACCCGGTTGCCGGTCGCGCCGAGCACGTCGAGCTGGACGTTGCCGTCGTCGATGAGGACCCGGTCGCCCTCGTGGACATCGCCGGGGAGGCCCTGGTAGGTGGTGCCCGCCTCACGCTCGGTGCCGGGGACGTCTTCGGTGGTGATGGTGAATTCCTCGCCCGCCTTGAGCACGACCGGACCGCCGGGGAACGTGCCCAGCCGGATCTTCGGTCCCTGCAGGTCGGCTAGCACGCCCACGCTGCGGCCGGTCTCGTTCGCGCCGATCCGGACGCGATGGTAGACGGCAAGGTGGTCCTCGTGCGTGCCATGGCTGAGGTTCAGCCTGGCCACGTCAAGGCCCGCGGTGATAAGGCCAGTGATTCGCTCCTGGCTTGATGTCGCGGGTCCGAGCGTGCAGACAATCTTCGCGCGGCGGCTCATCGGCATCCCCTTCTAGTGGTCTATACCACCTTAGCCCACGCTCCTTGAGCCGTGACGCGCGCCACACAAGGTTCACGCACAGGTAATGGTCTGCTCGCCTGAAAGCCCGGCGACCGCCCGCCAGGCTGGGGGCACGGGCGGCGGCCGGGCGAACTGGGCTGGCCGGAACTAGCCGTGGCGGACGGTCAGGACGGTCCAGGCGCCTACGTTGATGCGATCCCCCTGCTGGAGCGGAACCTGCTCGCCCGCCGGGACCTCTTTGCCGTTGACCTGGGTCCCGTTGGCCGAGCCCGGGTCGAGCACGGACCAGCCGGCCGGCCCGGCGATCAGGACGGCGTGCAGCCGCGAGATCCCCGGGTCCGTCGGCGGGCCGGTCAGGTCGATCTCGGGGTATATGCCCCGGGACGTGCTATGCCGTCCGATCCGCATCTCCGCGCCCGACAGCGTGAACTGCCGCTCCGCGCAGTAGGCGGGGAAGTCGATCGACTCGGCGTCCGGACCGCTGGCCGCCCGCACCTTGTCGTAGTAGCCGCGGTCGGCGCTGACGACGACCGACCAGGTGGCCACGTCGGGCGAGAAGCCCTGGCTGTCCCAAGACGACGCGACGGTCGGCGGCGGGGCGGTGGGCATCGGGGACCGCTCAGGCGGGGCGGGTGTCGGGGGCTGCGAGTACCGGGTGGGCGAGTACGGCGGAGCGCCGGGCGCCGGGGACGGGTCCGGCGGGGGCGCCTGCGGCGCCGGGTACCTGGTGGGCACGGCCGGCCCGATGCCGCCGGCCAGCGAGCCGTCGGGCAGTCGCCCGGTGCTGTAGTCCAGGCCGCAGCCCTCGCAGAACCGGCCGGTGCGGCCGGTGCCGCACTGCGGACAGGATGGGTCGGTGACCGTGTCGCCGCCCAGGCCGGAGGGGCCGCCCGGCCGGGGCGGCCCAGCGGCCGCGGGCGAGCGGGATGGCGATCCCCAGGGGTCGCCGGTCGGCTGGGCCTGCGACATGCTGGTGATCCGCAGCCCGCAGACGTCGCAGAAGTCGTCGGACCCCGACTGGTGGCCGTCCGGGCATACCGCCATCGCTATACGTGCTCCTTCCTGACCCGGACCGTCTTTGTCGACCGGGTGTCGAGCGCCATCTCGTCCGCGTCGTCGACCTTCTTCTTCAGCCGCACCGTGCCGGTGGCCTCGTCAATGACGTCGACCACCTTGGCGAGCAGCTTGGCGGTGTCCTCGTTGCCTGACTCCTTGGCCAGCACGACCGCGCGGCCCAGCTTGGCGGTAGCCGTCTCCTCGTCCCCCTGCTTCCTGGCCTCCAGGCCCTCCTGGATGGCGGAGGCCAGCTCAGCCTGCCCGGTGTAGTGCGCGACGCGCGGGTTGATCCTGGTCGACAGGGCCTCGTCGTCGGTCCAGTTCGCGCGGACCAGGCCCTGGCCAAGGACCTGCGAGTCGACGACGAGGCTGATCCGGGCGG
>Ga0335072_10012577_pt1 | contig 12086 bp, 10 predicted proteins | sample Lox_Sample_21_FD_206725 | JGI IMG/M metagenome (GOLD analysis project Ga0335072, IMG submission 206725) | Soil microbial communities from Loxahatchee National Wildlife Refuge, Florida, United States - Lox_Sample_2.1 | ecosystem: Environmental > Terrestrial > Soil > Wetlands | place: USA...
CAATTGCGCAGCGCTGCACACTCATGGAAGACAACGCGCGCAAGGTGGAGCGCGAGATGCAGAAACGAATTGCCGCGGTGGTGCTGCATCCGCGCATCGGCGAGAGCTTTGCGGCCATCGTCACGGGCGTCAATCAATACGGCACATTTGTCCGCGCGTTGCAACCGAACGTCGAAGGAATGGTGGTGCATGGCGGCAAGGGGCTCGACGTGGGCGACAAGGTGACGGTGAAGCTGGTGGGGACGGATCCAACGAGAGGATATATTGATTTCGGAGTGTAGCGGAGTTAGTCGAGTTGGCAGATTCAGTCGATTGCGGGATTGGCCGGTCGGCAAATCAGCGGGTTGGCGGGCTCGCGAAGTGCCGTACCCTGATGCGCTTAGTGACAATGGCGATAGGGGTTCTGGTCGCGAGTTGCGCGGCGCGGGCCCAGTGGGCGATCGAGAACTCGAATACGACGGCCGATCTGCGCGGGATCGATAACGTCGGCGGCGGAGTGGCGTGGGCGTCGGGGACAGATGGAACGGTGCTGCGGACCGAAGACGGCGGCTACGAGTGGCAGACGTGCGCAGTGCCGCCGGGCGCGGAGAAGCTGGATTTTCGCGGCGTCCAGGCCTTCGATGCGAACGCGGCGATCGTGATGTCGTCGGGCAAGGGCGATCTCTCGCGGCTCTACAAAACGACGGATGGATGCCACTCGTGGAAGGTGGTGTTCACGAACCCGGATAAGGATGGGTTTTGGGATGCGATCCTCCTCAATCGAAACGACAAGGACGGAGAGCTGCTAGGCGATCCGGTCAATGGGCAATTCGCCCTTTGGGAGACCGACGATAAGGGGCGTACGTGGACAAGGAGCACGGCACGTGGTCTCGACGCGCATAAAGACGAGGGTGCATTTGCCGCAAGCAATTCAGCGCTCTTCCTAGATGAAAGCTTCGCCACCGGATTTGTTACTGGCGGTCCTGAAGGTCCCCGAATCCTGATCTCCGAAAACGTGAATTTCACGGCCCGGACCCTTCCGCTAAGGAGCGGTTCGCAGAGCACGGGAGGCTTTTCAATTTACGCTCGAGATTGGTGCTGCTGGAATGTGGTTGGCGGCGACTACGAGAAGCCCAATGATCGAACGGGTACAGCGGCCTTCACTCGCGATGGCGCCAAGTCTTGGAGGGCTGCTCAAACCCCACCGCACGGCTACCGCTCGGCCGTTGCGTACGATGCGGCGGCGAAGACGTGGATCACCGTGGGGCCGAATGGGACGGATATCTCGACCGATGATGGCAAGAACTGGCGCGCGCTGAAGCCCGATGCGGCGCGGCATGAGGCTCAAGATGCGGACAAGAACTGGAATGCGCTGTCGCTGCCCTTTGTCGTGGGGCCGAAGGGGCGGATTGGGAAGCTGAACGCGGGGGCGCTGAAGTAGCGGCGCGCTGCCTGCAAAATGTCATCCTATATCATCGTCAGGAGGGAATGCTATGCGCCCGCTGTTCCGAAAGCTTATGCCGCTGGTCCTCGCCGCAGTCGTCGTGCCAGCCTTCCTCGCGGGCTGCCACGATCGCGAGACCGTCTACTACAACCGCTGGGAACACGAGACTCATCGCGAGCATGTGGAGTTGAACCGACGCAACGCAGCCGAACAGCAAGAGTATCGCGACTGGCGGCGCAGGCAAGACGAGCGCCACTGACATCAAAGTCCGGCTCAGCCCTTCGGCGTGCGCTGAATGAGGCCAAGCTGGTGGCCTTCGGGATCGGTGAACATGCCGATCACGGCGGTGTTGTCCGGGATGGGATGCGGGCCGAAGAGTTTCTTGCCTCCGTGGGCTTCGATGCTGGTCATCGCGGCGTCGAAGTCGGGCACCTCGATATAGATGGTGACGTAGTCAGGCGTGTCGGGGAAGGCGCCGATGCCGCCGGCGATCCCGCCGTCCTCCTTCGACACCATGGAGTAGATAGGCATGACGGGCGTGAGCTGCCATGCGAAGACGCTCTTGTAGAAGCTGTCGAGCAGCTGCTGGTCCTTGCCGACGATTTCAAAATGAACGACCGGGCTAGGCATGGGGATAGATTACCCCATGCCAGACCCGCCGTACGTCCAATTGCGGATAACACCCCGGCTACTACTGCGGAGGATTGGAAACCCCGCTGGGGTTGGACGGAGCCGTCTGTGCCGAGTCTGCGCTGGGCTGCTCCGGCTGCGAGGGCGCTGGTTGCTGCGAATCCGATTGCGCTCCCGGCGTGCTTTCGGGCACGCCGATTGCGGCTCCCGAGACCACTAACTGCACTCGCCGATTCTCTGCCCTTCCCGACCCAGTTGAGTTATCGGCTACCGGGTTGCTCTTGCCATAGCCGGCAGCGGTGACAGATGCCGGAGCCACATTTTGCGAAACCAGGTAGTCGCGCACGCTGTCTGCCCGCTCCGTCGATAACTTCTGGTTATAGGCGTCGGACCCGATGTTATCTGTATAACCTTCAACCTGTAACTTCAGGTCCGGGTAGGCGAGCAGGATTCCGGATACCTTGGCCAGCTTCTCACGCGCCTCCGGTTTCAGGGTGTACTGGTTGAAGCCGAACAGCACGTCGGACATATTCACGATGAGCCCGCGCGCGCTATCCCTAGTTTGCAGCACCTGGTTCAATTGCTCCTTCAGCCGCTCACGGGCCTGCTGCTCCTGTTGAGCTGCCTGCTGCGCACTCTGCTCGGCGGTCTGCTGCGCGTTGCGCGCCTGCTCGGCCTGCGCTTGAGCCTGGGCCGCCTCGGCCTGAGCCTGCTGTGCCGCGGCTTCAGCCTGGGCGCGTTGCGCAGCCGCCTGTTGGGCAACTAACTGCGCCTGCTCAGCCTGCTGTTGTGCCTCCTGCTTTGCCTTCAATTGCGCTGCGTCGTCGTCGGCCTTGATCTTGCGCAGGGTGATGATCCGCGCATCCTCCGCCGATTGCACGGCTTCGCGAGCATAGGTAACGAGTTCCTTCCTGTCGCCTTTGTGGTCGACCATATCCTGCGCGTTTTTCAGGTCCGTCTTGGCGCTGGCCATGGGACCCGCAGCGTAATTATCCGCGCCGGCGGCCTCTGCAATCTGTACGGCGTTGATCGCCTCGTAAACTTCGAGAGGCGTCCGGTCGTCGCGCGTAATCGGATTCAACACCGTGTGCCGGCCGGCCGTCTCTGTGTAGGCTCCACGCGGCAGCAGCGAATAGTGAGCGTTCACCTGCTCGATAACTCCCTGGGTTTTGTCGGGGATGACATAATTCTCCATCACCACCACGTCGCTGGGCATGGTGACGGCAAAGTAAGGCTCCGCGGTTACAACCAGTCCGAATGACTGCAGGTTCGTGGTAACATTGATATGACTTCTATCGTTATGTCCCGTGGGAAGAACTTCGCCGAGATTAATCGGACGACCTTCCGGTGAGATTGCCCACAGAACGTACGTCAAATACTCCACGCCAAATCCGTTAGCCGGCGAGAGCCCTTCGAAGCTCGCGTCGATCATGGCGCGTCCGTTGTGACTTTCTACCCGCGCATCGCCTTTGGCATTCGGCAGCAGGCCGGTTCCGCGAAATCCAATCTTCGTAAATCCGCTGCGATTGAAATAATTAATCGCGGGAATGTTACGTCCCACGACCTCGATCTTATAGAGTGGTTCGTTATTGTAAGTGCCTGCCGGCGTCATTGAAGAAGCGGCTGGCTGATTTTGCGGCCAGGTATCGGTTGCCGTGGGGTTCTGCTCCTGCGCGGCAGCCACGGCTGTTGCAGCCAGCAATAGAAATAAGGGGCCCATTCTTCTCATCTCGTTTGATCTCCTTCGCGTTGCGCAATTCCAATCGATCCCCGGGGTTTCGCCTTCCGCAAATTCTCCATAGAGAGGGATGCCGGCGCGATAAACGCAGTTGCATCCATGCGGGGTTGGCTGAAGCGGGCCGAAGAAACTTAAGCAACACTGAAGGCTAAATAGAAGCATTACTGGAGTTTGCATTCCTGTGAAATGCTATCGATATATACAGGCCTCAATGGCTTGGGGGTGTCGGTCGATTTCTGCCGAAGCGCCACGCTGGTGTATGGTTACATGGGTCGGATGATGCGAGCGACAACCATGGGGGAAACAGTGCAGGCACTCAATCGCAGAAATTTTTTGAAAGCGGCGGGAACCGCCTCCGCGGCTACGCTGCTCGGACCGCGGATGCATGCTTTGGGTGAGTGGCAGAGCGAACCCGCTCAAGCAGTGGCGGCAAATGACCACATCCAGATTGCGCTGATCGGCGCGGGCGGGCAAGGCCAATACGATACCAAGACTGCGCTCGAGGTTCCGGGCGTAAAGCTCGTGGCGGTGGCCGATTGTTACGACGGGCGCCTCGAGCACAGCAAGGAGATGTGGGGCGACGACATCTTCACGACCCGCGACTACGCTGAAGTTCTGGCGCGCAAAGAAATCGACGCGGTGATCATTGGCACGCCCGATCACTGGCACAAGCAAGCATCCGTTGATGCCATGAAGGCCGGCAAGGACGTGTATTGCGAAAAGCCGATGATCCATCTCTACTCCGACGGTCCGGAGATGATCGAAACCGCGCGCGCTACCAATCGCATTCTGCAGATAGGCAGCCAGCGCGTGAGTTCGGTGATCTACGCCAAGGCCAAAGAGGTGCTGGCCTCCGGCGCAATCGGCAAGCTGAACATGGTGACGGCGCATTGGGACCGCAACTCCGCAATCGGCGCGTGGGATTACACGATTCCGCTCGATGCATCGACTGAGACCTGCGACTGGCCACGCTTTCTGGGAACCGCGCCCAGGATTCCGTTCAACGCGGAACACTTCTTCCAGTGGCGGAAATGGAAGGCCTATGGCAGCGGCGTGGCCGGAGATCTGTTTGTGCACCTTTTCAGCGGGACGCACTTCATCACCGGCTCGCATGGACCTACGCGCGGAATGGCGACGGGCGGACTGCGCTTTTGGAATGACGGGCGCGACGTTCCCGACGTGATGTTGGGACTGTTCGATTATCCGGAAGAATTCAACCTCAGTTTGCGCGTGAACTTTGTGGATGGCGGCGAAGAGAGCGAGGGGTTGATCTTCACCGGATCAGAAGGCACGATGGAGATCGGCTGGAACGGGCTCACTGTGAGTCGCACGCCGCGCGAGACAGAGCCGGGTCTTACGGTCGGCACATTTACTGAGGCCATGCAGAAGAAGATTCTCGATGAGTACGAAACGAAATATCCCCCCAAACACTTTGCAGGGCCGCCGCCAGTCGGTTACGAGAGGTATGTAACCCCGGAAGGTTACAGCGACAGTTACGACCATTTTAAGAATTTCTTCGCATCGGTTCGCTCGCGGCAGCCGGTGGTAGAAGACGCGGTCTTCGGCTTCCGTGCGGCCGGCGCGGCCCTGCTCAGCAACTTGAGCTATGAGCGCGGAGCTGTTGTGCGCTGGGATCCGGAGACAATGAAGCTGGGTTGAAAGGCGGGCTGGGCCGGTAAGTGCTCCGGCCCAGGTTGGGGGAGGGAAGTCGTGCGGAGGTCGAAAAACCGGCCTCGAATCGACAAGAGAATTACGGCAATGCTTGCCTAAGAGTTCGCTGTCGAGTGCTTCGACGGCTTCACCTCAATTTCGTTCACAACTTGCTGTACGTTTGGCACCTGTTTGGCCAGCTTGGCAGCTTCTGACTTTTGTTTTTCCGTCTTCACCGTCCCCTTCAGCACCAGCGTGCCGTTTTTGGCTTCATAGTGAATGCTCTGGTCATCCAGGCTCTTGTGCGCTTTCAGCGTAGCTTTGTAGTTATCTTCGATCGCGCTATCCAGGCTGGACGCAACCGATTTTGCCTGGCTCTGATCTCCGGGCGGCTGGACCCCGATTTCGTCGGCAACGGTGTAATCGGGAGCGGCCTGCTTGGCCAGATTCTCGGCCTGTGTCTTCTGGTCGTCTGATGCGACGTTGCCGGTAAGCGTCATCACGCCCTTCTGACGATCCTGAGAGACGCTCACGCTGTTCAGGTTATTGGTGCTCATGGCGTTCGTGACCGACGTTTTCTCGTCGGGATATTGCTTGTTGCACCCTGCGACTGCGACCATCCCGGCCAGTGCCGCAGCGCCGATCAGCAGCTTATACCTATCTTTCATGGATGTAATCTCCTTCTTTCCTTCACGCTGGTTGGGATGCGGCTCGTGGTGCATGGGGTTGTCCTTTTAAGTGCGGCGCTGTTGTCCCGATCGATGTGGTATATCTTTCGAATGTCCCGCCTTAGAGTGTTTTGTGTCGCGCTATTCCTCCCTGCTGTTTTGGCTGCTCATTTTCTTAACGCCCAGGCCATCGCCCTCACTCCGCCGATGGGATGGAACAGCTGGGACGCGTACGGATTGACCATCAACGAGGCGGATTACCGGGCCAATGTCGAAGTCCTCAAGGGAATTCGCGAGTTTGGTTGGAAGTACGCGGTGATCGACGAAGGCTGGTACATGGCCGACCCTTTTGCGAACACGGTCGAGGCTCACAAGTACCAGTTCAACGGCGACGGAATTCTGGTTCCCGCCACCAACCGCTTCCCTTCTTCCGGAGGCGGAGCCGGGTTCAAGCCGTTGGCCGACTGGGTCCATGCACAGGGACTTGAATTCGGCATTCATATTGTTCGCGGGATTCCCCGGCAGGTGGTGAAGGAAAACCTGCCCATTGCGGGGGGCAAATATCATGCGGCGGACGCGGCCGATACCGCGGCGGTCTGCCCGTGGGACGACGGCAACTACGGCGTGAGCGACACGCCGGCGGGCCAGGCCTACTATGACTCGATGATGAGGCTTTATGCGGGTTGGGGGCTGGACTTCATCAAGGTAGACTGCATCTCCGACCATCCCTACCGGCCCACTGAGATCAGGCAGATTGCTCTGGCCATCAAGCGCAGCGGAAGGCCCATTTTGCTGAGCCTGTCGCCGGGACCGACGGCGCTGGCGCACGGCGGCGAAGTGGCGGAGTACGCACAGATGTGGCGCATCTCCGACGATCACTGGGACGTCTGGGAGGGCCCGCACAAGGCCGGCGAGGGAGAATCACCCTTCGGGACTCGAGATGCATTCGATCGGCTCGCCGAGTGGGAGCCCTATGCGCGGCCCGGAAACTGGCCCGATGAAGACATGCTTCCCATCGGCTGGCTCGGCCCCAATCCCGGCGCCTGGGATGCGAGACAATCAAGGCTCACTCACGACGAAGAGCGAACCGAACTCGACTTGTGGGCTATCGGACGATCGCCGCTGATTCTCGGCGCTAACCTGACCAGGCTGGATGACTTTACGCGGTCGTTGATTACCAACCAGACGCTCCTTTATATGAATCAGAACGTGACTTATAGCCACCCGATCGATGCCAAGGACCTTCCCGCTGGATTTGAACACGCGCGTGTGTGGCGAGCCACGATCGACCAGCCCGGATCGAGGAACTATACCGAGTTCTTCGGTTTCTTCAACCTGGACGACAAGCCGGCCACGCTGCGTGCCAGTTGGAAGCAGTTAGGCCTTGAGGGCAGCAGACATCAGGCGCGGGATGTATGGGCCGACGCGAACGGTAAGGAAACGAAAGAAGTGAATGTAACTCTGCCCGCTCACGGCAGCACGGTGTATGAAGTCCACTGAAACGCACAAACTTACCGATAATCTACCGGCTGATGGGCAAACCATCGGGGTTTGCCCATTGTGCAGATGCCGCGACTCATAGAGGTGGCTCTTTCCCGCCGGTGAGCGCGCGAATGATCTCGACCTCACGCTCGCGATACGGCGTGCCGTCGGGATGAAAAACATCATGGAACCAGATGGTCGGCTGAATCAATACATAAGGCCGTTGCCATGAGTCCCAAGGCAGGTAAGTCTGGCTCTTGCCTGCCACGAGTCCCCAGTTGATCGCGCCGACGCGATATCTATGCGCAATGGGCAATATCGTGTCGAAGGTGCTGCCGGCGCCGCGCGCCATGTACTCCGTGCAGATGAGCGGGCGGTGGAATTGTTCGAGCATTCTTACATGAGCCTCGAATTGCTCGGGCCAGCCATAGTCGTGGAAACTGACGATGTCCGATTGCTCGATCTGCACCCGCGCCAGCACCGGCATCTTGTCGAGCGAACTCCAGTCGCCGTACCACACGCCGCTGGTAAGCGGCTGCGATGGATGCTGAAAGCGAGCCCACGCGTAGACCTGGGGCAGCAGGGCCAATATGATCTGATTCTTGTTCTTCGGATCGCCCTTGGCGTAGGAATCGTCGTTGCCGTTGTCCGGCTCGTTCCACACGTCCCAGGCGAGGATGCGCGGATCGTTGGCAAACGCGCCGACGACACCCTTCACATATCGCTCAAGCCGCGGGTACTGCGCAGGATCGGAGAGAATTGCCGCGCCCGGCGCCTGCACCCAGCCGGAGTTGTGCACGCCGGGAATGGGCGGATGCTGCGGACCCAGTTTGGGATGCGGATCCCAGCAGGAATCGAACAGCACAAACATGGGGCGGATGTGATGCTTCGCGGCGATAGCCAGAAATTCGTCGACGCGACGGTCGAATCCCTCGGGATCCTGCTCCCAGACAAGGTTGTGGAGAAAGACGCGCATGGTGTTCATGCCGATGCCTTCCGCCCACCCCAGCTCGCGGTCGATCGTAGCCGCATCAAAGGTCTCGGCCTGCCACATCTCCAGCTCGTTGATAGCGGTTGACGGGAGGAAGTCGGCGCCCACCGGCCATGGCTGCTGGGCGTACCATGCATTGGCTTGGGCTTCGGTCCAGCGGTCTTGAGCATTAAGGGTAGAGATCACCCCAAGCGCCAACACAAAGGCGAGCCGCATGCTGCACGCCAACCGAATCAAGGGCATCATTGGATCTCCTTCTTATTGAAGATTGGATCTCCTTCTTATTGAAGAAAAAGCATTCTAATTTGCAGGCGCAACGCTCGTCGCCCTGGCGCGCTCGGCTGCGGCATCGGCCGCGCGGCCCTGGCGCTCGTAAGCGGCGGCGAGCTGGATGTGCGCTGCGGCGAAGGTCGGATCGGCGGCGATTGACTCTTGGTAACGTGCGACAGCGTCGGCCACCTGGCCGTGCAGCAGCAGCTGGTTGCCGGCATTGAGCGCAAACTCCGCCTTCTGGCGATTGACGGCGGCGCGACTGAGGTCGGCGGCCTGGCGACGATACTCGGCAGCCTGCGTGCGAAGCTCCTTGGCGCGAGCGCGATCCTGTTCGGCCTTTTGCTGGTCGCCGGCCGCGTCGCTGGCTGCGGCCGCAGAAGTTGCAGCACTGGCCTGGTCGGCCAGCACTCCCGCCAGTGTGACGAGCGGTCCAGGTTGGCCGGGGAGCAGCGGAATCGCCTTCTCCAGTGCCTCGCGAGCCTCGTCATAGCGCGAGTCCTGCTTGAGGGTGCTGCCGAGGGTAGCCCACGCGTCGCCATTATCGGGCCGCAGGGCCACGGCCTTCCTCAGTTCGACAACCGCATCGTCAAGGCGGCCGACCTGCATATACAGGATACCGAGCGTGTAGGGCGGGTCCTGCAAGGTCGGGTCCATCTGGCCGGCGCGGCTCAGCTCGGAGATGGCGTCGTCCATGCGGTCCTTGAATTTGTACGCCAGGCCCAGGTCATAGTGGAGCTGTGGATCGTTGGGATCGAGCGCCAGCGCCGCCTTGAAGTCTGCGATCGCCTCGTCGAATGCGGAGAGCTGGATGTGAGCAACTCCGAGATCTTTCTCGATCACCGCATCCTTGGGGTCTTCGGCCAACGCGCGCTGAAAATACTGGAACGCCTCTTTGGCCCTTCCGGCGAGTGTGAGCGCCAAGCCTAGATTGGTCAGATCGCCCGTGTTATGCGGGTCGCGCTCTACGGCCTTCTCGAACCACGGAACCGCTTCCTGCTGGCGGCCCAGCCGCTGCAAGGTCATGCCCAATTCAGCTTCGCAACCAGCGAGGCCGGGATCGATCTGGGCGGCCTGTTGAAGATGAGGCATTGCGTCTTCGTCCTTTCCTGACGCAACCAGCGAGCGGCCGTATTCTAATTGGGCGAGAGCGTTCTTCGGTTCGAGCTCGACCGCTGCGCTGAGCGCGGAAAGTGAGCCCTGCACGTCGCCCCGCTGGCGAAGCAGGATGCCGAGGTGGATTCGCGCCGGCACAAACCTCGCATCGGCCGCGATGGACTGCTCAAAAGCGTCGCGCGCCTCAGTCCAATCGCCCATTTGCCCGTACAGTGAGCCGATATTGTCCGCCAGCTCCGCCCTGGGGCCGTCCCGCTCTTCCGCCGCGCGGAAGAGCCCGATGGCCTCGCCCTGCTTGCCGACGGATGCCAGAGCGCGCGCGTATGCCTCGCAAAAAGCCTCATCCACCGCAGGCTGCCCCGGCTGCTGCGAGAGCGCGTAGACCTCCTGGAAGTATGGAACCGCGCTGGCCGGTTGGCCGTTGCTTGCGTAAGCCGTAGCAAGATTGGACTCGATTCCCGGATCCTCCGGTTTGAGCTTGAGGGCAGCTTCCAGTTCGGCAATCGCCTCCGCCGGCTTGTTGAGCTCGAGCAGAACCGCGCCAAGCGCCTCATGCGCTTCAGGGATCTGAGGCGCAAGACGCACCGCCTCGGCGAAGCTGGCTCGCGCGGCTTCGGCCTTTCCGGCTTGCTGCGCGGCGTAGCCGGCGCGAAAAGCATCGCCCGCGCGATTGATCGCATCGGCGTCGGCCGGCTGTGGCGCCTGTGCTCGAGAGATCCGCGCCGGCATTGCGAGAGAGACGATCAGGAGAGCAAGGGGCGTGCCACGAGGAGAGAGCATTGGCTTATTTGCCCGGGGGCTGCGGCGATTGGCTTTGTTGCAGATCCACCACCGTCTGAAACTCGCGCTTGGCTTCGGCCACTTGGCCCGTCGCCTTATACGCCTGGCCCATCAGGTTATGTGTGATGTAGTTGGCGGGGTCCATTTTCGCAGCGCGCGCCAGGTAGTGGAGCGCCGGGATAGGCTCCTGAAGTTTGAGAAATGCCTCGCCCAGAAGAATATAAGGGGCAGTCGAGCCGGGCTCAAGCAGCACAGCGCGATCCAGCGCCCTTTGGGCATCGATGAATTGGCCGGCACGGATGTAGGCATCGCCAAGGCGTTCGTAGAGAGCGCCGTTGAGCGGGTCGATCTTGCGCTCGGCCTCGAGTTCCTCGATCGCAGTGCGCGAATCTCCCTTGGCGAGCGCGATCTCACCCAAAAGCTGGTGCGCCAATGGAAGAGACGGATTGATCTCCAGCGCCTTGCTCACCTGCGCGGCGGCAGGCGCTACAAGCTCGCGGCGCAGAAAGAGCCGCCCGGCGAGCAGATAGGCTTCGGCAGAGTCCGGCGGGAAGCCGTATTGTGTTGCAAATGCGTGACGGGCGTCGTCGTAGCGCTGCGCGTCGCTATAGCAAAGACCCAGAACATACTGCGGGTCGATGTTGGCGCTCTCCACTTCGGCGTGCGCCTTTTCGAGAAAGGGAATGGCCTCCGAGGAGCGGCCCAATCGGAAAAGACCCACGCCGCGCATCTCCGTGGACTCGCGGTCGTTTGGGTCCTGATCCATGGCTTTGGCAAAAGCCGTGACGGCTTCCTGGAGCTCTTCTTTCTGATAAAAGATCATGCCGCGCAGCCGCTCCACGCCGGCAGGCTCAGGTGTTTGCGCCGACAGCCGATTCAGCTGCGCCATGGCCTGGTCGAGGCGCCCGCGTGCGGCCAGTTGTTGCGCAATCTCGAATGGGGTTTGCAACGGCGTGTTTTCGCCGTTACCTGGATGGTCTGAAGTCTGCTGCGCAAGGGCGCGGCCGGAAAGAGTAAGAAGCGCAAGGAGAATTACGGAAATGAAGGGACGTTGCATCGAACTGGCCTATCTTTGAAGTTTAATCCCTTTGGGGCAGGCGTTCTCCGGAGGGAGAGGCCTCCGGATGTGGGTAGGTCTTGACATCATTCGAAGCCGATGCAGTGTGCGCGGACCATGCAACGCAAGAAAAGTTTGAGGGGAGCCGAAGCTCCCCTCGAGGTTTGTTGCGGCTCCTCTTCTCCGTTAGAACTGAAGGCGGAGAGAGAATTCGAGCTGGCGAGGACCGCAATCGTTGCCGGCGCCGCATCCGCCACCTTCGCCGCCGATGGAACCCGCCG
>Ga0335072_10012579_pt1 | contig 12083 bp, 11 predicted proteins | sample Lox_Sample_21_FD_206725 | JGI IMG/M metagenome (GOLD analysis project Ga0335072, IMG submission 206725) | Soil microbial communities from Loxahatchee National Wildlife Refuge, Florida, United States - Lox_Sample_2.1 | ecosystem: Environmental > Terrestrial > Soil > Wetlands | place: USA...
CTCGGTTGTATACTGTCCTTATAAGGAAAAACTCGTGGCCACACCACGTCTCACTCACCTGCAGCGCGAACAGGCTGTCGTAAACGACCTTGAAGCGCACTTCCCAAAATTCGCCGGGCAACACGTTTCCTGGAACCCAGTTCCCGAAGGAACGGACCCGCCGGATTTCATCGGCGCCGGGACGAGCGCGCGAGTCGGGCTCGAACTAGTCGAATGGTTGGACGGAAACCAGATGAGTCAGGCAAAGAGGCGCGAGGCCATACGCGATCAGATCCTCAGCCTGCTTCGGCGCGATTGGGAGAGCCAATACCGGCCCCAGAACTTCCGAGGCGCATTCCTCGAGACGCGGCAGCAACGCGTGTCGACCGTGGACGCCGAAGGGTTTCGCTCCGAATTCTTCGCTTGCGCGGCTGACGTAGATCGCGCCTGGCCCAGCAATGACGGGCGCTTTGGCAACTCGTACTACCAAAATGATTTTCCCAGTTATCCGCTGCTAGGTAAGTACCTCGTCGGGATCCGCTACATGGGCGGAGAACCACACGGCTTTCGGTGGATGGACGTTTCTGGTGACGGTGGAGCGTTCGATCCCGCCCAAACGGTCGCTACGCTGAAAAATGCATTGGACGCAAAGATCGGCAATTACATTCAGCCCGAAAAGCAACAACACCTCACAACGCATCGACTCGACGAGCTTTGTCTGCTCGTCCACGGGGGCTTTAATGCATTCGCTTACAACACGCCTTCTGGTCCTCTGTCGCTTGTCGAGATCGCTAAGCTCGGTAGTGCTTTCTACGGTGCGCATCCACAACGAGCAATCTTCAATCGAGTATGGTTCTTCGATTCTCTCGATTCGGCAGATGACGTAAATCAGGTCATTGGCTTAGCTCAAGGCTACGGTTCCCTGCGCTGGCTGGCGCAACTGTGGCCGGAGTTTGAGGTCTACCCCACTTCCAAACGCTAGGCGTCGCTTTTCCATGTTGTATATCTGCACAAATTGTCCGCGCGGACGTCCCGAAGAAATAATCGGCGATGACTCGCCCAAGTGTTTACGCTGCGGCAAACCGATGATTCGAGCGACCTTGAGTTACAAGGGCCTTTGGTTGAGCCCTAGCTTCGTTATGCATCGAATGCAAAAGATTATAGAGACGCACGGCATCCGTGAGGCTCAATCCAATGGACGTTTCAAACGAGAGCGCGAGGCGTGGACAACGGCTGTCTGGGCGCTTGGTCTCACGGAAAGCGACCAACGCGAGTACTGGGTGGAAATCGAGACGGAAGAGAGCACTCCCGATACAAAGGTGCATCATCTGGACCAGTCTAGCGGCCACAACAAAATCCAAACGTATAACATTGAAGTCGTGGATTGGGAAGAGCACGTGGATGGCTTGATGCAGGTCATTCAACAGAAATGTGCACGCGCATACCCGTCGTATTTTGGCCTACTCATTCTAGGCAGGAGCGGCAAGGTTGTTGACCCGAACACGATCACGGAGGCGATTCGCGACATGCGAGTGCCCTTTGCTGAGATTTGGATTGTCGGGCGTGCCTTGGAGGACCGCAGCAGAGTGCAAATGGTCCGACTTTTCCCCGGCAGAGGCGATTTTCCATATGATCTCGTACGGGCTCTAAAACGGACAGAAAATCAGAAGGAGTTCATGCGGGCTGAGGGGCGAGGCACCGGAACAGAGCTGCACCCGCGGGGTGATATTTACCTGCCGATTCCCTGAAGTACGCCATTCTTCGAACCTTGCGAAGGTTCAGTGCGTCCGAAGCAAGTTGGAAACTGAAATCGACCGCCTAGATTGCAATCATGCGCTCATTCCGACGCTTTCTAATTCCCCAGAGTGAAAGATGCCCGCGCTGTCGCGTCCGAAAGGTAGTTACCGAATCCACCGGTTGGAACACCTGTGGCGCCTAAACCGTCAAATTCGGAGCCATGAAAATCCTCGAGATGAATCCGGTTTACGCCGCGGGTGGGTGTGGAACCGGTAACTCCGGGGCAAAATGCTAGGAGGCAGCTAAGAATAAGACAACACTGCAGATAGCGACCAAGCCTGATGGCGGCCCTTCGGAAGAACATTCCTCTCCTTCTCACAGAAAGTACAGGAAGTTAGAGCTTGACAGTCCGTCAACACAACAATATAGTTGTGTTGATGATCCCACCCTTCCAACCGGACGGCACTCTACCGCGAGGGGTGCACTGGGCAGATTTGAGTGAAATTGAGGCGAGATTCGGCCATACACCACATCGTGGTCAGCTGCTTCAGGGATTTTTGGAGGCGGTCGGGGAATTGAAGGCGGCTGGTTGCAAGGAGGTTTTCTTGGATGGCAGCTTCGTGACCGCGAAGATCTCGCCCAACGACTACGATGCCTGTTGGGGTACTAACGGGGTCGATCCCGACCAACTGGACGACGTATTTTTCGATTTCAGCAATCGGCGCGCGAAGCAAAAAGCAAGGTTTCAGGGAGAATTTTTCCCGGCCGACTTTTTGGAGGGTTTAAGTGGAAAGACGTTCTTGGAGTTCTTTCAGGTGGACAAGCAGACAGGCGATTCCAAAGGGATCATTGGGGTGCGCCTGTGAGAGGTGGGGATCGTGATCAAAAATGAGCGTCAGTATCGAATCACGAAAGCTCAAGCCGAGAAGTTTGAGAACGCGATTCGGGAGCTGGAGTCGGCGCAACCGAACTCGCGGGTGCATGTGAAATTGCGCCGGGCGCAGATTGACGCCCTTCGCAGTCAGTGGACTGAACTTCGTGAAGAATTGGAAGAGTACGAAGCGCTTCGGTCGGGGAAGCGTCGCGTGCTTGAGCTGAATTCCTTTGAGGACTTACCGAGGACTCTGATTCAGGCACGTATCGCATCCGGGATGAGTCAGGAGGATTTGGCGGAACGATTGGGCGTTAAGCCCCAACAAATACAGCGATACGAGGCAACAGATTACCTCGGGGCGAGTCTAGGAAGGGTCTCGGAGATTGTGCAGATTCTAGGTTTGCAGGTGCAAAAGGACGTCTTGCTGCCGGGAGGGGAGTATTCCGTTGCGAATCTATTGAAGAGACTTTCTGGAGTCGGCCTTGATCGAGAATTTGTACGCAGGCGGCTACTGCCAGGGCCAGCGTCGGGCGAGGAACCTAGACAGGAACAAGGTGTGGCCTTGGAAGCCGCAGAAGGACTGCATCGGATTTACGGATGGCTGCCTCCCGATTTGTTCGGCGGAAACGCTCTGGAACTCCAAACCGCTGCCTCGGCAGTGGGGAGATTCAAACTGCCAGCGAGAGTTCGCGAGGCCGGACAGGGCGCCTATGTTATTTACGCTCACTACTTGGCCCTGCTAGTACTTCAGGCGCTGCCAAGCCTGGATAGAGGGAAGCTCTCGACGGATTGGAAAGAAGTTCGACGGTCGATCGTGGATGACTATGGGGACCTGAATTTTGAAACGGCTTTGAAGTACGTTTGGTCGCTAGGAATTCCCGTACTTCCGCTCAATGATGCTGGGGGATTTCATGGAGCTTGCTGGAGATTGGGCGGTCGGAACGTAATCGTGTTGAAGCAGCGCACGAGATCGGCTGCAAGATGGTTGCACGATTTGCTGCACGAGTACTTTCATGCGGCGCAGAACCCTGATCTGGAAGAGCATCCGGTAATTGAGGCAAGCGAGATGTCTCCCGATAGGAGAAACTCGCCGGAGGAGAAAGCTGCCAGCCGCTTTGCGGGGGAAGTCATGCTCGATGGTCGGGCGGAAGAGCTCGTGGAACAGTGCGTTACAGAGGCCAAAGGCAAAGTCCAACTTTTAAAGACCGTTGTGCCGAAGGTCGCGCAGAAGGGCGGGGTAGGAGTAGACGGACTTGCGAATTACATGGCATTTCGACTGTCGCTGCAAGGCATCAACTGGTGGGGAACCGCGAGCAACCTACAATCTGACGGATCTTCGGCAATGTGTACGCCGCGGGATTTGCTACTGCAACGAATCCAACTTAGCTTGTTGAACCCCGTGGATCGGGACCTCCTGCTGAGGGCTTTGGAGCCGCTGGTGGTCGGCTTTGCTGGGCGGATTGGCAGTGGAAAATCCACAATCTCAGTCGAAGTAGCGAAAACACTCGGATGGCCGCGGGCGAGCTTCGGAGACTATGTGCGAACGATCGCAAGAAATGCTGGACTGGATGAATCACGAGAGGTGCTGCAAGAAATCGGGTCGTCTTTGATTGAACGGGGGGTTGATGATTTCTGCCGGGCAGTATTGGCGCAAAGCGGCTGGAATGCCGGTGAACCACTGGTTATCGACGGAATCCGCCACGCGGAGGTAATCACCGCACTGCGCAAACTTGTCGCCCCGCTTGAGATGCGTGTCGTTTTTTTGGATATGAAGGATGAGAAGCGGTTGGACAACTTGCGAAAGCGTGAGCAAGCGGCGCCCGAAAACTTGGAGCTCGTGGAAGCACATGCAACGGAAGAACAAGTGAAGAATGTGCTTCCCGAACTAGCGGACCTTCGTCTACCGGGGGATCGTCCAGTCGAGGAGTTGGTGTCCACGGTTGTGACTTGGATTCATCAGGGAGACAGTGCACAGAGCGTGTGTGCTGCGTGAGGTGAACGTGACAACAACGAATGCATCGGAAGAATTGAAACCACTAAAGATTACGTGCACAAGCACAGACTGCAAAAACAATCTCCATTGCTTCCAACTGACTCAGAAGATGAAAAAGAGCGGGCCGGCCGGACGTTGCAGAACGTGTGGCGTCCAGTTGATCGATTGGGAGCGGGTACATCGTGGCGACCTCGAAGATGTGAAGTATACGTTTGAAAGCCTGCGTTACGAGATGATTCGGCACTATTTTTGGCATGTCCCGCTTGCTCTGTACGCGGTGAACTATGCACGTCGCAAGGGGCGCACCGAGCTTCGCGGCGCGGCAAGAAAGCAGATTGCGAGAGCCGTCGCCAGTCCGAACCATCCTCGGCAGGGACAGCAAACTCTCCGCGAAACGAATCCTCACGCCAATGCGATTCACTATGCACAACATGCGACGGCATCATGTTGCAGAAAGTGTCTGGAGGAGTGGTACGGGATTCCTATGGACCGCGATCTCACGGAACAGGAGCTCGATTATTTGACAGACCTCGCGATGCTGTATGTGGTTGCTAGAGTGCCTGACCTGGCGGAAGCCCCGGTTCATGTTCCGCCTCTCCGCAGTGCGGCGGAGGATGGCCCGGTTCAAGAAAGTCAACCAGGGGTGCCGCGCCATGCCGCTTGACACGATGGCGCTCGCTGCGAAGTACCGCGCCGCAACAATTCGGCTCGAAAGCAGGGAACTCCTGATTACGAATTTCAGGAATTCCGAGCAGGAACGTGATTTGACGGAACCTGCAAACTGCGAAGGGTTCGGGCGTATTAGGCATTTTCGCCGAGAGACTAGCAAGGGTTGGCCTTCCAATCCTCTGCCCATTGACCCGGCCTGCGACGCCCTTGGCCTGGATACGCAGAACGAGATTCGTGCGCAGGTCTTTCAAAATGCGGCTTGCAATTGGCGCTGTTGGTATTGCTTCGTTCCATTCAATCTTCTGTCAGCAGATCTATCCCGCTCGACTTGGCTGACCCCACAGCATCTAGTGGAGAGTTATCTGCGCGAAGGGAATCGTCCGAGCGTGCTGGACCTTTCCGGCGGCCAGCCGGAACTCGTGCCGGAATGGGTTCTTTGGACTATGGAGGAGTTGGAGCGCAACGGTATCCAAGATGAAGTGTACCTCTGGTCTGACGACAACCTGAGTTGTGATCACTTTTGGCGTTTCCTGACGAGCGCGCAGCAGGAGTTTGTAGCGAGCTATCGGAATTATGGGCGGGTCGCGTGCTTTAAGGGATTCGACCCACAGTCGTTCGCTTTCAATACCAGCGCGGAACCAAGCTGGTTTGAGAGGCAGTTTGAGCTTATGAGTCGGTTGGTTGGCTCGGGGATGGATGTCTACGGCTATGCCACGCTTACGACTCCAGAAGCGGGCACCATCGCTGATGGATTGGCTAGGTTCATGGACCGGTTGCAACAAATCCACGAGAATCTTCCTCTTCGCACGGTTCCACTGGAAATCCAGAACTTCACGCCGATGATCCAGCGCGTGGATGAGACTCGGAGAACCGCGTTGCAGAACCAGTGGCGCGCCATTGAAGGGTGGCAGCGAGAACTAGAGGAGCGTTTTTCTTCTAGCCAGCGAGAATTGCGGATTACGGACATCGGTATGGGCAAAGGGAGTTTCGCAGCGGAGCGTTGCGGGAAATGAAGGAAAGTCTCGCATTTCAAAAACTCGTGGACGCGTGGGTGTCTGCGAGACTCCAAAGAACAATGGATTGGGATGAACTTCTGTATTCGCTGCCGGGAGTCTATCCCGCAACGGCGTGGGAATCCCTGGAGCGGCTCTCGCTAGTCGACAGGGTTTCATTCCAACGCAAGTCTGCGGCGGTACCGCAGAGTTCTTTTGCGTCGAAACTGTGGTACCGCGGAAGATTGCTGACCCCGCATCCTCAGGATAGCTTGTGGTGGTTTGGCGATGCGGCCTTGGAACGGTTACTTGGAGAACTAAGAAAATCGGCTGGAGACGCGAGCAGAGTGTTATTGTTGGGAACCCCAACACTTTTTCACTATGTGAAGGCGCACGGTTTGAAATCTCCCGTGTTGCTCCTCGATCGCGACTCGCCGACCGGTCGCGAAGGGCAACACCGGGTCCTCGCGTGCGATCTATTCGCGGACGGAGCAACGGGCGAGAGGTTCGACTTCGTAATCGCCGACCCTCCTTGGTACCCATTGGAAACCCGAGCGTTCCTTCTGGCTGCGCTGCGCCGGTCTCGCCAAGGAACGAGGGTGTTTTTGAGTGTGCCTGGTACCGGAACGCGTCCGGGCATTCGCCAACAGTGGAAGGAACTGGTTCGTTGGGCGGAAACGAACGGGCTAAGATTGTTGGACTACGATCAGAGCGCTTTGCCTTACATCTCGCCTCTATTTGAGAGGAACGCTTTGCGGAGCGTTGGTATTGACACGTACCCGAGCGACTGGCGACAGGGCGACTTGGCAGTCTTTGAAGTCGATGGGACGATTTGCCTTCCGGCCTTGACTGGAAGAATCGAGGGCAGGTGGAAAGAAGTTCGGTTCGGGAAGGTCAGGCTGCGGATTCGGGCGGACGTTTTCTCGGGTTGGGGAAGTCCTGAATTGCGCAGTGTCGTGCCGGGCGATATTCTTCCATCGGTGAGCCGGCGTGATCCGCGGCTGAAATCCGTGGCGGTATGGAGTTCAGGGAACCGCGCTTTTGGGTGCGACGGCTGTTTCGCGTTTTGGAAGATCGCGGAAGCGGTAAGCCTGGATGAGTGTGCTGTGTCAGCGCTTTCCGCAGCGATTGGAACTGCTTTGAGCGAATCCCAGAGAAAGGAGGTCAGAAGCGCCGTTTCACAACTAGTGGAAATGATCGCCGTCGAAGAGCAGGAAATTCAATATTGGAGAACTGAGGCGAATGAAAACGTGGTCCAGCTCCCTGCTCACCAAAGTTGAGAAGCATCTGATCGCCCGCGAATATTGGGAGGGGCATAGTGACCTATTCTGTCCATCCCAAAAACGTTCCAACAGCATTCACCTGGCTGTCTTTGTGGAGCCGTTCCTACAATTCCTACTGGACGGCCGAAAGACCGTGGAATCGAGATTTTCGATTCATCGCCGTCCACCCTTCGGTTGCGTAAAAAGTGGCGACTTAGTTCTTATCAAAGAATCGGGCGGACCAATTGTCGCTGTCGCGGAAATCTCTGAGGTCTGGTATTACCAACTCGATCGGGATGCGTGGGACTTGATTCGAACGCGTTTTGCAAGGCAGTTGTGCGTAGATGACCCGGGGTTTTGGCAAAGCAAAGCGTCGTCCTACTTTGCAACGCTCATGCAGATCGGAAGAGTTGAAAAGCTGGATCCGCTAACCTGTGCCAAGCGGGACCGAAGGGGCTGGGTCGTGCTTGATCGTCACGACAGACAGACCAACCTGTTTTCTGGTGTGCGTTGACAGAAACGCTGCTTGTTGCGATGACCACCTAGAATCCCGATTCTGGCACAGAGCAGAAGGAATTATGAGATGGCGTGTGTGTATACGACTCCGGCAGGATTATGTGACGGCAAGGCCGGACTCTCCGCGAATGAACATTATCTACCCCGTGCATTGGGCAACTTTAAAAATAACGAGCCGCTTGCGGGCCGAATCTGCAACAGCTGCCAGAAAGTGTGTTCGCAGCTCGAGGATGTGTTTGCACACAACAGCCCAGAGGCATTCTTCCGCGAGATGATCGGTCGCGTAGGACGGAAGACCCACAAGGGTAAGAATATTTTCTATGAGCCGACGTTCGGCATTCCACCGTTGGCAGTTTGGGGAAAACATCCGGGCCACGACTTTGAAATTCTCTGGGAACTGGTGGACGATCCGGCGAACCCGGAAGGTCACAGATGTACGCCGCTGAGTCAGCTTGTCTTCATTCGCCGTGATGGGAAGAGCCTCAGCCTACCGTTTCGCCCAGGTAGGTGGACCGTGGAGAAGATCAGGGAGATTCTGAAGGAAAAAGGTGTCGCAGGAGATCAAATAGTGGCAGTCGGAAATACGGACGAGGAACATGCAGAGATGAAGGCGCTGACCGACGTTCTAGCGCCAGCGGGGAAAGAGCGAGATGTCCCGCCCTTGGTGCATGGGGCAGACATTGACGGGGAGATGAAGGCCGAGATCTCCGAAAAGTATGTGCGGGCGATCGCTAAGATTGGCTTCCACTTTGTCTTGAAATATTTCCCGCACTTCTCTGGGCTTGAGCCGGAGTTTGATGACATTAAGCGATTCATTTACAAAGGGGCGGCCGGTCGTCAGGTAGTTCGACGTGTGGAGGCGCCATTTCTCAGGGATTTGCAACAGCCGGGAGCACGGTTGAACAAGTGGTGTCATCTTCTCAGCGGGGAGAGCAACCAGAATGGAATTGAGGCAAGGATTCAATTCTTTGCGGGACCAGAAGCGCAGCCGTTGGTTTGGAGCGTCTTGATTAGCACAAAGCCATCGGAGCACGAGCAAGCAACGGGATATGCTTTCGTGTACTTCGATGATGTCACCGACGAATACCAAGGGGAGCGGGTCGAGTTGATGGCTTTCTGAAGGCAACATGGACACCGGCCAAAGCTTGTTCGCAGAAATTCGGCCCGAACAATTTGACCTCGCAGAGCTGCATTGGTTGCTGCTTCAGCGATCTAGGAGTGCGAGCCAACCTTCGCCCAATGAAGTCGTTTACCGAGGTGATCTAGCCGACTACACAGTGAAACTGCGGTTGGGAGATGCAGGCGAAGTTTCAGATATTCTGGTCGCCCCAAGTTTTAAAGAAAGAGATGCACTCCGCGACCAAATCGTCTCCGAACTCCTAACATCCGCCGGGCCGCGAATCGCCAGCGTGATTTTGTTTTCGGACCTGCCGGTTGACGGTTACTACAAACACGGCACGGTCTTGCAGATCGTTCCGGCTCCAAGAGAAGCACCCCGCCCTAAATTCCTTCTTGGTGAGCACCCCTTCCTGTTGCAGTTCAGCTTTCCTTCGAGCACGAACTGGGCTGTGAGAAAAATAAGAAAGGAGACTCGCGGCCGTGAAATCGCCTTTGTGCTGGCTGGCTTGCTGGCCGGTTCAGTTCATTCGCTCAGTGGTGGCGAACACCATTGGATTTTGCACCTGGGGAAGCCGGAGGGCGTCACGTCGGAGTATTTGCAGGCGGGGTACGTTTGCCCAGGATTGGTCGACGAATCGGATGCGTTCTCACCAATCCAGAACTTGGCGGCGCTCCCGCAGCTTGAGCCTAGAGTTTATTACTTTCGCTGGGGACTTAGCGGCGAAAGCAAATTCGAGGTCCCGACAAACCTGTCCGAATTATTGGACGGTTTTTTCAAACTTCCGTCGATGCGACGCAATCAATTTGTGCGTGCTTGTTACTGGTTTAGCCTAGCTGGACAGTTCTATGTCTGCTCACGTTCCGCCGCCTTCGCGGCTTCTCGTGAGTTCCCTCGAAGCACTTATGGAGCCCGAGAGGAATGGACCCGCGTGCGAAAGTTGTGGGAAGCCAGCCGGAAAGAGTGTGAGTCAACGGTTCATGGCGCTCCTCGACGAGATGGCTCCATGGGGGCCGCAGGTTGCCGCGGCTCGAAAGAAACTGTATTCCGTGAGATCTGCGCTGCTTCATGGCGCACGGCTGTTACCCTCAGACTACTTAGGACTCAGCCCGGGACCGCGGCTCGGTGAGGAATTTGAGGATATGCATCACGCTCAATGCCTGGTGCGATTGGTACTTGCGAATTGGCTGGCCAAGTACGTCAGGCTATCTTCGACGGCTTAGTCTTCAGCTGGTTGGCATCGGTCCTGGTTCGGCTTATCCGATTCGGTTTTTCTAGATTTCCAGTTTAGATTAAACAGTCGGCTCACGTGTGCCGCCCATCGGTTCGTAGCCTGTTATGACGTTAACAGTTAGGCGGAATTCCTTGACATCACCGACTTTAATCGGTCCGAAGTCTTTCTTCATTTTGGCGTCGAGGTTAAGCGTGAAGTTACATAGCTCCGTCACCGCACCCTTATCTAAGAGGTGCAGTTTTTGAACCGGTACAAATACTATTTTATCGTCTGTGACCTCGGTGGCCCGATACTTCGCCGCGATGTCTTTTTGCTCAAGGATCGGCGTAGCTGGGACGGGCGCTTCATTCGGCTCGGGTGGAACATCAAACTTGATTTGTGAGAGTTCCTGTAGGGGGTACTGATCCAAACACAGTATTACGTTTCCGAGGAGGACGGCACCCCATTTCTTTGAAACGTACACTCGGTTTTCGGTGCCATTAATCTTGGTCCGCATCTCAGACCAGACCTCGTGGCCCTCCTCCATCTCTTGCACTACTATCTTTGCCCTCACCTCGTTTGTCAGCCTAAGGTGGGGCAAGACCAAATACATGGAGCTCGGGGGATTCATGACGGAATAGCGCTTTTTCCTCATTTCCTGCCATAGGTAGGGTGCGGCAGGCCCTAACGACAGTCTGTCGATTTTCTTCATTAGCGAAGACGCTCGCGCAACGGCACGAAGCAAGACTCGATATGGAATAGAAATGAACTGATGGTCAGACCATCGCTCCGGTAGCTCCTTGTGGCTGATATCGTAATTTCGTTTCTCTTCGAACCTTTCACGTTGAATGAATCGGCGAAAAGAGTCTTCCTCGGCGTGTAGAGCGTTTAACTTGGCTGACGCGAAGTGAAAGGTCAGCCTACCAATCTTTGCAGTCGAGAGTTCCGACAAGCGGGCTACGATTTCGTCGTGCATCTTCTGCCGCAGAAGCGATATGAAGATCAAATTCTGATTCTTGAGGTCTGCCGCAATGTCTGTCGACGAGAGCCGACGCTCCTCCGCCATTAGATAACGAAGGACTGTCCAACTCGTGATGACTTCTCCGACCTCGCCGCGGAGATTCGCAACGAGGTTATCCAGTTCCGTATTGATAATCCGCAATTTGGGGTGGGTCATAGAGGAGAGATTTTACGACGGTTGGTTGAGTTCATCCAGATTCCTGATCCTCACGTGGCTGCTGCGCCAGTGACGTAATACTGCGAAATTGGCGGAGTTGTCGGTCAGAAATCAATCGCTCCCGTTTTTTCTTCAACCACAGAAGTGTTGCGACTTGCTCGCTGCAAATTCGTGGTGTTGTGTGTGGCCTATTCCAGGCAGCCGGGAGCGGCACGAAGTGAGACGGCCCGGATACTCTCGCGAGGATCCGGGCCGCCGCGCTTGATATCGAACCACAAAACACCCTTACTCTCTGTAGCCCAATTAGTAGCCCAACTTGCAGAGGGGTTTGCACTGTGAAAAGACGCCGATTCAACAACTTAGGTGAGATGAAGGCGTGGTTGCAAAGCACGTTGCCTGCGAGGCTGATCGCGCGCCTGCCCGATGACCTGCTCTTTCGGCAGGAGTTCCAAGGACGGATTCGTCGGCAGCGTTCATTTCCCTGGGGCATGTTTGTGGAGCTTCAAGAAATCCGTCTTTGCCGATTTGGTTTGTTCCTTGAGCGGGGTAAATCT
>Ga0335072_10012581_pt1 | contig 12082 bp, 10 predicted proteins | sample Lox_Sample_21_FD_206725 | JGI IMG/M metagenome (GOLD analysis project Ga0335072, IMG submission 206725) | Soil microbial communities from Loxahatchee National Wildlife Refuge, Florida, United States - Lox_Sample_2.1 | ecosystem: Environmental > Terrestrial > Soil > Wetlands | place: USA...
CGAAACGTTCACCTGTCCATAACTCGCCATCTACCGAACGGACCTCATGCATTCTCGCCTAGCTTGGAATAGGTCATGGTCCACACCGCCTGGTCACCGGGGTGATATTCGTTGCCGTCCCACGGTGAGCCGCAGATGTGCAGATGGGCATATGGCGTGCCGGCGAACATGACCATCGCGCCCGCGTCCCGCATAACAGTGCCAACCCCGGCTGCCTTCGCGTCGAACGGCCAGATGATCATCCAGTGCGGGCCGATCGGGATCGCGGGGCTGGTCGTGTCGAATGGATCGGTGTAGCTGTGCTGCGTTGCGCCATTGAGCATGTAGATCAGGCCCGGCGCGATGTTGGTCGGCTTGGGCTTCCGCGCCATCAGGTCCTGCATCCAGACCATCCCCATCGGGTCGAGGCACATGTCCACGGCACCAACGACATTCTGGTCGCCGGGGACACAGACCCAGTCGTTCGTGCCGGAACGGAGGACGGTCATGGTGCCGTCCTTATCCATCTCCGCCACGGTCGCCTCGCTCGTAACACAGGATGGACCGGCGAGCATGGCGCGCCTGATTTTCTCCCTTTTGATCCTTTCCGCCCCCACTTGCTCGTCCGCTCCGCCCTGCGCTTTGTCATCCATGGCTCGCCTACTTGCCTTCCGCGATGACCCCGACGCCCTCGGTGTTGTCGGTGCGGAGGTGCCTGACGGCCCGGTACTCCGGCGAGTCGTACCACGCCATAGCGGCATCCTTGGTCGCGAACCTCAGCACAACGGTGACCTTCCCAGCCGATCCTTCCAGCAGCTCGGAATTGCGGTCGATGACGATGTTCTCGGCGCCGTACGCCTTCAGGCTCGGGCCGACCGACGCGAGGTACTCCTGATACTCGGCCTGGTTCCTGATTGTGTAGTTAGCAACGAAGTACCCAGCCATGACACCTCCGTAAGTCTGTCCCTGCCGCTTGTCCTACCCAGTTGCCGCACTATGCTCATCCTGGCAATCTTTCGGTCGTGACCGGCCGGCTCCCTGTCCCCATCTCGGTGCTCGACCTGTGCCCAGTGCCGACCTGGGTCGCGGAACACCACAACATGCCCGGCATCGCCAGCTCGGCGCCGGCTGTCCTCGCCGGCCAGATCGCGTCGGCTACATCGGCGATCCGGGTGGGGTCGGGCGGGGTGATGCTTCCGAACCATTCACCGCTCACTGTGGCGGAGCAGTTCGGCACGCTTGAGGCGATGTACCCCGGCCGGATCGACCTCGGAGTGGGGCGCGCTCCCGGCACGGACCGCGCGACGGCGCGGGCGCTGCGGCGCAGCCCGGACGGGCTGCCGGTCGCGGACCTCGCTGGTCAGCTCGCGGAACTGCGCGCCTACTTCGCCGGCGAACCTGCCGATGGCGGCTCACGCGGCGAGATCAGAGCCATCCCGGCGGAGGGCAATGAGCCGACCGTGTGGCTGCTCGGGTCCACCGGTTACAGCGCGGAGCTGGCGGCCCTGCTCGGCTTGCCGTTCGCGTTCGCATACCACCGGCGCCAACGAGCTCATGGTGACGACGAGTACGTTCGCGCACGCCGATCGGCTTACCAGCTACGAGCTGCCCCCGGTTCGATCGCTGGGCTGGCCCACAGGGCGAGGAACGGGCTGTCTCGGTAGTAGTAGCCGCCGGTAGGGATGCCGTCCGTGTTGGGGATCGGAGACAGCTAGTCCCAGATGGTCGGCAGGGTGGATGCCACCTCGGAGTTATGGTCCCGGTCGGTCTGACCGGCATGCTGGTAGAACCGGTTCGGGAAGGTCTCGCCGGCGAAAGCGCAGAAGTAGCGGTCCAGCGCCGTGTAGCTCTCGGCGGATCGGCGATGACCTGACCATTGGTCAAACAAATGGCGACACCTTGCCGACTCGCGAGTGCCGATCAGGCGCCCGGACATCGCAGGGAATGGTTCACGTGATCGTCCTTCATATGGAACCTTAAGAGCACGCGATGGGCAGGCCTCACATCGCTCACGGCTCAGGAGGATTCGCGCCACAGGCGCTGAAGGAAGGTTGCTATGGGTAAGGCGTCCGTGCTCGGCGTGCTGATCCTGTCGCTAGCCGGAATGTCGGCCCTGCCTGCGGTGCCAGCGGCGGCGGCATCGCAGGCCACGACCGTGGTACCGGGGGGAACGCGCACCGTGGAGGCCGCTCCCCGCGTCCCGGCCGGCGCGACGCGCGCGGGTGCGGTCCGGCCGTCCACCGAGATCTCAGGCGACCTCGTGCTGAAGCCCCGCGACAACGCCGCGGTCACCCGGTTTATCGCGGCCGTCACCGACAAGAACTCGCCGTTGTTCCACCGTTATCTTCCGGCCGGAGCCTATGCCAGCAGGTTCGGCCCGTCGCAGAGCACGATCAGCGCGGCGAGGTCAGTGCTGAAGGCCGACGGCTTGCAGGTGACCGGGGTGTCGGCGGACCACTTGCTGATCCATTTCCGCGGCGACGCTGCCGCGATCGGCACCGCTTTCCACACCGGGCTAGAGAACTATCGGCTGCGCGACGGCTTCACCGGGCGAACCACGACCTCGGCCGTCCGGCTGCCGGCCACGATCGCCGGCTCAGTGGCCGCGGTGCTTGGCCTGGACGACCTCGTGCAGGAGCAGCCCGCCGGGATTGTGCGCGCGCCCGCGTCGGACCGAGGCAAGATCCGCTCGGCCGCGACGGCGAAGATCAGCTACCCTGCCGGTGCGCCCAAGCCCTGCAAGGCCGCGACGGCGGCAGCGACCGGTTTCGGCGGGCTGACTGACGATCAGATCGCGCACGCGTACGGCGCGTTCGGACTGTACGACAGCGGCGATTTCGGAGCGGGCCAGCACATCGCGATCTACGAGCTCGAGCCGTTCGAGCGGTCGGATGTCGAGACGTTCGACACCTGCTTTTTCGGCGCCAAGGCTGCCGCGCAAATGCTCAGCCGCCTGCATGTGTACTCGGTCGACGGCGGGCAGCCTGCCGGGTCGGGGAGCGGCGAGGCGATACTCGACGTCGAGGACGTGTCAGCGATCGCGCCCGGCGCGAACATCGACGTGTACGTCGGGGTAAGCCCCGGTGCTGACGGCACCATCTACGACCCGGTCGACGGGTACGCCGCGATCATCGACGCCGACACCGACCAGGTCATCAGCACGAGCTGGGGGCTGTGCGAGCAGGCTGTCCAAGCCGGCCAGCCCGGCCTGCAGGCGGCAGAGAACCTGCTGTTCGAGCAGGCGGCCGCGCAAGGCCAGTCGGTATTCGCAGCCGCTGGCGACAACGGCTCTGACGACTGCAATACCTTCGAGACCTCCACCCCGGTCGCAGGCCAGAACCCGCTGTCCGTTGATGATCCAGGCAGCCAGCCTTACGTCGTGTCGGTCGGCGGCACCACGATCGACGACGCGGCCACCCAGCCGCCAGCTGAGCACGTCTGGAACGACGGCGCGGATGGCGGCGGCGGCGGGGGCGGCATCTCGCAGTCCTGGGTCATGCCGTCCTGGCAGCAGGCGTCGACCCTTCCGGGGATCGCCCAGCCGGGCGGCGCTACCTACGCCGCCGCGAATCAGGTGGAAGACCAGTTCGGCTATCAGCCGGATTTCTGCCAGGGAACTGTCGCGGGCGCCACTTCCTCGACTCCGTGTCGGCTCGTACCCGACGTGTCGGCCCAGGCCGACGAGTTCACCGGCGCTATCACCATCTACCAAGCAGCTTTCGGCGGCTGGAGTACTATCGGCGGCACCTCTTCGGCCACGCCGATCTGGGCCGCGACGCTGGCACTGGTCAACGCGTCGCCGATGTGCGCATCGACCCACGGCGTCGGTTTCGCCAGCCCGCTGCTCTACGGGGTCGCGTCTGACGCCGGCGCCTACAGGGCCTCATTCAACGACATCACGACGGGTGACAACGACATCTACGGCCTCGACAACGGACTTGTGTACAACGCCGCGAAAGGCTACGACCTGGCGTCCGGTCTCGGCTCACCGCGGCTGACCGGCCCCGGTGGCAGCGCAGGACTGGCCTACTACCTCTGCAGCTACGGTGCCGCCACGACCAGGCCGCTGGTCGACGCCGTGGCCCCCGATGAAGGGGGTGTCAGCGGCGGTACCAGCGTCACGATCACCGGAACGGGCTTTGAATCCGGCGGTGTTCCCGATGTGGCCGCGGTCCAGATCGGCTCGGCCCGCCTGACCTCGGGCGACATCGACGTTGTCTCACCGACCGAGATAACCGCGACCATGCCGCCTGCGAGCGAGGCCAACCCGCCGTCCGCGCCGTCGCCCCAGGACGGCGCCGGGCCGGCCGACGTGATCGTGACCCTGACCGACGATCAGTCCAGCCGGCCTAGCCCGGAATCGGTGTTTGAGTACACGGACACCACGTCAGGCAACGCGGTTCCCAGCGTGACCGGCGTGATCCCGTACGGCGGTTCGGAATCCGATCCGGGCCCGGTGACGATCCTCGGCTCCGGTTTCACCGGCACTACCTCCGTCACCTTCGGCGGCGTAGGCGCCGCGACCTTCACAGTGGACGGCCCTAACCGGATCACTGCCACCCCGCCGGCCTACTCCCCCGGCACCGCCTGCGCGCCGCTGCCTGCCACTGCCGTCTACTTCGGCGAGAACGCGGCGAACGACATCTGCCAGGTACAGGTGCAGGTCGGCAACTCGGCCGGGAGGAGCAGCCTCGGGCAGATACTGCCGCCCGACGAGGGCGCGGTCGCTCTCAACTCGCTCGGCGTGCTGGTTCCTCCGGCGAACTGCGGCTGCGAGATCGCGCAGTCGCCGACCGAGTACGACTACGTCCCGGCGCCGACGATCACCTCCGTGTCGACCTCGACTGCCGGGGCAGCGAACCTGGCGAGTGAGAACGGCGGCACGATCGTCACCGTCCACGGGACCGGACTCAATCCGCTCACGATCGACTGGGCCAATTTCGGGCCCGCCAGCCAGGAAGCCTCGCAGAACACCAGCTTTGTCTTCATGACCGGCACCGAGATGCAGATCATGGCACCTCCGGAGCCGCTTACCACCGGCCCGGTGACGGTTCCGTTCAGCGTGAGGACGCTCGGCGGTCAGTCGGCGGCCACCACTGTCAGCTACGCGGGCATTCCTCGGGTCACCAGCGTGGTTAACACGCGGCACCACAAAACGCTGGACGGCATCTACGGTGCACCGGATACCGGCGGGACCGCAATCAAGATCGGTGGCAAGGGATTCACCGACCAGCTCAGCGTGGTCGAGTTCACCGACACCCAGTCGCCATTCTCGGTCGGCACTCAGTACACGTTCAACGTTGCCAGCGACAGCAGCCTGAGTACGCAGACTGTACAGCAGAACCCGGCTCTGGTCGCCGTGCAGCTCTGCACGGTCACTGGCTGCAGCCGCGTGCGCAAGGCCGACAAGCTCTATCTGTATCCGCCCGGCAACCCGCACGTGGCCTCGGTGTCGCCGACTTCAGGCAAGGCCGCCGGGGGCACGAAGGTGACCATTGACGGCAACAACCTTGGCTGCGCGATAAGCGTGTTCTTCGGCAAGGCCAAGGCCAGGTCGTTCACTCAGACCCAGGCACTGCTCGACTGCGGTTCGACGGTCACGCTGACGGCTACCTCACCCAAGGGTAAAGCGCATGCGAAGGTAGCGGTCAGCGTCGAGACGGTCGAGAGCTACTTCGCCAACGCCGGGCACGGCACCAGTAGCGCCAAGTTCACCTACAAATGACCTCCTATTCCCAGCACGACGGCGCCGTTGACGGGCATCTATCAAATGTGATATCACTTTGATAGACGCTAACAAGAGGACCGAGCCGGACTAGTTGCCCTGCGCGCGGCGTGGCCGGGAAAGTTGCCCGCGACACACCATGTCGTCAAGCCGGTACCAGGCAGGCGGCCGAAACTGCCCAGGACTCAGAGGCCAGGCCGGGATCCGGCGATGATCCTCATGTGGCACGCGAGCTTAGCTAACTCGCGCCAGTCCGCTTGGCGTGCGCTTAGCCAGCCTGCGTCGTATGGTCGTCGATATCGTGTCTTGAGATACCGAGGCAGGCGATGACAGCGGACGCTGAGATGAACCTAGTCGATCCCGATGTCTACTGGCGGGGCGGGCCTCCGCACGAGCAGTTCGCCTGGCTACGCGAACACGCGCCGGTGTTCTGGCACGCTAACGGCGGCGCCCCAGGATGGCCAGGGTTCTGGGCGGTCACCAGGCACGCAGATGTCTTGCATGTTACGCGGCACCCCGAGATCTTCTCATCGGCTCCCCGCACCGGGGCGTTCCCCGAGTGGTCCGACCAGGCGGTCGACCGAATGCGGGTGATGATGATCAACATGGATCCGCCGCAGCATAGCCGGTTGCGAACGCTCGTCAACCGCGGGTTCACGCCGCGGATGATCGGGCAGCTGAAGGCGCACATCACCGAAATCTGCCACGGCATTCTGGACGAGGTCACGAAGCGAGGCGATGCAGACTTCGTCGCCGACATCGCAGCACCGCTGCCGACGCACGTGATCTGTGAACTGGTCGGGGCGCGGCCAGAGGACCGCGATCGGATCTTCGAGCTATCCAATCGCATGGTGGGGTTCGACGACCCCGAGTTCAGCGGGCCGCCGGGAGAGCGGATGCAGGCCCTCATGGAGATGTTCGGCTACGCCAGTGAGCTCGCCGAGCAGCGGCGCGAGCAGCCACGCGACGACATCGTGACCCGGCTGCTTCAACCAGACGGCACCGGCGAGGTGCTGACCTCGCTGGAGTTCAACTTCTTCTTCCTGCTGCTGATCGTGGCGGGCAACGAGACCACACGCAACGCCGCCGCGGGCGGCATGGTGGCCTTCTTCGAGCATCCCGCGCAATGGCAGCGGCTGGTCGCAGATCCGGCGCTCGCGCCGATCGCGGCCGAGGAGGTCGTCCGCTGGGTCAGCCCGGCGAACCTGGTCCGCCGCACTGCAATCCGGGATACCGAGCTCGGCGGTCAGCGGATCGCAGCCGGCGACAAGGTGGTAGCCTTCCTCGCTTCGGCCAACCGTGACCACCGCGTATTCGCCACGCCGCAGGAATTCGACATTGGGCGGAACCCCAACCCCCACGTGGCCTTCGGCAACGGACCGCACTTCTGCCTGGGCAGGCACCTAGCCGCGCTCGAACTAGAAGTGCTGCTGGCTGCCCTGGCCGAGAGAACACCTGACATCAGGCCAGGCGGCGAGGTCAGTCGGCTCAGGTCCAATTTCCTCAACGGGATCAAGCGCATGCCGGTGGTACTGACTGCTCCCGCCGGCGGCCAGCGGATGACGGCGCGCCAGCCAGCGATCACTTCCGGAATGTGAACCGCAGTGCGGACTGGCACAGCATGGCGGGCGCGCCTCGCTCAGGAGGCAACGGTCACCAGGTCACCGATGGCGAGGTGGTTGAAGGCGACGTGGGCGGTGGGGATGGGCAGTTCCACGCAGCCGAGGCTCTGCGGGAACCCGTACGACGCTCGCACGAAGCCATGGACGGCATCGCCGCCGTTGAAGTAGTTAATCCAGTACACAGGATCGTCGTAGTAGCTGCCATCGGGGTTGAACCCGCTCATGTAGTTAAACGTGTACCGGACGTAGATCGGGTAGGTGCCGAGGGCGGTCGGTTCCTCGGGGATGCCGGTGTTAGCTCGCGAGGTGAGTACCACCCTGCCGTTCTCCCATAGGGTGAGCGTCTCCGGCAGGTTCTCCGAGACGTGCACATAGGAGTATGGATCCGGGTCTGCCCGGTTGGCTGCGGCCGCGCGCAGCAGCGCCTGCCAGGAGGCGTCGGCGAGCTGGGTCACGGTCTCGTCATCGGCGGTGAAGCCGTTGTACGAGCGGTGCGTGGTGGCCAGGAAGGCCATCAGCGCGCCCTTGACCATCGTGGTGGGCGAGCCAGGCTGCCACTGGGCCTGCAGCGACGCCGGCGTCGACGGCCAGCGCCAGGAGAAGTGCCCCTTCAGCGGGCTGTCCAGAGCAGCAACCTCAGCACCGAAGGTGGTCGGCGAGCGGACACCCGCAGCCGGCGTGAAGTTGAGCGGGAGGTAGTGAAGCTGAGCAAGGATCTGCTGCAGGCGCAGCACCGAGGCCGGCGCGATGGCGAAGCGGTAGGACCGGGTGGCCGTCACCGCCCCGGACGAGCCGCCAACGACCGTGACCGGACGGTCGAACGAAACGGTGACGGCGGCGCCGGGGGCGAAGCCGAAGCCGCCGGGCGTAAACACCAGCGTGTCAGCGCCATGCTGGGTCCAGGTCCCCGCGATGGGGGGCGAGACGCGCGGGCGGGTCGTGCCGAGGGCCTTGGCCACTGGCTCGTTGAAGTTCATCGTGATCGGTTCGTCCAGCGCGGTTCGCATGGTTCGCGGAGCCGGATCCGCTGCCACAACGGGCGTACCGCCCAGCGGTGCGACGACCCAGTCGATCGTCGACCGGGCGGCCAGGCGCACCCACGGCCATGCTGCAGCCGTTACCTGCAGGGAGCCGCCGGGTTGGTTCTCGGGCACGCTCAGCCGGGCCGTTGCCGCTGCCTGGCGCAGCCTGATCACTCGCATCGGCCCGCTGGCCACCTGGTAGGCAACGACACTCACCGGGTGATCGAAGCTCACCGTCACTAGGCCGGGCCGCTCGGCGAGCGCCACCTGCTCGGACGGTACTGCTGACGGTGCCCGCAACGTCGCGGACGTGGACACCGGGGAGCCCAGCAGCCAGCGAAGCCACGACGGCGGAGCAGCGGTGACGCGCACGTGCACCGCCCGGCCCGCCGGCAGATCGGCGTCCGGCACCAGGCCTGCCGTCCGGCGCACCAGCGCAAGCGGTCGGCCGTGGCTGGTCGCCTGAACACCGGTAACTTCGGTCCCGACTCCGCTCAGCCTTACCTGGACCAGCGCCCGTCCCGACGACACCACCACTGCCGGGCGACCGAGGAGCGCGAGCAGCAGCACGCCGATGCCCGCCACGCCCACGGCGGCGCCCGCGCCGATCGCGGCGCGGATGAGCCTGGCCCGGATCCGCTCCTGGACATCCGCCGGACTGCCGTCCCGATCAGCAACGTCCTGGCTAGCCTCATCCTCAGCCCGGGCCGCGCTGATGTCCTGCTCAGCCGCCGGGCCGTTCTGCTCTTCAGCCGATGGTGCCGTCACTCAGGCAGCCTCCGAACCCGCTCCGCTCCCGCACACGTCTGTTATCACGATCGACGCCGTCTTTCGGTTCCGCGGCGAACTAGCGAGTTTAGGTGGCGGCGAGCTTGCCTGCCAGGACCTCCTCGGCACGATGGCAGGACGAACGGCGCCCGGGCGCGACGTCGCGCAGCTCAGGAATCTCGGTCCTGCACCTGTCGATAGCGAGCGGGCAGCGAGGGTGGAAGACGCACCCGGCGGGCGGACTCGCGGAGTTGGGCGGATCCCCGGGCAGTACGATCCTGGACCTCCGCCCGGCGACGTCCACCTCTGGCACCGCCGAGCGCAGAGCTTGCGTGTACGGGTGCGCCGGTGCGCTCAGCAAGAGATCGGTGGGGCCGATCTCCGCGATCTTGCCGAGGTAGAGCACGGCTGTCTGCTCGCAAAGCTTACTGACCACACCGAGGTTGTGGGTGATCAGCAGGTATGACAGCTGCCGCTCGGCTCGCAACCGGGCGATCAGTTTCAGGATCCGCGCCTGAGTCCGGACGTCCAATGCACTGGTCGGCTCGTCGAGGACGAGGAGCCGGGGCTGCACGCTCAGTGCCCTGGCAATCGCGACGCGCTGGCGCTGGCCGCCGGAAAGCTGATGCGGATACCTCTCGGCAAACGCCGGCTCGAGTCCTGCCTCGGTGAGCAGCTCGGCGATCCGATCCGCGATGCCGTCCCGGGGCACGATGTCGTGGGTACGGAGCGCCTCACCGATCGTCGTGCCAATCCGCATCCGAGGATCGAGGCTGTTATCGGGATCCTGGAACACTATCTGCGCGTCGCGGCGGTACGCCTTCAGCGCTGCGGCATGCAGCGAACCAACGTCCTTGCTGTCGAAGGTAATGGTCCCGCTCGCGGCTCTAACCAGGCGGAGGATCGCTCGCCCGATGGTCGACTTACCCGAGCCGCTCTCGCCGACCAGGCCAAGGCCGAACGGGCCAGCGGGCACATCAAGTGAGACGCCGCTGACAGCCAGGACAGGCCCGAACCGGACGGTGAGATCAGCAATCCGGAGCAGCGGCGGGGTGCTGCTGACCTCACCGGTAGCCGCTATCTCGGGCTCGTGAGCCCTCGCGCTGGCGACGGGGACCTCACTCTCGGCGGTCACGGCGCGGCCGCCAGCCTGGGGACGGACGCGAGCAACTCGATCGTGTAGGCATCTTCGGGTGCCGACAGCACCTGGCCGGCCAGGCCCTGCTCGACGATCAAGCCGTTGCGCATGACCGCGACGCTGTCGCAGAGCTCGGCGACCACCGCAAGATCATGGCTGATGAACAGGATCGACATCCCGATAGATTCACGCAAGCCGCGGAGCAGGTCGAGCACTTCCGCCTGGACCGTAACGTCAAGTGCACTAGTCGGCTCATCGGCCAGCAGGATTTCTGCCCGCAGCGCGACCGCAAGCGCGATCGCAACCCGCTGCAGCTGACCGCCGGACAGCTGCGAGGGATATCGGCGCATCAAGTCAGGTGACAGCAAAACCTGCCGCATCGCCTCCGCAGCCCGGTCTTCGGCTTCAGACTTGCTTGCGCCGTGCAGCCGCAGCGCCTTAACAAACACGCTGCCGACCTTGTATACCGGGCTGAATGCGGTCGACGGACTCTGGAAGATCGCAGCGATCCGCCGGCCCCGAATGGCCCTGAGCTGGTCTGCACCGAGGCCGACCAGCTCAAGCCCGTCTAGCTTGATGCTGCCGCCGACTGCGGCGCCGACAGTGTGCGCCAGGCCGAGTATGGCAAGGGTCGTCATGGACTTGCCGGAACCGCTCTCGCCGGCGAGACCGACGATCTCAGCGTGGTCGAGACGCAGGTCCGCTATCGACACGACTTTGCGCTCGCCGAAGCTGACTTCGAGGTTGGCGATGGCAAGCCGCCCGCTAGATTCACTCGCCGCCCGCCCTGCCGGCTGGAGGTTCTCGCCGGTCACGGCAGGAAGCTCCGCTTCGGATCGAGGAGGTCGCGCAAGCCATCGCCGAGCAGGTTGAACGCGAAGGCGGTGAGCAGGATGGCTAGGCCGGGGAACGTCACGAGCCACCAGTCAGGGGTGAAGTAGCTCTGTCCCTCCGCGATCATCAGGCCCCAGTCCGGCGTCGGGTCCTGGGCGCCCAGCCCTAGGAATGAAAGCGCGGAAGCGGTCAGGATCACCCCGCCTACGTCTAGTGACACCTGCACGAGCAGGGGGGTAATCGAGTTGGGAAGGATGTGCCGGAAGATGATGCGGGTACGGGAAATGCCCAGCGCCCGGCATGTTTCGATGTAAGGGCGGCCTGCAACGGATGCAGCCTGGCCGCGAAGCAGCCTGACATACCAGGGCCACCAGACGGCTGCGATCGCGATCGTCAGGCTGGTCAGGCTTGCTGGCAGCACGGCGGCGAGTGCGAGCGCGAGCAGCAGCGGCGGGAACGCGAGAAAGACGTCGGTCACTCGCATGATCAGCTCATCAAGCCAGCCGCCCATGAAACCTGCGGCCACACCGAGCGGTATGCCGATTGCACAGGCGATCGCCAGCACGATGATCGCAATGACGGGCGACACCCTGGTCCCGTAAATGACACGGGACAAGATGTCACGGCCTACTTGATCGGTTCCGAACCAGTGCGCCGCCGACGGGCCGCGCAGCACGTCAAGAGGATGAGTCGCGGTTCCGGCATCGGCGGGAGCGGGCGCGAGCAGCGGAGCGAAGATCGCGACGAGCACAATCAGCACGACCAGCACGCCGCCGACCGTCAGTAGCGGATTCGCCCTGAGGGCGCGCCGCATCCGCACGCCGCGAGGCACGACCGCGTCAGTAGGTGCTGTGATGGGAGTCTCGATCATTTGAGCCGGATCCGGGGGTCGATAGCAGCCTGCACGATGTCGACGATCAGGTTCGCCACCACGTAGGCGATGGCGACGAATAGGGTGACGCCGAGAATGGCCGGGGTGTCGAGGGTCGCGATG
>Ga0335072_10012582_pt1 | contig 12081 bp, 13 predicted proteins | sample Lox_Sample_21_FD_206725 | JGI IMG/M metagenome (GOLD analysis project Ga0335072, IMG submission 206725) | Soil microbial communities from Loxahatchee National Wildlife Refuge, Florida, United States - Lox_Sample_2.1 | ecosystem: Environmental > Terrestrial > Soil > Wetlands | place: USA...
TCGTAACTCATGAAATGCCGAGCGCATTCCGAATCGCTGACCGCATCGCGATGCTGTACCAGGGCAGGTTTACCGCGATTGGCACCAAAGATGAAATCAAGGCGAGTCAGAATCCCCGTGTGCGGCAGTTCCTCGATCGTGTTCCTGAGGACATGACCAAGACCTCTGCAATCGCCGATTACTTCGAGAAATACCTGCAGACTCAGGAGGCATATCGGTGACAACGGAAGCAAAAGTCGGCGCCTTCGTCTTGGCATGTTTCTCTATCTTCGCATTCACAATCATTTACCTGATGCACGCACAGTTCAGCGGAGACACGGTGCCTTATCGAACTTATCTGCGTTACGCCGGCGGACTTGAGCCAGGAGCCGAGGTGCTCTTTGGCGGAATCGCGGCGGGCAAAGTGACCGCCGTGCGGCCTTGGACAGCCGATCCCACCAAGATAGAAATCCTCATCGAAATCAAACAAGGTACTCCGTTGAATGAGAAGTCCGTGGCCAAGCTCGGGCTGGTGAGCATCATGAATAGCGCTGCATTGTCGATTACCACCGGCAGCAACGATGCGAAGCGGCTTGCGCCCGGGTCTTCAATCCCGTCGAAGGAGGCCGCCAGCCTGGACGAGATCGCCGGCAAGATGGCCGATGTCGCCGACAACGCCAACGCGCTCATCACGCAAGCACAGGGAGAGCTTGCCGGGATCAGCGGGGACGCACGAAATCTTCTCGCCAACCTCAATACCGTGACCGGCCCGCCCACGCAACAGAAGGTTCAAGCGGTGTTGGATAACGTCAACGGAATACTGGCGGCCGAAAGGCCGAAGATCGATCGCCTCTCCGATCAATTGTCTGCTCTCAGCCAGCACGCCGATGACACCATCCAGAACGTGAATGGCACCGTTACGGACGTGCGGGAGCCGGTCCGCAAAGATCTGGCCGAGTTGCAGAACACTTTGCAGCAAGCCAAGCAATTACTCAACGACATGCAGGTCATGGTACGTGCAAACGACTACAAGATCGACGACACGGTGGAAAACCTCCGCGTCGCAACCGACAATCTAGACCAGTTGACCGACTCGCTGAAGCAGCGTCCGTGGAGTCTGATTCGGATCAAGCAACCGAAAGAGCGGGACGTCCCGCAGAAATGAAGATGCACATGAGAAAACATCCGACGACAGTTAGTTTGGTGATGGCAGCGCTAATCATCCTGGCCGGCTGCGGCGGGGCAGTGAAGTATCCGAACTACTACACGCTCCACGTGCCACCACCGCCGGATCCTCCGGCGCCAGAAAATCTCCACGCAACCTTGGCGATACGCGAATTTCGCTCGCCTGTTTACCTTCGGCAAGGGGCCATCGTTTATAAAATCTCTCCGGACCAAATCGGCTTTTACAATTACCACCGCTGGGCGGTGGATCCGCGGGAGTTCCTGACCAGCGCCGTTGCGGACCATTTGCGCGCCAGCGGCAACTTCAGCCAAGTTAAGGTGTACGATGGGCGTCCCGGTGTCGATTACGTCCTCAGCGGACGCCTCGAAGAACTTGACGAAATCGACTACGAGGGTGGGGTCAAGGTCCAGGTTGCGATCTCCGCCCAGATGGTGAGCGTTGCGACAGGCGCGACAATCTGGAGCAACTCCGTCTCTGAGGTTGGAACGGTCAGCCAACGCGATGTGCCCGCCGTGGTATCCGCGATGAACAGCACGATGGGGCGGGCGATCGAGCAACTGCTGAGTCCGGCACCCGCCCCCGACCTGGTCAAGACAAACTAGACCTCCACGGATGGTGCGGACATGGTTTCGGTACTTAGAGTTGAAGAAATCTCAATCGTTCGAGCAAGAATCCGGTGAACAGGGCAATTGTTGGCCATGTGCAGAAGCCTCTGCCGTTGGATCTCTGACAGGTCACCAATGAAGGTGATCCGCGTCTCGATTCTATTCACGATTCCTTTCTTACGACTGCAGTCATCACAATCTGCGGCGTGAAGTCTTGAGAATTTTAGGCCCACCTGTACTTTCTCAAGCGGCCAGTTTCTCCGCTCGGCGTACATTCGGACCGTCATGCTGGTGCAGGCACCCAACGCAGCCATCACGAACTCGTATGGGTTGGGGCCTGCGTCAGCGCCGCCAGCCTCTGGGGGTTCGTCAGCCAACAACTCGTGGGGTCCTATGGATATGTTTTGGACGTATGCCGGAGAACTGGAATTAACTGTGATGTTTCTGGTCACAACCCCTCCTTCGCCCTGGAACGCTGCAACCGAGCGGCGATGGTGCTAGTGCGGCGGCCAGAAACAACACTGCGGCTGGTGCTCCGACGCTGTCTGGCACAGGCGTCAACAAACTGATGCGGGGAGATCTCCACTCTAAGCAAACACGTCTCGAACCCAGGTCTCCGCTTCCCCGAAATCGCGGAAAGGCCGCACTACGCATACATCCTCCACCAGATTCTCAAGCATACGCATAACTCCAAAGGCGACTGGGCTGGAAACGACTACTCCGGTTGGACCAAGATAATGCTGAAGCGAAAGCGAGCGCAGAAGGTCTACGAGTTCTCGAACTTCTGCGGGCGAAAAATCGATCCATGCATGGCGAGCGTCAATGAGTTCGCGGAAGGGAAGGGCCGACTCTCTTTGCTCGCTGGATAGATGTTCGCGCACGTCCGCCACCGACACCATACCTTCGGCGACGGTTGTCACGAGGCGTTGCTTCACGTCGACACTGTAGCCAATGCCTGATTTGTTCGGGACGACCCTGGCCCAAACATGGCTCTTGCCGTCCTTCAATGCCTGGATCAGCCAACCATTCAATCCCCCGTCGGACACTAGCTCGGTCCCTTCAGCCATCATGTCGCGGAGCAGAGAATTTGCGCCCTCCTCAATGTGGATCACATTGTTGAGATCAAAGATAATCTTCCGACCGACGGCATGTGAGCGACATTGCTCCCAAACTTTCCGCAACTCCTGAATCCAGGTGCCTGTGAGCTTCCCGCTGAGCGTGATGCGCTGCTCCGTGGGTGTGTCCGTGATCGTGATTTTGAGCATAGGTACCTCAACTCATTCGTTTCACTTCAGCGTGCTCCCGGTGTTCACTAGCAACCTCACAAATCGCTGGCCTGAGATATTCACTCGGCGGCCTGTCTTCGATTCAGTATGGGCACCGCATGGGATTGGCCTAAGAGATCGTTATAGGTAATCGTTTTCGTGCCGACCAGAACCAGAATGTCGCGTCCCGAAGCGTACCGAACCGAGTTCTCTCCGGGTGGCGGGGTGTACAGCACCACATAGATCGTGTCCTTTACCTTAAGGCTAACGTCATAGCTGACGACATCGGATGCGGAATCGGTCGTCTGATGCGGCTTGACGTTGGCGATTGTGCCAACTTCATACTTACCCGTGGACTGGCACAACGCCTGTACCGAGGTCAGGCAAATACAGATTGCGCAGAGCTGCTTTAACATAAATCGCTCCTCTCGTTTCTGAATTTCTGAGGGACAGCAGGACCAGTTGCTCAGTTGATCCGGCTTAGCGCCCCAAAGACCCACTAGTTTCCCGTCCGTTCTTTCTGGGCTGCCATCTCTACAAGGGGTGCTTTTCTCGGACCATTCCGCTCCGCGAGCTCAGCGAAATCATCTGCATTGAAGGGATATGCCCGCGCCGACTCCTGTCCGGTGGAACTCAATCTGAAATCGACGCGGCGGTTGTAAGCGAGGACGATGTTTCCCAGCCTCTTCACGATTTTGCCACGAGCTTCCGCACTGATATCCGTGTCTTGGTCCAGCAGTTGTTTCACTTGTTCGGCGGTCAGATTGTTTTGGTTGCCGAATGCTTGAGTTTCGATGTTCGCTTCCGGAATGCCCTGTTCGATCAGGAAACGTTTGGCTAGTTGCGCCCGACGTTCGGATAGGCGCTGATTGTAGGCCGTCGGTCCACGTTTATCCGCATAGCCAGTAAGCGACAGGTGGGCATCAGACTTGAAAGATAGATATTTCTTGAACTCATCCGCAATCGTCTGCAGCGCCTGCTTCTCGCTCGGCAGCAATGCGGCTTCAGACTTGAGAGATCCCGGCCGATCGGTTTGAAAGTAGACGCTGCGCATCGAGAGCGCCCCCGGCTCGATCGAACCAACGATGTGCAGAGCGACGGTTCGAGTCTCGACTCCGCCACACTGGTTGGTCGCTTTCAGCGTGTAGTTGACGGTCTCATCCACTGGGCCGAAGTCGCTCTTTAGAGGGACCACTGTCAAAGTGCGGCTGCCACTGGCATCGACGGCTCCCAAGGGGTCGATGGACACATTGGAAGCATTTGAGGCCTTCCAATTCAATGCCGTGCTGCCGTCCTCCACGATTTTGTCGCCCACGCGCTTGTACTGCACCTCGGCTGGCGACAAACCCACTTCTGCCTGCACGGTACTATTCACGCTAACCGTGACGCTGGAGCTGGCGGTTCCTCCCGGGCCCACCGCGGTAAGGTCGTACGTGGTCGTCTGTGAGGGCTGGACCGATTGTTCCCCGGAAGCAGCGACCGAACCCACGGGCCTGATCTCGATCTTCGGTGCGTCGCTGGAACTCCACTTTAGCTGGGAACTGTCTCCGCAGTTGAGTTGCGCCACAGTAGTGGACAACTCCGCCGTTGGCTTGGCAATCGCGACGGTTGCGCTAGCCACGCCTGCGGTGAAGCGTGGGACTGAAGAAAGTTTTTCTCCACGCTTCCAAGAAACGGTTTTCTTGACGCCCTTAGGAACATCAATGATTACACGCTGGTTGGCAGGAACATTGACCGAACCGGACCAGATCTCTTTGTCACCGCCGAGTACGGTCACTTGATACGCGCCAGGCGGGACGACCAATTCCTGCTTCCACCACAGGAAATCAGTGTTGAATTCATCGCCATGGCCAACGAAGAAATCGGGAGTCTTTCCGTTCAGCAACACGGCATCTCGATCGGCCTTCTCGATAGCGATGGCTCCGAACGGGCCGCCTACTTTCGCCCCAACCGGCTGCAACGCAACCTCAATATCTGTCGTCTTTCCCGGACTGATTGTGACGTCGCGGGTCACCGATTCATAGCCATAATTGACGAGTTCGATCTTGTGTTCCCCGGGTTTCAGGCTCAAGGAGTGGTGTTTACTTGCTTCGCTGATGGCCCGGTCGTCGACAAAGATGTAGGCCTGCTTTGGAGTGACATGAAGATTGAGCTTTCCATCCTGCGCAAATACCGAGATTGCGCCGGCTAAGACAAACAAAGCGGTGGCAACAATGCGTGATGCTGAACATTCGGATCTCATGACGGTTCCTTTAGAAAAGATTTGCTCCATTCGCGGAGTTGGTATAGGTAGTCGCGCAGAGGCGGCTCCGCCTGACACCACAAGTGCAATCGTGATGCCAAAGGAAAAGGGAGAGCACAATCGCCAGCCTCTCGATTAGCAAGTCCCTTACATCTGCTCGGATTTCACGTGGCTCTGGCGGCCACTGAATGCCAGATGAACGTCGGCGAGTTGCCAACCGCCTGTCAATGTTCTGACATGCCGGGATACGCGGAGGCTCTGGAACATGCGGTTCCGACGCTTTTACTTAGCTCTTGGTGCGACACCGTGGCTATGAGATTGCAAAGGTTCTTCTGCTCGGAATCGATCGGAGATGGAGATGTGGCCATTTATCGCTTACGACAAAATCCACGATGCGATTTCCTGACCACCGTACGCTTAGTGTCCTATTGACGGGCCTGCTCGTCGCTTTGGTGAGCATCCTCGCCTATAGTGCCCGTCGAATCCTTTTGCTATTTGTCTTTGCGATCTTCTTTGCGTACCTGATCAATCCGGTGGTCAAATTTTTGCAGCGCCATTCGCTGTTTTTTCGGAACCTCAGGGGGCCGGCTGTAGTGGAGGTGTATCTGGCGTTCTTAATTGTGATTGCAGCTCTGGGTTATGGATTTGCGCCCGGGCTTGCGAGAAGGACTGTCAAACTGGTCGATGAAGTTCCGGCATTATTGGACGGCTTGTCTACCGGAAAGATCGCGACAGATCTCGGGGGGAAGTATGGTTGGACTGACGAGCAAGAGGTGCGGCTCAAGTTATTTCTTCTCCGGCACAGAGATAACATCCAGGATTTGGTGAAGGTGGTGGATCGCTACATCTCCCACGCCGCGGAGGTGCTCGCTTGTCTGTTGCTCATCCCTGTCCTCGCTATCTTCTTCTTGCGAGATGGAGAGCACATCGCGGATGCCTTTACAAGGATAGTGTTTCCAGAAAAGAGCCGTGCGACCGTTCGTGCCGTAACCGCCGAACTGCACAACATGCTCACCGAGTACATCAAGGCCCAGTCAATTCTCTGCGGGCTGTCGTTTGCTTTCTATTCCACAGTGATGCTGATCTTGAGATTTCCGCACGCACTCGCACTTTCTGCTGTCGGAGGAATCCTGGAGTTTATACCGGCGGCCGGCTGGATGACCACCGCTGCCCTAATCATTGGCGTGGGTGTAATCAATCACTCGCACTGGGTGTTGATGATCTCACTTCTGCTCATCTGGCGAATCACACAGAATTACGTTACCTACCCGAGGATCATGGGGCGCCAGTTGGAACTCCATCCTCTAGCTGCAATCTTCGCCGTGCTCGTTGGGGCTGAGGTCGGAGGGATCGTGGGCATCTACCTCGCAGTTCCTCTGACCGCGGCATTACGCGTAGTATGGCGAACCTATGCTGTCCCGAAGCCAGTTGGGCAAACTCAGCAACCAACAACAAAGAGCGCTGATCCCTCTCGCCTGGCACAGGCGGCAACAAACTGACTCGGCGAGATCTAATCCTAAACAAACACATCTCGAACCCAGTTCTCCGCTTGCGCGAAATCGCGGAAAGGCCGCACTACGCACACATCCTCAACCAGGGTCTCCAGCATACGCATGACTCCGAAGGCGATTGGGCTGGAAACGACTACAGCGGTCGGACCGAGAAAATTCTGCAGCGAAAGCGTGCGCAGAAGGTTCACGATATCCCGAACGTCTGCCGGCGAAAAATCGATCCATGCGTGGCGTGCGTCTATGAGTTCACGGAATGGAAGGGCCGAGTCTCTTTGCTCGCTGGATAAGTGCTTGCGCACCTCCGCCACCGACACCATGCCTTCGGCGACTGTTGTCACGAGGCGTTGCTTCGCGTCGACGCTGTAGCCAATGCCTGATTTGTGAGGGACGACCCTGGTCCAGACATGACTCTTGCCGTCCTTCAAAGCTTGGATCAGCCAGCCATTCAAGCCCCCGTCGGACACTAGTTCGGTCCCTTCAGCCATCATTTCGCTGAGCAGGGAATTGGCGCTTTCCTCAATGTGGATCACATCGTTGAGATCAAAAATAAGCTTCCGACCGGCGCTCCCCGAGCGACATTGCTCCCAAACTGTCCGCAACTCTTGAATCCAGGGGCCTACGAGCTTCCCGCTAAGTGTGATGCGCTGTTCCGTGGGCGTGTCTGTGATCGTGATTTTGAGCATAGGCGTTCCGTACACAGGTCAATGTAGACGGCAACTTGTTGGCCAATCGCATGCCTGCCTTCCGTCGTGTCGGAGAGAAATGGAAGGCTGCGTGCTTGAGTCGCAACGAATGCGCCGTGAGGAGCAGTTGCAACAGCCGCCTTCGGGAAAGTTTGCGACCAGCACAACAAATATGAAAGTTGATTAAACCGAGCGCTGGCAGCGTCACAAGTGAAGGGATATAGATGCTCAGATCATTGGTCGGAATCTTGACAGTTTTTTTGCTTGTTCCAGCGTTTGGCCAGATGAAAGCTGATTACCAGCTCGGCACGATCATGGCGGTTGTGGCACGGACGAACACCTCCCCCGAGAATTCTGTCACCAGTTACGACATTTCCCTGCGGGTTGGCAGCACCCTTTATGTGGTTCTGTACACCCCATCCCCGGGGGCGGGAACACCGCAATACGCGGCAGGAAGAGAGTTGCTGGTGAAAGTTGGAGGGAAGACGATCCGCTTTAATGACATGCTTGGTGAGAGTCTAGAAGTGCCCATTGAACACAGCTCTCCGCTTGAACCCGCCCGCGAGTCAACCGAAGCAGACCCACCCCAAGCGCCAGTGAAAGCCACACTGGTGATAGGCGCAACTGGCGTCAAAGACAACTGCAATGGCAGCTTGACGGTCGAAAAGGGGAATTTGCACTTTGTTCATTCGAAGGACACGATAGACATTGCGGCCGCTTCCATTACCGACCTCATCACAGGAACGGACAGTCAGAGAGTGATCCGGGGAACAGCCGGCACTATTTCCATGTTCGGACCCTACGGATCGGGCAGATTTCTAAGCCTGTTTCGCTCCAACCTGGACACCCTCACGCTTCAATATCGCAACCCGGATGGTGGACTTCATGGTCTGATCTTCACAATGTCAGTAGGCCGTGCCGAACTGCTTAAACAGCAACTCATCGCGCAGGGAGCGCACACTACGGTAGAAGCTAAAAAGTCTGCCAGCCAAGTGACATCGAACCTGCCTGAAACTACGGAGCAAAAGCCATGAGCGATCTGTATCGAGCCACTATCCGTTTCTGTTTGATCATTCCACTCTGTCTCACCGGCTCTACGCTGCGAGCTCAGGAGAAGCCAACCCGGATCGAGGTAGAAATGGTCCAATCCGACGACCTCAAGCTGCCAGCTGAATTCCAGGTGGCGCTTTACGAGAACCTGGTTCAGCAACTCCGAAAGAAAGGAAAATTCGAACACGTCTATCGCGATGGCGACCGCAATGCCGCGGAAAGTGTGGATATGATTGTGCTGCACAGTACCGTCAAGGGATTCAAACAAGGAAGCGAAAGAGAGCGCCAAGTCACCACGGTTGCTGGGGCAACCTCGATACGTGTCCACTGCCGGTTCAGCGATACGGAGGGGCACACCCTGCTCGAACGGGATATAGAGGGCAAGGTCCACTTCTTCGGCGGCAACCTCAAAGCTACGTCCGACTTCGCGAAGAAGGCCGCCAGTGTTGCGCGGGGAATTACCATTCCAGCGCATCCAAAAGCAGCTGATCGAGGGGCGACTCTCGATCAACCGGTGTCGGCGTCAATGCACTGACTGTCAATGCTCTGGCGATTGTCAACGTTTCGACTGGCCTCACTGATTGAACGCCTACGGGGCTTCCGTGGGTCTCTAAGCGCTTGAGAGCGAATGAGTCTTCACGCGTAACTGATTTGGCAATTTGGTTGCCATGGGTGGTGTATGAGGTTTTGAAGATTGAGAATTGCGAGCAATTGCCGTACTTGAGGAGCAAACGATGAAATTAAGTTACAAATTACACATTTTCGTCATGCTCCTGGTGACAGCGTTGACCACGGCTGTTGCAGCGAGCGCTCAGGCAATTCAGGAACAGGGAGATCCAACCTTGGCTGCGCCCCTGGAGCCGTTGAGATCTGGCGTTACCGAAGAACACGTGTTCGCCGAAATGGCTTCGCATAACGAACTCCGAAGCGCCGCGCTACTTGACTACACCGCCCTACGAACCTATCAAGTCGTCGATCCAAAGGGAAAGGTTCACGCGGAGGAATCCGGGCGGATGGAATATCGTGCCCCGGATAAGAAGACCTTCGTCGTCACTTCCGAGAAGGGATCAGGGTTGATTCGACACCTGGCGCTTAGCCCGCTGATCGCCAGCGAAATCGAAGCTGCCAGTGGGAAGCAGCATCACGATAGCTCTATCACTCCCGCGAACTATAGGTTGCATCTACTCGGTGAGCAACAAGTTGGCCCCTATCGTTGCTTCGTCGCACAGGCCGTCCCCAAGCGGTTGGACAAGTATTTATTTGAGGGAAGAATATGGATCGACATTCAAGACTTTGCCATCGTCCGCATCGAAGGCCATCCGGCGAAGAAGCTATCCTTTTGGATCGAGCGAGCAGACTTTGTCAGGGAGTATCAGAAGATCGAGGAATTCTGGGTTCCGCGGAGGGATGAGACGTTCGTGCAGGTGAGACTGTACGGAAAGAAAATCCTGACCATCGACCACCACGATTATACGGTGAATGGCACCGGTAACAGGTTGATGAACGCAGACGCCGCGGGCAGTTTGTGAGCTTTCCCTCAGTGGCTAAAGCCGAAATTTAAAACAAGCCAGTTAATTGCTGCGGTAACCCGCCGCGCTACCCAAATCAGGCGCAGAAGCGAGTTTTTTCAGCCGCCTGCTAGGGAAGACCAGAATCAGGAAGCCGCCGGAACCTCCACCGCGCTCCGTTGTTCCTGAAAGTGCGTTGGCATCGGCTGAGCGAACGCTGGTTGGATTCTTGTCCTCTGACGCGCTTCCCGCGATCTGATGGCGTAGATTGGTTTCTGCTGAGATTCATAATAGGTTCGACACAGCATCTCGGACGCCAGTCCCAGGCAGAGAATCTGGACGCCTGCAACGAACATCACGGCGGCTGCAATCGCCAGAGCAATGTTGGAAGCGAAGACCTGTCGATGAAAGATGAGCTTCTGCAACAGCAACAAAATGCCACTGAATCCGCCGAGCCCCGTGGCCAGCACTCCGAACACGCCAAAAAAATGCAGCGGCTTGGTCGAGTAGTCCAACAAGAACTTCGTGCTCAGGAGATCGAGAAAAACCCGGAAAGTCCGTGAGATTCCGTAGTTCGATTTGCCATACTGGCGCGGCGGATTCGTGATCGGGATCTCCACGATGCGAGCCCCGGACCAGGCGGCGAGGGCGGGGATGAAGCGGTGGAGCTCGCCGTACAGTGGGATACTCTGGATGGTCTCCTTGCGGTAAGCCTTAAATGTAGTACCAAAATCGTGCAGCGGGACTCCGGAGATTTGTGCCATGGTCCAGTTGGCAATGCGGCTGGGCAGGCGCCTCGTCAGCCAGGTGTCCTTTCTCTTCTCACGCCAACCGCTCACGATATCGAACCCCTCATCAAGCTTCTCGATGAAGCGAGGGATCTCGGCGGGGTCGTGCTGCAGATCCCCATCCATGGAGATGATGACGTCTCCCCGAGCGGCGTCGAAGCCAGCCTTGAGGGCGGCGGTTTGACCGAAGTTGCGCCCCAACGAGATGACCTTCAAACTCGGATCGATGCCAGATAGGTCTTCGATCGTCTCAGCAGTTTGGTCCGAGCTCCCGTCGTCGACGAAAATGATCTCATAAGCCTGACCGCACGCTTGCATCACGTGGGTCAGCCTGCAATGGAGCCGATCCACGCTGCCTTCCTCGTTATACAAAGGCACAACGATTGAAAACTTAATTGCGCTTTCAGTCTCCATCGGTTTTTACTCCTCTAATTGGATATCTATGCTGGTCAAGCCAGGCATTGCCATCCTCGTTTGAGCTACAGCAGGTTGTCTGCCAATGCCTAAGTTTGCCGATGACGCCTTACCCGACCGGTTGCCTGCATGAATGTTTGGGTAAGACCCATTTTTCGTAGCCACTTGCAACTGTGGACTTGCCCAAAGCGTGTCGCGATAGACTCGCGCCGCGGACAACGGTCCGACAGAGACGTCCCAGGTAGGTTTTTCGGCGAATTCGATGCCGCGAATGAACGCGATATTCTCGATATATTTTCTGCCGTCTTCGACCACCAAGTAAGCGGGAAGCGGCGAAGTCTGTTGCGTCAGGCTTGAAAGGTCAACATAGCGCAGATCAGGGCGTCCAAACTTCTCAAAGTAATAATGGAAGACCGGTGGTGCCTCTCCACCGATCGCCGCGCCGTACGGGGCTTCTTGGCATATCCGTCGAATAGCTGGTCGCAAGCCAACATCTGCCAATTCATCGTGCGGGAAATAGAATCCAGTGCGCCCCAACCCCAAAGGGCTCAGGTAAAGAGAAAAAAAGGGGCCCGCTTTCGCCATCGCAATTACCGGTTGCGCAACAAGCAGCAAGAGCATCAGCATTGCCGATGCCGGAGCCGGCAGAGGCCACATCTTGGTCGCGCTGGCCTTGCGGATATACATCAGGAGTTTCCCGGCACCAATTGCGGCGATGACGTACACCGACGGCATCCACGACAGCGTCCACCGCAGCCATTTCGAGCTAACCAGAGAGAAAGGAACCAGCCACATCAAGAACATGAAAAGAACGAATAGATAAGAGGATTCCCGCCGCCGGCGGTAGACT
>Ga0335072_10012583_pt1 | contig 12081 bp, 6 predicted proteins | sample Lox_Sample_21_FD_206725 | JGI IMG/M metagenome (GOLD analysis project Ga0335072, IMG submission 206725) | Soil microbial communities from Loxahatchee National Wildlife Refuge, Florida, United States - Lox_Sample_2.1 | ecosystem: Environmental > Terrestrial > Soil > Wetlands | place: USA: Florida...
TGAAAGATTTTATTGATTTTTTCAAGTTACTCAAAAGACAGACTTAAAAGACAGAGCCTGACATGTTCTCCCATCCAAACAGAAACGAATACTACTTCTCAGAGCATCCTTCCTAATGACAGGTCTGTCAAGCCTGGCGCGCCCATCAGGGCTTCTCAAGAGCGATCATCGCACTCCCAGTTATAAACGCCACCACTGCACGTGGCATAAGCATTGCTGCCATAATTCCTGGTGCAATACAAGTCGAGATTGAGACCCTGCAGCTCTCCGCTTTGGTTCACACACTTCCAATCATCGCAGGTGCTCCCGGTATTGTCAGCAAGCCAGTTATTTCCCCACTGCTGGCTACAGGCCAACTGTATATCGATGCCGCTGATATACGCCCTGGCCTGGAGGGCCTGAAGTGCGTATGCCGAGTCAGGCACGGCAATGGCGGCAGCCGGACAGGCGAGGAGGGCAGAGCCGACAATGGCGCCGAGGATGGCGGAGTGGGCGAACATGTTGGCGGCTATTTTGGAACAAAGTCAACAACTGGAACGGCGAGTGATACACTTGCAAGTCGCGGACCTAGGCTGAGGGAGGGTCTTACTTGGTGAGGATTGACGAAGACTGATTTGATGCAGATTGATTTGATGAAGATTGATGAAGATTGATGAGCGCTGGTAGATGGTACCGAGGTAGGTAGATATGTAAAGGGCAAGGAGATAGTATGTTTAGTTCTCTGAAGGAAGGATAATGAACAGCTTGCTCGAGAGATTTCGGTCCGGTCTTTATAGAAAAGTCTTCGTAAAGCTCAGCCGGATGTGCATTAATCATCAAAAACAAGGTCCGATATATTAAGCCATTAGGACAGAGCTGTCTCTTCATTATCAACTAGGCATCCAATGCTTGGCCCCCGGGATCAGTAGTTGTACCGTTACGCCCGCAAAACTTCGGTATTGCATGGTTACAACTCTCTCAAGATCAGTATAATATACTGCGGCGCAGCCATCCGACGCGACGTTGGTAGGGCACAGCTTGGTGTCAGCGAGGCCGCTTCATATCATTGCAGATCCCTCAGGAGGATTACATTTAAGCCGGCTATTTTTGTCCACTACGAGGCCGATCAATACTATAGGCCATGAGGGTCGCATAATGCGACTGTTTAAAAACTCTATTCTGTGTAACCTGCTAGGAAAGAGCTAGCGACATGGATCTGCGTCTCAGAAGAGGAAAGTCTCGCTTAAAAACCCTCCTTTTTATAACTATTTTAAATATACAAGAAAAGGGGAAGATAATACGAAATTTTTTACCAGCGCTTATAAACTATATTTACCTTACTTGCGAGCTAAAACAGCTACATCATTGCTTCTCTACGCCCCTTCCTTCTTCTCTACGCCCCTTACTTCTTCTCTACGCCCCTTCCTTCTTCTCTACGCCCCTTCCTTCTCCTCTCCTCCTCTCCCCTCTTCTCTCCTCGCTCCTTGCTTATTATCCTCCTTCTCTTTTGCGTATACGTGCGTTTGTGCTTATTATTATACGAAAGCGAGAGGGGAACTAGTGAAGGAGACGGGTTGGGGGGCTTAGAAAGGGTGGTAGGGAAGGTAGAAGGGTTTGGGAGGCGAGGGAGGCGAGCTAGGGGCGGGGGAGGGTAGTGGCTTAGAAGAGATCAAGTTTTAGGGTTGTAGCAGTAGTGTATTAATGTCGAGTCATACTAGGGAAATGTGGCGAAGAGCGGCTGTTCGAGAGCCAAGTCCCAGTTTAGCATGCAAAGGTCTATGTATAAATATGGCTCCCAGGACCCTCGAGTAGTTGGATTTCATTCACTCACCACGGCTACCTACACTTATCAAGTCCACATCCAAAACTCCATCACAAACATAACCTTTCACCCAAGACTCCAGGTAAGATACTCGCAGCCGACCCTACTCAGTTTGAGGTTTGTCACCATCTTCATTGCTAACATGAACTTGAAGCAATCGCTATCATGTTCGCCAAACCTTCGACTGTTCTTAGCGCCATCGTCGCCTGCCTCGCGCTTGGTACCTTTGCTTCCCCCATGTCGAAGGAGGGCGGTGTAGCCTTGGAGGCTCGCGGCGAGCTTGGCGGCGTTGTCGTCGACGAGGCTTGCAAGCTCGAAAATGGCGATCTGGGATGGACGGCCGTCGCAACCGGAAGTGGCTGGGCCGACTGGAGATGCGAAATGGGTAGCGCACAGACAAGTGTCAACATGGACGCCGCTTGCGCTACGCAATACAACCTCGTTAACGCATATGCTACCCATGGATCAGGTGTCTACAGTTGGCAATGCGATATTTAAATCTGGTGGCCTCTAGGCCCCCAGGTACTTTGGGGATAGGAAATACCGAGACTCCTAGGCAAACATATGTCTACACTCCTTATACCGCCTAACATATAGATTAACGGCAATTTACTATATGTAGCTCTTCTTGCAATACAACAAGTGGGCCATTTAACCTCAAAAACGTAGCCAAGAATCAACGCCGCAAACACTTCTCGCTTTGCTGCTCTTAATTGTGTAGTGAGATAAATTTTATAGTGAGATAGTGGAGCATTAAGGCTATTTCTACCCTCCCTCTCTAACAGTCGCCGCTCTAACTTGAGCCAAGCCCTAAGCCCTAAGCACGCTAATAAGTCAGCTGGATTATGCTTAGGGGGGTCTATTGGTACATCCGGGGGTGATCACCAAATATAAATAACATAAGTCTTATATCAAATGATTCGTATTCTCTGTGTGTGTGTTCTGTGTGTTCTGTCCTCTCTGTCTAGTTACAAAATGGAGAGGAAGAACCTGCAAGCTGAAACACGCTAAAACACACGTGACCTCAGAAGACCAATGAAGGATGTTGTATTTTTGGGTGCCTCCTGCTCCGGAGTATTGCACGTGATCAGCAGACATGAGCGCCGCAATCGGTATTTCTTATCTCAGTCCACTCAGCCGACTGGCCAGCGAAGACGGATCTCTCACCTGTACGCGGTGCTGGCTACGAACTGGTAATACTCTTCCTGAGGGAGAAGAGTAATTATCTGAGCTGAGAAGAGAACGCGAAAGGGTGGAGGTTGTGGAGGTGCCTGGGGCCGGTTGCAGAGTTTTTACGGCCTTTTTTCCAAGCTCGGCGCTCCTATCTTCGAACGAAAGCAATACTACGAGGGGTAAAACAACACGGACGGGCTACGAAGGAGGAGAGAGAATGAGAGGACGATCGAGCCGGTTCTCAAGCCCTCGCGACGTCTCTCGAGACTGGGGTCGGATGAATCTTTGGGCTCAACGACACTCTCGACTAGCTATCTGGAAGGTTTGGGGACGGTGGCATCGCTAGAGAGGGAATATAGGAGGGTGATGGAGGAAGGGGGTTCAGAAGCACTGGAGCAGAGTTGCAGGCACAGGAGGGATAGGGATCACCGGGCCGGAGAGATCCAGCTACAACTGGGAGGGTAGTGACTTGAGTTCCCCGAGAGGCTAACTCACTAGGCTCAGCAATCATGTAAACCCTGCTGCAGCCTCCTTTTTTTGTTTCCCTATATAGAGTTTTGTTTTTAAGGAGCCAATTGTACTTAAGCTTTAGCTAGCTTAGACTGACACCCAGGGGCATAAACCCCCCTCCCCCCCTTTGGCGTCTTTTGCCCCTTAGGGGCTTCTAGGACACGTGACTAGATCACGTGCTTCCGCACGGACGTTAAATAGACACACACACTTCTACGAGTCGCTGCCTCAGGCCTAAAAGCCAAACTTTACCCAATCGGGCAAAGTACGCGAGGACTCGTCTGAAGGCGTAAGGCAAACTTTTTGGTGGCGGGTCGAAATTTTTTGTACTGTATTAAGTGTTTATGGCGGAAGCCGATTTCGCTAGCGACTGTAACTAGTCCACTTTTGGCGATTGAGGTAGTGCAAGGATCTAACACGACGCTAGCTATAATAATACTAGTGTATCGGCAAAATGTGGGTCAACATTAAATCATTGAGTGTTTAGGCCTGAAAATGATTTCGCAGTTTACTGTAGCGATAGCGTATGCTTTTTAAGATAGAGCTACGATTAAAATGACGAGAATTTAATGAAATAGTCACTTGGTTGATAGAATGGACCAGATTTCCGTACGGTAAATTTCCTTACTCTCCTTTCGAGAATATCGCCCATTCAGCTGTCATCATTAAGGCATCAATCATCTGTTGGATCTCTCTAGTCCTTTCCTCATCCTCATCATCCCTATCGCCCACATTCTCCAGGACCTCAGCAATTTGATCATCAACCTCCTGCAAAAAGGTCTTTGCCTTCTCCATGACTGCAAAATCTTCTCCCGTGCTAGCTCCTGGCCGAGCAGCCAATTCCTTGAACCACGCAAGGCTCAGTGGCTCCTTCTTCTCCATGATGTGTCCAATGAGGAAACAAGCCTGGTCAAGTTCTTTCTGCAAATTCTCCGGCGTCAGATACGATGCGCCGCCTTCCCTTAAAGCTTTCAACTTCTCCTTACTAGCCTGAAATTCCTCATTCATCTCTTGGAGAGCACTGAATTTATCGCGATCTTTTTCTGATAACTTTCCTTTCACTTCTGACATCAGATCTCTCATTTTGCTGGCATCAAAAGTTTCAAGATATTTCATCTCTTCCAATTCTGAACGGCCGGAGACTTGCAAGATGCGGAATATGTCTGTGAATAGCGAGCCATTGCGTGCATATATGCCTTCGTAATCAGGAATGTAGGCGATGACAAGCGCGTGCAGCAATGCACCCCATCCCGGCCACCTCGATGGATCAAGGCTCGCGGAATGCTCGATCTTTACCTTTCCAATGAGAACCAAAGTCTTGAATTGCAGATGATCCATATCCGGAGTATGCTGTGATGCGATGTTAAACGCATTCAGTAAGTTCTGGAGACAGAGCTTATAATCTTCCAGCCTCAGATCGCAGACCGCGTGAGTCAACCACCAGTAACCCAAGATTTCAAGCTCATTCTTGCCGAGCTTATCAAGAGGTGTCTCTCGCTCCTTTTTCCAGATAGAATGTAAATGTTCTCGCAGCCCTTGCCAGTCTTTCCCGAGATCAAGTTGCTGCATGATAAGGCTGTTGAAGAGAATGACTTGTTGAAGGTCTCCGCGTTGCATGGCCTGTTCTAAACCTTGCAAAGGAAAATCCTTTGATTTGAAATCCTCCAAGAATTGCTTACTCTGAGCTTGGGACAGGGCGAGTAGTTCCTCATCCGATGCTCCCTCTTGGATTTTGGTGATTACCTCGATGAGGCTTTGAAACTGTTGTTGTTGAATTGCCATTCCAGGGACTTGATCAACGGTCGAATATAGCTTCCTCATTTCCTCGTCTTCCTCCTCTGCTGCAATAGCCGAGCCTTCAATTTGGAGACCGTACATCCTTAACATGAATGCAAAATCTTCATTAGTTTTTGCTGCTTCAATCACGTCCGGCCAAAGTTTAGCGAGTTCTCGATACTTTGGAAGAGTGGAATCATTGCACTCCTTGACCATCTTCTGGACATCTTCTTCACGAAAAACACCAAGACTAGCGATCTTTTGCAGTAGGTTTATAGCTTCATCACCAATCTCAAGCATCAGCGCTCCCGCCCTGACGATAGGAGGATCAGAAGCATCTGCACGATCCATACCAATCCAGAACTGTACAGTATTCTGGAAGCCATCTCGCACAAATTTGTCCATCCTCTCCACGTCGAGTGCGCTCTCTCTCACTTTCTCGCCCGCTGAGAATAACTCGTCGACTTGTTGGACAAGATTTTTGCTTGTTTGGAGTTGAAATTTCATGGAAGGAATATCACTTTGCTTGAGATAATATCGGAAAAGCCACAGCGAATAGGAAATGAAATAGCGGGTCACTGTCACCATGTCCTCCTTGTCAAACTCGCCATGGGATCCAATGGCTGCTAGCCTTCTGGCTGTTCTTTTCGATATCGTGAGCCCACCTGCTTCTGAGACATCCAGTAGTTTTTGCATTGCCCTTGTCATGTACTCAGCAACAGTGGTATCGGGAATATCCGTGAGTGTTGGTACCAGTGTTTGACCAAAGCTACAGATGGAGAACAAAATGCGGTAGGGAAACGTCGTAGGCAGGTTTGAGGATAGTGCGAAGTTCAGTGCAGCGAGGTAGTTTTCTTTGTTCTCGGAGATCTCGTAATATAGATTTCTTTCAATTTTGTCGTTCAGATTTCGGAGATCGACTCCGAACTGTGTGTATGCGTTTAATGGCAGTGTGCGCCATTCGTGATATTCCACAAATGCAGCTTTGTAATTTCGTATCATCTCTTCTGATAATAGATTGAGTCTACGCCGGAGAAAGAGCGTAAAGATGGGATGGATAGAGAAGACAGGAGAAACTTCAAGGGTACTTTCGACTTCGTCCATGTAGAACGATGTCCGAGTAAGAAGTCCGGCATCGAGAAGAGATAATTTTAAAGCAGGAATTTTCTCGAGGCCGGGCACCCAAACATCCAAATCAAGGGCCTCACAATCAGGATCTGTGACAGCTAGCTTTGTGATAAGGCTTCCCCATCGCTTTCGCCGACAACAAGGACATTCATACTTCGCAAGCACTTTGAGTAAAGGGTCGTTTGAACAGTAGCATTCCCACTTCATGATGTGAAGCGCGAAGCCTTCCATCGTTTTTGGGATCGTGCCGAAGAAAAGACCCAAACCAAGTAATAGAGCCTTTTCAAACTCGCTTGCATGGTCAAATAAACTAGCACATGTGTGATAGAGCTTCGTGCTTTTAAGCTCTTTATAAACCTTCGTGTTGTTCATGAGAATGTCGCCGCCCTGTGAGTAGATTTTCTCAATTCCGGGTGCCTCCTGTGTAACAAGGACAGACCTGAGCAGATTGATAGGTCCTGGAAGCAAGTCCAATCGTCGAAGTAGAACTTCAGTGGCTTTTGTTATCTCGGGATCTGAAGCACGATTTTTGATCAGAGACTTCGATTCTCCGCCATCCTGTGCCAATAGCTCATGAGCGGCATATTCGCTAAGAGAACCAAGGTCAATGGACACTAAGTTCAGATCCTCTCTGTGAGATTCGTCGCGAGAAAAAATCAAGATCAGGCAATTGGCTTTCTGAAGCAATTGGAAAAGGCTAGTCCATAGTTCAGTCTCCTCTCGGTCGGCTGTGCCTGCCGGGCATACCCATGTTGTTGTTTTGGTGTTATGATCCACATAAAATGGTTTTCCTCGGACAGTATATTTTTCCTCCCAGCCTGATGGCAATTCAGGTGAGCCCGCTGGGTCCGGGAGAGCCGGAAGCTCAAGGTTGTCGAGTATCACGAGCTTTCGTTTGCCACCCAAGCCTGGAAGATCCTTCGAGATGATGTTTTCAAGTTGGGACAAAGTAGCTCGGACATCCAGGTAGTGCTTGGCATCTTTGATGTTGAGAGATTTGAGTTTTTGGAGGAGATGAGGAGGTTGGGATGGCCTAGCGTCATCGAAGGCTGCAAGAAGCTGCTTGCAATATTCCACTGGAGAAAGTTGACCTCGGCCCTGGAAGTCAACATACACAGATGCATCGATCAGGCCCGTGCGAAGCCACCAATGGCGTAAGAATTGTGCCAGATATGTTTTACCAGAGGCAGCTTTCCCAAACAGCTGAATTGGTCTCGACTTCGTGAGGAATATGGTCTCCAGCCGCAGAATCAATGTATCACACCCAATCGGTTCTGGAGGCGGGGCAGTTTTGGTTGAAGTGCTGGGACTGCTGCGAAATCTCGGAAATTTTGAGACTCTCTGCTTCGATTCCTTCACCTCCTGCCATTTGAAGCGAATGTCACAGTCCTTTGCAGCATAAGCAACTGGGACAATCCAATCGTTAACCTCAACATCGAGACCGAATCTAGCCCTTCTCAAGTTATTCGCCCGAAGGGCTTGTCTGGCGCTGGAAGCTGCTGTCCAGATATCCTCCTTGTCCTCGAGTAACGACCGGTAGAATTGACCTATCAACGTACTGAGGGCGCTAGTCATAAGTTTGTAGGACATCGCAAAAACAAACTTAATGCCTTGTTGGACAAACACTTTTGCAAGATTGGCTTCGTCTTTGCCATCACCCCTGGCCGAGTCGCATGCATTTAGGACAACCGCCTGGACTCCATAAGACGCTAAGGTCTGACCAATCTCTTTGGCGTCAATGAGGACAGGTTCACCGTCGGGCGTCATGAATCGCAGCTTTGCCCTGCATCGGTATTAGCTGAAGAATAACGAACGAGAAAATCAAGACTTACTCCATAGATCTTCGAACCCTTTTGACAACCCCGTGAACATCGAAATGGACCAAATGGACAGGTAGACCTTTTTTTTTCGCGTTTTGCAAATACTCCTTCACTGCCTCCCATGTCCCAGGACGGATGATATCTACTGTAACCGCCGGAATCCCCAGGTCCGATACAAGCGCGCGGGCAACCATTCGATGATTAGGCTCTTCATCTGCCTCTTCTTCCATGACTTCGGGTCGAGATACCACAAGACAGACATTAAAACCTCTGTCGTCGATCTCCACAACCTTACTCTTCTCTGTTGGTTGGAGAGGCTCGACTTCTCTCGTGACGACGGTTCGGTGGTCATCAATAGAATACGATTCGAGCAATTCCCAATGCAGACCGTGCAAACCGGAAAAAGCCTCCTCATCTCTGACAGTTAATCGCAGTATATTACCTTGTATTGATCCGAGCTGAGCTATATCTTCGAAAACTAAGCTGCTTAATGCGTCGCTGTATGTGTTCAGCCTCTCAGAAGCACGACCAGCTCTAACTCGATCGAATGGGTAGTAGACAGCGTACTTTTCGAGGTACCAACGTAGCTCTGCCTCGTCTTCGGCAGACGTAATATTCTTCGGTATTGTTTTTGCCTCATGGTTTCCGTTCACTTTGAAACTCAGCTCTGGATTGTCCGCTTGGCGCGTGATGACGATCTGTGAGAAGGACATCGTAGTTCCGGGTTACAAAACGAGTGTGCAACGAACAGGCAGTCTGATGATCGATAACGGCTCTGTAGGTGCGGGGTGAGGTAGCTTTACGATAAATTTGCTCTGGGTATAATGATGAAAGGAATCCAAGCACGATTGTTTCTGGGATCATGAACCTCGGTTTAAACTTTGAAGAGTGATGCCACCCACAAATTTCTCTCTTGGTGATAACCTTGTCTAAGATTGAAAAGAATGTGCGGGAACGAAGAAGCATTGAATTCAAGAAGAGAGCGAGGTGGAAAAGAAAGAGCAGAATAGTACCGTGCATATATAGAAGTTTGGATTGATTCTTCGAATGACTGCGCGGCCGAGTGCGCCACGCATTGCTTTTTCTCGCTCCCTCCACCAACACCTCCAAACTTGCTCACTGGTAGCGGCCCATAACACACGCATAAGGCTGAAACCTGTTGTTTCCACCGCTAAGAGATCTCGTGATAGTTGTCGGGCGGGAAACAGGAGCCACAAAAGGACATTTGTCTTAGAGCCCCAACAGCTGCCTGATTGCGTGGCGACCTTTTCAGCTCCGCCCGTTTTTCGCGAAGAAGATCTTGCTTTGATTCCAAATATCTGGCGATCGAATGACTTGTCATCATTGCGATAAATAATTAAAAATCAATCTTCATCCTAGGGAAGTGCAACGAGTCGGATTATTGTGCTTACACGGCAGCACGGCGGGCCTCATGGACCGTCCCACGTTTGTCATCCTGCCCGAGCCGATCCCGGTTTCCGAACTACCGGAAATTTTGGGCAAATTCGTCGTCGACTACTTCTCTCCTCTCGATATCAGCGCGCCGAAAAAGGTCTCTGATGTAACAAAACCGCATGAGCTCGACAAAGTGGTAGCAGAAGAGTTATCTGTCGTGCTCAACTCGATCCAAGATTCATCTGCACTGGCAAGACTGCAATCCGTTCTCGAGCTTTCCGCCAAGAAAGGATGGAATCAAAAGCTCAAGATTGAATCGTCCAAAGTCGAGACACACAGACTAAAGAACCATGACCAAGTTTTTGAGACTATCATGGGTACAGATGATAAAGCCAAGGAGATCGAGAAGCTGTTCAAGCATTCCAAGAGCGGTATGATCATGTGGCGAAAACAGGCCTACATGATTGTCGGAGTGAAAGTTATCACCGATTCAACAGTGACGTTTGAGCGAACAGACAAGCAGTCGAAGGATGCCAAAGGGGCATTTCCAGCGAACAAGGTCGCTGATGCACTGGCTCCGGGCTGTGGTCGACGCGTTCCAAATCCTGAAGTAGCGATGCATGCAGAAGAAGAATTTGGTCAGACTTTGCACTCGAAGGCCAAGAATCAGCAAGAGATTTTCGCTGTAGAGTATCGGGTGATAACGAGGTCAACATTTGTCAAGAAGACAGGTGCAGATGCGACTAAAATGGGTGCTAAGAAAAGGTTCAACTGGGGGAATGGAATGATGGGCGACGATGATGACGAGGATATGGAGTTGGATGAGTTGAGCAAAGAGACAATTGAGACTCCAGCTGCTGTATTTGATGTCTTAGCAGGCGATGTTGACTTTTGGTTCCAAGAGGCGTAGACAGATAAAAATGTTGTACCAGATTTGTCACTTGGTGGGAAATCGCTAAAATATATATAACTTATTAGGGCCTGTTTGGTTTCTCAACGTTCGCAACGTTGATGAGTCAATGTTCCCTCCATTGCTTTTTATCCAAACACTCTATCAACGTAGGGAACATTTATTTGTAGCAACGTTGAAAAATGAATAGCACATTGACTTTTTAATAGGCAATGGAGCAATATACCTCCGGAGGTTAAGATCCGTGATTAAGGCATAGTCGGAACATTTAGCAGTGTGATTAGAGCACGTGAGGAATATGTCAGATGGTCTCACATCATGAGCTTTTATATCCGTCCCTATATAACCGTATCCCACCCCTGCACCCCAACCACACCTGGTGACCACCGTAACGACTGATACCTTAATCCCAAGGCGACCCTACCTATATAAGCACAAGAGAATGCGGTATTACAAGTCAAATGTATACTCAATCGTATCCGCGCAAATAAATAACTTTAATAGAATCAGTTTACTTCCTAAGCAATAAGAAATGTGGATAATTTGTTCCTTCATATATATTAGAGCAGTAAGATTGTCGCAGACTTGTTTGTATTATCACTAACTTAGCAGTGTGCTTTACTGATGAGGCCGCTAAATTTTTAAGGTGTGATACGTTAGAATGCCCTGTGGGAATAGGGTATGTATGTGGATACCTAAAGGTTGAGGTATGAGTCGTAAATACCCGCGGGGGGTGGATACGGTTATGGGCATTTTTGCATTTTTGCATTTTGTAGACAGGCAGACGGGGATAACCGTTTGGGGATATATCTGGTGTATAGTGGTGACAGATTCGGTCCCCTGGCTAGGCAGAAGGGGGTCTTTTCGGGCACCTCGTTAAAAGTTAACGATTTCTGATGAGATGCATTAATATGCCTGAGCCGTGCCAGAGTGAAGGTGGCGGTGGTTACGTGAGCCTAAGCCCCGACTTATGAAACACGTTATACAGAAATGTCGTGATCGGCTACCCGTAATCGCACCATTTCATCACACCACATTCTACTAGGCTCAGGCACGCCTTGTCATTTTATCACCCAATCAGTACATCGGCGCATTTTGCTATCATCCACTAGGATTTGGGATCATATTAGAAGGTGCAACCACGAGGGCACACAGAATATAACGTGACTCATGTTCTGTGACGATAGAGAAAACAAATTCCATCTTATTTATGTGACCATACAGGGTTCTTTTTATCCACGAATGCCTGCATCCCGATCTTCTGGTCCTGACTTCCAAACAAAGCATAAAATAACTTCCTCTCATACTCAACTCCCTCTCTCAGCGGTAACTCCTGACTTTTATTCACCACCTTCTTCGCAGCCTTTACCGCTACCATACTATATGATGCAATTGACTCCGCCGTCCTTAATGCCCCCTCCATCAAGTCACCCCACGTGTCAAAGGTCCTTGCCGCAGCACCCCACTGCTCCGCCTCTATTCCATCAAAATTTCTCCCGGTCAAAATCAGGTCCATTGCCCTTGCCTTCCCCACCGCTCTCGTCAATCTCTGGCTGCCTCCCGCTCCA
>Ga0335072_10012584_pt1 | contig 12080 bp, 12 predicted proteins | sample Lox_Sample_21_FD_206725 | JGI IMG/M metagenome (GOLD analysis project Ga0335072, IMG submission 206725) | Soil microbial communities from Loxahatchee National Wildlife Refuge, Florida, United States - Lox_Sample_2.1 | ecosystem: Environmental > Terrestrial > Soil > Wetlands | place: USA...
GGGCTTCACCACGATGGCCGACGCGCAGGCCAAATTCGCGGCCAAGGGCGTCACGCCGGAAAAGCACGTCATCGCGTATTGCGGCGGCGGCATTTCGGCGACCATCGACCTGTTCCTGCTGCATCAGCTCGGCTACGACGACATCACATTGTATGACGCCTCGATGGGTGAATGGGCGCGCGACGAGTCATTGCCGATAGAAACCGGCTGAGTGCTACAAGTCAGCCATCATCTTCAACATGGCATCGCGCGCCGCGTAGTCGCCGTTGGCATGACGCACTTTCGAATTCATAAAGGTTCTCGCCCGGTCGGCCGGCGAGATCACCACCATCTATGCCTTCGTGGATCGCATCGGGCAGGTGTGATGGCCTCCGAAATACGCTGTCGGTAACTGCGATGGCAACCCGCAGGGCACTCGCCCCGTACCGAACCATGTTGAAGGCCGAGGCGGGCCGCGGCAATCGCCTGCTTGGTGACTGGACCGTCCGGCCTTGCGACGCAGCGAGGCCACCGGTCGGTCTGCAGCGGATGCGGACCGACGGCGAATCTCCCGTCACCAATTTCCCCGTGGCGGTGACACGCCTCTTTGGCCGAAGGGCGGCAGTTGCTCGGTTACGGGACCTGTTGTCAGCCAATCGTGTGGTAACCCGTTTCACCGAAGGCTTTTCTGCTCCGAAGGTGCACCGCGCCAAAATCCTGCTGGAGCAATTGGGTTAGGAACCTCGCCGCGTTTCAGCGGCCGCTGTGAGAAATGGTCACGTGTGAGGCTGGATCAACTCTCGGCAGGACTGACGTCGCACGCCGCCGGCCGCGCGCTGCGCCCGATCCCAGTCCGAGGCATCGAATTCGCGCTGGTCCGAGAACAGGTAAAGGCAGCCGTTGGATCGCAGTAGGTCCGCTACGTTCGCTTCGTGTTCACGGTTCAGAAGTGCACGTCGCGCCGCGGCGCCGAGCTAAAAACGCTCTTCATTCTGGTATCCGCCGGCCCAGCGGCGTCGCTCCTGGTCCTACTTGCGCGGCACGGGTTCGCGCTCGACAAAGAACATGCGGAACAGCCTGCCTTCACCGAGCGCCTCATTGATCACGCGGATCGCGAAATAGGGTACCAGCACCAGGAGCAGGATGACGATGCCAGCAAGCGACTCAGCAAGCTTGGCACCGGCAAGTTCTTCCAGCGAGGCAGCGACCGTTTGTTGGTGGAATAAGCCGACGATAACTTCTTCAATGATGGTCAGGACGACCAGAAGCACGAGGAAGGCAAACGCCCTGTGTAGTATCGGCCAGATCAATGGGCGGTCGGAGTGGCGCTCGCCAACCTTCATTGCGTGGCCTATCAGGATGAATTTCGCCAGTACTGCGGCCTTGACGACGGCGATACCCCACGGGACGAAGTTGATGCCATTGTCGTGCAGCACCGACGCCTTCATCAGGATCACTGCCCCGAGAGTGATGTAGAGGTAAACGGCGATGATCGCGAACTGCGTGAGTTCATGCATCGCGCGATCTCGCAGCGCTGCTCCTGCGTAGGGTTTGGTTGCCACGATGGTCTCCTGCCGCTTGGTTTTCAAGCCGCCACAATTGGTACTGCTGACAAACTAAGCAAGTTACCAAAAAATTGCAATCAATCCAAATACCCCGATCAGCATGAGCGCGGCGGCGACGGTCATTGCAATCGGACGCATGGCATTATACGCAAAATCCGGCCGCGACAGCCGCTTCAAAACGCGGGAGTGCTGAACAATTGCGGCGAGCAGGCCGAGAATTCCCACGACAATGAAGCTGGCACCGAAAATCAACGAGCTGTGAGAGAGGCCGAACCGTGTATGGAGACCAGCCTGCTGGAGGTAATCGTCAATCCTTCCGACTCCGAACCCAAACCCGATCAATGAGAGGGCGGTCCGAATCCACGCCATCAGAGTACGCTCTGCCGCATCGCGGTTGCGTTGCCGTGCGAGTTCGTTGGTGAGGCTGGGGGCAAGCGGCCTCTCGCTCATCAGTTTCCCCGGCGCACCGTCTCGTTGATTGATTTCGACCAGTACACGGGTTTGGTGATGGGAACCAGTGCGCCGTCGTGTCGGCCCCCACCACCGCCCCGCATTTCGCTTACTGCCGTGCCATGGCGATGCGGACAGCATCCTCCACCGAGACCAGGTGATCCAGGCTCTCCGCCGCATCCCCGATGGCGAGCTGCACCCCTTTGACGGTGCCGTTGAATCCGTTGCCACGCGACCCGTAGTCCGCGGAAACAGGCGCGCCGCTGTCCTCGCCGACGTCACAACCGTCATCGGCGGAGAAAACCATCGCCTGGGTCATCGGGACGGTTCCCTCGCCGACCTGCTTGCCGTCAACATAGAGAGTCACCTTGCCGCCCTTGCCGAGACCGCCGCCGGCGTAGGTGAACTCCATGCGTACCTGGTGCTCGCCGATGGGCAGCGTTTCTGCCGATTCAATATAGAAGTAATGCACGCCGGCCACGTTGTAACAGTATTTAAGCTTGCCGTTCTTCGCGTAGAGGCTCCAACCGCCGATGTTGGCGCCTTGGGCAATGATAACGCCTTCGGCTCCGGCCTCTGGTACCTCGATCTCCGCAGTAACGGAATGCGATTTGTTTTTGATATTCAGGACGCAATTCTCAGACAGCCTCCCCATGCCGCGGAACAGAAGCTGTGTCGTCCCCTTGATCAGCACAGGGCGACCGGCGGTATCCGGATTCATCTTCTCGACAATTCTGTCGTCAATGGGCAACACGTTGTAGCGGGTCGCCTCAATCAGCCACAATCGCTGTAGTTCGTGCAGCTTCTCGGGCATCTTGGTGGTCAAATCGTTTGCCTGGCTCCAGTCTTTGCTCGTGTCGTAGAGTTCCCATACGTCATCGTCGAGCGCCACGGTCTTCCTGCCCACGAGTACCCACGGCGTGCCGTGCTTCGTCACCGCGGTCCAGCCCTTGTGGTAGATTCCTCGGTTGCCGAACATCTCAAAATACTGCGTCTCATGTCGTTCATCGGCAGCCGCGTCGTTGAACGAGTAGAGCATGCTGACGCCCTCGATGGGCTTCTGCTGCACCCCGTTGACCGATATCGGCTCGGGCAGGCCGGCTGCCTCGAGTATCGTTGGTGCCACGTCGATCACGTGGTGGAATTGCGAACGGATTTCGCCTTTGGCCTTGATGCCGTTGGGCCAGTGCACAATGGTGCCATTGCGGGTGCCCCCCCAATGGGAGGCGACCTGCTTGGTCCACTGGTACGGCGCGCACATGGCATGCGCCCAGCCCACGGCGTAATGGTTGTAGGACTCCGGCCCACCGAGCTTTTCATATCGTTCCATGAGAAATTCCGGCGTCTCCAGAGCGGCCAGTCCATTGAAGTTGGCCATCTCGTTGTAGGCGCCCTGCAACGTGCCCTCGGCCGAGGCGCCGTTGTCGCCGATGATGTAATAGATGAGCGTATCGTCGAGGATGTTGAGCTTCTTCAGGCCGTCCAGCAAGCGACCGACATGGTGATCGGTGTACTCCAGAAAGCCCGCGTAAACCTCCATCTGGCGGCGAAGGATCGGCTTGAGCGCTTCCGGCATATCGTCCCACGCCGGTATCTCGGCGTGGCGCGCGGTGAGCTGGCAGTCCGCCGGGACGACGCCCAGCACCTTCTGCCGGGCGAGCGTCTCTTCACGCAGCTTGTCCCAGCCTTGGTCGAACTCGCCTTTGTACTTGTCGGCCCACTCTTTCGGCACGTGGTGCGGTGCGTGAGTCGCGCCGGGTGCGAAGTAAACAAAGAAGGGCTTGTCCGGAGCCAGCGCCTTCTGCTGCGACACCCAGGTCATGGCCTTATCGGTCATGTCCGCCATGAAGTGGTAGCCCTCTTCCGGCGTCCCCCTTGGCTCGACCGGCGTGGTCCCCTCGTACAGTGTAGGGTACCATTGATTTGCCTCCCCGCCGATGAAGCCATAGAAGTACTCGAAGCCGCCACCCCCGGTGGGCCAGGCATCGAACGGTCCGACCGGGCTCGTTTCCCAAACCGGCACTTCGTGGCATTTGCCGAACTGCGCGGTCGAGTAACCGTTGAGTTTCAACGTGCGGGCAAGCGGCGAAATGGAGTTGGGCAATACCGAACTGTAGCCCGGCGCGCCGGTGGCAATTTCGGTGATACCGCCCATGCCGGCCGAGTGGTGATTGCGACCGGTCAGCAGCGCCGCCCGCGTCGGAGAGCAGAGGGCGGTGGTGTGGAACCGGTTGTATTTCAGCCCGCCAGCCGCCAGCTCTTCCGCATTCGGTGTCTGGCAAGGGCCGCCAAAGGCGCTCGACGATCCAAAGCCGGCGTCGTCGATCAGAATGAGCAACACGTTTGGCGCCCCTTTGGGTGGCCGCAATTGCTCGATGGGCGGGAAGCGCGTATCCGGATCCCTCGCATCATAGGTGATCAGCCCGGTTCGCGCGGGAGTTGGAATCGGAAGGTGCGAACGATGTTTCCCGTCTTCGCTGCTCATGATCTGATTGCCCCCTTTGTGCGGTAGGAACGGGCCGGCTGGTTTGCTTGGCCGGCCGTCTTCGAGACCTTCTTCGGTACACGAGCCTGCGATGGTAGAACCAGACACGCCGCGCAGGAAGTCGGCCGCGTTATACGACGGAAAGGGATGAAGAATCCCTGCTTGGCTTCCGCTGCTACTCCGATCCTACCTTTCGTGGAGGTTTTTTCAATCGGACGCCCCCGGTACCGAGATGAAGCCCGACGCAAACAAATCAGGGGTTGTGGGATCATACTCTCGAAATCTCTGAAACTACGTCAATTTAATGGCTTGAACCTGAATCGCTGGGACCACCAAAAGAGTAGTGGTCATGCGGCTATGGCGTCTGGCGGGAAGGAGTCGTTGGCCGGATGGAATTTCCGTCCGAATTCGGAATCGGGCGTACCTGTGGCTGACTTGCAGGAAGGGATCGGCCTCCGTCGGCGGCGTCGTCCAGGCTCGCCTGACCCGATCCCACCGAGCGCGCGGACATGCCTCGCGGGGAACCGCAACCAATATTGCGGCTCCAGGCGAACCGAACCGCCGGCATGCGGCTGACCCCTACGCTTCCCGATCGTCGTCTGCGAATCCCTCGGCGCAGTCGGTGCGGTACACGCGCCGCCCCCGGCCATATTCGCGACTTGAAGGCTGCCCGTTATGGAAAACCGACGGCTTCTCTCAACCCGATGACGGTTGAACGATTATCGTTCCCGTCATACCGAATAGACTATGCAGGAAATGCGTGCATTTCAGCCTGTACGTTCCAGGCGCTCGAGGAACTACCGTAATATCGGCACGACCTCGGCCGGCAAGGTCAATCTCCCCGTCGTGCGGCAGTGTACCGGCTTGCACGATGCTCGCAGCGAAAAACGCAGGGGCGCTGAAGCTGTGACCGCCGCTGCTGTCATTCACGAGCTGGAGATGTACCGGCACGCCCACGCGGAGCCGAATCTGCGAAGGGTTAAACTCGAAGCTGGACAAATGGATGATGATCGTCGGCGGGGCTGGTTGCGACCACGCCGAAGACGCGCCGGCGAGGGTAAGGAATGCACCCAGGGCCATGTGTCGCAAATGTGTCATCGAGTACCGCTACCGCCACGCTGTCCATGCACTTGCAGAGTATACCGACGACAACAGTACCAGTGTGCGGCCGGCAATATCAAGCTTGCTGCCATCGGGGCCCTGCTCAGCAGGCACTCGCCGGACTTCTCGGCGCAGTTCCGCAGCATAAGGGCGCGCTGAGCTACGCTGAGGACGACGTCGTGCGGTTACGCCACTTGATCTGGAACGGCGATGGCAATGAGGCCCGTCGTGCCTTGCGCCGTATCGCGTATATGGCTGGCAATGCCATTTGGCTCAATGGTGAAAGCGGGAGAGCCCGCACCGAGCGTTTCACCCAGTTCTCCCGCGAACTGGAGACCTATCTGACCCTGAATGCTGCGGCTCTTGCAGACTACGGTCGACGATACCGGGCCGGTCTGCGGATTGCGACGTCAGGAGCTGAGTCTATTGTGAACAATATGGTCAACGCGCGCACGAACACGCGGCGGCAGATGCGCTGGTCACCGCGGGGCGCCCATCGCGTCCTGCAAGTACGAGCTGCCGTCATCGATGGGCGTCTCGGTGCAGGCAGGCTGAACGTTGCTGCCTGACTGCCCCCGACTCGGTTCCACTCCCCACCCACTCAGGCATGCGTCATCCGGTTCCAGGCGTCCAGCGCGGCGATCTTGTACGCCTCCGCCAGCGTCGGATAATTGAACGTGTTCTCGATGAAATAATCCAGCGTGCCCTGCAAATTCAGCACCGCCTGCCCGATATGCACGAGTTCCGTCGCGCCCTCGCCCACAATGTGCACGCCCAGCAGCCGGCGCGTGTCCAGCGAGAACAGCATCTTCAGCAGGCCGGTGTTCAGGCCCATGATGTGGCCGCGGGAGGTTTCGCGGAACCGCGCCACCCCGCATTCATACGGAATGTCGCGCTTGCGTGCCTCCTGCTCGCTCATGCCCACCGTGGAAATCTCCGGCACCGAGTAGATGCCATACGGAAAAAACTCCGGCGCCGGCGGCATCCGCATGTTGAACGCGTGGCAGGCTGCGATGCGCCCCTGCTCCATGGACGTCGATGCCAGGCTGGGGAAGCCGATCGCATCGCCGGCCGCATAGATATGCGGCACTTCGGTCTGAAACGTATGCGGATCGACTTTCAAACGGCCGCGGTTGTCCGCCACCAGCCCGCATGACTCCAAATTCAGCGCATCCGTCGCCCCGACCCGCCCCGCGGCATAGAGCAGCATCTCGGACCGCAGACGGCGGCCGTTTTCCAGCACCGTCACCGGCTGGTCTTGCTCGAATTCGATGCGCGCCACCTTGCAGCCGAAGCGCAGCGCCATGCCGCGGTCGCGCAATTGGTGGGTGAAATCCTCGATCAGCTCCTGGTCGATGAACTCCAGGAAGCCGGGCCGCGCCTCCACCAGTGCCACCCGCACGTCCAACGCACTGAAGATGGTGGCGTATTCCACGCCGATGACGCCGGCCCCCACCACCGTCAGGCTGCGCGGCAGATGCGGGATCTCCACGATCTCGTCGCTGTCCAGCACACTCACGCCGTTGAACGGCACATCCACCGGCCGATACGGACGGGTCCCGACCGAGATCAGGACGCGCTCGCCCTGGATCACCCGCATGTCGCCGTTATCCAGCACCACCTCGACGCGATGCTGGTCGAGGAAGCGGGCGGTGCCGCGTAGCGTATGCACGGAATTGCGGGCGAACTGGTGTTCCAGCACATCCACCTCGTGGTCGAGGGTCATGTGCAGGCGCATCATCAGGTCCTTGGCCTCGATGTCCTTCTTCACCCGATAGGCGCGGCCGTAGAAGCCGCGTTCCCGCCAGCCGGTCAGGTTCAGCACGGTTTCCCGCAGCGTCTTGGACGGGATGGTGCCGGTGTGCACGGACACGCCGCCGACGCGGCGGCCTTTCTCCACCACGAGAACAGAACGGTCGAGCTTGGCGGCCTGGATGGCGGCGCGGCGGCCGGCAGGGCCGCTGCCGATAACGACGAAATCATAATTGGTCATGCTGCACATGCTAACCGGGACGGCGCAGCTTGTGGGAGAAAAAGCACTGTCTATGATCCGGGCGGAGCGATACGAGAGGAGGCCGGCGTGCCAACCATCCCCAAGACCTTGCAGCCGCATATCAACACGGCGTTTCCGGACCATGTGTGCCTGGTCGGCTCGGCGCTGCCGAGCGGCTATTCGCAGATCACGCCGCGGGGCAGCACCATGGTGTACGACGATGAGCATCTGGCGCTGTGGGAGCGTGGGAAGGGCTCCACGACCGGCAGCATGCACGACGGGACCAAGCTGACCGTGTATTTCCGCAAGCCGCAGTTGCGGGCGGATGGCGTGCTGCCGTTGGGCGGCATTGCGCGGTTCTATGGCACGGCGACGATCCACAAGTCGGGCCCGGCCTATGATGAGGTCTGGCGCCGGCTGGTGCAGCCGGAGAAGGATCGCGACCCGGACAAGAAGGGATTCGCCGTGCTGATCCGCATCGAGCGGGCCGAGGATTTGAACGGGGCTCCTCTGAAGTTGGAATGATGCGGGGCTCGGCCCAACTCAGAAAGGAAACGCACAATGTCCCTGTTGTTGAAACGGCGCCGGCCGTAACGATCCAGACGGTCGGCAACCCGCAGGTGCGCAACGCGTGGCGCGAGGAATTTCAGGCCGGCTTTACCATCGGCGAAGGCCAATGGGCCGCCATCCACGACCTTGCTGGTGGCTAGAAGTTAAATTGTGGATGGCCGGCCCGCAGCAGCGTTTCGTTATGCCACCCGCAGGACAGGGGCCCGCACGAGGCTGGCACCTACCGGGTTCTTCCGCCTTGGATAGTGCTATAGACCTGCGCCATGGCGGCAGACGTGCATGCGGCGGCGGACTTCTACGGCACGACCACTGGGTTGGTGGCGGCGCGCCTGTTGCGTGAGCGGCTGCTGGCGTTGTGGCCGGATCTGAGCGGGCAATCAGTGCTCGGGATCGGATTTGCCGCTCCCTATTTGCGCCTGTGGCGCACGGAAGCAGGACGCTGCATAGCAGTGACGCCGGCGCAGATGGGGGCGACACGTTGGCCGCTCGGGCAGCCCTGCCTGGCCTGCACGGCCGAGGAAGACTCCCTGCCCTTTCTGGACCTTAGCTTCGATCGCGTGCTGCTGGTGCATGGTCTGGAAGCGGCCGAAAACGCCCGGCGGCTGCTGCGCGAGACGTGGCGGGTACTGAAGGACGACGGGCGGTTGCTTGTGGTGGCGCCAAACCGCACCGGCCTCTGGGCCTATTCTGAGCGAACGCCGTTCGGCTACGGCCAGCCCTATTCTTTCGGCCAGCTCGGACGGTTGCTCGCCGCGTCATTGTATCGCGTTGAGCGCCGCGACACCGTGTTATGGGTGCCGCCCGTAGGGCAGCGCCTGGTTCTGCGCAGCGCCGAATTGTTCGAAAAGTCCGGCCGGCGGCTGATGCCGGGAATGGCCGGATTGATTGTCACCGAGGCGGTGAAGGACGTCTATGCGGCGCTTCCATTGAAGCCCTCACCGCGTCGCCGGTTGGTGCTGGCGGAAACAGCGTAGCGCGCGAGGGCGGAGGTTTCGGGTCCGCGGGCCGGCTCCCCCGCCGGATGTTATCCCAACACTTCGGCGAGCAACTCCAGCGCACGCCGGGAAAATGCCCGCATGTTCGCCACGCGGTCGGCGCTGCCCGTTTCCAGCGTGATCGCGCGGGAAAAGCCCGGGCCGACCACAGCGATGCAGGTATGGCCCGCTGCGTCACCGTAGCGGTTGCCGGTGGGGCCGGTAGCGCCGGTCTCGCCAAGGCCCCAGGTGGCATCGAGCCGCTGCCGCACCCTATTCGCCAGCAACAGGGCATAAGCTTCGGTGGAGGCGCGTTCAATCGGCGCGGGGAGCGGGTTCGGGATGTCGAGGAATCCGGCACGTGCGTAGGCGGTATAAATCACGCTGCCGCCGCGAAAATACGCTGACGCGCCGCCAACCGAAAGCAGTGCGGCGGAGATCAGCCCGCCGGTGGACGATTCCGCGACGGCGATGGTGTCGCCGCGCGCTTTCAGCCGGGCGCCCAATGTCTCCGCCAAAGGTAACAGCGTTTGCATGCCGGGTTCCTCCTTTTACCAAAGATCGTATCGGCCAGCCGCCGTATTGCCAAGGCATCCGCACTCGTGATCGAGGGGGCGAGACGTCGCCACAACAGCGTCAGCGTGCCTGCAGGAACGTCGTAAGAGACGCAACCTCGGCATCGAATGCGCGGCGAAACATCTGTTCTTGCGGCGCGCGGCCGACGTAAACCGGCGTTACCTGCACCAAGCCCTTCTCGACCGCAGCATTGACGCAGCCGACGATTTGCTCGCGCCACAGCAGCGGCATCGCGTAATAGCCGAGACGGCGTTCTGCGGCAGGTGTGTAGGCCTCGAACCGGTATTCCCAATCCCATAGCATCGCGAAGCGGCGCCGGTCCCACACCAGCGGATCGAATGGTGCCAGGAAGCGCACGACGTCCGGTGCTTCACGAGCGGTGAAACCAGCAGGCCAGACGTAACGTTCGCCCTCGGCTTCTCCGCGTTCCAGCTCGCCGGATGCCAGCAGCGCACACACCGTTTCCGCCGGATCGCCGAGATCGGGCACACCGCGCGCCAGCAGGGCGCAGGTGGGGCGCAGGCTGCGTTCCGGCAATGGCGCCAGGATGCGCACCACGAGCATCACGACGCGGCGAATGCACTCCACGCGCGACAAGGGTTCATCATGCGGAAGAGCAAGCGCATAGACACGAATGCCGTCGCGCCGCTGCGCCACCCGGAGCAATCCGTAATAGTGCAGGCTTTGCAGGGCACGGGTGGTCGCAGTCGACCAGCTTCCCCAGCCGTTCACCGCGCGCTCACGTCCGAAGCGTTCGGCCAGGTCGCGGGGATGTGTCGCACCGCGGTCCCGCACGAACGCCAGCACCTCGGCGGCCAGGCCGGTGGGCGCATGACGTCCATCCTCGCTTTGCTCGTCGTGGCGCGGATGCAGCAGACGCCACGTTTCGCGCGGCATGATGCCGTAAGCGTAGAGGAAATCTTCCTCTGCTCCGAGCCTTGCAAACCGCCGCTCCAGGTCGCCGGCGCGATAGTCCGCCACGCGATGACGCAGGATCAGATCCTGCGCCCGCGCCGGTGTGCGGATCGGGTCCGCCTGCACGAACCCCATGGTGCGCATCGCGGCGCCGAGCGTCACCGGCGCGCGAAACGACGCGGTGATGGCCATGCGGCGCAGGCGTTGCAGGGTCAATGGCTTCGGCATCGGCGGGCACAGCCTAACGGCTTCGTGCTGACAGCGTGTTGTCAGCAGCGCCGGGGCGCAAGCACGACCATGTTCGCACCGGATCGTGGCGGTCGCGGCGACGCTGTAGGCCGTCGTTGGACGGCATGATCGACCGTGCCGAGGGCCTCCCTCTCAGACAGCCCGGCGCCGACGGCGTCGCGCGGCGGCCAGGCCCGCCAGGCCTATCCCCAGCACTGCCAATGAGGCCGGCTCCGGTGCGGCTGCGGGATCGTTCACGTTAATGTCTTCGAGATCGCCGGAGTACTCGGTTCCGGCCACGGCGTACGAAAATGTCCCGGGAGGATCGGTATCCTGAATAGAGAAGCCATAATTGTTGCCCAACGAGTCGAGGCCATTCGCCCCGATGTCGAACATGATCGGCAGGCCGGGAAATGGGCCAAAGGTATTGTAATCGAACATATAGAATGGGCCGCCATATTCCGTTGCCGGCGCGAGAGTGGTGGGGAGGTTCGTGCTGGTAAAGGTGGCATTGGGGTCGCCGGCAAGCCCTGTGAAGCTGACGCTGAAATCGCTCACGCCGTCCCAATTGTCGGAATCCTGAACCGAGTCGGGCGTTGCGAAAATGAGGAAGCTGCCGCTGATAGAGACCTCTGGATTGCCGGAGCCGTCGGTGCCTATGGCAGTGAAGGTTACAGCGTCGTTGCCCTGCGCGAGGGCAGGGAGGCTAGCCGACCCACAAGCGATGATTGCCGCCGTGGCTGAGAGAAATAGTCGCATACGGTATGGTCGCTTTCGGTCATCGGCAGGCCGTATCGATTTCGGAATGCTGAATCAACCGGGGTCTGCTGCAGCCGTTGAAGCAAATCCAATGCCAGAAGAAATGTCTCAGAAATCCTCGGTCGTCGCGTAGGGTTCGAGGGTGTCGAGGACCAACCTGTAAAGATTCCCGACAAGGGAACGGCTGAGGGACGACGCCGGCCAGCCTCAAGCGTCATTCCCGCGGTGATCCCCCGCTGTCATTCCGCGGGCCCATTCATCGTCCGCAGCGGCAGGGCAGCGGCAACTCCCCCTGTTCCCACCCATCCCCGATTTGCTCTACGCTCTCGCTCAGCCGGGGCGGCACGCCCGCCATCCCCCGGGGACAAAGGCAAGGGCAACCACGAGGAGTCCATTATGCTGTCACGCGAGGACAACGAACTTGTCACCCGGATTGGCCCGGGCACGCCCATGGGCAATGCCATGCGGCGCTATTGGATTCCTGC
>Ga0335072_10012585_pt1 | contig 12079 bp, 13 predicted proteins | sample Lox_Sample_21_FD_206725 | JGI IMG/M metagenome (GOLD analysis project Ga0335072, IMG submission 206725) | Soil microbial communities from Loxahatchee National Wildlife Refuge, Florida, United States - Lox_Sample_2.1 | ecosystem: Environmental > Terrestrial > Soil > Wetlands | place: USA...
GCCCGGGCCGCAGCTTCCATCCGGCGGAGCCCCCCGGGTCGTTCATCCGGCTCAGCTTCGCCGCCGCCGCCCGGCCCGAGGACCTGCACGAGGGCGTCCGGCGGCTGGCGCTGGCCGTGCAGTCCGACTAGGTCCGTACCCCGCGGTCTCAGGCGCTTCCCGGAGCCGTGACGAAGTCGATCAGTTCCTCCACCCGGCCGAGAAACTCCGGCTCCAGGTCGGCGAAGCTGGTCACCGAGCGCAGGATGCGCTGCCAGGCCGCGGCGGCGCCGGCCGGCCAGCCGATCGCGGCGAGCACGCCCTCCTTCCACGGCTGGCCGGGAGGCACCCGCGGCCAGCCGGGGATCCCGAGCACGGACGGCTTGACCGCCGCCCAGACGTCGATGAACGGGTGCCCGACGATCAGCACGTGCGGCGATCGCACCTGCGCCGCGATCCTGGTCTCCTTCGACCCGTCCACCAGGTGATCGACGAGCACGCCGAGCCTGCGGGAGGGACCGGGTGAGAAACTGGCGACGATCGCGGGCAGGTCATCGATGCCTTCGAGGTACTCCACGACGACGCTGACGTCACGCAGGTCGTCGCCCCAGATCTTCTCGACGAGCTCGGCATCGTGACGGCCCTCGACGTAGATGCGGCTGGCCTTGGCGACCTTGGCCCGGCTCGGTGCCGCCGCGATCGATCCCGATGCAGTCCGGCCGGGCGCCCGGGCGGCCGTCACCCCACATGGCCCGGCCTGCGGGCTGGGCCGCACCAGCCGCACCGGCTTGCCCTCCAGCAGGAACGGGGCCGGGCCGAGCGGGAACTCCCGGCGCCTGCCGCGGCCGTCCTCCAGCGTGACCGCGTCCTTCTCGCAGAACACCACGGCGCCGCAGAACTCAGCAGCGGCGTCCTCGACGACCAGCCCGCGCTCGGCCGGCACCTGCGGAAGCTGACGCTGCACGGGCCGCTGCCGCTGCTCCGCGAGCACGTCCCGGCCGTACTGCCTGCTCCGCACCACGTTCCTCCTCGCCCGGTTGCGCGGCGACCGCGCCGTCAATTCCCCGCAAAGCACCGTAACGAGCCGCGGCCGGTGGCGCGGTGCGCCACGCGGCACGCGGCCCTTCGCGTTCACGCCGGGTAGACCTGGGTACGGCCCGTTTCTGCGGCCATCAATCCGCTGCAGCGGCGAGCCCGGCTTCATCGCTCTGGCCGACCGGAGACTGTGGCTCCGCACCAAAGTACCGGGCGGGCAGGCGCGGCCCTGTCAGGTCTTCGCGCTCGACGGGTCCGCCAGGCTGGCAGCGTGTTCGACGACGTGATCCAGAATCGGGGCGAGCTGCTGCAGTTCGTCGATGTGTGCGGGAACGAGCCGATCCAGGCGCCGTTCGCCGTCGGGCGTGAGCCGGATCCTGATAAGCCGCCGGTCATCGTCGTCCTGCCACCGCTCCAGAAGCCCGGCCGCCTCGGCCCGGTCGATGAGTTCAACCGCGCTCTGGGGCCTGAGCAGCAGGTAACCAGCCACATCGCCGACAGTCGGGCCGTCTTGGCGGTAGTGTCCCTTTACCGCCAGCAGCAGCTGGTACTGGGATCGGCTCAGGCCAACTTCAGCGGCCTTGGCCTGCGACCATTGCAGGAACCGGCGCAGGGCGCTGCGGAATGCCAGCAGGTTCTGGTAATCCGCGCGGCTCAGCTGCTCGGGTTTGCTCATCGCCTCTCGCCGTCTCGCCACCCCCCGGCGCAGTGTCGTGGCAGGCCGGGCGCGCCCAGCCTAATCCCTGGGCATGGCAGAACAGATATCGTGCCAGCTTCAGCGCGCGGGTCCGGGGAGGGACGCGCTCGCCGGCGGCGCACGCTGACTCCCGGGTCACGGCGGCTCCGCCTTCACTGGCGGGGCCGCCACCTATTGGCGGTATGGCAGCCGCGGTTCCGGACCTGCGGAAGCCGACGCCCCCACCGGGCTTCCCCGTGGTATAGGACCGTCGGCCGCTAGCAGGGGCCCGAGTCCGTGAAGACCCGGCGGGAGATGATGCCGCGACCGGTGCTTCCCCCCCAGATTGTGAAGTGCTGGCCCGCCGCCAGGTAGGACGGGGCGTCGTCGTCGGTAACGGTAATCGTCACCACGACATGCTCGCCTTCCTGCAGCGGCTGCCGATTGTCCTGGATGATCGTCGCCGGGAAGTACTTGTGCGCGGATGGCTGGCCAATCCGCCTGGCGTGCACCATCAAGGCACGTGACCCGCTCGGATACTCCCTGCCGGGCGCGCCGTGCTTGGGTTGGTCCAGCTCGACTAGGGCCCGGTACCTGAACCGCTTCATTTCGCTCCGCCTCCACGGCCTGGCGTGTCCGCGATCCCAGTACCAGGTCCCGCCCGGGCGGCGACTCGCGGCAGCCGTAGGCTTGGCTTGAGCAATCCTTGCTAGTAACAATAGTTGTCTATGGCAAGACTAGCAACCGGGAGCGAGCCCGTCGGGCGGACCCGACGCGGCTATGGTGGAGGTCCTGCAGCCAGCGACCAGGGTCCTGGCTGGCGATGTGCGCATCGTGGTCCCGGTCGGCTTCAGGGTGGACACCGGACCCGCCGTCACGGGTTTGGCGCTCTGACCGCGGTTGCCGGGCTGCCTCAGCTCGCCTTGCGCCGAGACCTTGAGGTCGCCTTCGACCTGCCCGTGGTAGTCGGCTTAGATCTGCCGCGGGACCCACCGCCGCGTGAGGGCTTGCGACGGCCGCGCATCTCTTCGGCGCTGCGGCGCAGCGCGTCCATCAGGTCGACGTTCGAATCCTCCGGGGCGCCGCCGCCCTCGCTGACGATCTCCTCGCCGCGCTGCTTGCGCTTGATCACGTCCTCGACCCGTTCGCGGTATGTGTCGTGGTAACCCGCCGGGTCCCATCCGGTGGTCATGGACGCAACAAGCTGTTTCGCGATCGTCAGCTCCCGGCCCCGGAAGGTCTCACCGGTCGGCAAGTCCTCGATCATGTCTGCGGCATCACGCACTTCGTCGGCGAAGAACATCGTCTCCAGCACCAGAACGTCCGGCTCTGACGCGCGGATCGTGGCCAGGTACTGCTTGCCGTGCATCACGAACGTGGCGATGCCCGCCTTGCCGGTGTCGGCCATTGCCCGGTGCAGCAGCGCGTACGGGCGCGCCGCGTCCTCGCCCCGCGGGCCGAGGTAGTAGCTCTTTTGGTAGTAGATCGGGTCGATCTCTGCGAGATCGACGAAGTCGGTGATGTCGACCGTCCGTGACTGGCCCGGCTCGACGGCCTCGAGTTCCTCGTCGCTGAGCAGGACATAGTCCCCGTCGCCCACCTCATGACCACGGACGATGTGAGCCAGGTCGACCTCGTGTCCGGTGCGTTCGTTGACCCGCTTGTAGCGGATCCTGTCCGAGGTGCCCTCCTGGAACTGGTTGAAGTGCACCGTGGCGTCCTCGGTCGCGGCGTAGAGGCCGACAGGGACGTTGACCAGGCCGAACGTCACCGAGCCGGTCCAGATAGCCCGTGCCATCAGATCCTCCCTCGTGGTCGTCGTCTGGTTACCCAGCCTGGGCCCACTAATTCCGAGGGCATGAACGCGGCGCTGGTGTGCAGCAGGCCCCGAACGCCACACCTGGAATGAAGGGAGTTCTTCCCCGGCATCGCCGGGACCGACGTCTTAACCGCAGCCGTTCGGCGAGGACAGCGGCATGGCTCATCAGGATGTCCTCATCGACAGTGAGCAGGACGAACGGGCCGTTGTCGCGGTCAGGCGGCGTTCTCATTGCCCGCACGCGGGGGGCGCCGCATGATCAGCAGCGCGACGTCATCACGTGCGGGCTCTCCGTGCAACATCGCTTTCATGACGCTGGCGCAAGCGCGATCCGGCGGGCCGGCGCCCGGTCACAGCACCGGGTGGCGTCGAATGCCAGCCTGCCCGCAGGCCGGTCAGCGCCGCAGCGGCCGTCGCCGGCATGCCACTTCTCCTCTTCTGACCTTGAGACCGGACTGGCCGCCGCCCCCGGCCTGCCACTACCTCACCGGCAGCGAATTCAGCTATGAAAACTATTGCATAGTGCTACTATTAGTCCATGCGTGCTGACCAGGTAGCTGGATCAGACCAGGCCAATGCCGCTGGCACGACCGGCTTCGCCGATGACGTCACAGCGGCGGAACCCGGGGTGAGCGAGGCCGCGGTGGACGGGGTGCTGACCGCGAGCCGGACGATGGTCGCGGTGGCGACGATGTCGCTGGGCGCGGCCGCGGAGGAGACCACGATCGCGCAGTACCGGGCCCTGGTGGTGCTCGCCTCACGGGGCCCGCAGCGGCTAGTGGACCTGGCTGGGGCGCTGGGAGTCATGCCCTCGACGGCCGGGCGGATGTGCGACCGCCTGGTGCGCAAGGGACTGATCCGCCGACACCGTGCCCGGGCTGACCGGCGTGCGGTTCAGGTGTCCATCACAGCGGCCGGCCGGGACGTCGTCGATCAGGCGACCGCCCGCCGACGGGCACTGATCGCCATGATCCTGGCCCGACTGTCCGCAGACTGCCAGGCCTCGGTGGCCGACGCGCTACGCGCCTTCGCCGAGGCGGCCGGGGAGATCCCCGACAGCCGGTGGCCGGCCAGCCAGCCAGAACACTAAAGCGCGATCAGCCATGGCTGCGTCAACGCCTGTCGTCCGCCGCGCCGTCACCGGCGCCGCAAAGCTGCTCAGCGCCCGCTGGCTGGTGCGGGCGCCCATCTGGGCATACCGGGCCCGGCTCGGCGCGTTGTTCGGGTCACGGCTGGTCATGCTCGAACACACCGGGCGGACGTCCGGGCGTCGGCGGTTTGTCGTCCTGGAGGTGGTCGGGCACCCGGCGCGCGACACCTACCTGGTTGTCTCCGGCTTCGGCGCCCGGGCCCAATGGTTCCGCAACGTTCAGGCCAACCCGCAGGTCCGCCTCTACACCGGAAGCCGCAGGCCCATACCGGCCAAGGCCAGTACCCTCACCAGCGGCCGAGCGCGGGCGGCGCTGGCCGCATACGCTGCCGCCCGCCCCCGGACGTGGGCCGCGCTGAAACCGGTGCTGGAACACACCCTCGGCGCCGAGCTCACCGACCTGCCCATGGTCGCGCTCGACTTGGTCCGCGGGCCGAGCGGTGAAGTGCCGGACTGACCCTCGCCGCTGTGGGCGAGGGCCAGTCGAGGGGTGCAGCGGCGTTCAGAGCATCACTAATTCATGGCAAATGCAAGAAGTTTCGAACCCCGTTTCCGCCTGCTGCGGTCGTCGCCAGCGGTCACTCCCAGCCGAGTGACACCAGGTCCCGCTCTATCTCGTCGGCTGGGTACTCCCGGCCGGCGGCCGCGAACGCCGACAGCGCTCTGATCAGTCCCGCCCGGTCCCGCGCGGACATCTTCGCGATCACCGCCGCGATCTCCTCCCGGCGCCGAGCGGTGACGGCATCTACCAGCTGCTTGCCCGTCTGCGTCAGCTGTAGCAGGACCTCCCGCCGACTGGCAGGGTTGACCCGCCGGGCCACGAAACCCGCATCAACCAGCCGGTCTACCATCCGCAACGCGGTGGACGGGTTGACCGCCAGGCTCTCGGCCAGCGTCACCAGGTTTGTCTCGCCCTTGCCAGCCAGCAGCACCAGCATCCGGAACTGCCGCAACGTCACCCGCTCGTCAGTTCCGGCCATGGAGCGTGCCGCGATCGCGACCAGCAATCGCGATGCGGTCAGAAACGCCGAGGTCAGCTTCGCCACATCATCCGGGCCGACGACGTCAGCAGGATCCCGCATCTTCCCTTTCTACCGTCTGGAGATCGATCGCTGCTACCTGCTAGCGCGTTGGCACGGGCGCTGCGGATGGAGCGCCTGAGCCGCTGCGTCCCCAGGCGATCCGAGCCCCGGTCTGGGCCGGTCGGGCTGCCGCCCGCGTCGCCCGCCTGCTTGTTCGTAGCTCCGGCGGCTGGCACGGCATGGCGTCGGCAAGGTCGCGCGTCTGCGCTTCATGCTCAGGGGTCGCTGCAAGAGATGCGGTGCAGGCGGTTACTAGCTCTTGCTAAACATTGCATTATCAAATTATTATGGATGCGTAACGTTCGATTGATGACACAGCCCGGAGCGCCATGCGGCTGGCAAAGGCTGCTGCAGTCTCCTGGCAGCCGGACGCTCTGCGGCTCTACCGAGAGCCGCCAAATGCAACCTGCCAGATACGAGGGCCGTTTCCGCGGGGCCCAAGCCGTTCCGGCTGGCTGGGCCATCGAACTCGAGGACAGCCGCCCGTCCATGCGCAGCGTCTTCGGGTCCGTCGGCCTGCGACAGCTCGCGTCCGGCGAGACGGCCCAGCGTCGGCGCTAAGGAGGCGACAGCCGCCGTGTCGTGCACAAGTTCCCAGGGGCCGCGCGTCCGCGGCCCCGAACATCAGCAAGGCGAAATCCTTGTTCAGGCCGATGAAAGCCAGGGCTCGGCAGAGATTGGGTCGATGCCAGATGTCGTGGAGCTGATCTTGGCGGAACACGCGAGGATCAGCGATCTCATTGAGGAGCTCGGGAGCGCGCTGATGCATACGGGTCCGGCGGCCGCGCAATCCGAACCCGGCCTCGCATGGGCGTCGCTTGCAGCTTTTCTCCAGTTTCACATCGACGCCGCGGAGGAGATCGCCTATCAGGCATGGGCCAGCGCCGAACCCGGTGCGACCTCGGCCATCATGCAGGAAGTCGCCATCGGTGGCGACATCCGTGACGCGGTAGAGGAGGCGCGGCTCTCCCTGACCGGCTCACGGCCCTGGCACCTGGCCGTCAAGACGGCGTGCAAGGCCGCCGAGAGCCACATCGCCAACCTGGAGTGCGCCCCGCTCGTCCAGTTCCAGATGCACATCGCACCAACGCGCCGGCGCGATCTGGGCCGCCAGTGGGTGGCGTTCATGACGGCCCGGTCCTTGGACGCAGTCAACCAGTTGCCGCGTGATCTTCGCGCTCCCTGATCACCCGCATGCCTGGTAACGCCGAAACCGACTGCGCAGGGAATGCCGACGCCCCACTGAGGCCGCTAGGCCCATGCACCAAGCGCGGGGCGGTCGTCGGCTTCTTCCCGTTCTTCGACGACCTCGCCGAGTCGACGCGGCTGGTGTGCATCGCCGGTGAGTACCGCGCGCTGGGCGGGCACCCCATCTTCTTCAGCCATGGTGGCCAGTACGAAGCGCTTGCCGTAAGAAATGGCCTCCCGGTTCACCGTGTCGAGCCGATCTACACTCCCGAGCAGGTTGACGAGCTGATGAAGTACGACCGGATGGAGAAGTTCGGCGATCCGTTCCCCGTCGGCTGGCTGCTGGAGCATGTTCGCAATGAGTGCCGGGCCTACGCGGAGCATGGTGTCTCGCTCGTCGTCACCGGCTTCAACCTGCCGTGTTCCCTGTCTGCGCGCAACGCCGGAGTTCCTCTGGTGTGGATCCTGTCCGGCACCTCGTACGCCCCGTACTTCCGGGCCGGTGTCGCCACACTGCCGGACATTCTCCAGAACCGGCTCGCCCGCATTCTTCCGGAGCGCCTGACCGGCTGGCTCACCAACCGGATCATGCTTCGTGCCAGGACCGGGACACGTGCGTTCAACACAGCCGCGGATCAACTGGGCGTGCCACGCTTTCCCGCCACGCTGAGCCTATGGACCGGTGACTACAACCTGGTCAGCGACGTGCGTGAGATGCTCGCCCTGCCGCCTCGCTGCGACTACCCGGAGCGTGACTACGTCGGGCCGCTGCTGGCCAATCTCGACCTGGCAGTCGACGAGCAGATCGAGGCGCACCTCAGACGCCCGGGCCGCCACATCTACCTGGCGATGGGCTCGTCCGGAGAAAAGGGCCTGTACCTGCGGGTACTGCACGCCCTGAGCGGCACCGGGCACAACGTCATAGCCGCCTACACCAGTATCCTGAGCGACAATGAAGTCCCGCATCTCGGGGAGCATGTGCTCCTGCGAAGACTCGTTCCCGCTGAGCGGGTCAACCAGATGGCCGATCTGGCGGTGCTCCATGGCGGGCAGGGAACGATCTATACGGCCGCCTACGCCGGAAAGCCCGTGGTCGGCATCCCGATGCAGTTCGAGCAGCAATACAACATCGATATGCTCGTGCGCCACGGCACGGCGATCCGGCTGTCGAAGGCCCGGTTCCGTGAGCGCGACCTGGTTGCCGCGATCGACACGATACTCGGAGACTACGAGGACTTCGGCGGTCGCGCCGCGGCGCTCGCTGCCCGACTTCCAGTCGTCGACGGTGCCCGCCAGGGAGCGAGACGAATCCGCGAGATCGTCGAGGAGAACACGGCGTGATTGGCAGGGCTCACGATCGCGGTCACAGGACGGTCCGAACGCCAGCCTCGTGCCGAACTTCATCGACTTCGTCGGCCAGATTCCCGGTCAGCGCGCGGTGGCCTTTGCCGCGGCGGAAGGTGGGCAGCAAGGTTGCGCGGCGGCTGTCTTCGAACTCGAAGGCCAGCCCGGCGTAAAAGGCGACCGCAGCTAGCACCAGGCCTGCGACACCGGCTGCGTCCTTCCAGACCATGTTCGAGGAGAGTTCGTAGGCGCCGGTGAGGTAGAACCGCACCGACGTCAGGGCCATGGCGAGGCTTGCGAGCAGCTTGCTCAGGGACGCGGTGATGGCGGGAACGAGCAGCACCGTCGCTGCGCCGACCAGCAGCAGGCCCAGGGCGGGGCTGGTTTTCCCCGGCTGTCCGTTGAGGGTTGTCATGCCGATGGAGAACCAGCCGCCTGCTTGGAGCGCCATGCCAGTGCCGGCGGCGGAGTCGCGGGCGATGAACCCGTAGATGCAGCTCAGTAGCTGCAATGGCACGGCAAAGGTCAAGATTGCAAGTCCGGCGTCGTGCTGCTGCGCCGACGGTATCCACGACAGCTGCAGTCCGGCCAGGGTGAGCGTGGCGACCGCCAGGGCCAGCAGGCCCAGCGGCAGCGGACTGCCGATCGGCCGCAGCATTATTCTCGTCAGCGATTGGCTGTTTTGCTCGGGGTTCATTGTCGTCGTCATCTCTCCCCGGGTGTCAGCAGGGGCCGACGTCGGTGAGCACCTGCCGGGAGACGATTCCGTGTCCCCCGCAGGCACCCCAGAGCGTGAACGCCTGGCCTGGGCCGAAATAAGCGGATGCCTGGTCGTCGACCACAGTGATGGTTACGGCCGCCGGCTTGCCCGGCCGAAGCCGGATGCCTTTTTCTTCTGCAATCGTCGCCGGAAAGTACTTGTCGCACGATGGCTGGCCGGCATGCCAGGCGTGAACCATCAGCGAGCGTGTCCCGCTGGGGTGCTGCCTGCCACTCTTGCAGGTCGGCTGGTCGAGGGTGATCCATGCGCTGAACCTGAACGGCTTCACGGTGCTGGTTCCCTTCTGGACCGACTGGTGGTCGCGTCCTGTGGCCGGGGCGAAATGGGTTGCGCGGGCATCGGGGCCAGCAAGCTGACCCGGTCACCGGGCGCGAGCGTGAGCTCGGGGTCGGGTTCTTGCAGGCTGCGGCCCCGCAAGACGGAGACGGGGATGCAGCCTGGAGGCCAGGCGGCCGCACCGAGCTTCTTGCCCGCGGCGGGCGAGTCGGGCCCGATGGTTATCTCGAGGACCCGGTAGCCGGGCAGCGGCGTGGGCGGGCCGCCGCTGCCCGGCTGGGCTGCCGAGCCGTTCCTGACCGCCCGGGCGGCTCGCTGCGGGGAGGTGCCGATTTCGCGTGCGACGGCCTGGAGCACGCTGTCGTTGGTGATCCAGCCCTGGACCTGGCTGCCGTCGGGGGACAGGACCGGCAGGCCGTCGCGGCCGTAGGCGTCGAGCTGGCGCATGGTCTGGGCCAGCGATTCCCCCGCGAAGACGGCTTGCGGGTCGCGCTGATAGGTCACCGGGCCGGGCATAGCGTCAGCCCCCGCCACGGCGTCAGTGTGGCCGTCGGGAACGAGGAGGGGGGCGCGGAACGGGCGCATGGCATCTGCGGCCTTGAGGTCGCCGAAGGCCCGCCAGGGTGCGGCGCGGTCTACGTCCTGGCCACGGCGCAGCAGCTTGGTGGTGTAGATCGTGCCGTAGCTCAGCGCCCGCGATGTGGCGGTGGCGATCGCCACGGCGAGCATCACCGGCAGCGTCAGGGTGTAATCGCCGGTCATCTCGACCACGCTGGCTACCGACGTCAGCGGGGCCCGGGCCGCGGACGCGAAGACTGCGCCCATCGCCACGACCGCGTACAGCGCCGGCTGGCCAGCACCCGGGCCGACAATGTGATCGGCGATCTCGCCGAATGCCATGCCCGAGGTGACGCCGATGAACAGCGACGGGGCGAAGATCCCGCCGGATCCGCCGATACCCAGGGTGAGGCTGCACGCAATGATCTTCCCCGCGGCCAGCACGAGCAGGAACCACAGCACGTAGTTGCCGGCGACGGCCTTGTACATCACCGGGTAGCCAACGCCGTACATCTGCGGCAGGGCCAGCAGCAGCAGCCCAAGCGCGACCCCGCCGACGCCGGGCCTGGCCCACTCGGGGCGGTTCTTCCACAGCACGTCCCACAGGTCTTCCATCTTGTAGACGACCTTGGCGAACAGCAGCCCGATCAGCGCGGCAACCACGGCCAGCACCGCTACGGTCAGGTAATTGCCCGGATGATGCAGCGCGATGCCAGGCGGGAACCCGTGCAGGAACGGCTGGTTGCCCAGGAACGGTATAGCGACCGCGTCGGCGAGCATCGCCGAGAGCATCACGGTGAACAGCGCGTCGATGGAGAACTCGCGCAAAATGATCTCGACGCCGAAGAACACGCCGGTGATCGGCGCGTTGAACGTCGCGGCGATCCCGCCGCCCGCACCGCAGGCAACCAGAATCCGCATCCGGTTCTCCGGCATCCGGACCCACTGGCCCAAGGTGGAGGCCAGCGCGGACCCGATCTGCACGATCGGGCCCTCCCGGCCGACCGACCCGCCGACGCCGATGCAGATCGCCGAGGCCACCGCCTTGACGACGCTGACCTGGGGCCGGATCCGGCCGCCGTTCTCCGCGACCGCGATCATCACCTCGGGCACCCCGTGCCCGCGGGCCTCACGCGCCCACCGGTAGATGATCGGCCCGTAAACAAACCCGCCGACAACCGGTATCAGCACGAAGAAGCCAAGTCCGAGCCAAGGCAGATGCGAACTGCCAACGTAGCCTTGCTGGCCGAACTGCGAGTGCCCGGTGGCCAGCCAGGTGAAGAAGTAGATCAGGTAGCGGAACGCGACCGCCCCGAACCCAGAGCCCACGCCTACCAGCACCGCGATAGGGAACAGGCCAGCTCGCGAGCTGCGCAGCCAGCTGGCTACCCGCCCGGTCCACGGCGTTTCGGGCGCGTGCGCCTTGCCGATCCGGCTGGCTGCCATTATCTCCTCCCGTTCGCGGCCTGAATCGCGTGGTCCATAACCTGGCGCCCGGCGGCCGTGACCGATACCTGCACGGCACGCCGGTCGGCACGGCCGCGATGCCGACTGGCCAGGCCCTTGCGCACCAGGCGGTCGCACATCCGGCCTGCCGCGGACGGCGTCACGCCCAAGGCCGAGGACAGGTCGACCATCCGCTGTTGCCCGCACGAGGCCAGCGCCACCAGCGCCCGGTACTGGGCGATCGTGATGCCTTCCGCCGTGCTGCTCAGTGACTGTTTGGTCAGCGCGGCCGCGGCGCTGCTGGCAGTGCGTACGGCGTCGGTGACTGCCTCGCTCTTGTGATGCTCCGTCATGCCATGCGATCTCTACTTTATTTGTTGTGTGCAATAATATCATAGTGCGTTTATTGACTAAAGCAAGGGTAGCGATGGGTCGCTGGCCGCGGCCCAGGACCGGGTTGGCGTTGCGGCGGTTCCGCCGTCCTGTTGGCACGGAATATCAAGTCCTCGCGGTGATCGCCGGGTTCCTGCTTCAGGCGACCGCGCTCAGCGGCGGAGAGCTCGCCGTCGTGGAGCCGGTCCTGGTGCTCGAGCTTCCTGCAACGCTGATCCTGGCTTCCTGGGTCTTTCGGTCTCGGCTGCGCCGGCGGGAGTGGAGCACGACCGCCGCCACGGCGGCCGGTCTGGCGGGTCTGATGTTCTTTCTGGCGCCATCCGCTGGCCGCTCCGCACCATCAGCCTGGTAC
>Ga0335072_10012586_pt1 | contig 12077 bp, 15 predicted proteins | sample Lox_Sample_21_FD_206725 | JGI IMG/M metagenome (GOLD analysis project Ga0335072, IMG submission 206725) | Soil microbial communities from Loxahatchee National Wildlife Refuge, Florida, United States - Lox_Sample_2.1 | ecosystem: Environmental > Terrestrial > Soil > Wetlands | place: USA...
ATTGTAAGTAATGGGTAGGTCAACGTATCTTTCACTGCGGAGTTCACGATGTCGTTAAAGGTAATATGCACATGACCGTTGAAATTGGGACCGCTTGCTCTTCGAGGCACGCTATTATTCTACGGGTAGCGGCATAAACCATTTGACGCTGCACGTATCTCCAAGCGCGGCGCGTCAACCGGACTCCTACGCGCTCTGTAGGATAATTGCAGATAGCTACACAGCCCTGACCTTATGCAGACGAGCAAATGTACGGAGATTTGGGAAACAAGCTCGTAAGAATTAGTTCACCCTCCGAGTTATAAATGTTTCTATGCTCACAACCCAACTAGGTGCAGCATGCAAAACGAACACAAAACCTTGCACATCTCCCGCCGTATCAGACGGAGATAGTGCGGGCGGTCAGCAGAGAAGTCCGTGACCTTGACAAGGACGTCTCAAACATCCTCCAACCATTTAATGGTTCTTTCGATCCCTCTGCAAACCCGGCTACAGCCTGCTCCCTACTGGTGAACCATTTGTGTATGCGACGCAATAAACGATGCCTTCTGGCGTATCACCGTACCCGAACAGATAAACTAGAAGAAATGGTTTGGAGTGGCATTGATATACTCGAATCCACTACTCAGGCTGATAGGGATGGTCCAGAAGGGTCTGGTCCAGGAGGTGTCGATCCCAATAATAGTGAAGGGCAGAGTAGTAGTTTGAGCCCAGAAGAAGAAGAATATGTGAGACAATATGGCGATCTCTTGGCAGCGTATAAGGGACAGTGGACAGATATAGATCTGACTGGGAGTCTGGAGCCTCCGAGGGACCTTTTCATCGATGTTCGTGTTCTCAAAGACGCCGGTGAGATACAAACGGAGTACGGGTGAGTGGAAAATTGGAAGTACTAATTAAGAAGCAACTGCTAATCTGGCGCTCAAGGGCTATCACGCTCACCAAGAATAGCCAGTTTTATGTTCGGCAAGGGGACGTGGAGCGTTTAATAGCTCAAGGCTATCTTCAAAAGCTAAGCTGAACTTTTTGATGAGATACAGCAGAATTGTTACTTCCGGTCATCCAAGACTCGCGGCAAAATTTTGAAGCTTGACTTATCCCCGGATGATGGTAGAGCTACGTTTGATATTTTTCTCATGCTACACCTCTCCTGACCAAAGCCATGTCCGATGCGGCATGGTATGAAAACAGTGAGTCAGTCGTGGCAGACCGCGGAGTCTAAACTCTGCATATTCCGGGCTCGTGGATCTCTAGTTGGTACCCTATTAAACACCTGACAACGTTTAGGTTCTGAAACACGGAAGGGGTTTCTCTAGGCAGGTACGGATATGGGCTCTCCTTCCAACATGCAGGATTAGACCATTGTAGCGTCGGATGACGTTATCCTAGATATTGCGGGAGTATCCTTGAACTATTCTTTCCGTGTCTTGCTAGTGGATACTTCTGGATGTCGAAACTCTTTAGGCATATGCAGTAAGATCCAACGGTTTAGCACATGTTAAGACTAGGACTAGAAGCGGCATTAGAAAAGAGGACGTGAACGGAAGGGCAGATTCTACTTGTCGAGAGGCGACAGAGTAGCATTTTGGGCGTATATCGTTTATGCAAGGTCCAGTCTAGACCGTCATGCAATGGAAGGGGTTGTAGAATGCCAATAGACCCACGTTGTCTTCCAAGCCTGGCCGAGTCATTGGCTATATTTCCGGCCGGAAGTACTCTTGATGGATCGTGCAAATGTTCTACATTCTCGTATAGCCACCATGTCGATTAGCATGCACCCAAGATCCCGATGTCGCAAAAGGATTTTCAAATCGGCTGATAGAATGTGCATTTAGCCACTAGCCCGTAATGGGCAAGTTGATGGTTCTCTGTCAGTAGTATTTGTGCTTGTGTTCACATCAAGAATAGAGAAAACAAACTGTTCTTGAAAGTTTCCTATCCAATTCTGAGGACCTTTTTGGTGCATCTTGTTTGTACAGCAATTGGGGCCATCTTTCTTTTAATGAGAATCCTCGCATTTGAGCCTCACAATTGCTTTTTCCCCCCTTCACTATAATATGGAACTCTGCCGCCTATAAGACGGATAGTTGGACAGTCGGGCACATGTGAATAAGAAGTTACATCTGCATGAAGCTGCTGCAACCAACGGTCCCATGTCGGCAAAGAATTCTCGACTCAGCTGATTGATTGAGGGGACTACCATTGACGTGCAGGGCCCGGAGGCAATGCCGGTCCAATCAGCGCGTCGCATAGCTGCAGCCTTGTAGCCTCGATAACTTCGGAAATGTCAAAATATGATACACGCGATTGCATAGCGAGCTAGTACGGCCGTCTTTACAGATCATTAATGCCTTCGTTCAGTTCAGGACCCAGCACGCAGGCGAATGTCTTCCAATTGCCCGTTTTGAATCGGGATTGTGCTGAGCAGTCCAGATATGAGCAGCAATTTTTGGCAGCAAGAAAAACTTGCAGAGGAAAATTCCCCGCAGCCCCGCAGCTCTGCAGTAGCTCGCTCAACGTCACCGGCCACTCCAACCTCGCAATACTCGGGTTCTCCATATTTGACAGGCCATTCCGTAGCACGATATATCTTATGATGTTTTCCGCTGCAGATAATGATACCCCGCACTTCCACTTCCCTCTCCATGCATCGTCTCATCTGGTTGCAGATCTGTCAATTGCCTAAGTAGTAATGGGTCAAGGTTTCCACCGTTATCGCTAGCCCCGCCTGCTAAGAAAGTAGAGCGGGGTGGCGGCGACCCTCTAGGAGAAACTTCTCAGCCACTTTGTATTATACCTTATCTACTACTGCTAAATTAACGTCCGGAGCTCGTGGCCTTTTTTCGCTTCTCCTTCCATGCTGATTTGCTCGTCATTTCTGTGATAAAGTTCTTATCCACATCTACCTTTGGCTCTTGCTGTCGTCAGATACCGGCAGACAATCCCCGTCCTGCAGATGCTACGGGTGGAATGTCATACACATCCCCAGAACTGATACCTTCTCAGAAGAGAAGAGCTGTCTCTTCTACCGCGTCCCAGCTGGGCGCCAATCAGATCACCGCAGTGTCTGCTATCAGCGATGGCGGTTCCTATGGGTCACTGTCCGTCGATCGACCCTTTGGATTAATGCGAGGACAATCCGAAGTCCCTGCTACGGCAATCACTGTATCTCAACGGGAGCCTACGAGGTCCTTCTTTCACAGCTCTTTTCGTGGACATTTGGGTATGAACCAAAAACCAATTCGAGAACAACCAAGCTAATTGTTGCTCCAACAGCACCCGTTGATACTGCTCAGTATGCACGTAATGTTCGTGAGGACACAGCGGAGTTGGCTTCCTATGCACTTTCAGATCATGCATCTTCGGTGCACAGCGGATCACCGCGACCTAGTTCATTAACTCAATCCCACCTTGAGTCTTACTTTCCTCCACAATCTGACGACGACTTGTTTACCCCACGGAACCTCGACGATCTTCGACCACGAATGATCCAAGAGGTTTCCGAGCCCGTATCTCCCGAGGTTGGGCATCCAGGATATAAGTCTCCTGGCGCATCTGTTCTTACGAATATGATTCGCAAATCCCCACCAAAGACATTTCTGCCTGACGAGGAAGGGGAGACTGACACAGAGCCAGAGGGCGAAGACAACGCGGGTCGGTCCAATCAGCAGCGTCTAATCGCTACCCCTAATGGCGTTGTGGTGGACACTACTGAGCGAACTCCGTTGCTCAAGAAATACCCAAGCGGATCCTCACATCCAGATTATATACTTGGGATACCAGATATCGAACGCCAAAATTTGCGTAAAAAGGTTCCTTGGCCAAAATTGCGGAGGCTCATCTCATGGCCTAGAACGAAGGGTATACTAGCCCTTCGAATAATTGTTAATCCTAAGAGCTGGGATCGAAAAGTTATCTGGCAAAAGGCCGTCGTTGAGCCCGTTGGTTACTTACCCGCCGTCATACTTGGGTGTCTTCTAAATATTCTAGATGCTCTATCTTATGGTAAGTTATCACGACTCAAATCTTCCGTACGGCTTGCGTGCTAAATGCTTAATTAGGGATGATTCTTTTCCCCCTTGGTCAACCGATCTTTGAGAAACTCGGCTCCGCTGGTATTTCGATGTTTTATGTTAGCTGTATAATATCACAACTAGTCTATTCAGGTGGTGGTAGTATATTCAAGGGAGGGGTCGGGTCAGAGATGGTTTGCTTAAGACCTATTTCTCCCCTTTTCTCCAACATACTAATATGAAGCAGATCGAAGTTGTTCCGTTCTTCCATAAAATGTGAGTCATGTATTGAGTAATTGTTGTTCAAATTCTAAGTAGTTATTAGGGCCTTCACTATCATGGCCAATGTTGGAGAGGACAAGTCAGACGAAGTGATTTCAACAACCATAACAGCGTACGCAATTAGCTCTATTCTTACCGGGGCTGTTTTCTTCTTGATGGGTGTGTGCAGTTTTGGATATATTGTTGGATTTATTCCACGCCACATATTAATTGGTTGTATTGGTGGAGTTGGCTGGTTCTTGATCGCGACCGGATTCGAGGTTACAGCCCGACTCGACGGTAATTTGAACTATGACGGCGCCACTCTACGCAAGATGTTCCAACTGGATACCATATTTCTGTGGCTTATCCCATTGGTATTGGCTGTGTTCCTCTACTCTTCGACGAAGAAGATAACTTCCAAGTATTATTTGCCGACTTTCATATTGATCATCCCTGCCATTTTTTATTTCTTCGTACTTGCAATCGACGAGTTGGACCCCACCGACTTGCGCAATAAAGGCTGGATATTTAATGGGCCAGATGCAGGTGAACCATGGTGGTATTTCTATACCTTATATGGTAGGTTCGCTTATTTGAATATTGAGGACAATAGCCTCAAAAAGTGTTTCAGCAATAGATCTTTACAAAAACTGACTTTGATTAGATTTCAAACTTGTACATTGGGGTGCAGTCGCAGAGACTATTCCAGCGATGTTCGCATTGACCTTCTTCGGCGTCTTACATGTGCCTATCAACGTTCCAGCTCTTGCGTTCAACGTTGGAGAAGACCATCTTGACCTTGATAGGGAGCTAATCTCTCATGGAATCTCGAATGTAGCTTCTGGCTTTGCAGGTAGTATTCAGAATTACCTTGTTTACACAAATAGCGTTCTTTTCATCAAATCTGGAGGCAACAGCCGATTGGCAGGGATTATGCTTGCCATCATGACTTTCGGGGTCATGTTGGTCGGGCCTTCTATGATAGGCTACATCCCAGTCATGATGGTGGGAACCCTTATATATGTTCTTGGCTTCGAACTTTTCTTGGAAGCGGTGTGGTTGCCGCGAAAGAAATTGAAGTTGCTGGAGTACCTGACGGTATGTTCTTCTTGTCCAAACTAGACAAGTCATTCACTGACATGCCTAGGTCATCGCCATCGTCCTAATCATGGGCATCTACGATTTCGTGATCGGCATCTTTGCAGGGATTCTACTGGCCTTTGTAAGTCTTGTTGTGCAGACATCGCGAATCCCAGCCGTAAGAGCATCATACTCTGGAGAGATAGCAGGTTCGACAGTCCGCCGAAATCCCATACAACATCGATACCTACGTGAGGTAGGCAATCAAATACACGTTACTAAACTTGCAGGTTATTTATTCTTTGGGACAATTGTTAGCGTGGAGGAGAGGATCAGAGACTTAATTGATGATGAAGCATTCCACAATCGTCCCATCCGGTATCTAATCTTTGACCTGTGGCATGTCACTGGTATTGATTACTCGGCTGCTGAAGCATTTAATCGTATCAACAGAGTCTTCAGTAGGAAAGGTGTCACCATCGTCATGAGCGGGGTCAACGGAGATAGTCCAATTGGACTCAGCCTCCGCAATGTTGGACTTGGTGAAGGTGGCAACCAAGTAAAACTCTTCTCAGATTTGAATTCGGCCTTGGAAAGCTGCGAAAATGAGCTGTTGAAAGCATTCTATGCGAGCAAAGAAGCTAGAACTTCACGAAATGCACCATCGATGACGGTTGATGTTCCTCGTCAGATCGACTACACGTACACCATGGATACGCAATTTAGCTCACCGCGCCGCAATTATTTACATCAGATGGCTCAAAAGACCCTCAACGAAACTGAAGGGGCTATGCAACCAAAGTGGCAGAACTTCAAGGAGCCCCTACGCCTCATTCTCCAGACCTTTCATGGTCTAACTGAGAAAAATGAAGATTTCTGGTTTCACGTTGTTCCGTATTTCAAAAGAAAAGAATACCTAGCCGGGACGATACTTTACCACCGCGGCCAGTCTGCCAACGGGTTTTATCTCCTCGAAGAAGGAATTCTTCGCGCCCAGTACGAAATCCCGCAAGGTCGTTACTACGAAAGCATCGTAGCCGGGACGACTTGTGGTGAGCTCCCATTCTTCTCAGAGACAGACCGCACAGCAACTGTCCAAGCAGAGCGCGACACTATTGCCTGGGTTATGGACCGGGAGAGTTGGGCGAAACTGCGAGATGCAGAACCGGACGTGGCGCAGGAAATATATCAAATCACTTTGAAACTGACGAAGGAACGGATGGATTCCATCACCTCATATGTATTGACTACAGCTGGTTGAAGCGCAAATATCAAAGGTTGGGCATTGTATTATAGGTTAGATTGTCATTATTTGGAAGGGATATCTGCATACTTTTCTTTGTCTGGTGGATAGCGTTGTCATAAAAGTCAGAACGAGCTCTTACCTATCATGGGATAGCTTTGGAAATGGTGCATTAGATTAGGATTTAGTCAAAAGTTTTACTTGTACACCGAAAAATGGAGAGATTTCTCACATCCTGCTATTAATGTAAGCCACTTTAGTGTCACGATGATCCACGACGTGAAGATGACCCCGCAACTGGCTCAGGAGCTAAAGAAAAATCTTATTTCTGATGAGAAAAGAGATTCCTAGTACTTTTTAATTCTTCTTAAGAATAGTAAGAGGGTAATACATTAAAGGTAGAGTATGGATTATTTGTAAATGCGGTTGAGATTCACGATGTCTGCTCTCAGAGTCAATTCCGTAAGTGGCATGTGGGCGCCTCAGGCCGAAGGAGCTAGACTCTTGTCGTTGACAAGGGATTGGCTGCCACTAGATGCAGCTTCCCAAGCTTTCAATGAGGACCGCCGTGATAAGGCGCTACGGTCAACGTTCCCTACCCTGCGATTGTACATAAGTCAACGTTGTGAATCTCTGTACAACGACGCCGCTATTTTCAGAGTCATGTCTCTCGATCCTCCCACGTATCTCGCGTCGCTCCAAAACAACATTCGAGCCCGCCCAATACCATGGGATGGCGCCGTCCGAGCGGGCACGATATCAGAAGATCAATTGAATAAGATCAAAGCTGTAGATAAGGTCAGAAAAGAGCAGAGGAAGCAGGCAATTGAGTCAGACCTTGATGCTTACCGTACATTGTTCGTTGGTGGCGCGAATGAAAAGAGTATATTAGAGTCTGCTGCGAAGCGCGGAGATGTAGTTCAATACATCTTGGTCTTGCTGGGCGACTTGATAGATGGTGCGTGTTTTTACATTTCGAATTTATATACAATTCCGTAACCCGCAGAGCACTGCTGAAGTTGCAAATATAGGCAATCTAGCTCTATCGAAAGCCCTACTTGAACACCCTGACCCCTACAAAACATTGTTGCCTTTTCTCACTCAATCCACCAATCCTGAAGACCCCATTCCTCTCCTGACGTCGACTGTACTAGCTAGTTTGATAGCTGCTTCAGCAACAGCCTCCCCAGAAGGAACGCCCGCCGCCAATAGGGCATTACCAAAGCTTCTGTCCTATCTCTCCACCTTAACGCAGAGTCCCGATGGTGGCCTGCAAGACATTTCAGTCCTTGAGTATTCTGCATTATTACGGGGAAAGAAGCCGAGGCAGATATTTTGGGAACAGAGGAGCGAGACTGTCGGACCGCTCATTGATATCTTGAAGAATGCTGCTGGTGTTATCTCTAATGGAGATTCGTCGTCTACATTATGGAGTGGTGCTTCAAGCATTCGAAGTGGTATGGAAGGCTCTCTGAATGGTGGCGTGGGATTACAGCTGCTATACCATGTGCTTCTGGTCATGTGGCAGTTGAGTTTTGAGGGTGCTACCATTGGTGATGGATTAGAAGAGTATACAATCCTTGCTCGAAAGAAAATCGGAATGATGGCTGACCTCTCGTAGGGAATACGAAGTTATCCCGCTTTTCACGCAACTGCTACGCATATCACCGAAAGAGAAAACAACACGGTTGTTGGTATCGACTATTTACAACTTATTGTCGACAAATGAGACGACACTTCTGCCGGCAGCCACTTTTGCACGTCTGCCGAACCTCTTGCAAAATCTTAATAGTCGCCATTTTACCGATCCAGACCTCCTTGAAGACCTCCAGAACTTGAATGACATGCTCGAGGAGCATACAAAGACACAGACCACCTTCGATGAGTATGCAGCAGAGGTGAATGCTGGTCATCTGCGTTGGTCGCCGCCTCATAAAAGCGCTACCTTCTGGTCTGAGAATGCTCGACGAATCTTAGAACACGAAAGGGGAGAACTTCCCAAGAAACTTGCTGAAATCATGGCAAAGCCTTGGGATAATGACAAGCAGGTTCTCACGATTGCATGCAATGATGTAGGATGGTTAGTCAAGGAGGTGCCAGAAAAGAGACAGCAATTGGAAAAGCTGGGATTAAAGACTAGGATAATGGAATTGATGGCCGAGCCGGATGCGTCGGTGAGATTGGCAAGTTTAAATGCTTTAGCAGAATGGCTCAGGTATAGCTTCGAGACAAGGTAGTCCTGCGGTTCGCGGTGGATCAAGGGGTAATTGAGGAGCATTTTAGCTAAATCGGGATTGTAGAGATTATTAGCTCCCTGGGATGAAACATCTGGCATGGAGTTAATTCGTCATAATTGTAGCAGCGAGGATTCTTGCAAGGCTCTTAACATATATCCTAGGAGTCACTTGTGGTATTTAAGTAACATGTACTACAGGGGTTGTAAACCAAACTTGCATTTGAGTTGTGGGAGTTGCCCCACCTAGAATTCCGATAGCCGAGCTTGATTTGAACTTTTCAAACATCAAGACCTTGCATGATTTTACAACATTTCTTATATCAATTCTTTACACCATGAAGCGTGTTCGAGCCATCCAATCCATCAGCAACAGCTTAATTGTCCTCCATGGATTCCCGAGAAGTCCTCGATTGCTCTCTACAGCCATCTCTCACACAAAGCCTACTCCCAAACCAGACCCAATTTCAATACCAAGACCTTCCCTGAACCCCCACCTCTGCACAGTAACACCTCAATTGACTAATCGACACGCATCCACTGCTCCACCTACAAGCGAACTTCGCAAAACACCTCTCTACGACCTCCACCTGTTCCATGGAGCTAAAATGGTTCCCTTCGGCGGCTTCCACATGCCAGTACAGTACAATTCTCTCTCGGTCAGCGCCTCCCATCACTTCACACGCAGCCACGCATCGCTCTTCGACGTCAGCCACATGGTGCAACACCGCATTTCTGGTCCCGGCGCCACAGCGTTTCTGCAGACAGTCACTCCGGCGGGACTTGCCACTTTGGGGACGCATCAAAGTACATTGAGCACATTCCTCTTGCGGAACACAGGCGGCATTGTAGATGATACGATAATTACCCGTCTAGGTCCGCAGCTCTTTTACGTTGTCACGAATGCGGAGTGTAGGAATAAGGATTTGGAGTATTTGAAAGAGGAGCTGGATGCGTTCAAGGCTGCGGGAGGGGAAAAGGTCAAGTGGGAGGTTTTGGATGGGTGGGGACTCATTGCTCTGCAAGGTCCATTGAGTGCAGAGATCCTTGAGAGCGTTTTAGCCAACCCAGAAGAGGCACGTTTGAAAGAAATGTATTTTGGGCAATCTAAATTCCTGAGAATCAGCTTGATGGAGGCCGGGAATACAAAGCCTTTGCTGGTCAGCAGGGGTGGTTATACGGGCGAAGACGGCTTCGAAATCTCGATAAGCCCAGAGGAGACTGTGGCAGTGACGGAAACGTTGTTGGAAAGCGCTGGATCAGAAAAACTTCAACTGGCTGGGCTCGGAGCTAGAGATAGTCTGAGATTAGAGGCAGGGATGTGTCTATATGGACATGATCTAGATGACACTACTACGCCTGTGGAGGCAGCTTTGTCTTGGATCATTGGCAAGGACAGGAAGGTGGAAGGAGGATTCCATGGAGCTGAGGTAATTCAGAGGCAGCTTCAGCCAAAGAGTAAGGGCGGGCAAGGCGTTGAAAGACGGAGAGTGGGCCTCATAGTAGAGGGTGCACCGGCGAGAGAAGGTGCAGAAATTTTTAACGAGAAAGGCGAGAAGATCGGCGTTATTACCAGTGGGTGTCCTAGTCCAACGCTTGGCAAGAACATTGCTATGGGCTATATCAAGGATGGGTTTCACAAGTCTGGCACTTCAGTGGATGTCATAGTCAGAGGGAAGAAGCGGAAAGCCCAAGTGACGAAGATGCCGTTTGTGCCAAGCAAGTATTGGAAGGGCATAGCTCCAGCTTGAGCGCAGCATGTCAGTCAGCCTTCAAAGCACAAAATAAAAGCAAATTTCTTGTTTACAGAGCCAAGCTCATCTATTTGAGGAAGAGAACTAGTACTTCGACACCATTCCACGATGACCGACTTCCCAATTGCGGACGGATGTTGATCCTTCAAGGCCACCCCAGGAGGCCGACCATGAACTTGGATGTATCTTCGAACTCTGCCTTCTGAGCCTTGAGCTCGTCGATGTCCCAATTCGACCATAACACCCGTCCTTTAAGAAACTCGGCCTCTGGACTGGCAGCCCAGACCAGGAAGCCAGACGGCAAAGACACTATCGAAGAACGAATTAGCACTATTACTATATCCTCGCAAGTCTTAGTTAAATAGGTAACTTACTGTCATCCAAGGGCATTTTCACACCTGACTTGGAGGCCTTGGCCCCCATAGCTGTGTCCATAACGCCTGGGTGCACATTCATGACCGTCACTTGGGGGTACTCTGCTGCAACATACTCAAAGAATTTCAGACCAGCCAGCTTGCTGACGGCGTAGCCAGACAAGGACGGTATGGCAGGGATGTGTGCGCCAGCAGTTGTGACATTTAATATGGTTGGCATTTCCGCCATATTCTTCAAGAAAGCCTGAACAAGTATCAAGTTTCCCTTCAGATTAATATCAACACTCTTCCACCACTCGTGAATATCAGCTTCGCCAATCAGAGCGGCGTCAGGGAAATAGGCCGCGTTGCTAACCAAGATGTCGATAGGCCCTAGTTTGGCTTTTGTTTCGGCGAAAGCGGCGTCGACGGCGGACTTGTCGACAATGTTGGCGACGAGGGTAAGGACTTTGATGCTGGGGAAACTTGACTTGAGCGAAGCGGCTGTGCTCTGGAGGGTGGAGAGAGTTCGTCCTAGGAGGACCATGGCCGTGCTGCCTGCGGTGGCGAAGGCATGAGCGATGTGTGGGCCAAGGCCAGATCCGCCTCCCGTGATCAGGACTACTTTCCCAGCAACAGAGAGTTCGGGTCGCGAAGGGGACAAGCTGGGGTAAACAGTGGAGTGCCAGGTCTTTGTGGGACTAGGGAAGGCCATGACTTGCAGCTGTGGCTGGGCTTGTATAATGTCCGAGGCTTTAGAGTAAAGACTGAGAATAGAGGATATCTGTATGTTTGCGAAGGACCTGGGTATCTACTTCTAGTTATTGAACTTGTTGCTCTTCCCTTCTCTAAACCGGATATCTAGTCCTAATTATATGTTAAACAAGGTGACTATTTCCGCCCTCATTTCTCATCCTTCTCCTTCTCTTCGCAGCCATTCCGCGATCCCTTACTAATCTTATTTTCAAGGTCAATATCCGTTGATGAGGACATGCTTTCCAAAATAGTATAATAGAAGTTTGAAATCACGTGCTCCGGCAGCCTTATAAATCAAAGTCACTCGCATTCCGCTACTGTCGCGTAAGCGGGGACGGGAGTGTCCGCTCTCTTTGTAATTGATGCTGAGGGATCGGTTGT
>Ga0335072_10012587_pt1 | contig 12077 bp, 9 predicted proteins | sample Lox_Sample_21_FD_206725 | JGI IMG/M metagenome (GOLD analysis project Ga0335072, IMG submission 206725) | Soil microbial communities from Loxahatchee National Wildlife Refuge, Florida, United States - Lox_Sample_2.1 | ecosystem: Environmental > Terrestrial > Soil > Wetlands | place: USA: Florida...
CCGGACACCAGCGGGGGCACGCTCTTTTCACAGGACTCCAGGGCCCGGTGCCAAACAGTGCTCACCCGCCGGCGGCCACCAGCCAACGAGTCTGCCGGACAGCGAACCCGTTAACCCTCATTAGTGCGGAAAGGATCTTGCCGGATGGGGCTGGACGCACTGGGGATGTCAGTTTGATGGCTTGATTAGATAGTCGAATGGTCATCAGGGACGCACACCAGGACGAGCTGGCTGAGATCGGAGAAATCAGGGTCAGCGCGTACCTTGCGGACGGTTTCCTGTCACCGGATTCCCGCTACGCGCCGCGGCTGCGCGAGCTCGGCTCAGACGGTGCCGGCGCGGTACTGGTCGCCGCTGATCACGCCGGCATCGCTGGCACCGTCATGCTGCAGACCTGGCCGAACGGCGGCGAGTTCCTTCGCGGCCCGGCTGAGGCGGAGATCCGCGCGCTGGCAGTGCGGCCGGAGGCCCGGGGTCGCGGTGTCGGCCGGGCACTCATCGACGCAGTGATCGAGCGTGCTGCGAGCCTCGGCGTCAGGCACCTGCTGCTGCTTACCCAGCCGGAGATGAAGACCGCACATCGCATCTACGACGAGGCAGGATTCGCTCGCCTGCCGGACCGCGACATCTCGCCCGAGCCCGGCGTGAACCTGCTTGCCTACGGTCTTGACCTTGACGTTCGCTGACGGTGCGCCCCGCTCCTGGCATAGTTTCCCGGCAGCTAAGGTTTAACGAAGCCCGGCGAGGCGGCCTCGCCGGTGAACTGCCCTGCGAGGCTTGAGACCAGAGACGGGGGGAGCGGTGGCTGGCATGGCGGAAGCGCTACCTGAGGTGCCGGCGGCCAGCGTGCCGGCTGAGGCCTGGTTGCTCGACGTCCGGGAAGACGACGAATGGGTGGCGGGCCATGCGCCGGACGCTACGCACATACCGCTCGGACAGCTGGGCGCCCGCACCGCCGATATCCCGCAGGATCAGCAAATCTACGTGATCTGCCGCTCCGGCGCCCGGTCGGCCAGAGCGACGCAGGCACTCAACGGCGCTGGCTGGCAAGCGGTCAACGTGGCTGGCGGCATGCAGGACTGGGCTGTCGCGGGCAGGCCAATGGTCAGCGACTCCGGTGCCGAGCCCTTCGTAGCCTGACCGGCCACTTCGGCTTAGCCGGCCCGGTTGCGGTCCGGCAGCGGGTACGGCAGCCCGATCATCGGCGCCAGGTCGGCCAGCATCAGCTCGAACATCGGCGACGGGTCGTCGAGCGCGAACCGCAAGTGCCCGAAGACCTCAAGGCTGACGGCCCCGTACAGCAGTACCCAGCAGCGCAGGAATGTCTGCAGCGCGCCGAGTGGCAGCTCCGTGCCTACCAGTTCGCGGTAACGCGCAAGCTGATCGCGCAGTGCCGGATCGATGTCAGCATCGGCAGGGATCGGGAACGGCCGCCGCCGGTACAGCTCGCTGAACAGATCCAGGAACACCTGGCCGAACTGGTAACCGCAGTCAACCGTCGGATCCCTGTGCATCTCATGTAGCACTTCGAGGCCGGGCAGCGGACTGCCGAAGATCATGCTGAACTCAGGCACATGCTCAAGGGTCCAGGCGCGGAACTCCCGGCAGCCAGCGGCCATCTTGACGACCATGGCCTCGGCCTCGTCAAGGCCCGCCATGCCCGTTGCGGCGTCGTGGATGGCCCCTTTCACGTGGCTGGCCAGATCGGTAAATATATCGGCGACAACGTGGCGCAGCAGTTCTTCATGACTGCCGAAGTACCGGTAGAGCGCCGGCGCTGTCATGCCCATCTCGCGCGCGATCGCGCGCAGCGAGACCGCGTCGGGCCCTTGCTCAACCAGCAGCCGCCGCGCGGTCTGAATGATCTCCTGGGTCGTCGCGGCCCGGACGCGATCGCGCCTGCTCGGCGCCTGAACCATGATCGCCATCCACCTCCGCCTGTCCCGGGCCGCCTGACCAGGAAGCTGGCCCCGCCCTGTGCCAACGGTCGGAACCGTCAGCTTGACTTCCGTTAACTGCGTATGCCAAGTTTACACCGTAAGCAATTAACGGCGTTAACCAAAGCAACGATCGCTAACGAGTCTAGCCGCGGGGTAAGCGATGTTCGAGGCCTGGGGACGAATCATCTTCAACCGTCGACGACTGGTTCTGGTCGTCGCCGCAGCCGGCGTTGTGTGCGCGGCCATCTGGGGCACCGGCGTGTTCGGCAAGCTCCAGTCGGCGGGCGGCTTCGCCCCGCCGGCCAGCCAGAGTCAGCAGGAAGCAGACCGCGCGGCTGCCGTCTTCGGCCGTGACGCCGGAGATGTCGTCCTGCTCTACAGCAGTGCCACGCAGACCGTCCATTCGCCGGCCTACCGAGCGGCAGTCACCAGTTCGCTCGCCCGGCTGCCACGCGGCCGCGTCGTGTCGGCAGCTACCTACTGGTCGACCGGGTCGGCGCAGTTCCTCAGCCGGGACGGCCGGGTCACGTATGCGGTCCTTGAGCTTGCCGGCCGTAGCGACGCGGTGCGGATCAAGAACTTCGACGCGATCCAGGGCGACTTCGCAGCGCCGGGCCTCACGGTCGCCGCTGGCGGGCAGGTCCCGACCGAAGCAGCGATCAATAAGGAGGTGACCAGCGATATCGGCCGGGCCGAGGCCATCTCGATGCCCGTGCTGCTGATCCTTCTGCTGGTCATCTTCGGCAGTCTCACCGCGGCGAGCCTGCCGCTAGCCATCGGCGCCATCGGCATCATCGGATCGTTGACAGCGCTGCGGCTGCTGACTCTGGCAACTCCTGTCTCGATCTACTCCGTCAACATCACCACGATCCTTGGCCTTGGGCTGGCAATCGACTACGGCCTGTTTATGGTCGGCAGGTTCCGTGAGGAACTGGGCCGGCAGGCAAGCGTGGCCGATGCGGTCGCGCGGACGGTAGCGACGGCGGGCCGTACCGTCGCGGTGTCGGGCATCACCGTGGCGGTGGCCCTGGCGAGCCTGCTGCTCTTCCCCGAGGTGTTCTTGCGCTCGATGGGCTACGGCGGCGTCGCAACGGTTCTCGTCGACATGCTCGCGGCGCTGACCGTGATGCCGGCTCTGCTCGCCGTCCTTGGCCACCGGGTTAACGCGCTGCGTGTCCGGCGTCCGGCGCGGCAGAGTCTCGGGCGTCCGGCCCGGCAGAGTCTGGGGCGGTCGGGCGGACTCTTGGTCGGGCGGTCGGGCGGGCCCTTGGTCGGGCGGTCGGGCGGGCCCTCGGTTGAGCTAGACGAGTCCGGCCGCTGGTACCAGCTGGCGCGCAGGGTCATGCGCCGGCCACTGGCCTTCGCCAGCGTGATCATGGTCGTACTGCTCGCGCTCGGTGCTCCCGTGCTGCATATCAGCTGGGGCGGGACCGACGCGCGGGCGCTGCCCGCAGCCGCTCCCGCCCGCGTGGTTTCCGAGGCGCTGAGTCGCGACTTCCCCGGCAACGTCACCACGCCGATTGAGTCGCTGGTCCAGTTCCGCGGTCCGATCGTCGGTTCGCCGGCCCGCCGGGCGCAACTCGCCGCATACGTCGGCAGGGTCGGCGGGCTGCCGGGCGTGACCGGCGCCCAAGTGACCGGCGTGCGAGACAACGTCGCCAGGGTTGACGTGCGGTATCAGCCTGATCCGCTGTCTGCGCAGGCAAGGCAGATCGTGCAGCGGGTACGCGGAGTGCCAGGGCCGACAGGCTCCGTCGTGCAGGTCGGCGGCCAGACCGCTCAGCTGGTCGACGAGCTGAGCAGTTTGTCGGCCACCGTGCCATGGATGGCGCTGGTGATGGCCGCGGCGACATTCGTGCTGCTGTTCCTGGCGTTCGGCTCCGTGGTCCTGCCGGTCAAAGCCATCATGGCGAACCTGCTTTCGCTGTCAGCGACCTTCGGCGTGGTGGTCTGGATCTTCCAGGAGGGTCACGTGTCCGGCCTGCTGCGGTTCGAGGCGACCGGCACGCTCGACCCGACAATGCCGATCCTGATGCTGGCGATCATCTTCGGGCTGTCCATGGACTACGAGGTGTTCTTGCTGTCGCGGATTCGCGAACGCTACGACGTGACCAGCGACACTCCCGAGGCCATCGCCAGCGGCCTGCAGCGAACTGGCGGTGTCATCACCAGCGCGGCGCTGCTGCTGGTGATCGTGGTGGGCGCGTTCTCCGCCTCCGGCATCACGTTCATCAAGCTGATGGGCGTCGGCATGATCGTCGCCTTGATCGTCGACGCCTCTGTCGTCCGCGTGCTGCTGGTGCCAGCCGCCATGAGCTTGCTCGGCCAGGCGAACTGGTGGGCGCCGAAACCGCTGCGCGGGCTCTATGCCAGGTATGGCATCCGCGAGGGCGGGAACGAGGCTGGCGCGCAGCCAGTCACTGATGGCGCGACTCAGCGCATAGCGCTGAAAACCTCCGTCGATAGCTGAGGGAGAATTGACTGGCCGGTGACCAGGGCGTGACCGGCCAGCCAGGCCAGTCAAGTTAGGGAGAGCAACCGTTGAAGTACGTGAATCTCGGCGCAACCGGAGTCCGCGTGTCCCGGGTCTGCCTCGGCATGATGAGCTACGGCAACGACAGCGAACGGCCGTGGGTGCTCGACGAGGATGCCACCGAGCCGATTGTCAAAGCCGCAGTTGAGGGCGGCATCACGTTCTTCGACACGGCGGACACCTACTCCGGCGGGGCCAGCGAGGTGGCCACCGGGCGGCTGCTGCCCAAGTTCCTGAACCGGGAGCAGTACGTCCTGGCGACGAAGGTCTTCAGTCCGATGGGGCCGGGCGAGAACGACCGGGGCCTGTCCCGCAAGCACATCATGTCCGGCATTGACGCGTCGTTGCGGCGCCTTTGCACCGACTACGTCGACTTGTACCAGATCCACCGCTTCGATTACCGGACCCCGATCGAGGAGACGATGGCGGCACTGCATGACGTCGTCCGGGCCGGCAAGGCGCGGTACATCGGCGCGAGCAGCATGTACGCCTGGCAGTTCGCGAAAGCGCAGTACACCGCCGATCAGCATGGCTGGACCCGGTTCGTGTCCATGCAGAACCACTACAACCTGGTCTACCGCGAGGAGGAGCGGGAGATGATCCCGCAGTGCATCGACCAGGGCGTCGGCGTGATCCCGTGGAGCCCGCTGGCCCGCGGCCTGCTGGCGGGCACCCGCAGCAGGAGCGGCGAGAGGCACACCGTCCGGGCGGGTTCGGACCCGTTCGGGGACTCGCTCTACACGCTTTCTGCTGACTTCGATGTCGTCGACCGGTGCGCGGAGGTGGCCGCGCAGCGCGGCGTTCCGACCGCTCAGGTGGCCCTGGCCTGGCTGTTGCACCGCCCGGGCGTGACCGCGCCTATCGTCGGCGCGACGAAGCCTGGCCATCTGGAGGACGCGCTGGCGGCGGAGGAGCTGGTACTGAGCGAGGACGAGATGCGGCGGCTCGAGGAGCCGTATGTTCCGCATCAGGTGCTCGGCCACTCCTGACCCCGCCTTCTGCGCAGGACGCTGGCCAGCGCCGGATCGTCACGTCGGGATGCACTGGCAGCCGTGGCAGTGGCATGCTCAGGCCATGGGCGGCTCACTGCGCGTTCCCGCCTCAATTGCGACAGGAGCCACGATGGCATTTCAGGGCTGGCCCGAGGAGGCCCTCGACTTTTACGACGGGCTGGAGGCCGACAACTCGCGGACGTACTGGCAAGCGCACAAGGATGTCTATGAGACGTGCGTATTCGGGCCGATGGCCGAGCTGCTGGCCGAACTCGAGCCAGTCCACGGCGAGACCAAGATTTACCGGCCGTACCGGGACTTGCGGTTCAGCAAGGACAAGACGCCGTACAAGACGGCCATCGGCGCCCATGTCGGGGAGGGTTACGTGCAGCTTTCCGCGGCTGGTCTCGCGGCGGGCCGCGGGATGTACGGGATGGCGCCGGATCAGCTTGAGCGCTACCGGGCGGCAGTTGCCGCCGACCGGACCGGCGCGGCGCTCGAGGACGTCATCGCGGTCCTTAGCAAGCACGACATCGACACCCATGGCCGGGAATCGCTGAAGAGCGCGCCGCGCGGCTACCCCGCCGATCACCCCCGGATCGAGCTGCTGCGGCACAAGGGCCTGGTGGCCTGGAAGGAGTGGCCGGTCGAGCCGTGGCTTTCGACGGCGGCACCCAGGCAGGTTATCGCTGACTTCCTGGTCGCCACCGAGCCGCTCGGCGACTGGCTGGCCGAGAACGTCGGGGCATCGGACGCGCCCCGCAGGTAACCTGGGGGCCCGTCAGGAGCGGCCCGGGTCAGGGTTACGGATGCGAGGCGTGCCGCCGAGATTGCCTGAGCGGGTCAGGGGCGGCGCAGCGAGCAGTCCGGGCACAATCCGAACAACTCGACGGTGTGACCGACCTCGGTGAACCCGGCGTCCGACGCGACTTGCTCTGCCCAGTGCTCTACGGCTTTGCCCTCGACCTCGACGCTGCGGCCGCACTCGCGGCACGTCAGGTGGTGGTGATGCGAGTCGGTGCGGCAGCGCCGGTACAGCGTCTCACCGCTGGAGTCCCTGATCGCGTCGACCCGGCCGTCTTCGCTCAGCACCTGCAGATGCCGGTAGACCGTGGTGAGTCCGACGTGCTCTCCGCGTTGCCGCAGCTCAGCGTGGATCTGCTGGGCGCTGCAGAATCCTTGCAAGCCCTCAAGCACGGTTGACAGCGCCTCGGACTGGCGGGTGCCGCGAACCCGGGTGCCGCGGGCGCCGGATGGCGATGCTTGCTGCGGAGAACTCACACTCGCACGGTAGCAGTCCCCGCGCTGCGCTTCTGCCGCCGCGGCGCGCGGCGGGCATCCGGCGCGGGCGCCTGGCCTAGTCAAGCAACGGCCGCCGCAGCCGGGCTGTGTGCCTGGCCGCGGCGGCCTGAATGCCTGCGATGCTGCGGTTACCCCTGGCGGGGTGCCGGGGTTACTTCTCCGGGACCTCGGTCATCAGGTCCGCTGCCGTCTCCATCCCGGCGCGCCAGACCGACCGGGCGATGATCTTCCGCGGGTCGACCCGATGCCGGTACCGGCCGGCGATGTCGGTGATCTCCTCCAGCAGGCCCTCCGACAACGTAGTCGGCTGCAGTCCGAGCGCGAGGAACTGGTCGTTCCTGACGATCAGGTCGTTCTCGTCCGCCTCGAGCCGGGGGTTCGGCAGGTAAGCGATCTCGCTGCCGGTCATGTCGCCGATCATCTTGGCCAGATCGAGCAACCGGTGCGTCTCGGTGACCTGGTTGCGCACGAGCACCTTCGAGCCGGACTCGGGCGGGTTGTTGATCGCGATCTCGATGCACCTGACGGTGTCCCGGATGTGGATGAAGGCGCGGGTCTGGCCGCCGGTGCCGTGCACCGTGAGCGGGTGGCCGATCGCTGACTGCATCAGGAACCGGTTGAGGACGGTGCCGTAGTCGCCGTCGTAGTCGAACCGGTTGATCAGCCGCTCGTCGCGAGCGGTCTGGTCGGTCTGGGTGCCCCAGACAATGCCCTGGTGGAGATCGGTGATCCGCAGCCGGTCGTTCTTGGCGTAGAACGAGAAGAGCAGCTGGTCCAGCGTCTTGGTCAGGTGATAGACCGAGCCGGGGTTCGCCGGGTGCAGGATCTCCCGCTCGAGCTCGCCGTCTGGCGTCGGTACCTTGACGGCCAGGTAGCCCTCCGGGATCGGCGCGCTGCCTGACCAGCCATAGCCGTACACGCCCATCGTGCCGAGGTGAACGAGCGAGACGTCGAGGCCGGTCTCGACGAGCGCGGTGAGCAGGTTGTGCGTGCCGCGGACGTTGTTGTCGACGGTGTAGCGCTTGGTCTTCTGGGTCCGCATCGAGTACGGCGCAGCCCGCTGCTCGGCGAAGTGCACGATCGCGTCCGGGCGGGTCTGGAGTAGCAGTGCTACCAGCGCGTCGTAGTCCGTGGCCAGGTCCAGGTTCACGTAGCCGATCTCGCGGCCGGAGACTTCCTTCCAGGCCTCGAGGCGCTCACCGAGCGGCCGGATCGGCGTCAGCGAGTCGACCTCGAGGTCGATGTCGATCTTCCGGCGGCTCAGGTTGTCGACGATCGTAATGTCATGGCCACGATCGGACAGGTACAGCGAAGTTGGCCAGCCGCAAAAGCCGTCGCCGCCGAGTACCAGAACGCGCATAAGTGCTCCAAACTTTGCTTCACTGCTCTCGAACAGCGCCGCTGCTGCGTAGCCACGGTCGGCAGTCAGAGCTTGAGGGCCAGGCTCAAGGATGGCATCCGTGGCAGTGTACCGGGCGATTTCCACCGCGATGCTCATTTCCTTACCACTATGTGAGACGACTGACACTTCCGGTCAGCCGCCTCTTTTCTTAGTCAGCGCGTCGGTGGTCCCCGCATAAGCGGGAACATGACGGCGACTTCAACCAGCATGACCCGCAAGCAGCCGGCTCGCCAGCGCCGTCAGCGGATTAACAGCTAGGGCTGAGCCAAGCTGCAGCGGTATATCAGCTTTCTTCGCCGCAGAAGTCGCGGTCGCCGGGCAGCGCAGGCACAAAGCTACACCGTCGCCGAAGCGGCCGGGGAACGCCCGCGTGCCGGAACTCGGAGCCGGTGAAACTCAGCCGCCGCGCGACCTGACCGCAGGCACGGGGCAGGATGGGAAGCATGGCAGAGCGGCTCCGGGGCGCAACCAGCCCGTACCTATTGCAGCACGCCGACAACCCGGTCGACTGGTGGCCGTGGGGCGACGAGGCCTTCGCGGCAGCCGCCGAGCGCGGCGTGCCGGTGCTGCTGTCGGTCGGCTACTCGGCCTGCCATTGGTGCCATGTCATGGCTCACGAGTCATTCGAGAACGAGCAGACGGCCGCGCTGATGAATGAGTACCTGATCTGCATCAAGGTAGACCGCGAAGAGCGGCCCGATGTCGACAGCGTCTACATGACGGCCACGCAGGCGATGACCGGGCAGGGCGGCTGGCCCATGACAGTCTTCATGACGCCGAGCCGGGAGCCGTTCTTTTGCGGCACCTACTTTCCGCGCGCGCAGTTCGAGCGGCTTGTCCTCAGCGTGGCACGGGCCTGGCAGGAAGACCGTGACGAAGTAGTCGCCCAGGCCGGCCAGATAGCGGCCGCGCTGGCTGAGCGGGCCGGGCCGGTGCCCGGCAGCCCTGTGCCCGCCGGCGCAGCGGGCGAGGCAGGCGAGACGGGCGAGACGCGCGACCCGGCCGCCCGGCTCGGCGCCGCATGCGAGTCGGCCGTAGTGACGCTTGCCCGTGAATTCGATGCCAGCCGGGGCGGCTTCGGCGGCGCGCCCAAGTTCCCGCCGTCCATGGTGCTGGAGTTCCTGCTGCGGCACTCTGAGCGAGCCACCGGGCCTGGTGCTCAGCAGGCGCTGACCATGGCCGAGGTCACCGCGGGCGCGATGGCCCGCGGCGGCATTTACGACCAGCTGGCAGGCGGGTTCGCCAGGTACAGCGTTGACGCCGACTGGGTCGTTCCGCACTTCGAGAAGATGCTCTACGACAACGCGCTGCTGGCGCGGGTCTACGCGCACCTGTGGCGGCGCACCGGTAGCGTGCTGGCCCGGCGGGTGGCTGAACAGACCTGTGACTGGCTCATAACTGAGATGCGGACCGCTGACGGCGGCTTTGCCGCGGCCCTCGATGCGGACTCAGACGGCGCAGAAGGCACGTTCTACGTCTGGACGCCTGCCGATCTGGAGGCCGCGCTCGGGGACGGCGACGGCGGCTACGCGGCAGGCGTGTTCGGCGTGACCGACGCTGGCACGTTCGAGCGCGGGGCGTCGGTGCTGCAGTTGCGTGCCGACCCGCCCGACCCTGCCCGGCTGGCCAGAGTCAGGGCGGGCCTGCTCGCGGCGCGGGCCGAACGCACCCGGCCCGGCCGGGATGACAAAGTGGTGGCCGCCTGGAACGGCCTGGCCATCGCGGCCCTAGCCGACTGCGGACTGCTCTTCGGCCGGCCCGACTTCATCGCCGCGGCAATTGCGGCAGCGGAGTTGCTCACTACCGTGCACCTGAGTGCAGGCCGGCTTGCGCGCACGTCGAGAGACGGCCGGGCGTCGGCCACCGCCGGCGTGCTCGACGACTACGGCTGCGTGGCTGCGGGCCTGATTGCGCTGGCTGGGGCCGTCGGGACGGATAGCGCTGGCGGTGGCGCGGCGGCCGGGGCCGGCGGCCTTGCGCCGGGCGGCGAGCCGGGGGCTGGAGGCTGGCTCGCGGTCGCCGGCGAGCTGCTTGAGGTGGCCTTGAGCCGGTTCGCCACCGGAACAGGCGGCTTCTATGACACCGCCGACGACAGTGAGCAGCTGATCTACCGGCCAGCTGACGTTGCTGACGGGCCGAGCCCGTCGGGAACGTTCGCGGTGTCCGACGCGCTGCTGAGCTACTCGGCGCTGACCGGCTCAGCTCGCCACCGGGACGCGGCCATCGCCGCGCTGGGGATGGTCGCCGACCTGGCGTCCAGGTATCCGCGTGCGGCGGGATCCGGACTGGCAACTGCGGAAGCGGTGCTGTCTGGCCCGGCGGAGATCGCGATAGCCGGGCCGCCGACGGAGCAGCGGGCGGAGCTGCACCGGACCGCGCTGATGGCAGCGCCGCCGGGAGCAGTACTCGCGGTCGGCGACGGGGTCAGCGAGCGCGTCCCGCTGCTAGCCGGCAAGGGACCGGTCGACGGCCGGGCCGCCGCCTACGTCTGCCGGAACTTCAGCTGCCAGGCTCCGGTCACCGAGCCGGAGCAGTTGCGCGCGGCGCTCGGCACGCCAGCGGCTGCCGGGCCCGGCTAGCCGGGCCAGCCGGGGCGCTGCGCGCCCGGAAACGACGCCGCGTTCACTAACGCCCCGGCAGAAGTTTGCCAAGGGTTCGCCATGCATGCGGGCGCCCGGGATTTCCCTGCGCGATTATCGAGATTCGCGGGGTATGGACGCATGGGCAATGGACGTGCAAGGTAGTACGACGAGGCCCAGGGGCAGCGAGCCGGGAAGGAGCAACCAGTGCGCGACGGAATCCGCCGCCTGCGCGCGTGGCTGTGGATAGCGGTCGCCGTGGGTGTTGCCGCCGCCCTGTCCCTGATGCTCGTTCTTCCCCACCTGTCCGGGACAACTGACGCGAGCGGCCAGCCCGGCGCTGCGGCCGTTAAGAACAACAGTGCCGGAAGCAACGCTGCCGGAAGCAACGGTGCCGGAAGCAACGGTGCCGACAGCGCTGCGGCAGTCGAGCGCCGTTACGCCTCGTTGTTCCGCAGTATTGGCGCGACGTCGACCGTCGAAAACGGCAATGCGGTGGCGGCGGCAACGGCCGCCCGCGAGGCAGCCGGCCAGACAGAGGTTGCTGCCGCCCAGCAGGCGGGCCTGCTCTTGCCCGGCAAGGACGGCTCATCAGCCTCAGCAGTAGCTGCCGTCAGCCTGACAGCCAGGTCCGGCGTGCCACATGTCCGGCCGCTGCGCGGGCTGCGCTCGGCCGACCTGCTTGTTGTTGCGCCGGCCACGTTGCCGGCTGCCACGATCTCGGCCATCCGCACGCTGCGCGGCGTTACCGCAGCGGTCTCGATCGACGCGGCCCGGATCCGGGTCAACGGCGGCTACGTGGCAACACTCGGCGTGGATCCGTCGACCTTCCGCGAGTTCGCCGCGAAACCGACCGCCAAGTCGACCGTGCTGTGGCAGAACGTGGCCGCCGGCGGCATCGCCGTGTCCTATCTGATGGGGCAGCAGGAGAAGATTCCGCTCGGCGGGACCGTGCGAGTAGAAGGCGCGGCGACCGAAGAACTCCCCGTCGGGGGCTTCGGCACGGTGGGCATCGGCGGCGTGGACGCAGTGGTGTCTGACTCGGTCGCTCGCTCGCTCGGCATGCCCGCCGGGAACGCGATCGTCATCAGCGCGCCGCACGCGAGGCTGAGCACGCTGATGCGGAAGATCGAGCGGGCGGTTCCCAAGGCCGCCTCAGTCGCTTCGCTGGTCGGTCAGGCGGCCGTGCGCGGCCTGCCGGGCTCGGCCGGCGCGGTCGGCATCACCTCATCCGACGGTCCTGGCCTCACGGTCGCGCAAACCAGGGCATTCCTTACCGCTGCGCTCGCCCAGGTAGGCAAGAAGTATGTCTGGGGCGGCGACGGGCCC
>Ga0335072_10012588_pt1 | contig 12075 bp, 14 predicted proteins | sample Lox_Sample_21_FD_206725 | JGI IMG/M metagenome (GOLD analysis project Ga0335072, IMG submission 206725) | Soil microbial communities from Loxahatchee National Wildlife Refuge, Florida, United States - Lox_Sample_2.1 | ecosystem: Environmental > Terrestrial > Soil > Wetlands | place: USA...
TGGCGATGATTTTGCAGGCCTCGCATCTGACGAATTATCTGCGCAACGGCCGTCACCCGAAGCCGCATGGCAACAAGCAGCCGCACGCCACGAACAGTGCGTACCGGACGAAGGATGGGCTGGTGATGCTGGGCGCGTCGAATTTGCGCCAGCAGCGGCGGCTGTGGACGGTGCTGGAACATCCCGAGATGATCAAGCACAGCAACGACGAACGCGATGCCGACCGGGCGAAGGAGGAGGCGCTGCTGGAGCAGATCATGCCGACGCGAACGGCGGCGGAATGGGAAGAATACCTGCAGGCGCGTCACGTCCCTGCAGCCCGGGTGCGCACGATGGGCGAGGCGGTGGCCGATCCGCAGATCGCCACGCGCGGTGTGCTGCATCGTTTCGAGGACGGTGGGCCGGGGGTGAACGGATCCTTCACGGTGCCCCTGGCCGCGTTCAAGTTCGCGCATGACGGGCCGCGCATCGATACGCCGCCGCCGATGTTGGGGCAGCACAACGACGACGTGCTGCGGGAGCTGGGCTACGCGGCAGCGGAGATTGCGGCGTTCAGGGCGAGCGGCGCCATATAGCAAACTCGCCGGCAAAGCGGGATAAGCTTGCCCGCGAGGCGGGACAGGTCGAGGCTGCGGCAGGCGACGAGGCTGAGGGTGATCGCGGCGGCAAACTTCACTATCATCGCCTCGTCTCATCCTCACCTGGCGAGCCGGCGCTCGCCGACCTCTCCCACGCTTCGCGCGGGCGCGGTTTTCGACGGAGAAAACACCAATGCAGATCGGACGTCTCGGGGCCTGGTACTCGATGGACAAGCTTGGCGGTCCACAGCAGATCAGGCAATTCGCCGCAACGGTCGAACGGCTGGGCTACGACGTGCTGTGGTATCCCGAATCGCGCGGTTACGAATCGCTTTCCGTCGCCGGCTTCGCGCTCGGCAACACCACCAGGTTGAAGTTGGGCAGCTCGATCGCCAGCATCTACGCGCGCGACGCCTTCACCGCGCGGCGCGGCATGCTGTCATTGCTCGCGCTGTATGGGGAACGCTTCATCCTCGGCCTCGGTGTCAGCCATCTGCCGATGGTCGAAGGCATTCGCGGTCACCGCTATGAAAAGCCGATTCCGGCGATGCGCGCCTATCTCGACGGCATCAGCAAGGGAGAGGCCGGGTCCGAGAACTGGCCGGTCGCGATTGCCGCGCTGGGACCGCTGATGCTGAAACTTGCGGCGGAAAAAACGCGCGGTGCATTGCCGTACAATACCAATCCGCAACACACGGCGGAGGCGGCGAAGATTCTCGGCCCTGGCAAGTGGCTGGCGATAGAGCAGAAGGTGACGCTGGAAACGGATGCGGCGAAGGCGCGCGCGCTCGGCCGAAAGGAGCTGGAGCGCTACATGACGCTCGACAACTATCGCAACAACTGGCTGCGAATCGGCTTCACCGAAGCGGACCTGGCGAATGGCGGCTCCGACCGGTTCATCGATGCAATGGTGCTGTGGGGCGATGCCGACACGGTGAAGCAGGGCCTGCGCGCGCATATCGCGGCGGGAGCGACGCATGTCGCGATTCAGCCGGTGCACGCGGATGGCGACGCCGCGGCACGGGACGCGATCCTGGCGGCGCTGGCGGATACGTAAGCGCGGATGTCCCCGTCCCCTTGTGGCCGGGGACGGGGATGCGATTCACCAACGCAGTGCGGCCCCCGTGCCCCGTCACAAGCCTCGCGGGAGCGATACGCCCTAGAAACCAACGCCACACAGAAATTGATGAATCGCCTGCGCCAGCAAGCCCGGCGTTTGCACGGCGGCGAAATGTCCTGAATTGATCTGGAGAAACTCTGCGCCGGGGATCGCCTTCGCCACCATCTCTACCGATCCGGGCGGACGCAGCCTGTCGTGCGTGCAGCCGATCGCCAGCGTCGGGCAGGCGATGCGGGACACTTCGCCGGACAGATCCTCGGCTGCCAGCATGCGATTTATGGCAGCAAAGCTGCGCGGATCGTTGCACAGCCAGCGCGCGCGGAACCTGCGGAATTCCTCGGCGTCGTGCCGCACCTCCGGCGGATACGACTTCGCCAGACTGCTTTCGGCGATGCCGAACATGCCGCCTGCCTCCACCGCCGCCGCACGATCCAGCGTCGCCTGCCGCCGCTCACTGCTCACACCCAACGCCGTACTGCTCACCACCAGCGCGCCGGCACGCGCGGCATGCCGCGTGGCGAAATGCATCGCGATGCCGGCACCCACCGCGGTGCCCGCCAGGGCGACCTTGCCGCCGATGCCAAGCGCATCCAGCAACGACGCGATATCGTCCGCCATGTCATTCCAGGTAACGGGACCGTTGAGCTTCGCCGATAGCCCGGCACCGCGCGTATCGAACCGCAGCACGCGGCGCGTGCTGGCCACCGTCGGCATCACGCGATCCCATGATTCCAGCGTGCCGCCCATCTCGTGCACCAGCACCAGCGTCGTGGCACCGTTGCCGCCCAGCTCATAACGCAGGCTGGTGCCGTTGACTTCGATCCAGTTCATGGCGACGTTCCCTCGACTTCCGCGCGCGAGCCTATCCGCCGCGCCAACATGGTCAAGGAGACGCGCATGCCGCAGTCCATGACGTTGCATTGGTCGCCACGCTCGCCTTATGTGCGCAAGGTCATGATCGCGGCCCACGAGATGGGATTGCAGGATCGGCTGCGCCCGGTGCGCACCGTGGTCGGCGGCACCGCGCCGCATCGCGAGCTGATGCGCATCAACCCGCTGGGCAAGATCCCCACGCTGGAATTGCCCGACGGTTCGGTGTTGTACGATTCACCCGTGATCTGCGAGTATCTCGACACGTTGCACGATGGCCCCAAATTGTTTCCCTATTCATGGCCGGAACGCGGCGTGGCACTGCGCCGGCTCGCGTTGGGCGATGGCATGCTGGATGCGGCGTTGCCCTGGCTGGGCGAGCGTTTCCGCCCGGCCGAGCGCCAGTCACAGCCACACATGGACCTGTGGCGCGAGAAGCTGGTGGCCTGCGTCGCGGCGCTGGAGCATGAGGCAGACGCGCTGGCCGGAAGTCAGCCGACCATCGGGCATATCGCGATCGGCGTGGCGCTGGGCTATCTGGACTTTCGTTTCGACGAATTGCGCTGGCGCAACGGTCATCCGCGCCTGACGGCGTGGCATGCGGCGTTCAACCAGTGGCCATCCGTGCTGGCAAACCCGCCGATCGACGATCGGTAAGCCGGATCAGGCCGCGGCCGACTGCAACGGGTCCCGGTTTGATCTGGCAACGTCCGGTCAGACCACCCGGGTCGCGCCCGGCGCCTTAGAAGTAATGCCAGAAATTCGATGCGCGCGCCTCGCCGGGCAGGCCGTCGAACACGATCTGCCCGTTGTTCATGATCACCACCCGATCGGCAATCTGCATCGCCGCCGCAACATTCTGCTCTACCAGGATCGCTGTCATGGCATGCGATCGGCAGACCTCCTGCACCTGGCGGAACATTCTTTCCACCAGGTTCGGCGCCAGCCCGATGGAAGGTTCATCCAGCAGCAGGCAACGCGGCGTGCCCAGGATCGCCAGCGACAAGGCCAGCATTTGTTGCTGGCCGCCACTGAGACTTCCCGCACGCGTGCCGCGGCGTTCGCCCAGCACCGGGAACAAGTCATACACCGCGCCGATGCCGAACGTTGCGCCATCGGTTACGTTGCGGGCGGCCACCACGTCGATGTTCTCGGCCACCGTCAGGTCGGGGAAGATGCCGCGGCCTTCCGGCAGCAGCCGCAGTCCGCGCGCGACGCGGTCCGCCACGCCCATGCGGTCGAAGCGCTGTCCGTCGAACGTTACCGATCCCGCACGCGGCGGCAGCAGCCCCATCACGCAGCGCAGCGTCGTGGTCTTGCCGGCGCCGTTATGGCCGAGCAACGCCAGGATCTGGCCCGGTTCCAGCGCGAACGATACGTCGCTGATCACCGTCTTCGGCCCGTAGCCCGCGGCCAATCCGGCAAGCTGCAACAGCATCACAGCGCGCCGCCGAAATAGATTTCCGCAAGCGCCGGGTCCGCGATGATCTGTGCCGGCGGTCCGCGCGCGATCAGATGGCCCTGGTGCAAGAACAGTACTTCGTCGGCGATCTGCTGCACCACCCGGGTGTTGTGCTCCACCACCAATAGCGTCTTGCCCTCGGATTGCAGCCGGCGCAGCAGCGCCATCACCGCGTCCAGCGCACCGGCGGAAAGGCCGGACGCCGGTTCATCCAGCAGCAGCAATTCCGCCCCGGTTGCCAAAAGCCGTGCCACGGTCAGCAGTTTCTGCTCTCCATACGAGAGGTTGCGGACCGTGTCGCGTGCTCGGTCGGCCAGCCCGACATGGTGCAACGCCTGCATGGCATCATCGCGGCGCGGGCGCTGGCTGCGCGCGGCGTGCAACGGACGGAAGATCGCGCCCAGCGGTTCCTCGGCGAATTGCCGAGGCAGCGCCACCATGACGTTGTCCAGCGCTGTCAGTTCGGTGAACAGCCGCAGGTTTTGAAAGCTGCGCGCGATGCCGGCATGCACGATAGCCTGCGGCCGTAGCCCATCCAGCGAACGGCCGCGGAATGTCACGTGGCCCTCGTCCGGCCGCAGGAAGCCGGTGATGGCGTTGAAGATCGTGGTCTTGCCCGCGCCGTTGGGGCCAACCAGGCAGGTGATGCGGCCTGGTTCGATATCGAACGTGCAATCCTGCAGCGCGTGCAGGCCGCCGAAGTGATGATCCAGCCCCTCGGCTTGCAGATAGGCGGTCACAGCCGCTCTCCCAACAGGCCTTGCGGGCGGAACAGCATGAAGGCGATCAGCAGCAGGCCGTAGATCAACTGGCGTGCGGTGGCGGCAAAGGTGGTGGGTATGTCGAGCAACGTTAGAATTTGCGGCAAGGCGAGCAACAGGAATGGCCCGGCGATGGAGCCGGCCAACGTGCGTGCCCCGCCCACCACCACCATGGTCAGCAGCAGGATCGACGCATCCAGGTCGAACGACGACGGGTCGATGAAGCTCAGGAACGTGGCGTAGATGCCGCCGGCGAGCCCGGCAAAGGCGCCGGCCAGCGCCGCGGCCGAAACCTTGGCGCGCAGCACGCTTTTGCCAGCGGCGGCGACCGCGCGTTCGTCTTCGCGGATCGCGCGCAGCAGCCGGCCGAATGGGGCGCGCATCACCAGCCAGAAGCAGAGGCAGGCAAGCAGCATGCCGGCCATGCACAATGCCATGAGCTGCCAGGTGGATTGCAGTTGATAGCCGAACAGATCCGGTGGCGGGATGCCTGGCATGCCGCTGGCGCCGCCGGTGCCGGCCGTCCAATTGGTAAAGACCGCGGTTGCCAGCAGTTGAATTCCGAATGATGTCACCACGAAATAGTCGCCGGACACCCGCAGCGACGGCAACGTCACCAGGATGTTCAGTGTGATGCAGCACAGCATCGCGATCGCCAGCGCGGCGAGGAACGGCATCGGCGCGGCCGCCATCAGGAAGTGCCCGACGATATAGGCGCCGACGCCGAACACCGCCGCCTGCGATACCGAGAAGATGCCGACGATGCCCACCAGCAGGTTGGTGGACAGGCCCAGCATCACGTAGATCGAAGCAAGCGCCAGATACGAGAGCAGAAAGTCCATGGCTCAGCGGGCCGTGGAGAACAGGCCGGTGGGCCGGAACAGCATGAAGATGACGAAGATGAAGAAGGTGATGCCGATGCTCCATTCGCCGGGGATGGCCAGCAGCGACAGGTTCTGAAGTTCGGCGATGACGATGGAGAGCAGAAAGGCGCCGGAAATGCTGCCGACTCCGCCGGCGATCATGGCAATGGTGGCGGTGAGCAAGGGCGTAATGCCGCCGTACGGCTGCAGGCCGAGATCAAGCGGCACCAGCACGCCGGGCAGCGCGACGATGGCGGACGCGATGGCGACCACATAAACATACACGGTGTTCGGCTGCAGCCGCGTGATCTGCGCCAGGAACGGATTGGATGCCACCGCCCGGATGCGTTTGCCGAGCGCGGTGAAATGGGCGAACCACACCACGCCGGCATAGGCCGCCAGGCAGATCAGCACGGTGAGCAATTGCGCATAAGTCAGCGCGATGCCGCCGAGCGCCACTGTGCGGTTGGCCCAGGGAACCGGAAATTGCAGTATGTTCGGCGAGAAAACTGCGGCGATGATATTCTGCATCACCGCCAGCAATCCCAGCGAGGCGATCAGCACCACGAGATGGGTGGCGCCCCGGCGCTCGAGCCGCGCGTAGAGCTGGTGCTGGATCAGCGCACCCGTCGCGGCACACACCAGGGCCGCCGCGGCCAATGCAATCACCTCCGGCACGCCGTGCGACAGCAGCAGCCAGGCGATGTAGCCGGCCAGGGTGTAAACGCCGGCATGGGCGACATGGAAGATCCGGGTGGTCGAGTAGACCAGCGCGAAGCTGATCGCCACGACGCCCAGCGCGCAGCCGGTCACCAGGCCGTTGATCAGAAGTTGCAGCAGGATCATGTGGATCGACGACGGATGCTGCTATTGCGCGGTGACCTGACGCAGCGTCACGTCCTTGCCGTCCTTCATTTCATTGATCCCGATCGGCACCGTCGCGGTGTTGCTGTTGAATTCCATCGGGATCAGGCCCTGGAATTTATGGATCTGGAACAATGCATCGTGCATGTTCTTGCCGGTGATCGGCTTGTTCTCGGCAACCAGCCGGTCCAGCACGGTCAGCGTAATCTGCGCTGCGTTGTAGTACTGGCGGGCAAAGAAATCCATATCGGCGCCATAACGCTTCCGGAACGCGGCCGCGAGGTCCGGCGGGGCGTCGATCTGCACCTGGGTATGAACGATGCCGTTGGACGCCGGATCGGCGATCGCGGCGGGATCGGCCATGAAGGTAGAGCCGGCAACCAGGAAGTCAGGCTTCATTTCATGCAGTTGCTGCACCAGAGATGGCATGCCCGCGGTGATGACCACGTACAGCACGTCCGGCTTCGCCGCGGACAGTTTCAGCAGGGCAGGGCGGTAGTCGGTCTGGCCGAATTGCACCGGCTCCTGCGCCACGATCGTGCCGCCCGATTTGGGAAACAGGTCGACGAAGTCATCGCGCCCGCCGATGCCCGGAGCGTCATTTTCATACAGTACCGCGGCCTTTTTCTTGCCTTGCTCCGCCAGGTACTTCACCATCACCTTCACTTCGTCCGACGTGCTGGGCAGCGTGTTCACCAGATAGGGCGAGGCGGTGGACAGCTTGTCGGCCTGGGCGCCGGCATTCACCAGCAGCACCTGCTTGCGCGTCGCCAGCGGCGCCATGGCGAGCGTCGGTCCGGAATAGCCGACGAACATCATCGGAATGTGCTGGAGGTCGACCAGCTTGTTGAACAGCAGCACGGCCTGGTCGGCTTTGGCCTGGTTGTCCTCGAACTGTACGTCCACCTTGTTGCCGTGCACGCCGCCCTTGGCATTGGCGCTCTCGATCGCGAACTGAATGCCGCGCAGTTCCTGGTTGCCTACCACGGCGGCCGGGCCGGTGAGGGGAATGACCGCCCCAAGATGAATCGTCTCCGCCGCGGCAGTGCCGGCGGTAACCAGCGATGCCAGCAGTGCGAGCCCGTAACGCAGTCCAGGATGCATGACGTTTCCCCTCGTTCGCGCGGGGGATGTACGCGGGCCGTTTCGCATGGTCAACCCGGCCACGGTTGCCGCTGCGGCGCGCGTTCGCTAGCGTTTGTGTTGTCGATGGCCTGATCTGTGCGATGGGAACGTTACGCCGATGAGCAAGCACGTGGTGGCGACGGTAGCCGAAATTCCGCCGGGACAGCGCAAGCTGGTGACGGTGCGCGGAAGGCCGATCGCTGTGTTCAACCTTGGTGGCGAATTCTTCGGATTGTTCAATCGCTGCCCGCATCAGGGCGGCCCGATGTGCGAGGGCGTGCTGACCGGACTGATCGAATCGGATGATCCCGGCCGCTACAAATACTCGCGCTCCGGCGAGATCCTGCGCTGCCCCTGGCATGGCTGGGAATTCGACGTGCGCACCGGGCAGTCGTTCTGCGATCCGTCGAAGATCAGCGTGCGCAGCTACCCGGTGGAAGTCGCGGAAGGCCAGCGCGTCGTGCAGGGCCCGTACGTTGCCGAGACCATTCCCGTGACGGTCGAGCAACAATACGTCGTGGTCGACCTGTAGTTCGGCCAATGGCGGGGCGGCAATCACCCACCCGCGTCATGCCGCGCGTGAACCGCATCGCGATCCGCGGCGTTTCCCATGACGGGCAGTTCGCTGCCTGTCATGAGGAGGCCCGCCAATGCCACAGGAAACCAAAACAGATGCTCCCGCCCAGGTGCCGGGCGATGCCGAATCGCCGCCACGGTCGGAACCCGATCGCACCGCGGGCGAGGCGGTGAAGCACACCGACCGAACCGAACCGACGCAGACCAGGCGCCCCCAAGGCAATCGGCCCGAAGGCGGCAAGTCACGCTGAGCATGCCGGACTCGCACGGCGCCGAGCGTGCCGTTGACGAATCTTCCAGCCTCGCCGCGACAATTCAAATCGTCGCCATCGCGGCAGGCTGCATTCTGCTCTTGTGGTTGCTGTCCGATATCGTCCTGCTGATCTTCATGGCGGTGCTGATCGCGGTGGTGCTGCGCGGCATCAGCCAATGGGCGGCACGCCACGTCCACGTCTCCGAAGGCGCGATGCTGGCCCTGGTCTGCGTGGCCGGCACGGCGCTGCTGCTGGGATTCTTCTATTACATCGGCCCCAGGCTCGCGGACGAATCGCAGGATCTCTACAAGCAGGTCTACCGGCAGATCGATCATCTGCGCGACACCTACGGGAATACCGCCTGGGGCAGGACGATCTTCGAACAATCCTCGCCTGCCGCGGCGATGCAGAACCACGTGGTGACCTATGCCCGCACCGTCGCCACGTCGACGATCGGCAGCCTGGCCAGTGCATTCATCCTGGTCGTTACGGCGCTGTATTTCGCCATCGCACCGGCCTGGTACGTGCGGGGGCTCGTGACGCTGTTTCCACTGCCCTGGCGGCCGCGCGCGCATCACGTGCTGCTGAGGATCGGCACCACCCTGCAATGGTGGTCGCTCGGCCAACTGGTCGACATGATCGTCGTCGGCGTGTTGACCGGCGCTGGTCTCGCCATCCTCGGCGTTCCGCTGGCGCTCGCGCTGGGCGTGCTGGCCGGACTGTTCACATTCGTTCCGTATTTTGGCGCCATCGCCGCGGCAGTGCCCGCCATGCTCGTCGGGCTGACGATCAGTTGGCAGACCGCCTTGTGGGTGCTCGCGATTTTTCTGATCTGTCACGCCATCGAGGGTTACGTGGTCTCGCCGCTGGTGCAGCGCCGCACCGTGCATCTGCCGCCGGCGCTCAGCATCCTGTCGATGACGGTCCTTGGCACGATCTTCGGTCCGCTGGGCGTTATCCTCGGCACGCCGGTGGCAGCCGCGGCCATGGTGGCCGTGCGGGAAGCCTATGTCGGTGGCGTGCTGCGCGACCCGGCGGTACTGGACGAATCGCAATAGCCGCCGCGGCGATGACAGGCCCCGGGCCGGCACCTATAGTGCGGCCCACCGTTCGGGGAGGGAGAAGCCCATGTCGAAGCATCCAGAGACGCTGTCGCTGCACGCCGGCTGGCGCCGCGACCCGGCCACCCACGCGGTGGCGGTGCCGATCTACCAAACCACGTCCTACCAGTTCGACAGCACGGAAAACGCCGCCAATCTGTTTGGCCTGCGCGAATTCGGCAACATCTACACGCGCATCATGAACCCGACCCAGGATGCGCTGGAGCAACGCATCGCCGCGCTGGAAGGCGGCGTCGCGGCGCTGGCATTGGGTTCCGGCCAGGCGGCGTCCGCATTCTGCGTGCTGAACCTGGCGCGTGCCGGCGACAACATCGTCAGTTCCACCGATCTCTACGGCGGCACCTGGAATCTGTTCAACAACACGCTGAAGGACATGGGGATCGAGACACGCTTCGTCGACCCCGCCGATCCCGAGGCCTTCGCGCGCGCCACCGATGACCGCACGCGCGCCTACTATGCGGAAACGCTGCCGAACCCGAAGTTGATTCCATTCCCGATCGCGGAAGTCGCCGCGATCGGCCGCAAGTTTGGCATCCCGCTGATCATGGACAACACCGCCGCGCCGATTCTGGTGAAGCCGTTCGAGCATGGCGCCGCCGTGGTGATGTACTCCACCACGAAGTATATCGGCGGACACGGCACCTCGATCGGCGGCATCGTGGTGGATGGCGGCAATTTCGACTGGGAAGCCCATCCGGCGCGCCAGCCCCTGCTCAACACGCCCGATCCCAGCTATCACGGCGCGGTCTGGAGCCAGGCGGTCAAGCCGCTCGGACCGATCGCCTACATTATCCGCATGCGCGTTGTGTTGCTGCGCGACCTCGGCGCGGCGATGGCGCCGATGAACGCGTTTCTGTTCTTGCAAGGCCTGGAAACGCTGCCGCTGCGCATGCGCGAGCACAGCAGGAACACTCTGGCGGTGGCGCAGTTCCTGTCGGAGCGCAAGGACGTCTCGCGCGTGATTCATCCGGCATTTCACAAAGGGCTTGGGGCCGAGCGCACGGCCAAGTACCTGCCGCACGGCCAGGGCGGCCTGGTGGGATTCGAATTGGCCGGCGGCATGGACGCCGGGCGGAAGTTCATCGATTCGCTGAAGATGTTCTACCATGTTGCGAATATCGGTGACGCGCGCAGCCTGGCGATTCATCCGGCCAGCACCACGCACTCCCAGCTTTCGCCGGAAGAGCAGGAGGCGACGGGCGTGACGCCGGGTTATGTGCGGCTGTCGATCGGGATCGAGCATATCGACGATATTCTCGAAGACCTGACGCAGGCGCTGAACGCCGCCGGCGGCGAGCCGATGAAGCAGGCCGCGGAATAGCGGCGGCCGGTACGTCCGGCGCGGCGCAGCGGCGGGATGCCGCCAACGCCTCTGCTGGCGCGGCAGCTTGCGCCGCGCGCACCGGAGGAACGGCTGGAGATCGCCGCCGCCTATCTGCGCGAAGGCTATTACCGCGACGGCTGGGCGCTGTACGAGGCACGGCGCGAGATGGCGTCGCATCCCGGGCACGCGCTGCCAACGGATGCGCCGGTTTGGACCGGGCGGGAAGACATTGCCGGCCGCCGCCTGTTGCTGTGGCACGAACAAGGTCTCGGCGACACGATCGCGATGCTGCGGTTCGTGCCGATCGCCGCGCAACGCGGCGCGCGCATCTTGTTGGCTGTGCGGCCGGCGTTGCGACGCCTGGCGCTGGGAATTACGGATGTGGAACGTGTCGTTACGGCGGGCGAGGCATTCGAGGAGGTGGATTTCCATTGCCCGCTGATGAGCCTGCCCCATGTCCTGGGCGTGCGCCTGGCGACGCTGCCGGCCGCGGTGCCGTATTTGACGATTCCCGCCGGTCTGGTGGAACGCTGGCGTGACCGGCTTGGTGCGAAGCAGGGGCTGCGTGCCGGTCTGGTGTGTTCTGGTGATCCACGCAACGGGCATGATCCGGTGCGGCGGGTTCCCGCCCTCGCGTTGCGGCCGTTGCTTGCCTGTCCCGGCGTGGAATTTCATCTGCTGCAGAACGATGTGCGTCCCGAAGACGAGGCGTGTTTCGCGGCGGCGCCGAACGTGCGGAATCACGTGGCGGCGTTCAGCGATCTGGCGGACGTTGCGGCGCTGGCGGCGAATATGGATGTCGTTGTCACCGTCTGCACGGCGACGGCGCATCTTGCCGGTGCGCTGGGGCTGCGGACCAGCGTCATGCTGTCCGCCGAACCGTATTTTCTATGGATGCTGTGGCGGGAGGATTCGCCCTGGTACTCGACGCTGCGACTGTTCCGGCAGGAGAGGCTGGGAGACTGGGGCAGCGTTATCGACAACGTCGCCCGCGACATCCTTAATCCTACCAGCGGCAGCCATAACCTCACCCGCAACAATTTTAACTTCGCCGGCGAAGCGGGGTTGAGCCACGAAGCGGATCAACGCGAGACGCCGTGAGGCGTCGAGGGTGAGGGCGATCGGGTCGGCAGGAAGCTTGCCTGCGTACTGGCCCG
>Ga0335072_10012591_pt1 | contig 12074 bp, 17 predicted proteins | sample Lox_Sample_21_FD_206725 | JGI IMG/M metagenome (GOLD analysis project Ga0335072, IMG submission 206725) | Soil microbial communities from Loxahatchee National Wildlife Refuge, Florida, United States - Lox_Sample_2.1 | ecosystem: Environmental > Terrestrial > Soil > Wetlands | place: USA...
CAGATCGCACTGGATCCCGTCCGATCTCCAAAGTTAAGCTGCAAAGAGCCCAAGTAATACTGTAGTGGGTGACCATACGGGAAGGCCTGGGTGCTGTAGTTTTTGTTGCCTTCCTTAAATCCTTGTCAATCCAGTATCTCTTTTTCAGTCTAATCCATTTCCACTTCTTTTCCATCGAAATGACCATTCAATTCTTTTTCATGGCTCCGTCATTCAGCGAGACTCGAAGCCGATTGCAACCTTGACTAGCCAGAAAATCTTGGTTCGAGTCTGAGTGATCGCCGGCACAAGAAACTCCCTCACCTGCCAAGCTCGGCTTCCCAAGCATCATTACCGTTCAAGTCATAGCGCTTCGATCCATATAACATGGGGAACTGTTGCGGATCACAGGCTGTAGATGATTCACCTTCAGCACCAGTCAGAGCTACAAGGACTCAGCCAATCGCCAGAGCAACTGGCCCTGGACAAACCTTAGGCGGACCGAGCGGTGGGCCAGCGGATCCTAGAACTGCCGCAGCTATAGCAGCTGAGGTATGCACTCCGGCTTGGTGTAGCTAATGCGTAGCAACGGAATCAAGAGGCTGCAAAGGGAGGGAAGTTGGCGAGTCAGTTACAAGCGGATCGGAGTAAAACCTCTCGTCAACATTTACAGGATGCGTCGGTTGAGAATAGACAGGCTGGCGAGCAGGAATTGCGATGGGATTAAAGCATTTGCTATGGTTGATCTGAAAGTAAGACCGTGCGTCCTTTGGCGGATCTCGCTTTTGTGGTGAGTTTGTAGAATAATGGTACGCTAGGTAATGCAATCGGAGAGTCAAGTCACTCTATGGCCACCGGGATGTGACCGCTATGCTAACTTTCGATTATGCTATGGGTATGTCTCAGAAATTTCTCCTCGAGGCTCTCACTAGTAATTGTCCAATTGCATCCACACTGTCCTCCGATATCGTGCCTTTCTCATCTGCAATCAATAACTCCACCTGCTTCCTACGACCCCAAGCATCCCCTCCATCAACATCAGTATATTGCAACTGATGTTCCTCGAAAGTGAAATTAAACCATTTTCGATAATCCACCCTTGTCAGAAAATATTTGACGGACCCTGATGGAGAAGAGTCGCTATCAATATCCAAATTTAGAAAGGGCGGGGCTATTAATCGTCGATTTCGAGAGGGGTCAAGGTTCATCGTTTCAATGTAATTCGTAAGTGATTTCTCGGCATCTGCAGAAGGGATCGGAATGTAGTCTTCGCGGTGTATCCGGAGGTCACAATTCCTATGGTTTAGTAAGTAACGAGAGAGTGGAAGTACAATGACGGAAGTAGTATGTCGACGTACTTGTTCCCCAAAATGAGCTTGGCTTCCAGATCTGTGACTTCCCAGGATGACGGATCGACTGTTACCCGAAGTTGTAAGTTCGGTATCTTTTGGAAACGATCGGGGAATTCCCAGGGTGAGGCAATGAACGAAAGTGTATAACTATGATCCAGCTCGGCAGATCGATTTGGAGTGTGACAGGCGAAGAGAATAGAATTCATATTAACGTTGCTGTAAGTTAGACATTGCCAAATGCAAGAAGTGTTACTGTGGTGAAAATATGTGAGGAGGGCAAACAGAGTCGGCTGATGCTGATGCAATTGCTGACCGTATTAGTTCAGTTGCAGTGATCTCCTTATTGGCGAAATCTGTATTTTGCGTGTTATGGAGAAGATGCCCAGGACTAATTGTTGGTCAGCCTAACCCTGAAGGAGATAATACCTGCATACAATCTTAGAATGACTTCCTGCAGGTTTGGTTGGATCTGAAGATAACGACGCCAGGATTCGTGGTAATGTCGCCGGGATATCTTGGTCAACTTCACGAATTTGGCGATTTGAGCTAACAAGTAGAAATGGCCTTGATGCGTCGCTCCTCGTCCATTCTGGCCGATCCTTTGGGCCAGGAAGAGAGGCACACCATCGACCCCACCTATCTCGTTCAGTCCACCATGGTAATGAAGAATCCAGAACTCGAATCACAGCATTCTTTTCCTGTGCATCCCTGTCAAACACATAGATATCCTTGTTGCTTTCAAATGTAGCAGCCATGGAGCCGAAAATGAGTCGTCGAGAGTTTTCTACTCGATGTCTTTTCTTTCCTAGTGCTGCTATTCCCAATTCCATTACACCATGCTAGAACGTTAGAGATGTCATGAAGTGATGGATATACATCCCCCTTGCCCAACTTGGCTATTTCAAGATAGGTATTTGACTGTCGGGCGATTACGGGTAAAAAGTGCTTTGCATCGAAGTTGCCCAGGGATTTCAGGACTTTGAGATCCACAATATCATGCTCAACATCCTTTTGCCGTCAGACCACTATGAAAATTGAAGGATACCTTGAACATCATTGCGATCACATGCTCTAGCTTTTGGAGATTGCGTGGGCTTGCAGTGACTTGGAGCACTGATTTGTTCAGATCTGCTACTATTCGAGCTTCACAATGATGCACCCATCGCCATAAAGTTTGGCCACCATCTAAATATCAGACTGACTGAATGACGAAAGGAATACCTTCTCCCACCATAAAGAAACGTTGTCGTGCAGTAATTGGGATACGTTTCGTGATCAGAGTTTCATCGGGTGGAAGTTCGACTTCCTTTTCCAAATTCCACACCTTCTTCAGGATTAACTCTAAACCTTTTGACAGAGCTAAATTCTGTAGTTTCGATGGAGACAGGTCATACTTTGCTCCATACCGCACAAGTTGAGTCTTTGAAAACTGATATTCCAGAATACTGCACAACCAGTTGAACTGATCGTGAGACACTCGAATTTTGTCCCCATTTTGTTGTTCGTAAAGTTCCAATCTAGCTATAGCCATAGAGATGCAGTTTCTAATCGCCTCAAAGATGGATTCCTCCGGCTCTTGAAAGGCTGAGCTTTGAAGTAATTCTTCTGCGCTAATTTGTATCCCAGTCCCATTTGTACCGGTTGGCATCCGGTTTTTAAGTACAACTTGCATTTTGCCATGAGCTGGATTATAAAACCCACTCCACCTTCGGTTCTTCTCAACCACGCTTCGTAGATGCTCATACATCCTCCTACCAGAAGTCAGGTCTTCTGCATTCGTTTCTACGTGGTCTCGACTTCGAACAACGAGGCTTTCTTCGGGAAGCGATTCGGACTCGGTGGAGAAAATTCTAGGGAAAACTGACGGTTTGGGAGAGACGCCTTGGGAGACATGACGTCTTTGAGATTTTCTGAAGCTGGGACATGGTTGGAATGTCCGAAGGAGAGACCGCGAGGCCCTTCGCATCGAGAGTTCAGGGCAAAATTTCTCCAGAGATCGACGAAAATAAATATCATTCATGGGTTTGGGTTTTGAAGGTGAGAGTCACTTTCATCTGCTAGAAGAAGATCATCAACTCTACGTTGGACCACATATCCTGCCAGGTATGTCCTTTCTATCCCCATCAGAAGCGTACATTCAATTATCCATGGTGTCTCCATTCATTATCCGTGTTAAAATGGATGGTTATCATGCCGGAAGATGATGGATGGATTGATGAATCTTCTCCTGAATCCTTTCCAAAAAATTTCTTGCTGACAATTCTGCGTGTAGTCATGTCAAACTCAGAACTTGCAACAGGCTATGCAGCCCTAATCCTAGCAGACGAAGGCCTCGATATCACCGCTGACAAGCTATTAACTCTCACCAAATCTGCTGGTGTCGAAGTAGAAGCCATCTGGGCCCAATTATTCGCCAAAGCTCTAGAAGGAAAAGATGTCAAGGACATGTTACTAAACGTTGGAGGTGCGTCCTCTACCTTTCAACATTCATTCTACTTTTGGGGGATTGAAGTGCTGATTTCTAGGTGGCGGAGCTCCTTCTGCTGCTGGTGCTGGTGCCGGTGGTGCTGCCGCTGCGGGTGGTGCAGCAGCCCCTGCTGAAGAAGAGAAAGAGGAGGAAAAGGAGGAAGAAAAGGAGGAATCTGATGAAGATATGGGCTTCGGTTTGTTCGACTAGAGTGTTTGTATGGAATTGACTGCGATGGGTGGATCAAGTCTAGCAAAAGTCATTTGCACATATCTGCATTTCTAATAAAACGCCTAGATCCAATGGATTTTCTTTCGTACTTGATGATGTGACAGTTACATGGAGTAGTAGATGTGTTCTTATTGCTTCCATTCGCTTCCGTGCTCTGTCGGTATCTATAAGTTACCAGTGTCTTATGAACACTAGTAATCCAATTCACACCATCACGGAGCTTTCTCAACTGCTTCCTCCTCAGTCGTGAACAAGATGTCCTTGTCTGTATCATTTGATTCCACCGGTAACCCCAACGCCATCCGTAATCCCTTATTTTGAGTCTGTAACGCATGTAACGCCTCTTCGATTGTCCTATCAGCCTCATGATCCTCAAAATGAGCTTTCCTAAGAAGCTCACTAACTTTCAGTAATCTCGCATCTGATTCAATAACAGCATTCTGTAGTTGTTCCTTTTCGAGTCTCTCCACATTCAGCTTCTGTTCGTACGCTTGATGAATTTTAATTGTGTCCTTTGATTCTTGAAACTATCGTATTAGATGTATGTAGTTTTAATGAGGATGGTACAGCATGATCACGAATCGAAGCGGTTATGGCCTGCATCCCTTTCTCATAATCTCGTACAAGGTCTCCCATGTCTTGAAGTTCCCTTCGCAGGAATTGGTTTTCTCGCGCTAATTCATCTCGTTCGTTCAACAGGTCATCAATCGCATTGCCTTCTATTTCCTCAGTTACAGGATTTATCAAGTGAACTTACGCACGGACGATTCATATTGTCCATTCTGGGTAGATTCTCCGAATTTGTAGACGCGCAACTGTTCTTTTAGTAAATCTGCGTGGAGTTTCAGTTTTGCTGTTGCTTGTCTGTTTTCATCGAGTTGTTGCGCTAGGTCTTTCACGACGAGAAATAGCTTGTGGAAGTCATCATTGGCAGGAGAACCGTTCGATGCCATCATAGCGGTAGGTCGTCTACAGTGTTCGAGAAGTCGAAGGGGGTTGTGTCGATTTATGGTCCGTCCAACATTGCTTCAAGTCCCTGGTGGATTCGAGAGAGGCTAGCGAAGCGGACGTACATCAAGCTGCAATTTTGTGGCTGCGATTTGATTCAACTCAATCATGCCTCCCCTTCGTCGCAAAAGCAAAAGCACCGCAGAAGCCAATTGCGTCAAACAGGAAGACTACGACAATGCAATTCTAGCCTTGAAGACTACTCTCAAAATAACGCCAAAGACTGCAAAACATTTCTGTATGCCTCCCACGTTTCCTGCAACTAATCCAAGACGGAATGGGATATACAACACCAGAAGCATTGACACCGAAAGAGATCACTCCGGAATTGTTGGAGGTCCAAATGCAAGACTACCTCGAACGCACCGGTCAAACATTCAAAACTGCACCGAAACGGAGCGGTGCCATGTATCGTGTTGCCTTTCGGCGGATATTGTGGACAGCGCGCGCGACGGACAAGGAGAGACAACTTTATCCTGCAAAAATGACTTGTGAGTATTGGTCCAATAAGGCTATAGCTGCTCGAGAAGCCAAATCTCTCTCCCATGGGAAAAGGAGAATAAAAGGGGAGGAATTCAATCCGTCAACAGAAGTCACAGTGGCCTGAACTTCGAGTGTATGGGTAGCCTTCTCAGTGAAAGATGTAACAATTTTTCTGCAAGTTGTTGACTTGTTAAATGCGCTACTGAGATATCTGGGAGGGAGTGTTATATGTGATAATAATAATACCAATTTTGTTGATTCAATTCTTACGGTGTTCGATTGCTACTCTATATATCAGTTAAAGTCTTCCGTTTTCGTTACGCGCAACCGAGATCACCAGTTTTCCTACTTGTTAGAATCTTGGTCGAGAGGGTATTACCGAATTGACTTCCACTTTTCATTTTCTCAAACGCCTCATCAGCGCTTTCAAGCCCTCTAAACACGGTATCCACCAACCCCTCCAACGAAACTTTTTTCTCCGACAGGAATTCACATAAAGCCCGGAACTCAGTAGCCGAACCCATTGTAGTCCCCTTATAGTCAATGTTCTAAGATTAACAACTTCCTCCCAAAGAAACTGAAACCTTGAGAACAGCCTGCATGGTAAATGGTGTTTTCGGTCCCAGAGTCATTCCATAAGTCACTATTGCCCCACCTTGATGCAAAAGAGGTACTGCATGAGTACAAATATCTCCACCTGCAGAATCAAGTACAACATCCAACTCCCCACTCGTCTTCTTAAGTTCCCTACTCCAGTTAGGAGTAGTATACAATATTCCATCTTTTGCACCCAATTCCTTTGCCCTGGAAATCTTCTTCTCACTCGACGAAGTGACGTAGACTTCAGCGCCAGCATTCACTGCCAACAACAATGCTGTTAATCCGACTCCTCCACCAATTCCCGTAATCAACAACTTTGTTCCACGTTTAACACCTCCTTTAGTAAATAGCGCTCGATAAGCGGTAACTCCGGCTAATGGGAACGTAGCAGCTTCAGCATCTGATAAATGTTCTGGACAAGTAACAACTTGATTCTCTTCAACGGCAACATATTCACTAAAAGTACCACATGGAGCACCTTTAACAGCTCCTAACATTATATACCGACCTCGTGCTTCAGGACCGAGTGGATCGGACTCCCAACCAATTCCCGGGATCAGGACGACTCGTTTACCGCGCCATCGGGAGTCGAGTTCGGCGGTTGAACCGGATTCGACGATGCCAACACCGTCGGCACCAAGAGGGATTGAAGGGTCTATTCCTGGGTAGAGATTTTGTCTGATGAAGAGGTCGCGGTGGTTCAGCGACACTGCGAGGATTTTGATGACGAGATGTGGGGAAGGAAGGGAAGGAAGGGGAACTGTTTTCAGGCGGATTGGATAGTATACCTAACTTTGTTAGGAGAGAAGAATTGAAGACACACCTTTCCGGGAGGACCTTCTGTTTGTTCGATGAAGAGGGCTTTCATGTTAATGTCGTTGGACGAGTGTTTATGAGATTGAGATTTGCGGAGGGATGTTCGTCAATTTAAGACGTCAGCGGGCCCGCTTGCGGGGAATCCGGTCCGTTCATCCGAGATCTGAAGTTGCAAATCACCAGATCGTAGGCGAATCTTACGGGACCATCACAAGGTGTAGCGTACAATTCGTTGAATTTAGAGAGGTAGCCTCTATGAAATCTATTTTTGCACAACAATTTCCTCAAATAACTTTTTACACCGTACTTTTGCCCCGATCCGTGCACATAACAAAAACGCTCCACTCAATTTCCTATGCAAAGAATATGTCTCCTTCGGTGGAGGCGTCAGTCGATGTCTCAACATAACTGGAATCAACGCTTTCACCCGTGCCGTTACGTCTTGTTGAGAGAAATCATATTCATCGGGTGCTGTAATGCAAAATGGTTCTGCCAGAGTTAAAATGGAATCGATGTGTGCTTTCAGCATGGCCTATTTATTGCGGTTAGCGTTTTGAATATCGCAAGATACGGTGAGATGTACCTCGCTTTCTCGACCGGTCAGGTATCCTAGTCGTAGGGAGATTATGCGACATTGTTCTCGGTCAAGGTTGGCGGCTGCGCGAAGGACAGCGATATAATCGTCGATAAATTGCGGTGGAAATTCCCTTGATGCTCCAAAGTCAAGTAATTCAAGCTTCATTTTAGTGTGGTCACAGACTCCGAAGTACCTGTTTCGTATTTGGATTGTACAGGAAATTTGTCCAATTCGGATCTGTTTGCATGTACTTGAATTCTTTCAACTCCCGTAAGCATAATCGCAAGACCTGTGTTCCTATCCAATCCCTCACTTCCTGTGTGAATTCGCTTGAGCGCTTGCCGACTGGAATACCCCACATACGTTCCATGGTAATGACATTCTTTCCACTTGCCTCATCAATGACCTTGGGAACTCTATAATCTCGGTCTCCTTCTAATAATTTTCCAAACTTACGAATACATTCCGCTTCTCTAACGTAATCACATTCCCACTCCAATTCCGTCCGTGCCACGGCAATAGTCTTGTCAAGATATAGTCCTTTCGGTAGCAATCGTGATGCAGTTAGTAGTAAAGAGAGGTTATTCAAATCCGAGTCAATTGAGTTTGCGATTCCGGGATATTGTATTTTTATGGCGACATCTGTCCCATCTTTCATTTTCCCGGCATGTACTTGGCCGATGCTAGCTGCTGCAATTGGAACATCGTCGAATGTGGAGAATAGGTCGCGCCATTGAAGACCGAATTCTTTGGTCATGACTTCTTGCATTTGGTGGTAGGGCATGTAATCTGCGCTATCTTGGACCCGTAGGAGGACATCATGAAGCGGTTGAGGAAGTAAGTTCGAATCTACAACAGCTTAGCATCTCAAATCAATCTGAAAATACCTTGAATGGAAATCATTTGTCCCAATTTCAACGCCGCTCCACGCATTCTAGATAATTTCCTTACAAGTCTCTCAATATTGTCAGCACTGAACATCAACGATCCAGCCGGAGTCGTTGCATCTGAAGATGATGAAGCGGTGGCTCTTCGAAATCCCTCACTCAATGCTCCAAATCCAATCCCAGCAGCTAACCCACCATAATGCAATAACCGACCCAATTGTGACGTCGGAACCGGTGACGGACTCATTTTGTATCTTTCCTGCTCGTCAGTTAGACTAAATGATTTCGGGCGAAAACCGACTTGACATGTTCTTTAGGAGCCTGTTTGGTTTCTTGTTCTTCTGATTCATAGTAGTATTCACTATTTATCCCATCGTGAAGTTTATCTTGAGGAGAAGGCGCTCGAGCGGCTTCTTTAGGAATATGATCTGGTTCATTGTGAGTGTTGGGTTTTGTAGAGGCTTCCGTGTCATAGAATACCTCCTCATCGAGGTTTTTACGAAGATCTGAGGAGTCTGTTGTATTTCCTGCAATTTCGGAAGGCACAGAGCGATTTGTGGAGTACTTCCGCACATGATGATCTTGAATTGGATTGAGTGGTTTAGAATTATCCGAGGGCGATGCTGATGCTGGCGTATATTCCTTTTTCTCGTTTCCTTCAGGAGCAATGATGTTTTCTTGCGTTGTTTTCAATTCCCCTCTATTAGATGCTGTAGATGAAGATCCATCAGACTTTGCCTCGTAGAATACTTCTTTATCTTTTCCATCTAGTAACATTTCCCCTTTCCCTTTGAACGTTTCTGAGGTAGTTGATGGGGTTGGAACTGACTTTGGAGCAGCAGTCCGACGGAAATCTCGTTTGATCACTTTGGTGATGCTCGACGTAGCAGCTGCTCTTGAGACACTCTGAGCTTGCAATTGAACATGTTGTCTCACAACATCTCTCGTCACGGATGCCAATGCAAGGAAATCGGCGAGTCTTCGGCCGGCCATTGTCCGTTACAAGATCAGAGGGCAAAGAAAGTCTTCGGAAGATCGTCGGAAAACTGATTCGAGACGTGATCGGTGTGATTTCGTTTCCTATTCTCGTTCGACAGGAGTTCTCGCACCTCCACAAACCTGCGAACTGATTGTTTAAAGTCGATTGCGGGATGTCGAGACTGTTTGTGCGGTGTAAGAGACCGTTCAGGACATTGAACGAAGTCGAGGCTGCCATGAACTGGTTTGAACGCCGCGGAAAACTTTACGAATTCAGGATTATGCGTGTATCGATATCCCTCTTTTGCCATTCACACAGATCTAATTGTGATGATTAGTCTCCAACCGAGAACGACCGACTCTGCACTCTAAACTTGACCTACGCCGACAAAGATGTAGCCCGAGAGCTTATTCTCGACCGATACTTTGACATCCCAATGCCACTACAAACCCCAATGCCTCATCAGCCCGAGACTTCAATGTCAGCTCTAACGGAGGACAAGATCGGAATTGTAGTTTCACCAGCACGAATAGATTTACAAGATCGCATTGCCGGGCGACACTTGAGCATCCTGAAAATGAAGTCTGGTGACTTTGTGAAAGAAAATCAAAAGAAGTTGAATGGATTTCAAGGGTTCGATGGAGAATTGACAAGGTTGTGGAATAGTATCGATGCCGACCTAAATGCGAGAATTCAAAGCCAGGTTGTGGAGAGGAAGTTAGCGCTTCAGAGAATAGTAATGAGTAGAAGGATGGCGTATTGGACTGACGATAACCGTCACGATTGGTATGATGGCGAAGCTTCCATCGGTCAAACGACAGAGACGGTGGGTGATGTAGAAGGCGATCAAACAGGAGCAGAAGCAGAACTGGCCAGTGAGCCAGTGCTAACGTCATGGCGGACAAACCCTTGGAAAGAATTGGAAGCACAAGTAAGGATCACCAATGATGAGGCGAAGGAGACTCAGATGGAAGAAGGCACGGCACGGGTGCGCAATAGCCAACTGCGTCATTCAATTGAAGCTAGTCTGGAAAAGGGCACCTTCAAAGCATGGAATTGGGGTTATCCCAGTGATCCAGAGTAGTCCTCAGTGGTGGCGAAGAATAAAATCTTTTGAAATAGATATCATTTTTGGCAAACTACAAGTTGCCTGATTCGTGCCATCTCAATGGTCTTGAAGGTGCCGATCTCCCAATTCCGCTTCATGCTCCGGTCTCGACTGCAAGCCTTTCTCGCAGTCCCCCGTACAAATTCCATCTTCCGCTTCACAAAACCGTTGATAAGACCTCAATCGCCGCTCCTAAAACTTCGATGGCCTTTTACGCGGAACCCGATCGTTTCTCCCCGAACAATTCCCGTCAAATTCTTGTCCACAGCGACTCCGGGAAAGCCAGCCGAAATCATCCCTCCTCGAATCGTAGGCTACTGGCTCCTCGGAACGGCAGGACTAGTCTTCGGTGTAGTCATAGTAGGTGCAGTAACCCGTCTAACTGAATCCGGGTAGTCTCAATTCGTCTTCAAGGCTAATTGTAGTCTAAGCATTACGGAATGGAAACCTGTTACCGGTGTCCTTCCACCCCTGAGCCCAGGCGGCTGGAACCAAGAATTCGAAAAATACAAAGCAACCCCAGAATTCCAAGTTCTCAATTCAAAAATGTCGTTGGATGATTTCAAAGAGATATATATGATGGAATATACTCATCGTATGCTTGGCAGAGCAGTTGGTCTTGTTTTTCTCATACCTGCTGCTTATTTCATTGTTCGACGACAAGTATCTTGGCCATTTGCCGGGAAATTAGTTGGTATCGCCGGACTCATTGGGTTCCAAGGATTTTTGGGTTGGTGGATGGTGAAATCAGGATTAGATGCGCATGATTTAAAAGTTCAAGATGGAGTTCCGAGGGTCAGTCAGTATCGATTGGCTGCCCATTTGGTCACTGCTTTTGGCGTTTATTCGTTCCTTGTGATGCTCGGATTGAGAGTTTTGAAGGAGAATAAGTTTTTGAAGATGTCGGCTGTGCAGAGAGGGATTTGGAGGGAGTTGTTGAACGATCCTGATGCGAAAAAGGTTCGAGGGATGACCATCGGCATGGCTCATATGGTTATGGCGACTGTAATAGTTGGTATGTCTTTCTTTGAGGAGGACGCTAAGTGTAGGGGCATTGGTAGCTGGTTTGGATGCTGGGTTGATATATAATGAGTTTCCGATGATGGGGAAGGGATTAACTCCACCGCTCAAGGAACTATTCAATCCGCATTACACGCAGACTGAGAAGCCATCTCTGGTGTCCCTTATAGGTCACAATATGGGCGAGAATCCGGCGACTGTGCAATTAGAACATCGTGTCATTGCAACCATCACGTTTCTTTATATTGCTGCAGTATGGCTTAAAGTTCGACGAACGCAATTGCCCCCACGAATTAGAAGACCGATGGGAGTGGTCATGGCAATGGCAGTATTACAGGTGACTTTGGGAATATCCACGCTGATTTATATGGTTCCTAAAGATCTTGCGGTTACGCATCAAGCCGGTAGTTTGATGTTACTAACATCAATTTTAGTGTTATTAGGACGATTCAGGGTACCTAAATTCCCTGTGTAATAGGCATAATTTAAGCTCACCTCATCTCATTATATATAACGTATTGCATTTGGAAACTTTATTATCCTTGTAATGACTCTGAGAAAGGTCTT
>Ga0335072_10012594_pt1 | contig 12074 bp, 9 predicted proteins | sample Lox_Sample_21_FD_206725 | JGI IMG/M metagenome (GOLD analysis project Ga0335072, IMG submission 206725) | Soil microbial communities from Loxahatchee National Wildlife Refuge, Florida, United States - Lox_Sample_2.1 | ecosystem: Environmental > Terrestrial > Soil > Wetlands | place: USA: Florida...
GGAATCAAGGATGGCACAGCGCTATTCACTGTGCAGACCACCGCCGGGCAGTACTCGGCAGCCGCTAAACGTCAGCTCGACGCCCTACATGCGGTGCCGGTGCCCGCAGGTGCGCATGCATTGATCGGGGGCGGCGCGCAACTGGATCACGACGCAATCAACGGCATAGTTTCCCGGCTGCCGTTGGTGCTGGGCATTATCGCCACCGTGACCGTCGTCCTGTTGTTCATGCTGACCGGCTCGGTCGTGCTCCCGCTGAAAGCATTGGTTCTCAACGTTTTATCTCTCACCGCGACGTTTGGGGCGCTGGTATGGATATTCCAGCAAGGGCATTTGCACGGGTTAGGTACCGAGCCCACGGGGACGATCACCTCGAACATGCCCATTCTGATGTTCTGTATCGCGTTCGGGCTGTCCATGGACTACGAGGTGTTTCTGATGTCCCGGATCCGGGAGTACTGGATGAACTCCGGTCGCACTCGTGCCGACAATGACGAATCCGTGGCTCTCGGTGTAGCCCGCACCGGCCGCGTGATCACCGCCGCCGCGCTGATCATGTCGATCTCGTTCGGCGCACTCATCGCCGCACAGGTGTCATTCATGAGAATGTTCGGAACCGGATTGACCATCGCAATCCTCATGGACGCCACCATCATAAGGATGCTGCTGGTACCTGCCTTCATGCGGATCATGGGCCGCCTCAACTGGTGGGCACCCTCAGCCTTGGCGCAATGGCATGCACGCTGGGGTATTACCGATGAACCACTCGAACGCAGCACCTACGCGTCCTAAGGTGCGCCGACAACGTCTCCCGCGGGGGTCCGGCGGGAAACTACGCGAGCAAATCATCGACACCGCAACAGAACTGATCATCGCCTCGGGAGACATCAAGGCACCCTCGACGCGTGAGGTAACTCGCGCGCTGGACATCAGCGCCCCATCGCTCTATCGGCATTTCGCCGACAAGGACGAGCTCCTGGACGCGGTATGCGCGAAGTATTACCGCCGGCTTGGCGCGGTCATGCAACACGCCGCCCGCGACATGCCAACAGCTCTGGAACGGCTACATGCCCTGGGCATGGCGTATGTGCAATTCGCCGTCGCGACTCCGCTGATGTATCGGGTGGCAACCGGTGCTCCCCCACGCCGAGGTAGCGACTTCGACGAAGCACTCATCAGCTCAGCCTTCGTTCACCTGCAAGAAGCCGTACAAGAACTCATAGACCAAAAGTTCTTCCCGCCAGGCGATCCCGTCGCTCCCGCCCTGCAGCTCTGGGCAGCGGCGCACGGTGTTGCCTCTGTGCTCATCACCAAGCCCTACCTTCCATGGGGGGATGTAGAAGCGTTCACAAGTAATGTCCTGCGCGCTGTCTGTATCGGACAGGCGGTCGACGGCCTCGACCTATCGGTGCTACTGCCGCGTCAGCAACCGGGCAAACGCACCCGCGTTTTCTAAAGACGCATGCTGCGCCCGGAATTGGCCAACTGATCACGTTGCGGATACCCGGCCATGGCACCGTACCCGTGTGCAAGCCGAATTGCGGGCGAGCAAATCACGCCCGGTCGACCGTTTCCATAACGTGTGTGAGGCGGTGGTAAGTCGACTTCCGTTTGGGCTCAGATCGGTCGTTGCGCCGACATTTCTTGGCTTCTGCCTGATCAACGGTTTCACCTTCGGCGTCGATCTGGCGATCCTCACGGGTCTGCGCAGCGGGCTCGGCTTCCCGGTGCCGATCGCCGTCTCAGTTGCTTACGCGTGCGCTTTCATGCTCAGCTACGTGCTCAATCGCACCTTCAACTTTCAGTCCCACGCGCCGGTCGGACCTCAGGTTGCGATCTATGTCGTGGTGGTCATCGTCAACTACTTGGGTTTCATCCTCGGGGTGACCAGTGTGTTGGCGGCCATGGGAGTGCACTACCAGCTGTCGCGAATAGTGGCAGGCGTTTGTGAAGCGGTGTACATGTACTGCGCGATGAGGTGGTTGGTTTTCCGGCGCTGATTGTCGCTCTGCGTCATGTCCGCCCTACGCAGTGGTCCCGTCATTTTGGGTGCGGTCACTGCTGACATGCTTCCGAAAGGCGGCTGCTTCGCGAACGGTGACGGCAGCCTTCTTGCGGGTTAGTTGCGACCGCTTGCGGAGTTGTCGGGCACGTTGCGCCGCGAGGTCTGATTGGCGCACGTTGCAATCGTTATTTTCGCTTGTGATGCGTGTCCGGTATGCCTTTTGGCGGCACGCGCCGCTGCAGTAAGACGCGTCGGACCGACCGTAGAACCGTGTCCCGCAGACAAGACAGCGCAATTTGGTGGCCGGCACCTGTCAGACGTTACGGTTAGTCGTAACGTCCGGCCAAGGGGTTGGGCCGAGAAAACGGACTCTAAACGCAACGCCCACAACGGAGTAGCATTCGCACTCACAGGGGTTGCGGGTACGCTGCTGGCCAAAGACGACGGCCGGGGCGGTGGGTCACGAGAGGTGTCGATCCGGTGGCCGGTGAGCGCATTGAATCGACGTTTGCCCCACTAGGCGAGCTTGGCCTAAGGTTCGCGGGCTGATGTCACGCGTAAAGGCGTGGTTGAGCCAGCCCGACCGGTACGAGTGGGTCAGTGAGTTCCTGCGCCAACGCGGGATGCTGTATTCGGCGCGGATGATTCTGGCCGTCGTCGCCGCAACGTCGGTGCTGGTGCCGCTGACCGTGTTGCCGAGCCAAGAGCAGGCTAGCGTCGTTGAAGTGACCACCGGTGGAATTGCCGCCATATTCATCCTCGCTGTGACGGTGTGGTGGCTGACGCGCTGGCCCACGCGTCGACAGTCACAGGTCACTGTGGTCATCGGCGTCTTGTGTATCGGTGGGTGGAGTCTCGTGCAGCCCAGCGGGGCCCTTGCCGCTCTGGCGTGTACGGCCCTGGCCGTCACGGGTGGCTACATCGCCTTTTTCCACAGTCCCAAGCTCCTGCTCTTCAGCGGCGTAGTAGCGGTCGCGGTCGCGGCCACGGCGGCGCTGCGGCTGGCTCACCAGCACAACATGGCGACGGCGGTCTCCGCATTCTGGATAAATTTCTTTCTCAATACATCGGTGTCCCTGGGCATTTGGGGCATGTCGCGAGCCATGGAAATGTATGCTCAGCGCTCCGAAGTGGATTCCCTCACCGGCTTGCTGAACCGGCGGGCATTCGTGCCGGCGATCGTATGGGGTGGCGCGGCAGCCGGAATCGCGCTGACATTGTTCTGGCCGACCGCCCCGCGCTGGCTGAGCGTGATGCTTTATCTGCTGCTGGGCTGGGTGGCGGTCTGGTATGCGGGGAGAGAATATTCAGCCTCTCACTTTCAACATATAGCGCACCTGGGGGCTTGCGGCAAGACCGGGGTCATGCCGCAAAATCGCTGGCCTAAGCCAGAACTCACGGGATCGGGGGTTGCGAAGTGGGTGTCTTGTCCGAACCGGGATCCGACCATGCGGTGGTGGTTGTCGGGTCAGGCCCGACAGGGCTGATGTTGGCCGGTGAATTGGCGTTGGCCGGAGTCGACGTCGCCATTGTCGAGCGACGCGGCAGCCAGGACGTGATCGGCGCGCGTTCCGGTGGTCTGCATTCGCGCACCATCGAGGTCCTCGACCAGCGCGGAATCGCGGATCGTTTCCTTTCAGAGGGACAGACGGCGCAGGTCGCCGGGTTCTCCCAAATTCGTCTGGATATCAGCGACTTTCCCACCCGGCACCCCTACGGGCTCGCGCTGTGGCAGAACCACATAGAGCGCATACTGGCCGGCTGGGTCGGCGAGCTGGGAGTGCCGACTTATCGCGAACGAGAGGTAACGAATATCGCCCAAGACCGCACGGGTGTCGACGTCGAGATGGCCGGCGGCCAGTTCCTGCGGGCGCAGTATCTCGTCGGGTGCGACGGAGGACGCAGCTTGGTGCGTAAAGCGGCTGGCATCGATTTCCCGGGTTGGGATCCGACAACGAGCTACCTCATTGCCGAGGTCGAAATGGCCTTCGAGACAGAGCAAGCGCCGGAATGGGGCATCCGCCACGACACCCTCGGCGTCCATGCGCTCAGCGTGTTGGAGGATGAGGGGCCGGTTCGGGTCATGGTGACCGAGCGGCACGTCGGACCCAGCAGCGAACCCACCCTGGGCGATCTGAGCGAGGCGCTCATCGCCGTGTACGGATCGGATTACGGGATCCACAGTCCCACTTGGATTTCCAGATTCACCGATGTGACAAGGCAGGCTGCGTCCTATCGTGAAAGACGTGTCCTGCTGGCCGGCGACGCCGCGCATGTGCATCACCCGGTGGGCGGGCAGGGACTGAACACCGGTGTGCAGGATGCGGTGAATCTGGGATGGAAGCTGGCCCAGGTGGTCAATCGGACATCGCCCGATAGCATCCTCGATACCTACCACACCGAACGGCACCCGGTCGCCGCGCGCGTGCTGCGCAACACCATGGCGCAAATTGCGCTTCTTCGCCTGCTGGACGACCGCACCAAGGCCTTACGCGACACCATTGCCGAACTCCTCGGCATCGAGGAAGCCCGCAAACGATTCGCCGCGATGATGTCCGGTTTGGACATCCACTACGACCTCGGTCACGGCCACCCGCTGCTCGGCCGTCGCATGCCCGATCTCGACCTGGTCACCGCCAACGGTGTGCAGCGCGTGTTCACCCTGCTGCACGATGCTCGGCCAGTGCTCGTCAACCTCGGTGAGCCCGGTAGTCTCGACATCGCGCCATGGGCGAATCGAGTTCGATTGGTCGACGCGAAATACGTTGGGGACTGGGAGCTTCCGGTGCTTGGCGTGGTCACTGCTCCGGTAGCCGTGTTGATTCGGCCGGACGGATACGTGGCCTGGGTGGGCGACCGATCTCAGCATCGGCTCGCTGACGCGCTCACCACCTGGTTCGGTGCGCCCGCTGCGGTCCAGCCGCACGGGTGAACCCGGCGACTGGACCGCGGAGCCCCCCTGCCTATTGGATCGACTCGCGGAATTCCACGCCCTCCTGCAGGGATTGAGCGGACTTGTCAATATCGACGACGGGATAGATCTGATAGTCGGCGATGAACGCGAATTTGCTTGTCACGTCGGACAAGTCGGAAGGATTATCGGTTTCGACCATGGCGAAGCCGCCGCCGCCGTCGGACCGGCCGACGAATTGGTGATATGTCGTGCTCGCGGGCGGTGTCCACTTGGCAAAGACCGCCAGTCCTCGCCGTAGCGACTCCTCGTTCTCGGCGGCGGAACCGTTCAGCCGGTATGTCCATGACACGAGGTACTTCATTTCGTTCTCCTTATCGCGGTTCGGTTGACGGTGCTTGCGTCCGCGCGTGGACGCGGGCACGGATGGGGGCGGCAGCGACGACGGTGAAAGGTGTCGCGAGGGGGAATGTGTCATCGATCGACTGGATTTCGATGCCGCGCACGACCGTGGCCAGCGCCAAAGTCGCCTCCAACATCGCGAAGTGGTCGCCGACGCATGATCGCGGGCCGCCCCCGAACGGCAGGTACTGCCAGCGGCTGCGGCCGCGCGCCCGTTCCGGCAGAAATCGATCGGGATCGAACATCAGCGGGTCATCCCACAGCCCGGGGTCACGGTGCATGGTCGAGAAGCTGACGATTGCGACCGTGCCGGCCTCGAGCCGGTAGCCGTCGACGCCGAGGTCCTGATTGACGAGCCGCGGTACGCCCGCAGCCGGCGGGCACAGTCGCAACGCCTCGTGGAGCACGCGGACGGTGCAGGCGAGGCTGGGCACGTCGCCGGGGTTCAGTGGCCGGTCCCCAAGCGCCGCGACTTCGGCGTACACCTGGTCTTGAATGCCGGGGTGATGGCCCAGGGCCCACAGCGCATAGCTCAGCGTGGTGGAGGTCGTGTCGTGCCCGGCGAGCATGAACAGCACCAGCTCGGAACAGATCTCGTCATCGGACAAGGTCAGGCCCGTCTCGGGATCTTTGGCGGTGATCAGCGCATGAACCAAAGGCGCATCGCGGTCGGGTTCGGCGCACACGGCAGCGAGGATGTCGGCGGCCAGCCGACGCAGTTGCGCGTTTGCTGCGCGGGCGCGGCGCTGGCCGGGGGTGGGCAGCCACCGCGGGGGATTCAGCGGTCGGGTCCCGCGATCGGCCGCCCACGCCAGCGCGGTCCGCAACGCGGGTCCGATGGCGTCTGCCTGCGCATCGAGGTCAACGCCTAGGACTGAACGGCCGAGAGCGCGCAGCGTAAGCGTGCGGCATTCGGTGTCCAGATCTACTGTCGCCGCCTCACCCCAGCCCTCGACCACAGTGTGTGCCGCTGCGGCCATGTGCCCGGCGTACCGGGGAACCCGCTGCTTGGTGAACATCGGCTGCAACGTGCGCCGGCGCGGGAGCCACTGATGGTGAGACAGGTTCAGCAAGTTCCCACCCATCAGGTGCTGCATTTGAACCATGCCCGGCGTACCCCCGCGATCGGCGATCTCGTCGGTGCGGCCCAGCACATCCCGAGCCCCCTGGGGCGACGCGATCACCACTGCGGTCGGGAACAGCCACTTGGGTCCCAGCACGACCCGGCTGATGGGGCCGCCCGCATCGGCAAGCTCTTGCAAACCGTCGATGAACGACCGCAGAGCTTTGAGCTGGTGCAGGTACGGCAGCGGATTCTTCGGTGCTAGCGGCAGTGCGCCCACGTCGGGTTTTACAACCGTGTCGACCATGTCAGGTCCCCCGGAGTAGCCCGCACTTTTGCATTTGGTTAGAAAAGCAGCGGCACTCTGGCAATACCTCATCCGAACGGTTGAAATCGGCTACAGTCTCTGACTAATCCGGCGGGGGAGTACCAGGGGCCAGAGGATGGGCTATAGAACCGCCCGTGTCACCGTCGACGAATTCTCGCGCGTAGTTTCCGAAATATATGCATCGTCAACCAATCCAGAAAACTGGATGGTCGCACTGGCCGACATCGATCACATTCTCGATGCAACAGGGTGCGCGGTCATTACCGGCGGGCAGCCAACCCGATCCGTGATGGCCTCAACCGTCCCTCCGGAAGCTCGCGACAGCTACCTCGCGTACTACCACACGATGGACTACGTGCTCGACGCCGTCGAGACCGGCCCCCCGGGTCTGGTACGCGGGGGGCAGGCGCTCGTTGCGTTGAAGACCAATTCAGAATTCGATGCCGAGTTCATGCGCCCGTACGGGATGAATGACGGACTTTTTACGCGACTAACGGTGGGTACTGGCCCCACGACCTTCCTCGTAGCTTCGGCCAAAGGATCCGAATCATTCGATTCGGCCGAGCGCGTGAAGTTCATGGGCGCATTGGTGCCCCATTTGCAACAAGCGCTTCGCACCCAAAACCATCTCGCGGAATTAGACAACAAGGCACGCGACATGACCGCCGTCATCGACTCGATACGACACGGCATCGTCATCGTCGATTCCGGACGCCGCATCGCGCAGATGAACACCTCAGCCGAGCACATCCTGATGGCCGGCGAGGGGTTGTATGTGCACGCGAGCCAATTGGAAGCGCGTCATACGGCTACCAACAAGCAGTTGCAGAGCAGCATCACGCGTGCATGCCAGGAATCGCGGAACGGGGCCAGAGGAGGCGATTCACTCGCGTGCAGCCGCCCAACGGGGAAGCGGCCTTACGTCCTTCATATACTGCCGCTGGCAACATCGGGGGACCCCACTGCGGGGCGGGCTCTGGTGATCATCATCGACCCCGAGCAGGAAACCGAGCCACCAAAGGCGTTGCTAAGACGGCTGTTCGGCCTGACTAACGCCGAAGCCGATGTGGCGCTTCGAGTGATGCGCGGAGACGGTCTGAAACCGATCTCGGCGGACCTCGCGTTGACAATGGCCACCATCAAGACACACCTACAACACGTCTTCGACAAAACGGACACCCACCGACAAGCCGAATTGGTCCGCCTGCTTTTGGCACTGATCCCGTAGTGCGGCCGATGTTCGGCTGGCTGCTCAGTTGTCTTTCAGGCTGCCGATGCGTAGCGAAAAGTCAGTGCGTTTAGGTGCCGGGGTTTCCTCGAGAGCCTCGACGTAGCGTCGGGGATCGCGATCGACGATCGGCAATCCCTTGGTGGTGGGATGCTGCGCCATGAACTCGCCGTACTGCTGCCCGAGCGCTTCGCGAAGGCCGGTTGGGGCGTGGCGACGGAAGTCCGACAGTCCTTCGCGTTCCTCTTCGCCCATGTGCTCGTCGTTGGCTATTCTGGTGCGGCCGACGGCGGCCCACCACTGTTCGGTGCCGACCCGGGCCGCATTGGCATCGCGCACTGCGTCGCGAATGTCGTTGTGATCGCCGATGGCATCGAGCGTCTCGCCCTCGGGATCGTCGGCGCCTCGCTTGAGCAGTTGGGGGTAGAAAATCTTCTCTTCGATGTACGCATGCACGTCGAGCTTGTCGCCGAGCGGGTGCCATACCCGCTCGAGTGCGCGGTGGTTGTCCGGCGCCTGCTCCTGCAGATCGTCCAGCCTGGCGAATTGTTCGCGGAACCAGTTGTGGTCGGCGAGGATCAATTCGGTGATGTCAGCCACTCCAACCCCCAACTTGCCTTGACCACCACGCCTTGCGGTCATCGTGTCCCATGCTGACAGAACCAGTCAATCCGCTCGTAACCTCATTCCTAGCGGACGGACTCAGAATCGGTGAAAGGCTTGCAATTGTCCCCTCGAGACGGCCATCGATACGTGATCATTGGCGCCGGCGCGATCGGCGGCACCGTGGGAGCAATACTGACGCGCGCCGGTACGCCCACCGTGTTGGTTGCACGGGGTCGCCACGCCGAGATCCTGGCGGCCGAGGGCATAACGCTGAGAACGCCCGACGGCACGTTCCCTACGGTGGTGACCTCGGCGTCTCAACCCGGTCAGCTGCGGTTGACCCAGCGCGATGTGCTGATCTTCACGACCAAAACCCAGCAACTCGACGCGGCGCTGCAGGAATGGGTGGATCAGCCGGTCCATGGCGCGCATGGCGTCATCGGAACCGCCGGCGAACAACTGCCGGCAATGACCGCGCTCAACGGTGTTGCCGCCGAGGAGAAGGCGCTGCGCTATTTCCGTCGGGTCTTCGGTGTCTGTGTCTGGCTGCCCGCCGTGCATCTCGAACCGGGTGAGGTGATCGTGCGCTCGTGGCCGGTGGTCGGCCAGTTCCATATCGCACGGTGGCCCACGTCGGTCAGCACGCAGGCCGACGCGGACCTGTTGACCGAACTCGTCGATACGTGGAGCGACGCGGGCATCCGGGTGCGCACGCCCGAGGACGTCGCTCCCTGGAAGTACAACAAGCTGCTGAGCAACCTCGGCAACGCGGTGGGCGCCCTGTCCGTCGACCCGGCCGGCGCAAGCGCAGTGGTGGCTGCGCTGCGCGCCGAAGGCGAGAAGGTGTTGCGGCATGCGGGAATCGAATTCGTCTCGTTCGAGACATCTACGGCGGCGCGCGCCGGCGGACCGACCATACGCCCGGTGCCCGGATGGAATGCCGGGCCAAGCAACTCCACCTGGCAGTCGTTGAGCCGCAACACCGGCGATGTGGAGACCGACTTCCTCAACGGAGAGATCGTCCGGCTCGCGCACCGACACGGCATCACGGCGCCACTCAACGCTGCGTTGGCACGTGCAGCCCGGGCGGCGGTTCAAAACGGCCATGGGCCGAGCCATTACTCGGCAGCCCAACTGGCCGAGCTGCTAGGGATCAACCCGATGACGGATGCGCAGTGTTTGCCTCCTGTTCACCACCGGGCGGATCGGGTCTGCGAATCTTGACCCCACGCACCGGGACGGCAGAGTCGCGGCGACTGGGAAGGGGCCGTCATGACGGAACACTTACGCGCCTACAACAGTCTGTGGCAGGTACGCAGCGACTCGTGGTGCCGGTTGGAGGAAGCCGCTGATCGGCTGACGCGCCCGACGACCGAAGGTGCGCTCAAGGAGAAGTGCATCGCAAACTGTCAGGAGCTGCTGGCTCGCCTGGGATCCCTCGAGCCCTACTGGGCGTACCCCGGATCGCCGCAATTCGCCCGGATCCAGCGCCTTTTCGCGGCCGGGAGCTATGACAAGTTCTGCCAGGCGGTCGCCCAGGTAAACCGCGCGTTGACCACGGAGTCGTATCGCTCGGGCGACGTGGACAACGCCGGCACCGACGAGCTGGACATGTTCCCGTCCGACCCGCGCCAGCTTCTCGAACACCAGCCGGCGGCTCAGCGTGACCGTCCCTACTTCGAGGTGCTCGTCGTCGAGAAGATGACCGAGGACCAGGAACGCGCGCTGCGCAACGAGGTTCGCAAATGGCGGCGCCCCGACGACGAATTCGTCTACGAACTCGTCGTTGTCGCCAGCGGGGACGAGGCCTTGATCGCGGCGAGGCTCAACGTCAATCTGCAGGCGGTGGTGATCCGGCGGCGCTTCTCGCACCAGTCGACCCGGGATCTCGAGGCCCTGTCGGAATTCGTCGACACCCAAGTGACGCACGAGTTGAACGACCACCAGTCGCCCGAGGAGCGCGCGCAGATCCTGGCGGTATCGCTGGCCAAGCTGCGGCCCGAACTCGACCTCTACCTCATGACCGAGATCGACGTCGAGGACATCGCCGGACGGCTCGGCCAGTACTTCCGTAGGGTGTTCCATGCCCGGGAAGGAATGCTCGAGCTTCACCTGTCGATCCTGCATGGCGTCGCGGCGCGCTACCGTACCCCGTTCTTCAGCGCGCTCAAGCAGTACAGCCACCGGCCCACCGGAGTCTTTCACGCACTGCCGATTTCGCAGGGCAAGTCGATCGTCAACTCGCACTGGATCAAAGACATGGTCGGCTTCTACGGCCTGGACGTGTTCATGGCCGAGACGTCGGCAACCTGCGGCGGCCTGGACTCCCTGCTTGAGCCGACGGGCCCGCTGCGGGAATCACAGCAGCTTGCGTCGGAAGCCTACGGTTCGCGCCACACGTACTTCGTCACCAACGGAACGTCGACGGCCAACAAGATCGTCACCCAGGCCCTGGTGGCGCCGGGCGACATCGTGCTGCTGGACCGCAACTGCCACCAGTCGCATCACTACGGAATGATGCTCGCCGGCGCGAACGTCGTTTATCTCGAGGCCTATCCGCTCAACGACTACTCGATGTACGGCGCGGTATCGCTGCACGAGATCAAGTCGAAGCTGTTGTCGCTGAAGCGCGCCGGCAAACTCGACCGGGTCAAGATGATGTCGCTGACGAACTGCACCTTCGACGGCATCGTCTATGACGTCCAGCGAGTCATGGAAGAGTGCCTCGCCATCAAACCCGACCTTGTCTTCCTATGGGACGAGGCATGGTTCGCGTTCGCGCGTTTCCACCCCGTCTATCGCAACCGCACCGCAATGGCTTCGGCAGCGGCGTTGCGGGAGCGGCTGCAGGATCCCGAGCACATGCGCCGGTACGAGAAGCAGCTCGCCGCCGATACCGCCAAACCACCAAGCGACGATGAGCTTTTGGAGCGTCGTCTGGTACCCGACCCGGCGAGGGCGCGGGTGCGGGTGTATGCCACACAGTCGACGCACAAGACGCTGACCGCGTTGCGGCAGGGATCTATGATCCACGTCTACGACCAGGATTTCGACCAGAAGGTTGCCGAGCCCTTCCACGAGGCCTACATGGCGCACACCTCGACGTCGCCCAACTACCAGATCCTCGCGTCACTGGACCTGGGCCGCCGCCAGGTGGCGCTGGAGGGTGTTGAACTGGTGCAGCGCCAGATCGAGAATGCGATGCAGCTGCGTGACGCGATCGACAACCACCCCCTGCTCGGCAAGTACATGCGATGCCTGCGCACGTCCGATTTGATCCCGGAGCGCTTCCGGCCATCAGCCATCGAACAACCGCTGCGCTCGGGGCTGCGCAATATGATGGCGGCCTGGGAGCAGGACGAGTTCGTGCTCGATCCGTCGCGAATCACGTTGTACATCGGGCAAACCGGTTATGACGGCGACACTTTCAAGCGCCAACAGTTGATGGACCGCTACGGCATTCAGATCAACAAGACGTCGCGCAACAGCGTGCTGTTCATGACCAATATCGGCACCACGCGCAGCTCGGTC